>Ga0180016_100022_pt1 | contig 97778 bp, 86 predicted proteins | sample KR46_M_MetaG_FD_129673 | JGI IMG/M metagenome (GOLD analysis project Ga0180016, IMG submission 129673) | Groundwater microbial communities from the Olkiluoto Island deep subsurface site, Finland - KR46_M_MetaG | ecosystem: Environmental > Aquatic > Deep subsurface > Groundwater | place: Finland... | reverse complement strand
TATCGACGCCAAGCTCAAGGCAGGCGATGTCCGGCTGACCATGGGCGGCGAGCCGACTTTCGTATCGATCGACGATTTCGAAAGCGAGGAATGGAACACCGCCGCCGTCGGTCCGCAAAAGCGCGAGGCCGCCGACAAGCTGATCCGCCGGCTGCGCAATCGCTTCGCGCCGGGCGGTTTCCTCCACTACGGGCAGGGCAAATGGTACCCCGGTGAAACCCTGCCGCGCTGGACCTTTTCGCTTTACTGGCGGCGCGATGGCAAGCCGATCTGGCACAATCCCGAACTCATCGCCGATGAGGGCAAGGATACCGGTCAGGCGACTGCCGAGACCGCCAAGGATCTGCTCGCCACCATCGCCGACAATCTCGGCATCACCGGTGATCATGTCGCCCCGGCCTATGAGGACCCGGCGGAATGGATCATCAAGGAAGGTAATCTTCCAGACAATGTGACGCCCGAAAACTCGAAGCTTGAAGACCCCGAGGAGCGGCACCGCATCGCCACCGTGTTCGGTCGCGGGCTGGCCAAGCCGTCGGGTTTCGTGCTCCCGGTCCAGCGCTGGCAATCGAAAGCCGCCGCCCATGGCTGGCGGTCGGAAAAATGGAAGACCCGCCGCGGCCATATCTTCCTGGTTCCGGGCGACAGCCCGGTCGGCTACCGTCTGCCGCTCGGATCGCTGCCGCATGTTCCGGCCGCGTCCTATCCCTATGTCAATCCGGCCGATCCGACAGAGCCCAAGGGCGATCTGCCGGATGTGGCGGCCCAAGCGCTGGCCTCCGCACTGGACGAAGTCCGCGCAGCGGCAGCTACTCCGCAGGCCGTCGCCCAGTTCACAGCCGCCGAAGCCACGCAGAACCGTGTCGAGCAGACGATCGGCGACCTGGATGGCGCCGTCCGCACCGCGATCTCGGTCGAGCCGCGCGATGGCCGCCTCTGCGTGTTCATGCCGCCAGTCGAGAAGGTCGAGGATTATCTCGAACTGATTTCGGCGGCCGAGCGCGCCGCGGACAAGCTTGGCTTCAAGGTTCATATCGAGGGCTACGGCCCGCCGCATGATCCGCGCCTCAACGTGATCCGCGTCGCGCCCGACCCTGGCGTGGTCGAGGTTAACGTGCATCCGGCCACCGACTGGGATGAATGCAAGGCGATCACCGAAGGCGTCTACGAGGAGGCGCGCCAGACAAGGCTCGGCGCCGACAAGTTCATGATCGACGGACGCCACACCGGCACAGGGGGCGGCAATCATGTCGTCGTCGGCGGAGCTACGCCGCTCGACAGCCCGTTTCTCAGACGCCCGGATGTGCTTGCGAGCCTCATCCTGCACTGGCAGCGTCACCCGAGCCTCTCCTATCTGTTCTCCGGCCTGTTCATCGGCCCCACAAGCCAGGCGCCGCGCATCGACGAGGCTCGCCACGACGCCCTCTATGAGCTTGAGATGGCGCTGGAACAGATCCCGCATCCCGATGCCGGCAAGCCGCCCTTGCCCTGGCTGGTCGACCGCTTGTTGCGAAACCTGCTGACCGATGTCACCGGCAACACTCACCGCGCGGAAATCTGCATCGACAAGCTCTATTCGCCGGATGGCCCGACCGGCCGCCTTGGCCTCGTTGAGTTCCGCGGCTTCGAGATGCCGCCGGAGCCGCGCATGAGTCTCGCGCAGCAGGTGATGATCCGCGCGCTGATCGCCCGGTTCTGGCAGGCACCTGCCACCGGGCGTTTCACCCGCTGGGGAACGGCGCTCAACGACCGGTTCATGCTGCCGCATTTCATCTGGCAGGATTTTCTCGATGTGCTGCGCGATCTGCGCGATCACGGCTTCGATCTTCGCTCGGAATGGTACGAGGCGCAGGCCGAGTTCCGCTTTCCGTTCTGCGGCGAAGTCAGCTATGAGGGCGTCCGGCTCGAACTCAGACAGGCGCTGGAGCCCTGGCATGTGCTCGGCGAAACCGGCGCGATCGGCGGAACGGTCCGCTACACTGACAGTTCGGTCGAGCGCCTGCAGGTCAAGCTCGAAAGCGCCGATCCGACGCGCTATCTCGTGGCGTGCAATGGCCGCCCCGTGCCCTTGGCCGCAGCCGGACAATCCGGAACATCGGTTGGCGGCGTGCGCTACAAGGCCTGGCAGCCGACACTGGCGCTTCATCCGGTGCTGCCGGTCAACGCGCCGCTGACCTTCGACATCTTTGACACCTGGTCAGGCAAGCCTTTGGGCGGCTGCGTCTATCATGTCGCCCATCCGGGCGGACGGAACTACGACACGTTTCCGGTCAATGGCAACGAGGCCGAAGCGCGCCGCCTTGCCCGTTTCGAGCATCGCGGCCATACGCCGGGTGCGTCGATGCCGGTGCCTGAAACGCCGCATCCGGAGTTTCCGTTCACGCTCGACCTGCGCCGCAAACCGGGAATCTGAGCCGTGCCGGGTCCCGCCATGGCTCCGCGAAAGGACCGGCCGTCGATCGTGTCGGACTATGCCGCCTTGCCTGGCGTCCCGGATGAACTGCTCTCCGAGGATGGCAGGGTCCGCCCGGCCTGGACAAAGCTGATCGCGCATCTCGATGGCTTGAGTCCGGAAGAGCGGGAACGCGCTTTCGCCCGCGGCGCCCAGTACCTGCGCGACGCCGGTGTCTTCGTGCGCCAGTATGGCGACGGCAAGAGCCCGCGGGACTGGCCGCTGAGCCCGGTGCCGGTGATCCAGCCCGAAGCCGAATGGCAGGCATTGGCCGAGGGGCTGGCTGAACGGGCCGATCTGCTCGAGTCGGTTGTCGCCGATCTTTACGGGGAAAACCGGCTGGTGGCCGAAGGCCATCTTCCGGCAAGCGTGATTGCATCCAATCCCGAATGGCTGCGTCCGCTGGTCGGCGTGAAGCCCGCGTCGGGTCATTTCCTGCATTTCGTGGCTTTTGAGATCGGGCGTGGGCCTGATGGCGGCTGGTGGGTGCTGGGCGACCGGACCCAGGCCCCGTCGGGCGCCGGTTACGCGCTTGAAAACCGCGTGGCTTCGGTGAGGTCGTTTCCAGGGTTTTACACGGATTCGCATGTCGAGCGCCTGGCCGGCTTCTTCCGGGCCTTCCGGGACGGGCTCAATGCGCTCCGCCGCGAAGATGGCAGCCGCGTCGGCATTCTGACGCCGGGTCCGATGAATGACACCTATTTCGAGCACGCCTACATCGCCCGCTACCTCGGCATGATGCTGCTTGAGGGCGACGATCTTGTTGTCGACCAGGGCAGGCTGATGGTGCGTACCGTCTCGGGCCCCAAACCCATCAGTGTGCTGTGGCGCAGGCTTGATGCCGCCTGGGCCGATCCCCTGGAACTCAAGGCGAGTTCGCATCTTGGAACGCCCGGGCTGCTTGGCCCGGTGCGCGCTCAGGGCGTCACCATGATCAATGCGCTGGGCGCCGGCATTCTTGAAAGCCGCGCCTTTCTCGCCTTCCTGCCGCGGCTGTCGCGGGTGCTTCACGGCAAGCCGCTCGCCATCCCGAACATTGCCACGTGGTGGTGCGGCGGCGAGGCGGAACGGGCCCATGTGCGGGACAACGCCCATGCTATGCTGATCGGGTCCGCCAATTCCACCCGGCTACCGCTCGAGCCGGATGCCGGGGCGGTGCTCAAGGGCGACATGTCTCAAACTGGTCTCGACCTCGATGCCTGGCTTGAGGCGGAGAGTCGCAATCTCGTCGGCCAAGAACTGGTGTCGCTCTCGACCACGCCGACCTGGCAGGATGGAAAACTGACGCCGCGACCGATGCGGATCCGGGTGTTCATGGCGCGCACCCGCGACGGCTGGCAGCTGATGCCCGGCGGGTTTGCCCGTCTGGCCGCGACCGGTCAGGACCCGTCGGCGGTCTCCATCAGCAGCGGCGGCTCGGTCGCCGACGTCTGGGTCGTGTCCGACACGCCGGTGCCGGAAGATTCCATGCTGATGCAGCCGGGAGAAGTGTTCGTTCGCGCATCGCCCGGCCTGCTGCCGAGCAGGGCCGCCGACAATCTCTTCTGGCTCGGCCGTTATGTCGAGCGCGCCGAAGGCCAGATGCGTCTGACCAGGGCCTATATGAGCCGGCTGCCGGAAACGCCCGCAGCTGGAACGCCGCTGATGACGGCGCTGGAAACCTATCTCGATGATCTTGGTCTCGACATGTCGGAGGGTGTTTGCCGAAAAGTCGAGAGGACCATTGCGCTGGCTGTCAATTCCGCCAATCAGGTGCGCGACCGGTTTTCCGTCGATGCCTGGGCCTCGTTGGCAGATCTCGAGCGCACCGTCGCCAGCATGCGAAAGACCGTGGTTCCGGGCGAGGATGCCGCCGCCGCGATGGGGGTTCTGCTGCGCAAGATCACCGGATTTTCAGGGCTGGTCCATGAAAACATGTACCGCTTCAGCGGCTGGCGGTTCCTGACCATCGGCCGCTCGCTGGAACGCGCCATCGGCATGGCGGATCTGCTGGCGCGTTTCGGCGAATGGAACGGTCCCCAGGGCGGCTTTGAACTGTGCGTCGAGGTTGGCGACAGTGTCATGACCCACCGCCGGCGCTATTCGGTCACCGCCAGCCGCGACACGGTGGTTGATCTGCTTGCGCTCGATCCGCTCAATCCGCGCTCGATTGCCTTTCACATCGACGAGATCCGCGAACAGGTCAGCCTGTTGCCCGGCGCCGACGTCAATGGGCAATTGTCGGATCTGTCCCGTGCGGTCTTGCGGATCCATGCCGATCTTTCGGTGCACACGCCGCAAACTCTCGGCCAACCCGAGCTCGTCGAGCTTGAAAAGGCGATCGGGCGTCTGACGGGCGACATTCAAGCCCAATATCTCGATTGATGCGATGCGCTACGATATCAAGCTGACCATCGATTACATCTACGAAAGCCCGGCCGCCGGGGCGCGCCAGATCCTACATGTGATGCCGCTGGCCATCGAAGGAAGGCAGCGGGTTATTGCGGGCAGCATCCACATCGAGCCGAAACCGGCCATGCGCCAGGACCGTCGGGATTTCTTCGGTAATGATCTGACCGAACTGGCCTTTACCGAGCCTCACAGCGATATCACCATTGTGCTCAAGGCCAGGGTCGATGTGACCGGCAGCGCCGCGCCCGGGTCGCCATCGCCGGATCTGCCGGAGCTTGCCAGGGCGTTGGATGCGCAAACCGATCTCGGACCCCGTTCGCCCTTGCACTTTCTCGCAGCCTCTCCCTATGCAGAGCCCGTCAGGGAGATTGCCGTCTGGGCGCGGCGCCACTCGCCACCAGGCCGCCCCGTGGCGGATATTGTCGCCGGGCTTGGCCTGACGCTGCACAGGGAAATGCGGTTTGATGCCGAGGCCACGACCGTGAGCACGCCGGCCGCCGAGGCCTTTGCGTCGCGCCATGGCGTCTGTCAGGATTTCACCCACATCATGATCATTGCGCTGAGGAGCCTGGGCATTCCCGCGGGCTATGTCAGCGGCTATCTGCGCACATTGCCGCCGCCGGGAAAGGAGCGGCTGGAAGGGGCGGACGCCATGCACGCCTGGGTGTCAGTCTGGTGCGGCCCGGAAACCGGATGGGTGGAATATGATCCGACCAACGCGGTCTTCGCCGGCGACGGTCATATCGTGGTGGCCCATGGCCGCGATTACGCCGACGTCGCCCCGGTGCGCGGGGCCATGCGCATTTCAGGCGGGCAGACCACCGATCAGTTCGTGGACGTGGTTCCGGTCAACGAAACCGTTGCCTGATCAGCGGCCACGGATGCGGGGATCGAGCGCGTCGCGCAGGCCGTCGCCGATGTAATTGACGCTCAGCACCGTCAGCGAAATCGCCAGCCCCGGCCAGAACACCCGCTCCGGATATTGCTGCAGATAGTCGATCGCATCAAACAGCAGCCGCCCCCAGGTCGGGAAATCCGGCGGAAAGCCCAAGCCCAGAAACGACAGCGCGGATTCGGTGATGATCGCGGTGGCGATCCCGAGCGTTGCCGAGACCATGATCGGCGACAGCACGTTGGGCAGGATGTGACGGATGATCATGCGCCTCGAAGGGGTTCCGATGGACCGTGCCGCCAGCACGAATTCCCGCTCTTTCAGCGCCAGCACCTCGCCACGGACGATGCGCGCCGTCTGCATCCAGCTGGTGATGCCGATCGCCGAGACGATCAGGATGAAGGTGCCCATTTCCGGGCCGAAGCTGCGCGCGAGCGTTTCGCGGAACAGCATCACCATGACCAGCAGAAGCGGCAGCAGCGGCAGGGCGAGGAACAGGTTCGTAAGCCCCATCAGGAAGCCGTCGAGCCGCCGGAAAAATCCAGCGACAACCCCGATGAAGGCGCCCAGCACGACGCTGATCAGCATCGCCGTCAGCCCCACCGCGATCGACACCTGGCCCCCCGCCATCATGCGGGCAAGGATGTCACGGCCGAGCTGGTCGGTGCCGAAGGGATGGGCCATTGACGGACCAATATTGCGCGACCGTATGTCGATATAGGTCGGCTCAAGCGGCCAGAGCAGCGGGCCGATAGTCACCGCCAGCACGATGAAGAGAAACACCGCGGCGCCGAACAGCGCGCCCTTGTGGGTCTTGAACTGATCCCAGACATCCCACCATTGCGAACGGCCGGACGTGTCAGGCTTTGCCGGGACGACGGCGGGAACATCAGTCATAGCGGATCCTCGGATCAAGCAGGCCGTAGAGCATGTCGGCGATCAGGTTGCACGCCACAATCAAGACGGCGAAGATGAAGGCGAGTGTCTGCACCATCGGCAGGTCATTGGCGTAGATCGCCGTGATCAGCAATTGCCCCAGGCCGTTCACCTTGAAGATCTGCTCGGTGATGATTGCGCCGCCAAAAATTGACGGAATGCCGAGCGCGATCACGGTGACGACAGGGATCAGCGAATTGCGAAGCACATGGACCAGCACGACCACTTTCTCGGTCATGCCCTTGGCGCGGGCGGTGCGGACGTAATCATGGTTGAGATTGTCCAGCATAGAAGCGCGCATGAAACGCGACAATTGCGCGGTGGTCTGCAATGCCAGCACCATCACCGGCAACGTCATCTGCCGGATCTGTTGCCCCAGGCTCTCGAAGTCATTGACCACCAGCGTGGTGTCATAGATCGAGGGGAACCATGGAAGCATGATCGCGAAGAACACGATCATCAGCACGCCCGAAAAGAACGGCGGCACAGAGAACCCGATCATCGAAACAAAGGTGCCGACCTGGTCGAACCATGAATATTGCTTGTAGGCCGATATGATGCCGATCGGCAGCGCGATCATCACGCCCACCAGATAGGCAAGCCCCACCACCCAGAGTGTCTGCGGCACGCGCTGGACAATGATGTCGAAAACCGGCGCGCGGAACTGCCAGGAGACGATGCGCTGCATGCCGTCGGCAAAATTGGTCCCCACCAGCCAATCAATGAAATAGAGCGGCTCGACCCAGAAGAACTGCTTCGCCCAGAGCAGGTAGCGGATATAGGCGGGCGAATCGAGCCCGAGCGCGTCGCGCATCTTCTGGCGCACTTCGGGAGGGATGCTGAGCGGCTGGTCGGCGAGCGGATCACCGGGCGCAAGATCGAGCAGCAGAAAGATGATCAGACTGATGAGCACAAGCGTCGGGATCGCCGTCAATAGCCGTCGGATGATAAAGGTCAGCATGGGCGACGCCTCGGTTCAGCAGTATGGCGCAGAAAGGTGCAGCATAGAAGGAGGGGCCCCGAATGAACGGGGCCCCTCCGGTTATGCATTACTTGATGCGGTGCCAGTCAGCGGCATTCCACAATTCGGAATCCCACGTATTGAGCACAACGCCGCCCAAGCTGTTGGAGTGAGCCGAAACACGGCCGCGATCGACCAGCGGCACGATGGTCATCGAGTCCTTGGTGATCATGTCATTGAGCTTCTTGGCGATTTCGGCGCGCTTTGAGATTTCGCCGGTCTTGCCCAGTTCTGCGACCAGTTCGTCATAGGCCGGATCGCAATAGCGGTTGACGTTCTCGCCCTGCCACTGCGTTTCAGGCCGCGGCGCCTTTTCGCAGGTGTACTGGCCGAGATACTGCTCCGGGTCGGTGCCGTCAAAGTTGTTGGCGTACATTTCCACGTCAGCATAGAACTTCTGGAACGTGTCCGGGGAAGCCGGATCGCCACCGAAGAACACCGACGCGTCAATGTTCTTGAGTTCGGTTTCGACGCCGACGTCAGCCCACCACTGCTTGATCAGGGCCTGGAAGTCCTGGCGCACGGCATTGGTCGAGCTCTGGAACAGAAGCGAGAGCTTCTTGCCGTCCTTTTCGCGGATGCCGCCGGCGCCAACGGTCCAGCCGGCTTCCTCGAGCAGCGCCTTGGCGCCTTCGACGTCCTGTGCAATGCATTCGGTGTTGTCGGAAGCGAAGAGCTCCGGCGCAGGCACCAGATTGCAGGTTGCGCGGCCAGCCTGGCCGTAACCGATTTCAACCAGCAGTTCGCGGTCAATCGCCATCGACAGAGCCTTGCGTACCTTGAAATCCGAGAGGATCGGATGCGGATGCTTGGCGGTTGCGCGCTCGCCTTCCGGCAGATCCGGCGAGGGATCGGTCATGTTCATCTCGATGCGCTCAACCAGCGTACCGAAGCCGGAAATCGGCTTTCCCTTGCCGCCTTCAGCCATTTTGGCGATCACGTCGGGAGCCAGCTGCAGGTTCCAGGCGTAGTCATACTCACCGGTTTCCATTACCGCGCGGCCGGCGGCGGCAGCATCACCGCCGCCCTTGAACGTCAGCGTCGCAAACGCAGGCTTGGCCGGGTCGCGATAGTTCTCGTTGGCCTTCATTGTGATCACGTCATTCGGTTTGAAATCGGTGACGACAAACGGACCGGTGCCGATCGGGCCAAAATTGGCCGAAGTGCATTCCTGCGCCTTGGCGCCCAGGCAGTCCTTGAACTGCGCCGCCTGGATGACCGGCGACTGACCGCCGACAAAGGCCGCATACGGAACAGGCTTCGGTGAATCGAAGTTTACGATGATGGTGCGCTCATCCGGAGTCTCGATGCTTTCGACGTTGTCGAACTTGGCGCTCTGGGCGCAACCGCCATCGGGCGCCATGCAATAGTCGGCGGTGAACTTGACGTCGGCTGATGTGACCGGAGTGCCATCCGACCACAGCAGGCCTTCCTTGAGCTTCCATGTGATGGTGGTCAGATCTTCGCTGACGCCGCCGTTTTCAACGGTCGGAATAGATTCGGCAAGATAGGGAACCAACATGCCGGTCTGGTCAAAGCGGGCCAGCGGCTCGATAACAAGCGAGGACGCTTCGATGTCCTTGGTGCCGCCCGAAAGATACGGGTTGAGGATCGAGGGTGCCTGCCAGTAAATGATTTTGACGTCGCCGTCCGAGCCGCGCTCGGCGTAAGCGACGGGTGCAATCGCCATCGCGGCGACGGCGCCCATCAGGATTGTTTTCAGTCTCATGGCTGTCTCCTTGTTGAATATTATCAGTTTGTTCTTTCGCCGGCGGTTGGCTCCGCGGTCGTTGTCATGCTTTCCGAATACAGATGGCAGGCCACCTGTCTTCCTTCTCCGAAGTCGTAGACACCCGGCTCTATCTGCCTGCAAACATCCATGACTTTGGGGCATCGGGTGGAAAAGTTGCAGCCCTTTGGAGGGTTGGCCGGGGAGGGCACATCGCCCTGCAGCACGATCGGTCTCCGGTTGCGTTCGGATTCGGGATCGGGCTCCGGCACCGCTGACAGCAACGCCTGGGTATAGGGATGCAGCGGTTCGGCAAACAGCTTTTCGCGCGACGCGATTTCGACGATCCGTCCCAGATACATGACCGCGACGCGGTCGGCGATATGGCGCACCATCGACAGATCGTGGCTGATGAACAGGTAGGTCAGATTCAGGCGGTTCTGCAGCTCCTCGAGCAGATTGACGACCTGCGCCTGGATCGACACGTCGAGTGCTGCGATCGGCTCGTCGCAGACAATGAATTTCGGATTGAGCGCCAGCGCGCGGGCGATGCCGATGCGTTGCCGCTGCCCGCCGGAAAACTCGTGCGGGTAGCGCTTGGCGAATTCCCGGTTGAGGCCGACCCAGTCCATCAGCTCGTAGATCCGCGCGAGGCGCTCATTCGCCGTCAGCTTCATGTGCTCGTCGAGCGGTTCGCCGATGATGCTGGCAACTGTCATGCGCGGGTTGAGGCTCGCCTGCGGATCCTGGAAGATCATCTGCATCATCGGCCGCTTCGAGCGCAGGCTGTCGCGGTCGACATGGGCGATCTCGAATCCGTTGATTTCGACGGTGCCGCCGGTCAAATCATAGAGCCGCAGGATCGCGCGCCCGACAGTGGATTTGCCGCAGCCAGATTCGCCGACCAGTCCAAGCGTTTCGCCGGGCATGATGTCGAAGCTGATGCCGTCCACCGCCTTGATGTTGCCGGTATGCGTTCTGAACAGGCCGGAATGGATCGGGAAATACATCTTCAGGTCCCGAACCTTGACGAGCGGGGCTTGGGCCTTGGCTTCAGTCCCTGGTTGAACGTCAGCCATGGACAGCCTCCGGCTCTTTGGTCGAGGCTTTGTCGAGGAGGAAACAGGCGGCGCGGTGGCCTGGCATATGCACCGGTGCGAGCGCCGGATTTTCCTCAGCACAGCGGTCGAACGCGAACTTGCAGCGGTTGCGGAAGGAGCAGGCGTCCGGCGCCTCATGCATGATCGGGGGCTGGCCTTCGATCACCTGCAGTTTTTCCGCGCGCGGGCCTCGCACAGCGGGTACGGTCTTGAGAAGCGCCTGGGTGTAGGGATGCTGGGGATCGCGGAAAATCTCATTGACCGGACCTTCCTCGACCACCTGGCCGGCATACATCACCATCACCCGGTCGGCGATCCCGGCGATCACGCCAAGATCATGGGTGATCCAGATGATCGCCATGCCAAGCTTCTGGCGCAGGTCCTTCACCAGTTCGATGATCTGGGCCTGAATGGTCACGTCCAGCGCCGTGGTTGGCTCGTCCGCAATCAGCACCTTGGGATCGCAGGCCAGCGCGATGGCGATCATCACGCGCTGGCGCATGCCGCCGGAGAACTGGTGCGGATAGTCCTTCAGCCGCTGCTCCGGATCAGGAATGCCCACAAGCCTGAGAAGCTCGACCGACCTTGCCCGGGCCTCGGCCTTGGACATGCCGAGATGCGCGCGCAGCGGCTCGGCCAGTTGGAAGCCCACCGTGTAGACCGGATTAAGCGATGTCATCGGGTCCTGAAAGATGAATCCGATCCTGGAGCCGCGCACCTGGCGCAACTCTTCCGGGCTGATCTTGAGCAGGTCTTGACCGTCAAACATCACCGTTCCGTTGCGCATCTCCGCGGGCGGAGATGGCAGCAGCCGCAACAGCGACATCATGGTCACGGATTTCCCCGACCCGCTTTCTCCCACCACGCCGAGCAGTTCGCCCGGACGAAGATGGAAGTCCACCGAGTTCACCGCGTGCACGTCGCCGCCGCGGGTGCGGAAAACCGTTTCAAGCCCTTTAACATCCAGAATTGGCATGGCCGTGTCTGGCATACTGTACCCCTCGGGACGTGTTTTCCCGTTATTTTTGTTGCCGGTCCGATCTCTCCATCAGCCGGTGGCCGATACTATTGACCAATTTTCTCGCGGTTGACCAGTGGGGTTTTTGAATTTGCATGATAAGTGTTCCAGCCGCCGGCGGCGCGACATAAAAATTCCCGGGAAACCGGGTCTGGACAAGGCCGACTCGAACGAACAAAACTGTGGAAATCGGTCAAATGCCGGCACTCAAAACCTTTCCTGGATCAATTGATGGAAAAATATTCTAACTCTCGTGAAATACTGGCAAAACTGATCTCGTTCCCTTCCGTCAGTCGGGACAGCAATCTGCCGCTTGTAGAGTGGGTCGAAAGCTATCTCGCGGGTTACGGCATCGCGTCCTGTCGGATCATGAGCCCGTGCGGCACCAAGGCGCATCTCTATGCCCAGACCGGTCGCGAGGTCGACGGTGGGGTCATCCTTTCGGGGCACACCGACGTGGTGCCGGTCGAAGGCCAGGCCTGGACAACCGATCCCTGGACACTCACCGAGCGCGACGGAAAACTATATGGCCGTGGCGCCTGCGACATGAAGGGCTTTGACGCCCTGGCGCTCATGGCAATGGCCCGGGCGTCCACGCGCCCGCTCAAGCGTCCGCTTCAACTGGCGCTGTCCTTCGACGAGGAAGTCGGTTGCGCAGCCGTCGTCGATCTGATTGAGACCATGCTCGGCGCGCTCCCGAAGGCCCGCGAGGTCATTGTCGGCGAGCCGACGATGATGCGGGTGGTGACCGGGCACAAGGGAGGCCTCGCCTACAATATCCACGTACGCGGCTTCGAGGTGCATTCGTCACTCCTGCCTTACGGAGTGAGCGCGATCATGCAGGCGGCGAAGCTGATCGACTGGGCCAATCAGCGCAACGCCGAGAACGCCGCGCGACCTCCAACCGAGCTTGCCGCGCCCTTCGATCCGGCCTTCACCACGCTGCATGTCGGCAGGATCGAGGGCGGCACCGCCCACAACATCACCGCCAAGGATTGCCGGTTCCTGATGGAGTTCCGCTTTGTGCCCGGCGAGAGCCCCGAAGATTGGGCGAGGGCACTCGAGGCCAAGGCCGCGGAACTCACCGCCGAGATGCAGAAGATCCATCCCGACACCGGCATCGATCTCAATCCCGGCTTTGCGCTTCCGGCGCTGGCGCCCGAGACCGACGGGCCTGCGGAAACGCTCGCCCGCCGCCTGACCGGCGACAATGGCCGGCATGTGGTGAGCTACGGCACCGAAGGCAGCCAGTTCCAGACGCGCGGCTATTCCACCGTGGTCTGCGGCCCCGGCGACATCGCCCAGGCACACCAGCCCGACGAGTTCCTGTCACTCGACCAGCTCGCCGCCGGCGAAGCCTTCATGGACAGGCTGCTCGATTCAATGTGCGTGTGAGTTCTATCTGGAATCGAGATACTCTATCAGGCAGGGCCTGGGCAGATCCTTCAAGGCCTGGAGAAGCTCCTCGCGGCTTTGAACCCGGCGCGACGGCAGCCCGTAGGCGGCCGCAATGGCTGAAAAATCGGGCGCCAACGGCGTGACGCCGATCGGCGTGATGCTCGCTGATGTCATCGACGTCTCGATCTCCATGTAGCCCGCATTGTTCCAGACCACGAAAGCCACATCGGCGTTGCAATCGCGTGCGCTGCCCATTTCGGCAAGCGTGAACTGGAACCCGCCATCGCCCAGCAGCGCCACAACCGGCCGCCCGGGCTGTCCGAGCGCGGCGCCGATTGCGGCGGGCGCCGCATAGCCCAGCGTGCCGAAGCCGGTGGCGGAATTGAACCAGGAGGCGTGGCGCGGCGCGTCCACATACATGTTGCCGGCATAGACCAGTTGCGTCGAATCGCCGACCAGCGTGGCTTCAGGTAACACCTGCCAGATATCCTGGATCAGCCCGACATGGGAGCGATAGGTGTCGCCCAGGCTCGCCTTGGCGAGATCGCGCGTGGCCTTGGCGCGCTGCGCCCCGCCACCGGCAGTCCCGCGCCAGGTCCCGGCTTCGCCGAGCAGGTCCTCAAGGAAGGCGCCGAGATCGGCCTCGATCGCCAGAGCCGCCGGCGCGCCGCGCGACAGCTGGCCGGCGTCGATGTCGACGCGGATCAGGGTTTCGGGCAGCGCGAAGCCGCCATCCTCGTACATGTCGCAATCGGTCGGTCCGAGCTCCGTGCCGAGCGCCAGCACCAGGTCGGCCTCCGCGAGCAGGTCGCGCACGCAGCCAAAGCTCGGGCTCGCCGGCACATCGAGCACGTGCCCCGCCATGACGCCGCGGGCATTGGTGGTGGAGACGACCGGCGCATCCAGCGCCTCGGCGAAGCGCCGGACGGCGTCGGCGCAGCCCACAGCCCCGCCGCCGATCAGGATCGCCGGATGCCGGGCGTGCGCAATCATGTCGATTGCCGCGGCGAGATCTGCGGAGGAGGGGCGCGGGTGCGTGTGCGCCGGCGGGGTGAAGCTCTGAGTGCCGGCGGGCAGCTTCATCACGTCGGTGGGGATCTCGAGATGCACCGGTCCGGGCCGGCCCCCGGTCATCACTCGGAAGGCCTGTTCCAGCACCGTGCTCAACTCCGCCGGATCGGTCAGCGTGTGCGACCACAGCGCCACGCTGCGGGCGAGTGCGGCCTGATCGGGCAGTTCGTGCAGGTGGCCGCGTCCTCGGCCCAGCGTTGCGGTCGCGTTGACGCCGGAGATCACCAGCATCGGAATGCTGTCGGCGCGGGCCTGTGCCATGGCGGTCAGCGTGTTGGTGAGGCCCGGCCCGGTGATGACGAAACACACGCCCGGCCGTCCGGTGACGCGGGCATAGCCATCGGCCATGAAGCCCGCGCCCTGTTCGTGGCGCGGCGTGACGTGACGGATCGCGCTTGCGGCGAGGCCGCGGTAGAGCTCGATCGTGTGCACCCCGGGAATGCCGAAGACCGTGTCGACGCCGGCCTGTTCCAGCAGCGTGACGAGGGCTTCCCCAACCGTGACCGCGTGTTCAGACATTAAATCCCCTCCACAAATTTGGCGATCCGCCCGCAGGCCTCGATGACGGACTCGTCGGGCACCGTAAGGCTCAATCGCACCAACGCGCCGGCATTGGCCCCGAAGGACGAGCCGGGCATCACGGCGACGCCCGCTTCCAGCAGCCGCCAGGCGAAGGTCTCTCCGTCGAGCCCGGTGCCCGACACATCGAGCACGATGAACATGCCGGCTTGCGGCCGGAACGGTTTGACGCCGTCGAGCCCGTCCAGCGTGTCGGCGAACATGGCGGCCCGGCTCTTGTAGGAGGCGCGCATCCGCGCCGAGGTGGGAAGGTCCGCATTGAGCGCAAATGCCGTCATGTCGGCGATGAAGGGCTGGTTGCCGAACAGCATGGTCTCCGACAGGGGCAGCAATCTCTCGCAGAATTCATGCGGTCCGACCGCCCAGCCGCTGCGGAAGCCGGGCGCCGCATGCGATTTGGAAATCGACGAGAGGGCGATCACCCGGTCGGCGAGGTCCGGATTGTCAAACGGCGAGGCGAACGTCCCGTCAAACACCAGTTCCTCATAGACCTCGTCGGCGACGATCCAGAGATTGTTTTTCCTGCAGACCGCGCCGATGCGGGCGATCTCGTCGGCACCGAGCACCGCGCCTGTCGGATTGTGCGGCGAGTTGAGCAGCAGCACGCGCGACTGCGGTGTGATTGCGGATTCAAGGTCCTCCGCCTTCATGCGAAACCCGTTTTCGGGCCTGAGCGGCACTGATTCCCGGTGCGCGCCGCTGGCGACGATGACGCCTTCATAGGTTGCATAGAAGGGATCGCCCACCAACACGCCGTCGCCGGGACCGGTCAGTGCCATCATCGTGGCAAACAGCGCGGTCTGGGTTCCGGGAAAGCACATCACATTGTTTGCGTCGACGCCCGGCCGCCTGCGGCTGTAGCGCGCCGCGATTGCCTCAAGCAGATCCGGTTCGCCGCGGCCGCTCGAATAGCCGGTGCGTCCTGCGAGCATCGAGGCGTGGCAGATCTCGAACAATTGCGGATCGGGCGGCTGGTCCGGCTCGCCGATGGTCAGCTCGATGATGTCGGCGCCGGCCTTCTTCATGGCCCGGCAGCGCTGATGAATGGCCCATTTGGCGCCGCCGGTATGGGCCAGGCGCTCGGTGATTGCCGCGTAATGCATCTTGGTTATTCCCTGAATTCCGCCGGGTCTATCCCCAGCAATGTCGCCACCGAATCGAGTGCGATCCGGATCACGTCGAGCCGCGAAAAATCATCGCCGCCCATGGAGATTTCGATCCAGAGACCATCGAGCAATGCGTTGAGCACAATCGCATGCCGGCGGATTTCCTGTTTCGAAGCAGGCTCTCCGCGTTCGGCCATGACCTCGCCGACCAGCCGTTCGATCAGGTCCCGGAATGCCTGGTAGCCTTCGCGATGCACCTCCGCCATCGCCGGATCCGAGTTCACCGTCCCGATGAACGCCGCCCAGATCGACAACGTCCGTCCGTCGGCCACGGGTGCCGTGACGCTGGCGCGGATGAGGCCCGCAAGCTGCGAGAGCGCCGGCCCGTCGCCGCAGCCCGCTTCCGCCTTGGCGATCAGATCCGCAATGAAGGTGCGGTAGGCGGCCGCGACCAGCCGTTCCTTGTTGTCGAAATAGCGCCGGATCAGCCCCGGCGTGACGCCGGCGCGGTAGGACACCTCGCGCACGGTGGCGCCTGCCAGCCCCAGTTCGGCGATGCTGTCAAGCGTTGCGGCAATCAGATCCTTTTGCCGCACCGATTCAGGTTCGTGATGAAACGCCCGCCGCGTCATTCCCGCCACACGGGACGGGTGAGGCAGGTCGGCCCGCCCTCGCAGGGGATACACAGGGCGTCGGCCTCGAATGTCCGCACGCGGCACCCGGCGTCTTCCATCAGCTTCCGGGTCTTGGGGAAGCCCTCGACCATCAGCACATCGCCGGGCGTCAGCGGCAGGACGTTGAGATTGAGCCCGTTGGAGGCGGCGAATTCGTCCGCCGGCGCTTCGAGGAGCGTGTAACCCTTGTCCTTGAGCAATTGCCAGAAGGCGACGGGCAGCATCGGGGCGTAGACCAGCGCCAGTTTCTCGTCGAGCGGCGAGATCACCGACATCAGGTGCAGGCAGGCGTCGGCGCCGTTGCCGAGCGGCAGGTCGTAGCCGAGCACCGTGACGCCGTGCGGTGCGAGCATCGCAGCCAGCTGTTCGATACCCGCCTGGTTGGTGCGCACGCCGCGGCCGATCGCCAGCGTCGTCGTGTCCACCCACACGCAATCCCCGCCTTCGACCGAGCCTGGAGCGACGATCTCGCCCAGGATCGGAATGCCGGCGGACTGATAGGCAGCCTTGTGCAGTTCGGGCTCTGCCATGCGGCCGGGCTTGCCCATGCGGAGGATGATCGCGCCATGATCGCTCATCAGCGACGGGTCATGGGTGAACATTGCGTCGGCGAGGCCGTCGCCCGAATCCTCGATCCAGAGCACCTCCGTGCCGCAGGTCGCCACCAGATCGGCGAATGCGCCGAACTGTGCGATGGCGCGCGCGCCGTCGAAGCCGGGTCCGTAATGCCAGTCCTCGGCTTTTGCGGAAAGAAGGCTCGCGCCGGGCGTGCGCATGGCGACGCGCTTCAGAGGCGCGGTCATGGATTGGCATCCGTATGTCATGAAGGGGTCCGTTCGGGTGGTTTGAAATTTTCTCAAATTATACACTTGATTAATTGCTGCGCAAGGGTCACGATTGGCCAACTTCGCGTCAGACGAGGTAGCAAAGGGAACGTATGAGCAGTCCACAACCCGGTGCTGAAACCGGCGATTATCAGACTCCGCCCGCGGTTCAGGTCGCTGACCTGCACAAGACATTCGGCGATCTCGAAGTCCTCAAGGGCGTGTCGCTGACAGCGAAGACCGGCGACGTGGTGGCCATCATCGGCGGCTCCGGCTCCGGCAAATCCACCATGCTGCGCTGCATCAACATGCTCGAACTGCCGACCCAGGGCGCGATCAGCATCAAGGGCGAAACCATTGACATGAAGTCCGACGGTCGCGGCGGACTTCAGCCGGCCAATGCGGGCCAGCTCCGGCGCATCCGCACCCGTCTCGCCATGGTGTTCCAGAGCTTCAATCTCTGGCAGCACATGACGGTCATGGGCAACATCATCGAGGCGCCGGTGCAGGTCATGGGCGTGCCGCGTGACGAGGCCATCGCGCGCGCTGAAAAGCTGCTCGACCGCGTCGGCCTCTCCGACAAGCGCGATGTCTATCCGGCCTTTCTGTCGGGCGGTCAGCAACAGCGCGCGGCCATCGCCCGGGCGCTGGCCGTGGAACCCGAAGTCATGCTGTTTGACGAGCCGACATCCGCGCTCGATCCGGAACTGGTGGGCGAAGTGCTTGCGGTCATCGCCGACCTGGCGCGTGAAGGCCGCACCATGCTGCTCGTCACCCATGAGATGAAGTTTGCCCGCGAGGTCGCCAATCATGTGGTGTTCCTGGCCGGCGGCGTGATCGAGGAAGAAGGTCCGCCCGATGTCGTTTACAGCGCCCCGAAATCCGAGCGCTTGCAGAAATTCCTTGCGACTGTCCAATAGTCCAGGGGTGAATGGGCAAAGCCCGAAATTTCTAACAGGGAAAAAACCATGAACAAACAGATCATCACAACCATCGCCGCGTTTGGCCTGACGCTTGCAGCCAGCGCCGCTTCCGCCGAAACAGTCCGCGTCGGCGTCGCCGCCGAGCCCTATCCGCCGTTCACCGAGCCGGACGCCTCGGGCAACTGGACCGGCTGGGAGATCGAGTTCATGAACGCCGTCTGCGCGGAAGCCAAGCTCGATTGCGTCGTCACCCCGGTCGCCTGGGACGGCATCATCCCGGCGCTGACATCCAACAAGATCGACGCCATCGTCGGCTCGATGTCGATCACTGAAGAGCGCCAGAAGACCATCGATTTCTCCGACAAATACTACAACACCCCCTCGGTCATCGCCACCGCCAAGGGCTCGGGAATCACCCCGGATGACGCAGGCCTCAAGGACAAGATCATCGGCGTCCAGGTCTCGACCATCCACCAGGATTACGTCACCACCCATTTCGGCGATGTCGCTGCCGAAATCAAGGAATACCAGACCCAGGACGAGGCCAACCAGGATCTGGCCGCCGGCCGCGTCGACGCGATCATGGCGGATTCGCTGGCGCTCGATGCCTTCGTCAAATCTGACGCCTGCTGCGAGATCGTCGGCGCGGTTGAAGACGACCCGGCCATCCTGGGCGCTGGCGTCGGCATCGGCCTGCGCAAGGGTGACGACGAACTGCGCGAAAAGTTCAACGCGGCCATCGCCGCAATCCGTGAAAACGGCACCTATGCGGAGTTCTCGAAGGCCTATTTCGACTTCGACATCTACGGCCAGTAACATGCGCTCAGCTGGCGCATTCGCTGCAGCCGGGCCGGCGGGTATTCCCGCCGGCCCGGTGTGAGTCCCGCTCATGCTTGAATGGATCGCGGGCCTCGCCTCCTGGGAGCTTCTGGCGCTGGAGCCGCCGGGATGGGGCGGCGTGCTGCTCAAGGGTCTCGCCGTCTCGCTTCAGGTCGCCGTCGGCGGCTATCTTGTGGGTTTCGTCATCGGCGTCGGCGGCGCCACCGGCAAGCTCTATGGCGGGCCGATCCTGCGCGATATTCTCGACGTCTACACAACGCTGGTGCGCGCCGTGCCGGAGCTGGTGCTGATCCTGCTGCTCTATTACGCCGGAACCGATGCGCTCAACAAGTTCATGATGCTGATCGGCGCCGGCCCGATGGATATCAGCGGCCTCGTCGCAGGCATCTTTGTCATCGGCGTGGTTCAGGGCGCCTATCAGACGGAAGTTTTGCGTGGCGCCTTCAAGGCCGTGCCCCACGGCCAGATCGAGGCGGCGCGCGCCTATGGCATGTCGTCGCCGCAGGTGCTCAGGCGCATCACCTTGCCCGGCATGTTGCCGCATGCTGTGCCCGGGCTTTCCAATCTCTGGCTGATTGCCACCAAAGACACGGCGCTGCTCGCCGTTGTCGGCGTGGCTGAACTGACGCTGGTGACGCGGCAGGCGGGCGGCACCACCAAATCCTATTTCCTGTTCTTCTGTGCGGCGGGGCTGCTCTATCTGATGGTGACGCTGATCTCCAATGTCGTCATCCGCCGGATCGAGCGCCACGCCCGCCGCGGCATGCCGGCGGTGCGCTGATGGGCCCGGAACTCAGAAGCTGGAAGGAGCCGCACCGCCTTGTGCTGATCGGCATCGGCATCGGCATTATCCTGTTGGCTGCGGTGACCATGCGCTGGGACTGGCTGCCGCGCTATTCGTGGCGGCTGGTCGAGGGCGTCGGCACCACGCTTTGGCTTTTATTTCTGACCAGCGTCATGGGCTTCATGCTGGCGGTGCCGCTGGGAATTGCGCAGGCCGCCGGCCCCTGGTGGCTCGCCGGACCGGCACGCGCCTTCTGCACAGTGATCCGCGGCACGCCGCTGCTTCTGCAATTGTGGCTTCTGTATTACGGGCTTGGCTCGCTGTTTGCCCAGTATCCGGAAATCCGCGACTCCTGGGCCTGGCCCTACCTGCGTTCCGCCTGGCCCTACGGCGTGCTGGCGCTGACGCTGTCCTTTGCCGGATACGAGGGCGAGGTAATGCGTGGCGCCTTTGCCGGCGTGCCCAAGGGCGAACTCGAGGCGGGCCGCGCCTATGGCATGTCGCCATGGACCTCGTTCCGGCGGATCTGGCTGCCGCGCGCCATCCACCGCGCCCTGCCGACGCTCGCCGGCGAGACCGTGCTGCAGCTGAAAGCCACGCCGCTGGTGGCGACCATCACCGTGGTCGATGTCTACGCCATCATCTCGCGGGTCCGCCAGGACACCTATCTGACCTACGAGCCGCTGCTGCTGCTGGCGCTGATCTACATGATGCTGACCGGTGTGCTGGTCATGGCCTTCCGCTGGCTCGAGGCCAAGGTGCCGGTCAAGGGCGGCTGATTTTTTCGGCAATGCTCGACCGGCCGCTGCGGCTCGATGTCGGTGAGATCCCGACTTGGCGGCTGAACGCCCGCGAGAATGCCGATTGCGAGGAAAAACCGGTCCGGGAGGCGATATCGGTCATGCTGAGCCGCGTGTCATTGACCAGCCGCCGGGCCGCGGCCAGCCGCAGCGACAAAAAATAACTCCCCGGCGTCTGCCCCAATTGCCGGGCGAACAACTGCTCGAGTCCGCGCGCCGACATCGACACCCGCCTGGCGATCGCCGCGATGCTGAGCGGTGCGTCGATATGGGTTTCCATGATCCTGATCGCGCGGACGAGACGCGCATCATGACTGGCGCCGGCAAGGGTGACGTGAACCTGCGGATCTCCCGCCGCGCGCAGATCGTCATGGACGAAGCTGCTTGCCACATCCAGCGCCACCGGGTGCCCAAGCACGAGCCGCACCATGTCCACCATCATGTCGAATGTCGGCGACGCTCCGGAAGTGGTGATGAAGCGCCCGTCGATGACGTAGCGGTCCGGCCTGAGATCGACATTGGGGAAGGCAGCGGCGAACTCCTCGAAATCCTCCCAGTGGGTTGCCGCGCGGTGCTCGTCGAGAAGCCCGGTGCGCGCCAAGAGCCATGGACCCGACTCGATGCCCATGACGATGGTGGCGTTGCGCGCCGCCCGGTAGATGTGCCGGAACTGCCTTCGGTCGGTGATCTGCGCCGCACCAAAGCCCGCGATGACGCCGAGCAGATCGCAGCGCGATGCCGGGTCGTGCTTGCCCGAGACCGGCCAGGCGATCCCCGAGGAGGTCACGGGCGCATCCCCGTCGAGCGAAACAAACCGCCAATTGAACGCGGTTCGCCCGGATTGACGGTTGGCCGCCCGCAGCGGTTCGACGGCGCTCGACAGGGTCAGCAGCGAACACCCCGGCAGCACCAGGAGATCGACCGAGATCGGCCGGCGCAGTTCGGAAATCGTCCTGAGCGCTTTGTTTTGTGTCATGTTTTCTTCGTAAAAGGCAATGCATCCGACTGCAAGCCGGTCATCATTGCTCAAGGATCAAAAAGGAGGATTGACCGTATGCCCCTGACCATGAACCGCGAGGTCTTCATCACCTGCGCCGTCACCGGATCCGGCTCCACCCAGGATCGCAGCCCGCACGTGCCGCGCTCGCCCGAGCAGATCGCCAGCTCGGCGATCGATGCGGCCAAGGCCGGCGCCGCGATCGTCCACTGCCATGTCCGCGATCCTGAAACCGGCGCGCCCCGCCGCGATGTCGCGCTCTACCGCGAGGTCACCGAGCGCATCCGCGACGCCAATGTCGACGTGGTGCTGAACCTGACCGCCGGCATGGGCGGCGACATGGTGTTCGGCGATACCGAAAGCCCGTTGCCGCTCAAAGCAGTCGGCACCGACATGGCGGGCGCCTCCGAACGCGTCGAGCATGTCCGCGTCTGCCTGCCCGAAATCTGCACGCTCGATTGCGGCACGATGAACTTTGCCGAAGCCGATTACGTCATGACCAACACGCCGGGCATGCTCCGCGCCATGGGCGGGATGATGACCCAGATGGGCGTCAAGCCCGAGATCGAGGCCTTCGACACCGGCCATCTCTGGTTCGCCAAGGAACTGGTCAAGGAAGGCGTGCTCGCGCCCGACGCGCTGGTGCAGCTCTGCATGGGCGTTCCCTGGGGCGCGCCGGATGACCTCAACACCTTCATGGCCATGGTCAACAATGTGCCCAGTGAGTGGAACTGGTCGGCGTTCTCATTGGGGCGCAACCAGATGGCTTATGTGGCGGCCGCGGTTCTGGCCGGCGGCAATGTCCGCGTCGGGCTCGAGGACAATCTCTGGCTCGGCAAGGGCGAACTCGCCACCAATGCGCAATTGGTCGAACGCGCCGTGACGATCGTCGAGAACATGGGCGCGCGGGTGATCGGTCCGCAGGAGGTGCGCGAACGGTTGAACCTGACCAAGCGTGCGCCGGCATCAGACTGAACCAGGGTTGGGAGGCTCTCATGGAGAAGGTCAAATTCACCGCGATGAAAGATGGCGACCGGGAGGACTATGAATTCCTCAACCGGCACGAGATCGAGTTCGCGTCCAAGACCGCCGAGCGGCTGCTCGGCGCCATGGTTGAACTCGATGAAAGCATGTCGGGATATCAGATCACCCGGCTCGGCCATTCGCTGCAGGCCGCCACGCGCGCCTGGCGCGATGGCGCCGACACGGACTGGGTGGTCTCCGCCCTGCTGCACGACATCGGCGACATCTACGCGCCCTACAATCATGATGAATACGCGGCCGCCATTCTCCGCCCCTTCGTGCGCGAGCAGTGTGCGTGGGTGGTGGAAAAGCATGGCGACTTCCAGAAGCTCTATTACGCCCATCATGTCGGCGGCAATCCCCATGCCCGCGACGCCTATCGCGATCATCCCTGCTTCGACGACTGCGCCGCTTTCTGCGAGCGCTGGGACCAGAACAGTTTCGATCCGGACTATCCGCATGAAGGCATCGATTTTTTCCGCCCCATGGTCGAACAGGTGTTCGCCCGCAAGGCCTACGACCCCGCAGTGGTCCGCGCCGGCGAGCGGGTTGCGCTGACCGATCCCACCATTGCCAGAGAGCGAAACGCATGAGCAAAGTTTTGAAGGCCGCCATCATCGGCGGCGGCGTCATCGGCGGCGGCTGGGCCGCCCGGTTCCTGCTGAACGGCTGGGAAGTGGTCGTCTCCGATCCCGATCCGGAAGTGGAGCGCAAGGTGGGCGAGGTGCTCGCCAACGCCAGGCGCTCGCTGCCGGCACTGTCCGATGTCACCGTGCCGAAAGAGGGCAGGCTCAGCTATGCCGGCTCCATCGCCGAGGCGGTCGCGGACGCCGACTGGATCCAGGAGAGCGCGCCTGAGCGCCTCGACATCAAGCACATCATTCTGGCCGAGATCCAGAAACACTGCCGCGCCGATGCGCTGATCGGGTCCTCGACCTCCGGCTTCAAGCCCTCCGAGCTGCAGCAGGGCGCGGCCCGGCCCGAGCAGATCTTCGTCGCCCACCCGTTCAACCCGGTCTATTTGCTGCCGGTGATCGAGCTTGTCGGCGTCGAGGCAACGCTGCTCCGCGCCCGCGACGTGCTCGACGGCATCGGCATGAAGCCGCTGATCGTGCGCAAGGAGATCGACGCCCACATTGCCGACCGATTCTTGGAGGCCGTCTGGCGCGAGGCGTTGTGGCTGGTCAAGGACGGAATCGCCACCACCCAGGAGATCGACGACGTCATCCGCTACGGCTTCGGCATGCGCTGGGCGCAGATGGGCCTGTTCGAGACCTACCGCATCGCCGGCGGCGAAGCCGGCATGCGCCACTTCATCGCCCAGTTCGGCCCCTGCCTCTCCTGGCCCTGGACCAAGCTGATGGACGTGCCGGAACTGACCCAGGAACTCACCGACATGATCGCCGACCAGTCGGACGCGCAATCGGGCAAGTATACGATCCGCGAGCTCGAGCGCATCCGCGACGACAATCTGGTGTCGATCATGCGGGCACTGAAGCCCCGCAACTACGGCACGGGCGAGTTGCTAAATCTCCACGACGCGCGCAACCGGCCGCCGCTGCCCACCGACATCTCCGCGCCGCTGACCACGCTCAAGCGCGTCATCCCGGTCGACTGGATGGATTACAACGGCCACATGAACGAGAGCCGCTATGGTCAAGTGTTCTCCGATGCGGGCGACGTGGTGATGGGCATGGTCGGCGCCGACCAGGCTTATATTAACAGTGGCCTGTCCTATTTCACCGTCGCCAACGAGATCGGCTACCTCAGCGAAACCCATCTGGGCGACGTCATCCATGTCCGCACCCAGGTACTGGAAGCCCGCGGCAAGAAGCTCCGGCTCTATCACGAGATGATCCGCAGCACGGACGGCGAACTGCTGGCGACCTGCAACCAGCTCCTCCTCCATGTCTCGCTCAAGACCCGAAAATCCTGCGAGCCCGAAGGCGAGGTTCTGGCGCGTATCACGGCGCTGGGCGAAGCCCAGGCGAAGCTGCCCAGGCCCGCGAGCATGCGGGACTAGCGATGAGCAAGCGCGTCCTCATCACCGGCGGCGGATCCGGCATCGGCAAGGCCATGGCGGAAGGCTTCGCGGCCGAAGGCGCCCGCGTGCTCGTCACCGACATGGACGAGCGCGCGCTGGCGTCGTGCCCCGACGCCTGGCTCAAGGCGGAAGGCGACGCCAGCGATCCGGTTCACATGCGTGACGTCTTTGCCCGGATCGCGGAGGAATGGGGCGGCATCGACGTGGTCTGCGCCAATGCCGGCATCGCCGGCCCGACGGCGCTCATCGAGGATGTGGAGCCAGAAGATTTCCGCCGCTGCGTCGCGGTCAATCTCGAAGGCGCGTTCCTGGCGGCGAAATATGCCGCACCCAGGATGAAGGCGCAAAAATCCGGCGTGATCGTCATCACCTCGTCCAATGCCGGCCTCTACGGTTTCCCGAACCGCGCGCCTTATGCCTCGGCCAAATGGGCGATGATCGGCCTGATGAAGACGCTCGCCATGGAGCTCGGCCCCCATGGCATCCGCGCCAACGCGATTGCGCCCGGCTGCGTCGAGGGCCCGCGCATCGACGGCGTCATCGAGCGCGAGGCCAAGGCCAAGGGCTCCACGCCCGAGATCATCCGCGCCGGCTATGAGGCGGGCGTGTCGATGCGCTCTTTCGTGACCGCCCAGGACGTCGCCAACATGGCGGTCTTTCTTGCCTCCGACGGCGCGCGACTGGTCTCCGGCCAGGTGATCGCCGTGGACGGCCATACTGAAAACCCAGACCCGAAGGTGTGAGACTATGGATTTCGGACTGACCCAGGAACAGGAGATGATCGTCGAGACCACGCGGGCCTTCGTCGAGACCGAGCTCTATCCGCATGAGGCCAAGGTCGAGCGCACCGGCCATCTCGACATGGATCTCGTCCGCGAGATCCAGAAGAAGGCGATCGCCGCCGGTCTCTATGCCGCCAACATTCCGGAGGAATTCGGCGGCGCCGGGCTCGATACGCCGACCTGGCTTTTGTACGAAAAGGAACTCGGCCGCGCCAATTACGCGCTGCACTGGACCTGCGTGGCGCGCCCCTCCAACATCCTCTGCGCCGGCAGCCCCGAGCAGCGCGCCCGCTATCTCGAGCCTTGCGTCGCGGGCGAGAAATGGGATTGCCTTGCCATGACCGAGCCGGGCGCGGGCTCTGACCTGCGCGGCATGAAGGCGAGCGCGAAGCAGGACGGGACGGACTGGGTGCTCAACGGCACCAAGCATTTCATCTCCCACGCCGACATCGCCGATTTCACCATCGCCTTCATGGCGACCGGCGAGGAAGACACGCCGCGCGGCCGCAAGAAGCTGATCACCGCCTTCTTCGTCGACAAGGGCACGCCCGGCTACGCCGTCCGCGACGGCTACCGCAACGTCTCCCACCGCGGCTACACCAACGCGATCCTCGAATTCGACAATTGCCGCATCCCCGCCGAGAACATCCTCGGCGAGGTCCACAAGGGCTTCGAGGTCGCCAACACCTGGCTTGGCGCCACGCGCCTGCAGGTCGGCGCCACCTGCCTCGGCCGCGCCGACCGCGCCTTCCGGCATTCGGTCGAATGGGCGGCGACGCGCGAACAGTTCGGCCAGCCGATCGGCAAGTTCCAGGGCGTCTCCTTCAAGTTGGCCGACATGGCGATGGAAATGAAGGCCGCCGAGCTGATGATCTTGGAAGCCGGCTGGAAGTTCGACCGCGGCCAGGCCACCGACGCCGACATGGCCATGGCCAAGCTCAAGGCCACCGAAATGCTCGCCATGGTCGCCGACGAGGCGATCCAGATCCATGGCGGCATGGGCCTGATGGACGAATTGCCGCTCGAACGCATCTGGCGCGACGCCCGCATCGAACGCATTTGGGAAGGCACGTCGGAAATCCAGCGCCACATCATTTCGCGCGCACTGCTTCGGCCATTCGGGGCTTGATCGATCTTGGCGCAACATTGGAGCCCACAGGCATGAAACCGGCCGTCACGATAACCTATTGTCGCCAGTGCAACTGGATGCTGCGCGCCGGCTGGATGGCGCAGGAACTGCTCTCGACCTTCTCGGAGGAATTGGGCTCGGTCACGCTGGTGCCCGGCACTGGCGGCGTGTTCACCATCGAGGTTGACGGCGAGCTGATTTGGGACCGCGCGCGCGAGGGCGGCTTTCCGGACGTCAAGGCGCTCAAGGGCAGGGTGCGCGACCGCGTCGATCCGGATCGCGATCTCGGCCATCTTGAGCGCGCGAAGGCCGACGAATGACCCGCGATCTCTCCCGCCTGCTGCGGCCGAAATCCATCGCGCTGTTCGGCGGCGGCTGGGCCGTCAATGTCGTGGCCCAGCTCAAGAAATCCGGATTTGACGGCGACATCTGGCCGGTCAACCCGAAGCGCGCCGACATCCTGGGCGTGCCGTGCCTCGCCTCCATCGACGATCTTCCGTCGGCGCCCGACGCGAGCTTCATCGGCGTCAACCGCGACGCCACCATCGAGGTGGTGGAAAAGCTGAGCGCCATGGGGGCAGGCGGGGCCACCTGCTTTGCCTCGGGCTTTCTCGAAAGCGAAGCCGAAACCGCCGGCGGCGCCGAGCTGCAGGCCCGCCTGATCGAGGCTGCCGGAGACATGCCGATCCTCGGGCCCAACTGCTACGGGCTCCTGAACTATCTCGACAATGTCACGCTCTGGCCGGATCAGCACGGCGCTGTTCCGGTCGACAGCGGCGTGGCGATTGTCGCCCAGTCCTCCAACATCGCCATCAACATGACCATGCAGGCGCGTGGCCTGCCGATCGCCTATGTGGTGGCCGCCGGCAACCAGGCCCAGACCGGCGCCAGCGCCATCGCCGAGGCGCTTCTTGACGATGACCGCGTCACTGCCATCGGCCTCTATCTCGAAGGTTTTGGCGACCTGCGCGCGCTCGAGGCCTTTGCCGCCAGGGCGCGGATCAAGGGCAAGCCCGTCGTCGCCATCAAGATCGGCCGCTCCGACAAGGCACGCGCGGCGACCATGCCCCACACGGCCTCGCTCGCGGGCAGCGCGGCGGCGGGCTCCGCCCTGCTCATGCGCCTCGGCATCATCGAGGTCGAGACCATCGCGGTGTTCCTGGAAACCCTCAAACTGCTGCACATGATCGGCCCGCTGCCCGGCGACGCGGTCTGCTCGGTCAGCTGCTCGGGCGGCGAGGCGAGCCTTATGGCGGATCTGAGCGGCGGCACGCTTCTGGATTTTGCCGAGTTCGAGCCCGGCCAGCGCGCGGCGCTGAAGGCCGAGCTCGGCCCCATTGTCACCATCGCCAATCCGCTCGACTACCACACCTTCATCTGGGGCGACACGCCGCGCATGACCCGGGTGTTTGCGACCGTGATGTCCGGCAGCTTCGATCTTTCGGTCTTCGTCCTCGACATGCCGCGCGCCGACCGCTGCGATCCTTCGGGCTATCAGTGCGCCGTCGATGCGATCCTCGCCGCCAAGGCCGAAACCGGCGCGCGCGCGGCGGTGCTGGCGAGCCTGCCCGAAAACATGTCGGACCATTTCACGCGCGCCTTCATGGAGGGCGGCGTCGCCGTGCTGCATGGCATGAGCGAGGGCATCGCCGCGATTTCCGCCGCGATCGCCGCCGGGCGCCTCGACAGCCTGGTTCCGCAACCGATCGTGCTGGCGGGCGATGCGCCGGGACCCGCCTCGATCCTGAGCGAAGCGGCCTCCAAGCAGGCCCTGTCCGCCTTCGGGCTCGGCGTTCCCCAGTCGGTGGCGGCGCCCTCGGTCGAGGACCTGTTGCGCGGCGTGCGCGCAATGAACTATCCGCTGGCGCTCAAGGGCACCGGCGTCGCCCACAAGAGCGAGGCCGGTCTTGTCGCGCTCAACATCGCCGATGCGGCGCAGCTCGAAGCCGAGGCCCGCAAGATGCTAGGCGTCGCTACCGGCTACCTGGCGGAAGAGATGATCGTCGGCGGCCTCGCCGAAGTGCTTGTCGGCATCACCCGCGATCCGACCGGCGCCTTCATGCTCACCTTGGGCGCTGGCGGCGTGCTGACCGAAATTCTCAGTGACACCGCGCATCTGCTGTTGCCGGCGAGCCGGTCCGAGATCATGCTGGCGCTGGACAGCCTCAGGATTGCGCCGCTGTTCGCGGGCTATCGCGGCAAGCCGGCAGCCGACAGGGAGGCGCTTAGCGACGCGGTGCTGTCCATTTGCCTCTATGCGAGCGCCCAGGCTGACCGGCTGGTTGAGCTGGAAGTCAATCCGCTGATCGCGCGCGCCGGCGACGCCATCGCCGTCGACGCGCTGATCCGCCTCACCGACGCTGAATGAGAAAAGGATACCACCCATGACCGGACCCGTCAGAACCCGCATTGTCGGACACGTTCTCGAAGTCACGCTCGACCGGCCAAAGGCCAACGCAGTCGATTTGAAGACCAGTCGTATCCTGGGCGAGGTGTTCCGCGATTTCCGCGACAATCCCGACCTCCGGGTGGCGATCCTGACGGCGGCGGGCGAAAAATTCTTCTGCCCCGGCTGGGATCTGAAGGCCGCCGCCGACGGCGACGCGGTCGACGGCGATTATGGCGTTGGCGGTTTCGGCGGCCTGCAGGAACTGCCGCATCTCAACAAGCCGGTGATCTGCGCGGTGAACGGCATCTGCTGCGGCGGGGGGCTCGAGATCGCGCTCTCCTGCGACATCATCCTGGCGGCCGATCATGCCACCTTCGCGCTGCCCGAGATCCGCTCCGGCACGGTGGCGGACGCGGCCTCGATCAAGCTGCCCAAGCGCATTCCCTATCACATCGCGATGGAGATGCTGTTCACCGGCCGCTGGCTCGATGCGGAAGAAGCCCACCGCTGGGGCTTCGTCAACCACATCCACGAGGCCCACGAACTGATGGACAAGGCCTGGGACATGGCGCGGCTCTTGGCCTCCGGCCCGCCGCTCGTCTTCGCCGCCATCAAGGAAGTGGTGCGCGAGGCCGAAGGCGAAAAGTTCCAGGACACCATGAACAAGGTCACGAAACGGCAGTTGCGCACCGTCGACGTGCTCTATGGATCGGAAGACAATCTTGAGGGCTTCAAGGCCTTCGCCGAAAAGCGCGATCCGGTCTGGAAGGGCAAGTAGAACGTCCCCTTCGGGGCTCAGATTTCCGTGTGCATCCTGTAGCCCGGCGCAAAGGTCAGCCGCACCGAGGTGATGACATGCGTCGAGTTCCAGGTGCTGCGGTCGATGACGAAGAGGCCTTCGCCTTCCTTGCAGGCAAGGATCTCGGCCTCCCTCGGTCCCGCGGTCATGGCCGAGAACGAAAAGTCGCCACCCTCGAACGGGACGTTGGCCACAAGCCACTCATTGGCGCTCTTGGCCGTGAGATCGGCGCTCTCGATGCCGGGAACTGCTTCCGGATTGATCCAGCGGTCGCCGAAGACATAGGGCTTGCCATCCGCCAGATGCAGCGTGACGAGATGGGTGAGCTTGACGCCGGGCTCGGTGCGCATGCGGGCGCGGATGCCGGAAGGGGGCACGGCGCTCTTTCGCGACAACACGGTGTGGCGGTAGCTCTGGCCCTTGCCCTCGATCTCGTAGCGGATGACGGGAATGGCGAGCGTCGCCTTGCGCACCGGGTTGAGCGCCACCCGCGTCCCGGCCTTGCGGCGGCGGTCGAGCAGCCCGGTCTCTGCCAGCGCCCTCAGCGCCCGGTTGACCGTCGCGCGCGCGCAGTTGAACTTGAGCGCCAGTTCCGCCTCGTTGGGGATGAACTCCCCCGGTTTCCATTCGCGGGCATTGATCCGGCGCAGCACCTCCGCCTGCACCGACTGCCAGCTGTTGAAATCTCCTCCGCTCAAATTGCCTCCCTGAGATCTTTCATGGTGCGGACATAATTCTGTACAATGGCCTCCCGCCTGATGTGCCGGCCCTGGCTCACCATGTGCCGGCCTGCCGACCAGACGTCGCTGACCATCCGGTCGTCGCCGGCAAAGACGAAGCAATCGAGGAGAGTGTCGCCCGAGCGCCCGGCAAGATCCACCGATTGCGCGTCGAGCGCCATCAGGTCGGCAAGCTTGCCCACAGCTATTGCGCCGGTATCGCGCGCCGAGACCGAGGCGCCGCCGGCATTGATGGCGTCGAACAGCCGGCGGCCGGTGGATTTGTCCGAACTTGCCAGGGCCGCCCGCGAGTGGTCGCGCAGCCGCTGCGAATAATCCAGCGTCCGCAGTTCTTCGCTCAGCGATATGCGAATGTTGGAATCCGAGCCAATGGCGATGGAGCCGCCATTCTCAAGCCAGCGCACGCCGTCGAATATGCCGTCGCCGAGGCTCGATTCGGTAATCGGGCAGAGCCCGGCCACGGCGCCGCTGCGGGCCAGCCCCTCAGTCTCGTGCGGCCGCATCTGGGTGCAGTGGATGAAGCAATGCCGGTTGTCGAGCTCCATGTTGTCGAGCACGAATTCCACCGGCCGCCTGCCGAGGGTCGCCTGCACCTCTTCGACCTCGGCGATCTGTTCGGCCAGATGCATGTGCAGCGGATTGCCGCCGGCAAGGCTCGCGTGATGCGCCAGATCCTGAGGCGCCACCGCGCGCAGGCTGTGCGGCGCCACGCCGATCGCGCAATCGGCGGGCAGCCGCGCGATGATCTCCGCCGAGGACTGGTGCAGCCGCGCGTACTCGTCGAGTGTATTGCCGAAGCGGATCTGCCCCGGGCCGAGCGGCCGCTTGTCCAGACCGCCATACTGGTAATGCACCGGCAGCAGGGTGAGGCCGATGCCGGATCGGGTGCTGGCCGCGGCGATCCGCCCGGCCATCTCGGCGATGTTGTCGTAAGGCACGCCGCCTGGCTGATGGTGCAGATAATGGAATTCCACATTGGTGGAATAGCCTGCTTCCAGCATCTCCATCTGCACGAAGGCGGCGATCGCCTCGACATGGTCGGGCGTCAGCCGGTCGAGAAACCGGAACATCAATTGCCGCCATGTCCAGAACGAATCCGATGCGTCCGGCCCACGCTTCTCGGTCAATCCCGCCATGGCGCGCTGGAAGGCGTGGCTGTGGCAATTGACCGGCGAGGGCAGGAGGATCCCGGTGCGATGCCCTTCCGCCGGTTGCCCGGTTTCAATCGCGGCAATGCGGCCGTCGTCCGCGATGCTGATCGTCACATCTTCGGCCCAGCCATCCTCCAGCAGAGCCTTTTCCGCCCACACAATCGCCATTTCGCGCCTCTTGACAGATTAATATGTATATACTTATAGTCAAATAACGCCGACATAACAAGGACGAAAAAGTGCTTCTGACCAACGCAACGCTGGCGACGATGGACGGCGCACCGGCTTACGGGCTGGTGGAGCAGGGCGCCGTTGTAATGGCAGATGGCCTGATTTCCTGGGCCGGCCCCATGAGCGATCTGCCCGCCGAATTCCGCGATCAGGAGACGCTGGATCTTGAAGGCCGCGTGGTCACGCCCGCGCTCATCGATTGCCACACCCATGTGGTCCATGGCGGCAACCGCGCCCGCGAATTCGAGATGCGGCTCGAAGGCGCCACCTACGAAGAGGTCGCCCGCGCCGGCGGCGGCATCGTCTCCACGGTGTCCGCCACGCGCGCCGCCTCGGAAGCTGAGTTGCTCGAAGGGGCGCTCGCCCGGGTCGACGCCACGATCGCCGAGGGTGTCGCCACCATCGAGATCAAGTCGGGTTACGGCCTCGACATCGACACCGAGCTCAGGATGCTGCGCGTGGCACGGTCAGTCGCCAGCCGGAGGCCGGTCCGGGTCAGGACCAGCTATCTCGGCGCCCATGCAACGCCACCCGAATACAATGGCCGCGCCGACGCCTATATCGACGAGGTCTGCATCCCGGGGCTGGAAGCCGCCCATGCGGAAGGTCTGGTCGATGCGGTGGACGGGTTCTGCGAAGGCATAGCCTTCTCGCCCGCCCAGATCGCCCGCGTTTTCGACCGCGCCAAAGCTCTCGGCATTCCGGTGAAGCTGCACGCCGAGCAATTGTCCAATCTCGGCGGCGCCAGGCTCGCGGCACGATATGGCGCATTGTCCGCCGATCATCTCGAATACGCCAATGATGGGGACGCCGAGGCCATGGCCAGGGCGGGAACCATCGCCGTGATCCTGCCCGGCGCCTTCTACACCCTGCGCGAGGCCGTTGCCCCGCCGATTGCGGCGTTCCGGGCCCATGGCGTTCCGATGGCGGTGGCCACCGATTGCAATCCCGGCTCCTCGCCGATGTCGTCACTGCTGCTGTCCATGAACATGGCCTGCACCCTGTTCCGCATGACGCCGGAAGAGGCGCTGGCCGGCGTGACGCGCAATGCTGCCCGCGCTCTCGGAATGGACGACGCCGGCATGATCAAGCCGGGCCTGCGCGCCGATCTTGCGATCTGGGACATCGAACATCCGGCCGAACTGGCCTACCGCATTGGATTCAACCCGCTCTGGAAGCGGATTTTTGGAGGCGACCTGTGACGCTGACGCTCGTACCCGGCCAGGCGACACTTGGCCAACTTGAGGAGATCTGGCGCACCGGCGCGGCGGTCGTTCTCGATGACAGCGCCCTCCCGGGAATCGAGGCCGCAGCCGAGCTGGTGCGCCAGGCCGCCGCCGGCGACGAGGCGGTCTATGGCGTCAACACCGGCTTCGGCAAGCTCGCCAGCGTCCGCATCAAGCCCGGCGACACCGCGCAATTGCAGCGCAACCTGATCCTGTCCCATTGCTGCGGCGTGGGTGAGCCGCTCGATGTCGCCACCACACGGCTGATGATGGCGCTCAAGCTGCTGTCCGCCGGCCGCGGCGCCTCGGGCATCACCTGGAAGACGCTGTCGGTGATCCAGAACATGCTGGCCAAGGGCGTGACACCGGTGATCCCCAGCCAGGGCTCGGTTGGCGCCTCGGGCGATCTCGCGCCGCTCGCGCACATGGCCGCCGCCATGATTGGTGAGGGCGAAGCGATATTCAACGGCGAGCGCATGCCGGCCGCCGAGGCGCTGGCAGCCGCCGGCGTCGAGCCTGCGGTGCTTGCGCCCAAGGAAGGTCTCGGCCTGATCAACGGCACGCAATTTTCAACCGCCTGCGCGCTCACCGGCTATTTCTCCGCCATCCGCAATCTCGAGGCCAGCATCGTCTCGTCGTGCCTGTCGACCGATGCGATCATGGGCTCGACCGCGCCGCTCGAGGAAGGCATCCACGCCTTTCGCGGCCACCGCGGCCAGATCGACGTCGCCCGCGCCATGCGCGCGGTGATGGCGGGCTCGGTGATCCGCGAAAGCCACCGCGAGGGCGATGCCCGCGTCCAGGATCCCTATTGCATCCGCTGCCAGCCGCAGGTGGCGGGCGCGGCGCTCGACCTTTTGAGGTTTTCCGGCCGGACGCTCGAAATCGAGGCCAATGCCGTCTCCGACAATCCGCTGGTGCTGGTCAAGGAAGGCAAGATCGTCTCGGGCGGCAATTTTCACGCGGAACCCGTGGCCTTTGCCGCTGACCAGATCGCGCTTGCGATTGCCGAAATCGGCGCGATCTCCCAGCGCCGCGTGGCGCTGATGGTTGACCCGAGCCTTTCCTTCGACCTTCCGCCGTTCCTCACGCCCGCGCCGGGCCTGAATTCCGGCCTGATGATCGCCGAAGTCACCACCGCAGCTTTGATGAGCGAGAACAAGCATCTGGCCAATCCCTGCTCGACCGATTCCACCCCCACCTCGGCCAACCAGGAAGACCATGTCTCCATGGCCGCCCATGGCGCGCGGCGCCTGAAGCGGATGAATGACAATTTGAACGTCATCATCGGCGTCGAGCTGATGTGCGCGGCGCAGGGCGTTGAGTTCCGCGCGCCTCTCGTCACCAGCCCGGTGCTCAAGGGCGCGATCTGCCTGATACGCTCGGAGATTGCCACGCTCACCGATGACCGCTTCATGGCGGGCGACATTGCCCGTGCCGCGGCACTGGTGGCCGAGGGAAGGGTGCAGGGCGAATGCGATGTCGCAAGCCTGCTTGCAGGAGAGGCGGCATGACTCCGGTCGAGGTCAGGCGTGGTGAGAGCCCTCTGGTTCTCGGCCTGCCGCACACTGGTACCTTCGTGCCGGAAGACATCTTTGCGCGACTCACTCCACTCGGCCAGACGCTCGGTGACACCGACTGGCACATCGACCGGCTCTATGACGGCCTCATCGACGGCGTCACCACGGTGCGGGCCAATTTCCACCGCTACGTCATCGACGCCAACCGCGATCCTTCCGGCGCGAGCCTTTACCCGGGTCAGAACACCACCGGCCTCGTGCCGATGACGGATTTCGATGGTGAACCGCTGTGGCTCGATGCACCCGACGCCGCCGAGATCGAGGCGCGCCGGCTCGCCTGGCATGCGCCCTATCATGCGGCGCTTGAGGCCGAACTCGCCCGCGTGCGGAAAATCCACGGTGTGGCGATCCTCTATGACTGCCACTCGATCCGCTCGCACATCCCGTTCCTGTTCGAGGGGACTTTGCCCGATTTCAACATCGGCACCAACAATGGCGCGACTTGCGCCCCCGTGATCGAAGCCGTCGTGGCCGGCATCTGCGCCGGTGCGGAGGGCTATTCGAGCATTCTCAACGGCCGCTTCAAGGGCGGCTGGACCACCCGCCATTACGGCCGTCCCGCCGGCAACATCCACGCCATCCAGATGGAGCTGGCGCAAAGCACGCATCTCGCCTCCGAAAGCCTGCCGTTCGACTACGATTCGGAGAAGGCCGAGCGGCTGCGCGTCCACCTCAAGACAATTCTCACCTCGCTTGTCGATATCGCACCTTCCCTGGGAGACCGCTCATGACCAATCCGAGACACAATCAGCGGGATGTCTATCCGCCGACCGGAACCGAGATCACCGCCAAGAGCTGGCTGACCGAGGCGCCGATGCGCATGCTGATGAACAATCTGCACCCCGACGTGGCCGAGAACCCGCATGAGCTGGTGGTCTATGGCGGCATCGGCCGCGCCGCGCGCACCTGGAAGGATTTCGACCAGATCATCGCAAGCCTCAAGAGCCTGAACGATGACGAGACGCTGGTGGTGCAGTCCGGCAAGCCGGTCGCCGTGGTCCGCACCCATGTTGATGCGCCGCGCGTGCTGATCGCCAATTCGAACCTGGTGCCGCACTGGGCCAACTGGGATCATTTCAACGAATTGGACAAGCGCGGGCTTGCCATGTACGGCCAGATGACCGCAGGATCCTGGATCTATATCGGCACGCAGGGCATCGTCCAGGGCACCTTCGAGACCTTCGCCGAGGCCGGGCGCCAGCACTATGGCGGAGATCTAAAAGGTAAGTGGATACTTACAGGTGGTCTTGGCGGCATGGGCGGCGCCCAGCCGCTGGCAGCCGTCATGGCCGGCGCCTGCTGCCTCGCCGTCGAGTGCGACGAGACCCGCATCGATTTCCGCCTGCGCACCCGCTATGTCGACGCCAAGGCCCACTCGCTCGACGAGGCGCTGGCGATGATCGACGGCTGGACCAAGGCGGGCGAAGCCAAATCCGTGGGCCTTTTGGGCAACGCCGCCGATGTCTTTGTCGAACTGGCTGCCCGCATGAAAGCCGGCGGCCCGCGCCCCGACATCGTCACCGATCAGACTTCGGCCCATGATCCGCTGCATGGCTACCTGCCGCAGGGCTGGACCGTTGCCGAATGGCGCGCCAAGCAGGAGAGCGACCCGAAGGCCGTGGAAACCGCCGCCCGCGCCTCGATGAAGGCCCATGTCGCGGCCATGGTCGATTTCTGGAACGCCGGCGTGCCGACGCTCGATTACGGCAACAACATCCGCCAGGTGGCCCAGGACGAGGGCCTGGAAAACGCCTTCGCCTTCCCGGGCTTCGTGCCGGCCTATATCCGCCCGCTGTTCTGCCGCGGCATCGGCCCGTTCCGCTGGGTGGCGCTGTCGGGCGATCCGGAGGACATCTACAAGACCGACGCCAAGATGAAGGAGCTGTTTCCCGAAAACACCCATCTCCACGCCTGGCTCGACATGGCACGGGAACGCATCGCCTTCCAGGGCCTGCCGGCGCGCATCTGCTGGATCGGCCTTGGCGACCGCCACCGCGCAGGTTTGGCCTTCAACGAGATGGTGGCTTCGGGTGAACTCAAGGCGCCGATCGTGATTGGCCGCGATCATCTCGATTCCGGCTCCGTCGCCTCGCCCAACCGCGAGACCGAAGCCATGAAGGACGGCTCCGACGCCGTCAGCGACTGGCCGCTGTTGAATGCGCTGGTCAACACCGCCTCGGGCGCCACCTGGGTGTCGATCCACCATGGCGGCGGCGTCGGCATGGGCTTCTCCCAGCATTCCGGCATGGTCGTCGTCGCCGACGGCACCGAAGCAGCCGCCAGGCGGCTTGAACGGGTGCTGTGGAACGACCCGGCTTCCGGCGTCTGGCGCCATGCCGACGCCGGCTACGAAATCGCGCTCGACTGCGCGCGCGAACACGGGCTCAATCTGCCCGCAATACTTGGCTGAACAAAACTGAGAGGAATAATCATGCAGAGAAGAAAATTTCTGACAGGCTCCGTCGTGGGTGCGGCTGCAGCCGCTACGCTTTCCACTCCCGCCATCGCGCAGGACAAGCGCGAATGGAAAATGGTCACCGCCTGGCCCAAGAATCTGCCGGGCCCCGGCGTCGCCGCCCAGCTCCTGGCTGACCGCATCACCACGCTGTCGGGCGGCCGCATCGAGGTCAAGCTCTATGCCGCAGGCGAAATCGTCCCCGGCCCGGGCGTCTTTGACGCGGTCTCTGAAGGCACCGCGGAACTCTATCATGCGGTTCCCGCCTATTGGGGCTCGAAGTCCAAGGGCATCCTGCTGTTCGGCTCCCAGCCCTTCGGCCTGCGCGCCGACGAGCAGTTCGGCTGGATGCAGCATGGCGGCGGTCAGGCGCTCTATGACGAGATGTATGGCCGTTTCGGCGTCAAGCCGTTCCTGTGCGGCAATTCCGGTCCGCAGTGGGCCGGCTGGTTCCGCAACGAGATCAACTCGGCGGAAGACTTGAAGGGCCTGAAGTTCCGCACCACCGGACTGGCGTCGGAAATGGCGACCAAGCTCGGCATGGCCGCCGAAGCCATGAGCGGACCGGCGATGTTCCAGGCTCTGCAGACCGGCGCGCTGGATGCGGGCGAGTTTATCGGTCCCTGGAGCGATTCCGCGCTCGGCTTCTACCAGGTCGCCAAGAACTACTACTGGCCCGGCGTCGGCGAGCCGTCCTCGGCGGAAGAGTGCGGCGTCAACGCCAAGGCCTATGAGGAACTGCCTGACGACCTCAAGCAGGTGGTCGCACTCGCTTGCGAAAGCCTCTACAACCCGGTCTGGACCGAATACACGACCAAGCACGCCGAGTCGCTCAAGATGCTGGTCTCCGAGCATGGCGTCACCGTCCGCAAGCTTCCCGACGATGTGATCGTCGCCATGGGCAAGGCGGCCGAAGAGGTCGTTGACGAACTGCGCCAGAATGACGATGAACTGGTCAAGCGCATCACCGAGAGCTATGTCGCCTATCGCGATCTGGTGGGCAACTACATGACCTATGCCGACAACGGGCAGATGAACGCCCGCGCCTCGGTCATGGGGTACTGAGAGCAATGAACCATCCGGCGCGGGACCCTGATCCCGCGCCGGACAACCACGGCAAGAGGGGACTGCATGCTGCGTCTGGCCGATTTTCTCGATATGATCAGCCGGGTAACGGCAAGCGTGATCCGCTGGCTGGCGCTCCTGATGGTGCTGGTGCAATTTGGCATCGTCGTCGGCCGCTATGTGTTCGGCTACAACATCATCGCCGTCCAGGAGAGTGTGCTTTACATGCACGCCACGCTGTTCATGCTCGGCGCGGCCTACACGCTGCTGGTTGACAAGCATGTCCGCGTCGACGTCTTCTACGCCAAGGCGACGCCCGGCACCCGGCGCGGCATCGATATCTTCGGCCACATCTTCCTGTTGATCCCGTCGATGCTGGTGATCCTCTACTGGTCCTGGCCCTCGGTGCGCAATTCCTGGGCCATCCTCGAAGGCCCGATCTCTGTCGGCGGCATTGAGGCTGTGTTCCTGCTCAAATCCCTCATTCCCGCCTTTTGCATTCTTCTCATGATCCAGTCCCTGTCGCTGCTGATCCGCCTGCTTCTGCCCCGGAGTGCCGCGCCGGAGTCACGCGCATGAGCGAGTATCTCGATCTGATCATGTTCGCGGCGCTGATCGGCGCCATCCTTCTGGGCTTCCCGGTGTCGTTCTCGATCGCCGGCGTGGCCGTCGTCTTCGCCTATTTGGGCTGGGCCCTTGGCGTCATGGACATCAGCCTGATGGGCGCCACCGGCCAGCGCATCTTCGGGCTGATTTCCAACCAGGTGCTGATCGCCATTCCGCTGTTCGTGCTGATGGGCGCGGTGCTGGAGAAAAGCCGCATCGCCGAGGAATTGCTCGACACCATGGGCCGGCTGTTCGGACAACTGCGCGGAGGACTTGGCATCTCGGTGGTGCTGGTTGGCGCGCTGCTGGCAGCCTCCACCGGCATCGTCGGCGCCACTGTGGTGGCCATGGGCATGATCGCGCTGCCGACCATGCTGCGCTCGGGCTATGATCCGCGCGTGGCTTCGGGCATCGTCTGCACGGCGGGCACGCTGGGCCAGATCATTCCACCGTCGACGCTGCTGATCATTCTGGCCGACGTCATGTCCAACGCCTATCAACAGGCGCAGTATGAACAGGGCAAGTTCTCGGTCGAAGCCCTGTCGGTCGGACAGTTCTTCGCCGCCGCCATCGTTCCCGGCCTCATGCTGGTGGTACTTTACCTCATCTACATCCTTGTGCGCGGCTACTTCCGTCCGGGAGACATGCCGCCCGCGACGCTCGACACGCCAAAGCCCGACCGGCGCGAAATCCTCGCCGCTGTCGTGCCGCCCGTGCTGCTCATCTTCGCCGTCCTGGGCGCAATCCTGGGCGGCATCGCCACGCCCACCGAGGCCGCGGCTGTCGGCGCCGTCGGCGCGCTTCTGATGGCGGGCATCCGGGTCGGCACCAACCCGCGCCTCATCCTGTTTGGCGCCGCGGCGCTGGTCCTGCTTGCAATCCTGGCAGGCCTGTTTCCGGTTCGCCTGCAGCGCAACGATCTCGAATTCGCATCACTCGCCGCGGGCGGCGTCTACATCGTGCTCACCCTCATCGGGGCGGTAGCGATCATCGCGGCGCTCTACGCGACGCTCAGGACCCGGAGCCTGCACGGCGCGGTCGAGTCCACGCTCACCATGACCGCGATGATCTTCGCCACCATTCTGGCAGCCGGCATGTTTTCGCTGGTCTTTATTGGACTGGGCGGCGAGGAGCGGGTCTCCCATATCCTCACCAACATGCCCGGCGGGCCGATGGGCGCCCTCTTGTTCTGCATGGCTTTTGTCTTCGTGCTCGGCTTTTTCCTCGATTTCGTCGAGATCTCGGTGATTGTGCTGCCGCTGATCGCGCCGACACTGATCGTGATGGGTCACGACCCGATCTGGCTTGGTGTGCTGCTGGCGATCAACCTGCAAACGAGCTTTCTCACGCCGCCTTTCGGCTTTTCCCTGTTCTACCTGCGCGGCGCGGCCCCCCCCGAAATCACCACCGGGCAGATCTATGCCGGTGTCGTGCCGTTCATCGGCTTGCAGATCATCGGCATCTCGCTGGTCTGGCTGCTGCCACAACTGGCAACCTGGCTGCCCCGCGCGCTGTATTAGGCCGGCTGTTCAACCCGCGTCCTCGACCCGGTAGTCGATCGGTTTGTAGCGGAAATTGTTGGATTGGCCGGCGGAGCACGCGGTCAGGGCAACGATCAGGTCCATCTCGGCGCGGAACACCGTTTTCTGCCCAGGTTTGCTCAAGGGCGGCAGCACCTTGAACTCGCCGCTGTCGCTGTTGACGGCCACATGCATGAACACATTGAACGCGATAGGGATCGCATCCGCTTCGATGCCGTAGGGTGCGAGCGCGGTTTCGAGATTGCCCTGGCATCCGTGATGCGGATGCGCGTCGCCATAGATGATCCGGAACGTGTCGCGCGAGCACGGCGTAAGGCTGAAATCGTGCCTGCCAACTTCGTCTTCGACGATCGACAGCATGGGTACCGATCGGTTCGAATAGAGTGTATCGCCGGTGGTCAGGAAGATCCTGCCCGCATAATCGATCGACCGCCCGGAGGAGAGATACTCGCGCTTGTCATCGGCGCTGAAGGCCACCAGATCCGAGACCTGCTGGCCTTCCGGATCAATGACCGTCAGCAATTGTCCCTTTTTCAACGCGAACGCCGTGCCGCTGCGGGGTGGAATCCGGCAGGTCATCTCAGGCAACATCCTTGTCAGCGGCCACTTCCTTAGGCGCAAACGGACATTTCCATTCGTCATCGACGGCGCGGCCGCTGTACTGGCGGGCTTCCGACGCGTCGCCATGGTCGTTGAGCATTGGATTGATGTCACCGGCCAAGGCCGTATCGCGCTTGCGGATGATCTCCTTCATCTTGTCGAACCGGCCGTCGGCACGGAGCTTTTCAAATTGCAGATGCGAGTTGAACACCAGCGCCGGCTTCTCGAACCGCCGGGCCGGGCGCGAGGCGTTGGGGTGCAATCCGATGACGAAGAACGGCTCGCCGCCGATGCTCAGGGAAAAATGCGGCGAGTCCGGATCGGGGTTCACCGCCTCGCTCCACGGCTGGCCGCTGACGACATCCAGATTGTGCAGTGATTGCAGCCTGCTCCACAGCGCCTTTTCGAAGGTTTTTTCATCCAGTTCCTCAGGACCATCGAAGATGACCACGAAAGACCGGACGATGGGGCTGTCGTGGTCAAGGCTCTTGCTGAAGTCATGAATCGCGCGATGAATGTCGACGTCGGAGGCCGGGCTGTCGATGTCGCCCACGGGAAACATGGTGAGGGCATCACGGGCAAGCGCGGATTTTGCGCCGACGCAGGGAAACTCTGCACTTTCAATGAAGTGCTGAAAGGACGTGGTTGTATCGGTCATAGATGTTCACTTTTCAAAGCCCCCAAGAGGCGGGATTGCGGAGCTAAACGGACAAAGAAGCCGGAAGTTCCGGAAAGATATGCGCGGATGTGGGCGGAACCGGCAGCGAGATGCCGCGTTGTCATTGAAATGCGGGAGATCTTGCCATGAACGAGCAATTGTTTGAAATTGAAAGCTGGCGCGGCGGCTGGTTCTACAAGTTCGGCAGCCGGTATACCGGGCCATTTGAACGCCGCAACGATGCCATCTTGGCCGGAAACCGGGATTTGGCCCCTCTCAAGGCTTGCCAAACCACGCCGGTGCGCGGTTCATTGGGACACGCAGCGCCGTTTGGGGATGGAGCTAGCTCCGATGTGCGCATTGGGACCGGGCGCCGCACCTGATAGAGTTTGGTCCGGTGGTTGGGGTAAAGACCGCAAGCCGCCTGATGGAGTGCCCCTTGTTTTCAGCAATTCTCGTAGTTTTGGCGGCGATCTGTCTGCTGGCCACCCTTTTGCCGCTGCTGCCCTTTGCGCATGGCATGGTGCGATCCTTTGATTTTGGCCGGTTGCAGGTCATCGGGATTGGCACTCTGGTCGTCGCTGCAGCGCTGATCTTCGGCGATCTCAGGGGCGCAGCCCTGGTCGCCACCGGCATGGCGGCCATCGCGGTCGGCATCCAGCTAGTCCATGTGCTGCGCTTCACGCCATTCTGGCCCCGCCAGACCGTTGGCTTCAAAGGCGATGTCCAGTCCGCGGCAACGATCTCGGTGCTGGCCTGCAACGTCAAGCAGGGCAATCGCGACTATCAAAAGGTCGTTGATCTGGTCCGTGACTGCAAGCCCGATATCGCCGTCTTCATGGAAACCGACCAAGGGTGGGGCGAGGCGCTGCGGCCCTGCCTTTCGGAATTTCATGAAACAGTGGAGCAACCCCAGGAAGACAGCTACGGCATGATTCTGGCCAGCCGGTATCCGCTGCGCGATGGGGAGGTGCGGTTCCTGCTCAACGAGGAAGTGCCCTCAATATCCTGTGTGGTCACACTGCCCGGCGGACGCGACGTCCGGGTCATCGCGCTGCACCCCGAGCCGCCGCTCCCCAACCGCGACACACTCGGCCGGGACGCCGAGATCCTGCTGGTGGCGGAAGAAGCGCGCGACGAGAAAATGCCGCTCATCGTCACCGGCGATCTCAATGATGTTGCCTGGTCACGCACGACGCGGCGGTTCCTGAGGATTTCCGGCCTGCTCGATCCGCGCCAGGGCCGCGGCCTGTTCAACTCGTTTGACGCGCGCTACTGGTTCCTGCGATGGCCGCTCGACCACATTTTCCATTCGAGTGAGTTCGAGCTTGTGACGATCGAACGGCAGCGCTTCGTCGGATCCGACCATTTTCCGATGTATTATTGCCTGGCCTTGACCGGCGGCGGCGCCAACGAAGCTCCCGATGCGCCGACAGAGGATGACATTGAGGAAGCGGATGAGGCGATCAAGACCGAAAAGAGCCGCGACCGCCCGCCGGCGGGAACTGATTGGGAAGAGTGACTCTTCAATCTGACTGACGACACCGGCCGAACATGTGAACTGATCGGCCGGGGCAGGGCGAATACGCCCGCGCCCCGGCCATCGATCAGTCGTCAGATGCCGCCGAGGCAGACATACTTCATTTCGAGATAGTCGTCGCAGCCGTATTTGGAGCCTTCGCGACCCTGGCCCGATTGCTTGACGCCGCCGAACGGCGCGACCTCGGTCGAGATCAGGCCGGTGTTGACGCCGACCATGCCGTATTCGAGCGCTTCCGCCACGCGCCAGACCTTGGAAAGGTCGTTGGCGTAGAAGTACGAAGCCAGGCCGAAGATCGTGTCGTTGGCCTGCTCGATCACGTCCTCGACGGTCTCGAACTTGAACAGCGGCGCCACCGGGCCGAAGGTCTCGTCGCTCGCCACCTGCATCTGCCGGGTGACGCCGGTCAAGATGGTGGGCTGGAAGAAGGTGCCGCCCAGATTGTGCCGCGTGCCGCCGGTGAGCACCTTGGCGCCCTTCGACTTTGCGTCCTCGATGTGTTCGATCACCTTGCTCACCGCCGCCTCGCTGATCAGCGGACCGGTGGTCACGCCCTCTTCAAAGCCGTCGCCGATCTTCATCTTGCCCACGGCCACCGCGAGCTTTTCGGCAAACGCGTCATAGACGCCCGCCTGCACATAGATGCGGTTGGCGCAGACGCAGGTCTGGCCGTTGTTGCGGTATTTGGAGATCATCGCACCTTCGACTGCCGCATCGAGGTCGGCGTCATCGAACACGATGAATGGCGCATTGCCGCCAAGTTCCATCGAGGTCTTCTTGATCTGGTCGGCCGACTGGCGCATCAGAATGCGGCCGACTTCGGTCGAGCCGGTAAACGTGATCTTGCGGACCTTGTCGTTGGAGCAGAACTCCTGGCCAATGGCCGAACTCGATCTCGAGGTGATGACGCTCAACAGTCCCTTGGGCAGGCCCGCATCAAGCGCAAGCTTGGCCATCGCCAGGGCCGAGAGCGGGGTCTCTCCGGCGGGCTTGGAAATGAAGGCGCAACCCACGGCCAGCGCCGGGCCGAGCTTGCGGGCAATCATCGCATTGGGGAAGTTCCATGGCGTGATCGCCGCGACAACGCCCACCGGCTGCTTGAGCACGATGATCCGCTTGTCGGGCTGGTGGCCGGGGATCACGTCGCCATAGACCCGCTTGGCCTCTTCGGCGAACCACTCGATGAAGCTTGCGCCATAAAGGATCTCGCCCTTGGCTTCCGCCAGCGGCTTGCCCATCTCGGCGGTCAGGATCGCGCCCAGGTCATCGGCATTGGCTATCATCAGGTCGTAGAGCTTGCGCAGCACGGCGCTGCGCTCCTTGCCGGTCTTCTTGGCCCAGTCCTTCTGTGCCGTATAGGCCGCATCGATCGCCGCCTTGGTTTCGTCCACGCCCAGATCAGGCAGTGAAGTGATGATTTCGCCGGTGGACGGATTGAGAACATCGAAGCTCTTGCCGCTCGGCGCGGTCTTGACCCATTCGCCGCCAACAAGGGCGGCGCTGACCAGGAGGTCAGGGTTTTTCAGCATGTCTGCAAGTTTCTTGGTCATTATGCGTTGGCTCCAAATTCCGAATGAACTTCACGAATGGACGCTTCAAGAAGGTCCAGCGCTTCCTGGAACACCCCGTCCTGGATGGTCACGGGCGACAGGAAGCGGATGACATTGGCGTAAACGCCGCATGTGAGGAGAATGAGGCCCTTCTCCAGTGCGCGCGACTTCACTGCATTGGTAAAGTCCGGGCTCGGCTTGCCGGTCTTCACATCGTTGAACTCGATGGCGTTCATGAAGCCGGGGCCGCGGATGTCGACGATCTCGGGCACGTCCTCGCGGATCGCCTGCAGCCGCTGCTTGAGACGATTGCCCAACTGCATGGCGCGCTCGCACAAGCCCTCTTCCTCGATCACGTCGAGCACCGCGTGCGCTGCGGCGATGCCGATCGGGTTGCCGCCATAGGTGCCGCCGAGACCGCCTGGATTCGCCGCATCCATGACGCTGGCCCGTCCGGTGACGGCGGCGAGCGGAAAGCCGCCGGCAAGCCCCTTGGCCATGGTCGTCAGGTCAGGCGCCACGCCGTGGTGCTCCATCGCGAACATCTTGCCGGTCCGGGCAAACCCGGTCTGGATCTCGTCGGCGATCAGCAGGATGCCATGCTTGTCGCAGATCTCGCGCAAGAGCTTGAAGAAGCCCGCGGGCACTTCGTAGAAACCGCCTTCGCCCTGCACCGGTTCGAGAATGATGGCCGCAACGCGGGCCGGATCGACATCGGCCTTGAACAGGGTGTCGAGGGCTGCCATCGACTGCTCGACCGAGACGCCATGAAGGGCTGCCGGGAAGGGAACGTGGTAGACATCGCTCGGCATCGCGCCGAAGCCCGCCTTGTAGGGAAACACCTTGCCCGTGAGCGCCATGCCCATGAAGGTGCGGCCGTGAAAGGCGCCCGAGAACGAGATGACGGCGGCGCGGCCGGTGGCGGCACGGGCGATCTTGATGGCGTTCTCCACGGCTTCGGCGCCGGTGGTCACGAACACGGTCTTCTTGTCGAAATCGCCGGGCACCAGCTTGTTCAGGCGCTCGGCCAGGTGCACGTAATTCTCGTAGGGCACCACCTGGTGGCAGGTGTGGGTGAAGCGGTCGAGCTGCGCCTTGACCGCCTCGATCACCTTGGGGTGGCGGTGGCCGGTGTTGACCACGGCGATCCCGGCTGCGAAATCGATGTAGCGATTGCCTTCGACGTCCCAGAGTTCGGAGTTTTCGGCACGATCCACATAGACCTGCGTCATCATACCGACACCGCGTGCAATGGCGTCGGTCTTGCGGGATTGAATGGCGGCGTTTTTACCCATTTTCGCAACTTTCTTCGTGTTTTACATGCGCAGCTCGCCAAAAAGGCCAGCCGCAGCGCCCGATCCGGCCGGTTTGGGCAGCTTATCCGCCTCCGGGGAATGATTGTCGGGTGCTGGTATAGCGGTTAAATGGCTGGCCGCAAAGCCGCCCGAGGCCTTCTCCTGCAGGCCCATTTTGCCGCATCGCTGATTATCCCCAGATCCCTGAGGCGGCGCCGTCTGTCACGCCAGGCCGGCGTCAACTCTCAAGAAACCGGATGCTCCGGTCACCCGCCACACCGCCGCGGGCGCGGCTGAGCGTCAGGACCTTGGGGACGCCCGGAAGCAGCGTGAATCCATTGTCCGACCAGACATCCGAGCCGCCGTGATCATGGGTGACATAGAGCGCCGGCTTGTCGCTGGTAAGTATGATCCCGCGTTCGATCTCCTCGACCTCGATCCGCGGCGTTGCGAAACGGTAGTGCTTCGGCCGGCGCGGCAGGTAGTCGTTCTCGCCGGTCAGGCTTCCCTCGCTGTCGCGCCAGTCAAAATGCAGGAATTCGTCCGCGGCGAATTGTGTGGCCGGCAGGCGGGCCACCTCGACGGCGCGGTCGGTCGGGCAAAGGCACGACCAGGTTCCGCACGCGCTGACGCTGCCACCGGTGGCCACGCGCCGCGCCTTGATCGTGAGCGAAACCGCCTGGTTCGTGTCATTGACCGCCCACAGAACGATGTCGCCGGTCGCGGCGTCGGGCTGTGCGGTCACCAGCACCGGCGCCTGGAACCTGCGCGCCATGTAGTGCATCAGTTTCCAGCCGCCGCCATACTCCAGCGACGCCCAGCTCGCCACCGGCCAGGTATCGTTGAGCTGCCAGTACAGCGTGCCCATGCAGCGTGGCTTGGCCGAGCGCCAGAACTCGATCGCGGTCTTCATCGCCAGCGCCTGGCTGACTTGGGAAAGCCAGGTCATGTCCTCGAACTTCTCGGGGAAGCGGAAATAACGCGCCAGCGTCTCGACGATGCGGCTGTTGCCGCCATGATTGCGCTGGTGCACGTCCATGACGGATGACGACACGTTGCGGTCTTCCGGCTCGGTGAAGCTTGCGATGATCCGGTTCGAGGGAAACGACTGGAAGCCGAACTCCGAGCAGAAGCGCGGCCTCACGCTGCGATAGTGCTCGAAATCCTTGGACGAATGCCACACGTCCCAGAAATGCATGTCGCCCGAGCTGTCGTCATGCCAGCCGTCACCGAAATCGAGCGGCCCGACCGATGGCGATGACGGCCAGAAGGCGACATCCGGCTTTTCCTCCGCCACCGCTTCCTCGAGGCTCGCGTTGAGCCGTGCATAGACGGCGAGATAGCGGTCGCGGTTGGCGCGGGCCTCGGGATACCAGGTCAGCGCCCCGATCACCTCGTTGTCGCCGCACCACAACGCCAGGCAGGGATGGCCCGACAGCCGCCGGATCTGCTGGCGGACCTCGCGCCTGACGCCGCCGAGCCAGGCGTGATCATGGGCCGGGTAGAGGCTGCAGGAGAACATGAAGTCCTGCCAGACCATCAGCCCGAGTTCGGAGCACAGCTCGTAAAACCAGTCCGGCTCGTATTGGCCGCCGCCCCAGACGCGGATCATGTTCATGTTGGCCTCGACCGCGGAGATGAGCCGGTCGCGCACGACCTCCTGCGTCGCCCGCGCCGGAAGTGCGTCGGCGGGAATCCAGTTGGCGCCGCGCATGAAGATCTCGCGCCCGTTGACGCGGAAGGCGAACCGGGCGCCGACCTCGTCCGCATCGGTCACAAGCTCGACCGTTCTGAGCCCGATGCGGCGGGTGACCATGTCCTGTCCCAGCCGAAGCTCGAGATCGTACATCGATTGGGATCCATGCCCCGCCGGCCACCACAGCTCGGGATTTTCGATCGTCAGGGACAGCCGCGCCGTGCCCTCGCCGGGCCAGACCTGAACGGTGTCATCGGCCGATTGGCCGCCGCACCGCGCCCCGATCTCGATCTCGCCGGGCGCAAAGGCGGTGTAATGCAGGTCAAGTTCAAGCGTGACCTTGCCGTCCCGATGCACCTGGCGGATCATGACGTCATCGAGCCGCGCCACCTCGCAGCGCCTCAGCGTCACCGGCCCGCAAAGCCCGAGCGGCGAAAGCGCGATGTTCCAGTCCCAGCCGGCGTCGCAATGGGTCTTGCGCAGGAAATTGTAGTGCGGGATGCGGTTGTTGTCCTTGGTATAGGGAACCGGATAGGGCGAAGCGGCGGCCCTGGCGGCGGCCTCCGTGGAATTGGACAGGAAGCGGACCTCAAGACGGTTCTCGCCGGTCAGCAGTTTTTCGCCCACCTCGAAATCCTGCCGCAGGAAACGGTTGTCGACGCGGCCCAGCATATGGCCGTTCAGCCGGATTTCGGCCACGCAGTCGATGCCGTCGAAGGAGAGGGTCCAGAAGCCGCCGGTATCCGCGAAATCGAAGTATCTGGTTGCGGTCCATTCGCCTTGATGGACCCAGTCGAGCGAAACCTCGGTGTCGCGCCAGTAGGGATCGGTGATGATGCCCGCCTCGAGCAGGGCCGAATGAACGTCGCCCGGCACGGCGAGCGCCACACTGTGCTCGCCATTGGTCACGGTCCAGCCTTGCGACAGCTCCAGAGTCGTGGCGGTGGAATCTGGCTGAAATGTCATGGTGCGGCTCCGGCGGATGAAGGGCAGGTGCGGTAAATGCCATGTTTGCCCGCGATGAGAAAGACAAGCCCGGCAGTTTTGCCGTCAGCCGGCGAATGGAGCCCGGCGCGCGAGCCTTGGCGAATTGTCTTTGCGGATGCATTTCTGTAGTGCTCGTCCTGGTCGCGCGAATGATTGGAGAGACCCGATGAGCGTTGAAGAGTATGCACCGGATCATCTTCCCGGCACAAAGCGCAAGCGCGGCAAGGGCGTGGGCGCGGTGTACGACACGATCAAGCACGAGATCCTCGACCTGACGCTCGCGCCAGGCAGCCCGATCGACGAGGTCAGGCTCTCGGAGCGCTTCGGCATCTCGCGCACGCCCATCCGCGAGGCGATGGTCAAGCTTGCGGGCGAGGGCCTGGTCGTCACCCTTCCCAACCGCTTCACCATCGTGGCGCCGATCGACTTTCCCAATCTGTCGCAGTTCTTCGACGCGCTGTCGCTGATGTACCGGGTGACCACCCGTCTTGCCGCCGCCAACCGCACCGCGGCCGATCTCGTCCGGATTCGCGCGCTTCAGGATCACTATGCAGAGGCGGTGGAGGCCAGGGACGTGCCGGAGATGATCGAGGTCAACCGGAATTTTCATGCCGAGATCGCGCGCGCCGGCAACAACCGCTATTACACCGAGCTTTTCGAGAGACTGCTGGACGAGGGCAGGCGGCTGCTCCGGCTCTACTATTCCTCCTACAATGACAAGCTGCCGCGGATCTACCTTCAGGAGCATGAGGACATGGTGGCGGCCATTGAACGGGGGGACATCGATACTGCGGACCGCATCGCCCATGCCCATGCCCAGCAGATCGTCAAGCAGATCCAGGCCAGCATCACCGCGGACCATCGCGTGAACGCCAACATACCCCTCTGACAAGGAAGACAGGGCAGGTCCTCTGTGGCTTCCCGACCCATGTGTGGGGCGGCTGTGGCAGGCAGAATCTCGCCCACATATTTTATGTCGACAACAAAAATACAATACGATATGGTTTTTGCGTCTCCACAGAGAGGCGGGCACGGGGGCTCGGCCGCAAGGGCGCGACCGTCCGCCGGTCAGAACACCATCAACCGTCCGCGTTGCTGCGCGGCCAGATCACAGAGGGTTCTATGTTTCAAAAATTCAGGAAGTGGGCGCTGGTCTCAATGCTGTCTGTCGCGGCATTGCCTGCATCAGCCCAGGAAGTAACGTGGCAGGTGCCGACATCGGTTCCGGAAGGCTCTCCCTTCTATGTCAATTTTCTTGAACGTTTCGCGGACAATGTCGACGTTCTGACCAGTGGCCGCGTGCTCATCGAGCCTTTCGGCGCAGGTGTGCTGGTGCCCGCATTGCAGGTCTATGACGGTGTACGCGACGGCATTGTCCAGGCAGGACATTCCACGCCGAGCTATCTCGTCAACCAGGATCCGCTCAACGCCATTTTCGCGGGCTTTCCCGGCGGCATGGGCCCCGAGGCCTTCACGACCTGGATCTACGAGAAGGGCGGCAAGGACAAGCTGAGCGAACTGCGCGCCAAGGAAGGTTTCAAGAACCTGATCGTCGGCATCGGTTCGTCGGAAGTGATGGCGCATTCGAACGTGCCGATCACCAAGGCCGAGGATCTCAAGGGCATGAAGTACCGCACCTCCGGTCCGTGGGCCAAGGTGATGGAAGAATATTTCGGCGCGGTTCCGACCGTCGTTCCGCCCGGCGAAATCTACACGCTGCTGCAGCGCAAGGGCGTCGATCTGATCGAATGGGGTCCGCCGTCGGCCAACATGCCCGAAGGCTTTCATGAAGCGGCGAAATACATCATCGTGCCGGGCGTGCACCAGCCGACCTTCCTGTGGGAAGTCGTGCTCAAGCAGGAAACCTGGGATGCGCTGCCCGACGACCTGAAGCCGCTGATCGAGAAGGCCGCGGAATTGACCACCATGCAGGCGCTGGTGCATTTCTACGGGGAAGACGTTGTCGCCATGGACAGCTACCGCAAGGGCCCCAACGAGGTGATCACGCTGTCGCCTGAGTTCATCAAGCAGCTCTCTGACGCGGGCGTTGACTGGATCGGCAAGACCGCCGAGGCGCAGAAGGCCGACGGCAAGCCGGAGATGGCTGAAGTTCTCGCCGACTACACCGCCTTCAAGGACCTGTGGTCCGCGGAAAGCAGCTACCTGGTTCGCAACCAGGACTGATAGGGGCTCACCACCGTCATGACCAAGCTGTTCAAACTCGTCGACGCATTCTCCCGTCTGCTGTTTTGGATCGCCCAGATCGTGACGGTGGTTCTTGTCATCGCGATGATTTACGAAGTGGTGGCGCGCTATGCTTTCGGCGCGCCAACCATGTGGGCCTTCGACATCTCCTACATGGCCACCGGCTCGCTGTTCGTCCTCGGCGCCGCCTATGCCCTGCATGAAGACGCCCATGTGCGCATCGACTTCCTGGCCCAGAAAATGCCGGTCGGCTTCCGGCGCCGGCTCGAAGGCTTCGTCTTCGTCTTCCTGCTGACGCCGATGTTCGCGGCCCTGTCGAAATTCGCGGTCGAGCGGGCCTGGCGGGCCTGGACAACCTCCGAAGTCGAGACGGTCAGTCCCTGGGCGCCAATGGTTTGGCCGTTTTTCTCGATCCTCGCCATAGGGCTGATAGCGTTGACCCTGCAACAGCTTGTCCACGGTCTGCGGGTGTTCCGTGGCCAGGACGACCAGCCGTTCAAACTGGAAGCCTGAGCCATGACCATTGCCGCTTTGATGTTTCCCGCATTGTTCGTGCTTGTGCTCACCGGCATCCCGATCGCGTTTTCGCTCGCCATCGTCTCGGCCGCCGCGGGCCTTGCCAAATTCGGCCCGAATGCCTTTGCCCAGCTCTACGGCGCGTTCTATTCGGCATCGACGAATTTCATTCTCGCCGCCATTCCGATGTTTGTGCTGATGGGCGCCATTCTGGAACGCTCCGGCATTGCCGAGCGCCTGTTCCTCGTCATGCAGATATGGCTCAGGCGGCTGCCCGGCGGCCTGGCGGTCGCCACCATTGCGATGGGCGCGATCTTCGCCGCTGCCGCCGGGGTGGTGGGCGCGGTCGAGGTGATGATCGGGATGATGGCGATTCCCGCGATGAAGCGCGGCGGCTATCCCAACAACCAGATTGCCGGGACCATCTGCGCCGGCGGCTCGCTCGGAACGATGATCCCGCCCTCGGTCATTGCGGTGATGTATGCCTCCCTGGCGCAGATGTCGGTGGGCGAGCTTCTGGCCGGCATGATGTTGCCGGGATTGCTGATGGTCGGCCTGTTCATCGTCTATCTGATCATCCAGGGGGTTCTCTCGCCGCCGCGACCGCTCGCTCAAGATAGTGAGCCAGAAATGCCGCTCGCGGAGAAGCTGTGGCTGACATTCACTTCGCTTCTACCGATCTGCCTGCTCATTTTCGCGGTGCTGGGATCATTGCTCGCGGGCATTGCCTCGCCCACGGAAGCAGCGTCAGTGGGCGCCGTCGGCGCGACGCTCCTGAGCATCTTCTATGGCCGCTTCAATCTCGGCATGCTGTTTGAATCGCTCCGGATCACGGTCCGGATTTCGGCGATGATCCTGTTGATCGTTGCCGCAGGCACCATGTTCATGGGAACCTTTGCGGCCAATGGCGGCTCGCGCATGATCCGTTCGTTCATCGACGCAGCAGGCTTTGGCGACACCGGCATGATCATCTTCTTTCTGGTGATCGTGCTGCTTCTGGGCTTCGTGCTTGACTGGACCGCAAATGTGCTGATCGCGGTGCCGCTGTTCACGCCCTTCATCCGGTCTGCCGGGATCGATCCGGTCTGGTTCGGCACCATGATGATCATCGTCATCCAGACGAGCTACTTGACGCCGCCGATGGCCTCGTCGATCTTCTATCTCAAGTCCATCGCGCCGCCGGACATGACCTATGGCCAGATGTGCCGCGGGGTCGTGCCCTTCATCGGGCTGCAGATCGCGACGCTGCTGGCGGTGGCGCTGTTTCCGGTGCTGGCGACATGGCTTCCCTCGCAGATCGTCGGATTCTAAAACCTCTTCACTGACAACAAAGGACTAACCCGATGGACGACACCATTTTCAAAGGCTGCATTCCCGCACTCATGACCCCGTGCAAGCCCGACCGGACGCCGGATTTCGATGCGATGGTGCGCAAGGGCAAGCAACTGGTCGATGCCGGGATGTCCGGTGTGGTCTATTGCGGCTCGATGGGCGACTGGCCGCTGCTCTCCGACGCGCAGCGCATGGAAGGCGTTGCCCGGCTGGTGGATGCCGGGGTTCCAACGATGGTTGGAACCGGCGCGATCAACAGCGCCTCTGCTGTCGCCCACGCCGCTCACGCCGCCGAAGTTGGAGCGCAAGGCCTGATGCTGATCCCGCGCGTGCTCTCGCGCGGCAGCTCTGCTGCGGCCCAGGCCGCCCATTTCAAGGCGATCCTGTCCGTCGCCCCGGAGCTTCCGTCGGTGATCTACAACAGCCCCTATTACGGGTTCGCCACCCGGGCCGACCTGTTCTTCGCGCTGCGCAAGGATCACCCCAACCTGATCGGCTTCAAGGAATTCGGCGGCGCGGCCGACCTGCGCTACGCGGCCGAGAACATCACATCCGCCGATGACAGCATCACCCTGATGGTCGGCGTCGACACCAATGTCTTCCACGGCTATGTCAATTGCGGCGCCACCGGCGCGATCACCGGCATCGGCAATGCGCTTCCGAAGGAAGTGCTGCATCTGGTCTCGCTGTGCAAAAAGGCGGCTGCTGGCGACGCCAAGGCGCGCGCACGCGCCAAACAGCTCGACGAGGCGCTGGGTGTGCTGTCCTCGTTCGACGAGGGCGCGGACCTCGTGCTCTATTACAAGCACCTGATGGTGCTCAACGGCGACGCGGAATACACCCTGCACTTCTACGAGACCGACGCGCTCTCGGCGTCGCAGAAGAACTATGTCGAGACCCAGTACCAGCTGTTCAAGACCTGGTACGCCGAGTGGTCGGCGCAGGGCTGAAACATCCGCCATCATGCTCTTTCCAGCCCGGGATCCGCGAGCGGAGTCCGGGCTGATTGCTGCCAGAACAGGCGCAAAAGTTCCCAACTGCAAGCCGCCCCGTAACCGGCCGTAGGGTCGGCCGGTCGCGGCGGCCTGGCCTGGTGCGGCCGCCTCGGAACTCCACGCAAAGCCTTGAGATCGCTGCCCGTTGAGCCCCGATCACATTACCAATCGTTAAGTTGATGCGCCCGCAAAACGGGTTCAGTCAGAAAGCCGGGAGGATTTTTGAACCGTCAGAAAGATATTGAAATGCCGACCCTGCTCAACCGCTATGCAACCCCCTTCATCACCGGCCTTTTTCTCGTTTCGCTCGTCTCGGGCGTGGCGCTGTTCTTCCATTGGGGATCGTTCGCCTTCCACGGCATGCATGAATGGCTGTCTATGGTTCTGATCGTCCCTTTCGTCCTGCATGTCTGGAAGAACTGGCGTCCGCTTCTCAATTACATCAAGAAGCCGCCAATGCTGGTCGCCATCGTGGTGTCGCTCGTTGCCGGACTGGCTTTCGCCCTGCCGGCCATGACTGGTCAGGACGCCGGCGGATCACCGCAGCGTGTGGTTTTCGAAGCCTTTGAAAACGGCGCGCTTGCAAACATTGCACCGCTCTTTGGCCATGACGGGGAGGGCCTGACCAGCGTCCTCCGCGGCAACGGCCTGACGGTCGCAAACCCCGACGCGACAATCAAGGCAATCGGCGAGGCCTCGGGAAAATCAGCCTTCGAGGTGATCGGCCAGATCGCAGCCGTGAAACGCTGACCCGCAGTTCCCGCATTCAAGTCATGGACTGTCCCGCATCTGGACTTGCGGGACAGGTTCATGTTTCCCGCGCTCAAGCGGACTTCAACCTTCCCCATTTCGCAATCGAATGCACTCCAGACGTGACGCTGTGGCGTTCGGGGCCTTGACACGAATCCTCAAGTGTTTCACTCTGCATCGTATTGTTTCATTGAGTGAAACAAAATTGGGAGGATGGAATGAAGAGATTATCTGTTCTGGCAGGCATGGCCCTGCTGGTGTTGCCCTCGCTGGCGAACGCGCAGGAAGTGACCCTGAAAATGGGTCACGCAGCCGCATCGACCCATGTGTTCCACACGGGTCTTGAGATCTTCGCCGAGAAGGTCGCGGAAAAGACAGATGGCAATGTCAAGATCGAAGTTTATGGCGACCGCCAGCTCGGCGATGACAAGCAATTGCTGGAAGGCATCCAGATCGGCCTGATCGACGGAGCCCTGGTCTCCTCGGCGACGCTGCCTCTGGTTCTTGGCGCCGCGTCCTTTGACGCCCTGCAGCAGCCTTTCACCGTGTCGACCTATGAGCAGCTCTCCGCGGTTCTCACATCGGATCTGGGTGACGAGCTTCTGGCGACGCTCGATGAAAAGAACATCAAGGGCCTTGGCTTTGTCGAGGCGGGGCTTCGCCACTTCCTCGTCAAGGACAAGCAGGTCACCAGCCTGGCGGACTTCAAGGGCCTGAAGACACGCATCGTGCCGATCCCGCTGCACAAGGCAATCTGGGAGACCATCGGCGTCAACCCGATCGGCATGGCCTATGGCGAGGTCTATTCGGCGCTCGAAACCGGCACCATCGACGCGGTCGAGATCAATGTCTCCTCGGTCAAGTCGGAAAGCCTCTACAACGCGGCCAAGCAGGTCACGCTGACCGGCCATTATTTCTGGCCCGGCGTCATCATGATGTCAGGTGCTGCCTGGGACAAGCTGAGCGACGCGGACAAGGCTGCGGTCGAGCAGGCCGGCAAGGAAGCAACAGCCGAAGCCTACGCGCTGGCGGCCTCCCAGGAAGCCGACACCATTGCCTTCCTTGAAGAGAATGGCGTGACCATCAACAAGCTCGGCGATCTCGACGATCTCAAGGCCCTGACTGCCCCGGTGGTGACCACCTGGAAGGAAAAGGACCCGATGATCGCCAGGTTCGACGAAGCCTTCGCAAAGGGCCAGTGACCGCCATGGCGTCAACCAAGGTCTATGGCTGGGACAGGCTTCCCCGGGAACAGGTTCGCGAAGGTGTTTCGCGAACCGCCTTCCGCGGCGACAACGCCCTGATGGTGATGAACTGGCTGGAGCCGGGAATGGAGAAGAAGCCCCATTCCCACCCCTTCGAGCAACTCGCCTATGTCGTGTCGGGCCGTGTCCGGTTCGAGATCGGGGATGATGTGGTAGAGGTGGGCGCGGGCGAGATGGTGCGCATTCCCCCCGATGTCGTCCATTGCGGCGAAGCCATCGGCGAGGAGGTTGCGCTCAATCTCGATGTGTTCGCTCCGGTGCGCGAGGATTACAAGCATCTGACCGAGTACCAGGAAGCCGATTTCGACTGAAATCCTGAATTAACCTCCTGTGCCCAAGCAGGAATGGCCCGGCGTTCTTCGCCGGGCCCCAGGAAAAACGCGCTCAAAATGCGCCAAGATGTGGCCAGCAAAGAGGAGTTGATGTCGTGACACTATCAGCATTTCATCATGCCTTTCGCAGGGGTCTCGGAGCGCTTCTCGTCGCGCTGATGGCCTTGCTGCTGACGGTGATGGTGGCGCAGGTGATCATGCGCTACGGCCTGAATTCCTCGCTTTTGTGGTCGGAGGAACTGTGCCGCTATCTGCTCATCTGGACATCGTTCCTGGCGATGATCTTTGCCTATGAGCGCGGCGAGATCGCCGCACTCTCGATCCTCGCCAATGCGCTGCCGCGGGTGCCGGCGCTGATGCTGGCGATCCTCGGCGGCGTGCTGTCCGCGGCGATGTGCGTAGCCCTTGCCTGGTACGGCTATATCTATGCCGACATTGCCGGATCGCAGCCCATCCCGGCGCTGAGTTTCATTCTCGAAGACCTGTTCGGTGCCGACGCGCCGCAAGCGCCCCGCGTGTTCTGGGTCTATTTTGCTCTGCCGCTGGGCATGAGCCTGCTGGCGCTGCGCATCATCGCCGACATTGTTTCTTATGCGCGCGCCTGGAGGAACGGACAGTCGTTGCAGGATCTGGCACATCAGGGAGGCCAAGGCCTGTGACACTTTATCTTCTCTCCTTCCTGGGCTTCATGGTGATCGGCATTCCGGTTGCCTTCAGCCTCGGACTTTCCTCGCTCACCTATCTGATCGTCAACGACCAGCTGCACCTGCTCATCGGCTTTCCGCAGAAGATGATCGCCGGCATCGACAATTTCGTGCTGCTGACGATCCCGTTCTTCATCCTGGCCGGCAACCTGATGAACTCGGCTGACCTGACCCGCCAGATCGTCCGCTTCGCGCAGATGCTCGTGGGCCGGGTCCGGGGTGGGCTGGCCGCGGTCAATGTGCTGGCCAGCATGATGTTCTCGGGCGTGAGCGGCGCCGCCACCGCCGAAGCCTCGGCGATCGGCAGCGTCATGATTCCGGCGATGCAGCGCGACGGCTACAAGCCCGAATATGCCGCGGCGCTCACCGCTGCCGGCTCGATTCTGGGACCGCTGGTTCCGCCCTCGCTGGCGCTCATTCTCTATGGCGTGCTCACCGGCACCTCGATCGCCGATCTGTTCCTGGCCGGGATCGTCCCCGCCTTCGCGCTCTGCGGCGGGCTTCTCGTCTATGTCCTCGTCAAAGCCAGGCGCGAGGATCACCCGCTGCCGGCTGCCATTCCCGCCGCGGAGCGCTGGCCGCTGGCGGTCAGGGCGGTGCCGGCGCTGTTGCTGCCGGTCATCATCGTCGGCGGCATCCGCTCGGGCGTCTTCACCCCGACCGAAGCCGCCGCCGTCGCCGTGGTCTATGCGCTGGCCGTGGGCCTGCTGCTCTACCGCACGCTCAATGCCAGGAAGATCGTGACGTCCTTCTACGAGGCCGCCACCATGACCGCCGGCGTGATGCTGATCGTCGCCATGGCCAGCATGACCTCCTTCATTCTCGGCATCGAGAACATCCCGCGCGAAGTTGCGGCCCAGATGCTCGAGATCAGCACCTCGCCCTTCGTGCTGATCCTGCTCCTGAACCTGGTGCTCCTGGTGCTGGGCCTGTTCCTCGAGCCGCTGGCGGCTCTGGTCCTGGTGATGCCGATCCTCAACGAGATGTTCCCGCTCCTGGGCATCGACCCGGTCCAGTTCGGCGTCATGGTCGTGCTCAACCTGATGATCGGCATGATCACGCCGCCGGTGGGCCTGTGCCTGTTCATCGTCTCGGCCATCGGCAAGACGCCGCTCGAAAAGGTGGCCGTCGCGATCCTGCCGATGATCGGGATCTCCCTCATCATCCTCGCCCTGGTCGCCTTCGTGCCGTCTCTGACACTGACGCTGCCAGGCCTGTTTCCGGGATAATGCCATGAAAGACACGAGCAAGATCAACAACCACTCGGCCATCGCCGCCTTCCAGATCATCGAGGAAATGGCCCCGATGAACGAGGACGTGCGCATCACGGATCTGGCCAAGCGGCTCGGCATGCCGCGGGCGAAAATCTACCGCTACCTGCAGACGCTGTGCAACATCGGCTATGTCCGCCAGGACCCGGTGACCGAACGATATCGGCTCACCCTCAAGCTGTTCCATGTCGGCCAGGCGATTGCCGACGGCACGCAGCTCACAAGCACCGCCCGGCCGGTGATGGTGCAGTTGCGCGACAAGGCGGGGCTCACCTGCACGCTCTCCATTCCCGAAGACGGGGGAATGCGCGTGGTGGACATCGTGCGCGTCGATTCCCCGGTCCAGATCGTCACCAAGCCCGGCGCGCTGTTGTCCTTTCATGCCTCGGCGCAGGGCAAGGTGGCGCTGGCCTTCGGGGACGCCGAGCTGCTGCCGGCCCAGCTTGCCGCCGACCATCCGCCGATGGCCAATGGCGAGGCCTTCGATCCCGAACGCCTCAAGGCCGAAATCGCTCGCGCCGGCAAGGCCGGATGGGCCGTGGCGCCGGAGGAGACATTGAGAGGCGTGAACGCGATTTCGGCGCCGATCTTCGATCTCGAGAACAGGTTCATCGCCACCATCACCGTCGCCGGTTCGCTGCAGGAAATACCCGCCGAGCCGCCGACCCAGCTTTGCGCCGCCGTTACCCAGGCCGCGCGCGCCATTTCCAGAGACTTGGGATGCACGGAGTACCCGACATGACACGCTATTCGCTCGCCATCGACATTGGCGGAACCTTCACCGACGCCGTCCTTCTGGCCTCCGACGGCCAGAGCTATGTCGACAAGACCCTGACCACCCACGATAACCTGCTTGAGGGCTTCTTCCGGGGCGTCGATCTGGTGCTCGGCAAGGCGGGCATCGCGCCCGGCGATGTCGATGACGTCATCGTCCATGCCACCACCGTCGTCACCAACGCGCTGATCGAACGCAAGGGGCCGCCAGTTGCGCTGCTGCTCACCGAAGGGTTCCGCGACGTCCTCTATATCCGCGAGGAGCACCGCTATGACATGTACGACCCGCAGATCGAGTTTGCCGAACCGCTGATCCCGATGGAGCGCACCTTCACCGTGCGCGAACGCACCTATGCCGATGCCACCGTGGAGACCACCGTCGACCGCGCCGAAATCATCGACATCATCGCCAGGTGCCGTGAGATGGGCATTGTCTCGGTCGCCGTCTGCTTTCTCAACTCCTACCGCAACGGTTCGAACGAGGAGGAGGTCCGGCGGATCTTTGCGGAAGAAGCGCCCGATATCTATGTCTCGCTGTCGAGCGTGATTGCGCCGCAGATGCGCGAGTATCTGCGCGCCTCGACCGTGGCGATCAACGCCTACACGGTGCCGATCACCAGGCCCTATCTGTCGGCGCTGATCACCGAGCTCAAGGCCCGCGGCTTCTCCCAGCAGCCGCTGATCATGCTGTCGAATGGCGGCGTCATCGGCGCGGAGCGGGCGAGCACCATTCCGGTCCGCATGATCGAATCGGGTCCTGCCGCCGGCGCGCTGGTGGCCTGCTATTTCTCCCGCATCTTCGGCATTCCCGATCTCATCTCATTCGACATGGGCGGCACCACCGCCAAGGCCTGCATGGTCCAGGGCCACGAGCCCCTGGTCACCGGCACCTTCGAGGTCGACCGGCGCTACCGGTTCAAGCCGGGGAGCGGCATGCCGATCACGGTGCCCTCGATCGACATGATCGAGATCGGCGCGGGTGGCGGCTCGATCGCCTCGGTGGATGATCTGGGCCTGCTCAAGATCGGCCCGGAAAGCGCCGGCTCCATGCCGGGGCCGGCCTGCTACGGCCGCGGCGGCGTCGACCCTTGCGTCACCGACGCCGACGTGGTGCTGGGCATCCTCGATCCAAAACGGTTCCTCGGCGGCGACATGCAGCTCGACACCGCGGCGGCCGAGAAGGCGCTCGACGAACTGGGCGCAAAGCTCGGCATCTCCCGGCCGCAAGCTGCCTGGGGCGTGTTCGAAGTCGTCTGCGAACAGATGGCGGCGGCGACAAGGACGCATGCCACCGAGCGCGGCATCGACTATCGCGGCCTGCCGCTGCTGGCCTTCGGCGGCGCCGGCCCGGTTCACGCCTGCATGGTGGCGGAACTCACCGAAAGCACCAAGGTCATCTACCCGCCGCTCGCCAGCGTGCTGTCGGCTTTCGGAACCCTGGTGACGCCGGCGCAGATCGACCTCGTCCGCAGCCTGGTCTCGCCGCTTGGCGCCCTTGACTGGGCCGCGGTCGATGCGGTGCTGGCCAGCATGACGAAGGAAGGCGGCGACGCGCTGCGCGAGGCTGGCATCCCCGACAGCGAGGCCCGCTTCGCCCATGCGGTGGAAATGCGCTATTCCGGCCAGCAATCCGAAGTCCGGATCAATCTTCCGGCCGATGTGATCGCAGCGCGCGACACAAAGCGGATCGAGGAGCTGTTCGAGACCGAGTATCACCATCAATACGGTCTCAAACTCAGCGGAATGGGGATCGAGATCGTCAACTGGCTGGTGACCGCCAGCGGATCGCAGGCCGACAGGCCGGCTGCCCGCCAGGCGAGCTCCGGGGCTGATCGGAAGGCCGACAGCCGCACTGTCTTCATCCATGGCAAGCCGCAAACCGTCGAGGTTCACCAGCGCTCGATGATCACGGCGGACGATGTCATCGCCGGCCCGGTGATCATCGAGGAACGCGAAACAACAATCTTCATTCTCGAAAACTGGGTTGCAACCCTGCATGCGAGCGGCAGCATCGTTGCCGAAAAGACAAAGGGAGCCTCATGATGGACGGCGTCGAACTTCAGATCCTGTGGAGCAATCTCATCGGTATCGTCTCCGAGCAGGCGCGGGCGCTGCAGCGCATCGCCTTCAGTCCGATCGTGCGCGAGGCGGGCGATCTCGCCAACGGCCTGTTTGACGAGAATGCAAGGATGGTGGCCCAGGCGGTCACTGGCACGCCGGGGCACATCAACTCGCTCGCCGCCGCCGCCCGCAACCTGCTTGAGCACACCGATATGGACAAGTTGCGTCCGGGCGATGTTCTGATCACCAATGATCCCTGGATGTCGGCCGGGCATTTCTTCGACATCACCGTCATCTCGCCGATCTTCCGCAATGGCCGGATCATCGCCTATGCGGGCTCGACCATCCACCACTCCGACATCGGCGGCTACGGCATCGGCTCGGGCGCGCGGGACATCCACGAGGAAGGCCTCTGGATCCCGGTGATGAAGCTCTATGAGGAGGGCCGGCCCAACGAAACGCTGTTCTCGATCATCAAGCGCAACGTGCGCACGCCCGATGCGCTGATGGGCGATCTTGGCGCGCAAGTGTCGAGCGGCATGATCGCTTCCGAGCGGCTGAACGCGCTATGCGACCGCTACGGACTCGAGGACATTTCCACCCTGTCGCAAGAAATCATCGCGCGGTCGGAAAAGGCCACGCGGGACGCCATTGCCAAGCTGCCCGCGGGGACCTGGCACGGCGCCTCGAAGTTCGACGTGCCCGGCGGCGAGGTGATCGACCTCAAGACCGCCGTGACCGTCGATCCGGAAGCGGGCGAAATCACCATTGATTTCGAAGGCTCCTCGGGCCCCAGCGCCATGGGCATCAACGTGGTTCCGGCCTACACCCACGCCTACGCCACCTTCGCCATCCGCTCGACGCTCAACCCGGACCTGCCCAACAACGCAGGCTCGCTGGCGCCGATCAAGATCAGGCTGCCCGAGCACTGCGTGGTTAATGCGCGCTATCCCTCGCCGGTCAACGCGCGGCATGTGGTCGGCATGTATGTGCCGTTTCCGATTCTCAAGGCACTGGCGCAGATCCTGCCCGACGCCGTCATCGCCGAGGGTTCGGGCGCGGTCTGGACCATCCAGATCCAGGGCAAGGACGCCCAGGGAAAGCCCTTCACCAGCTCCATGTTCAACTATTCGGGCGGCATGGGCGCGCGCGCCCACAAGCCCGGCCTCTCGGCGATCTGCTATCCCACCGGGGTCTCCGCGGTTCCCGTCGAGGTGCTGGAGGCGTCCTACCCGATTGCCTTCACCTGCAAGGAACTGGAACGCGGAACCGGCGGAACCGGCCGCCAGCCCGGCGGCGACGGCCAGCGCATCGGCTACCGCATGCGCACCAATTCGCGCTGGTTGCTCAACACCATCCCAAGCCGGCTCGCCTATGGACCGGAAGGCATTTTCGGCGGCGGCGACGGCGCCAAGGGAACCTTCCGGATCAATGGCGAGGATGTGGCCGACACGCGCAAGCGCGAGATGAACCCCGACGACGAGGTGTTCATGATCACGCCCGGCGGCGGCGGCTACGGCGAGGCTTGATCCCGAGCCTGCCAGCCGTAAGCTGTGAGCTAGGAGCCTTGGATGAAGGTCCGGCAGGACTGTGGAGAGACACGATGAATCTGGCTGAATGGCTGGTGCGCACGGCAAAGAGACACGCTGAGAGGCCTGCGCTTCTCCTGGGCGAAGAGGTGGTGGCGTCCTATGCTGATTTCGCTTTGCATGCGGCGCAGATCGCCGCGTCCCTGCGTCTGCGGCACGGGATCCGGCCTGGCGACCGCGTCGCCATCTTCATGAAGAACAGCCCGGCCTATCTCGAACTGCTCTACGGCATCTGGTTCTGCGGCGCGGTCGCGGTTCCCATCAACGCCAAGCTGCACGCCCGCGAGGCGGCCTTCATCATCGCCGATTCGGAAAGCCGCGTGGCCTTCGTGGCGGGGGAGGGCGAACTGGCCGCCCTTCTGCCAGCCGGTTGCACAGTGCACGATCTCGAAACGGCGCCCGCCTTTGAAGCGGACGGCGACGCGCTCGCAGCCCCGGTTGCCCGCCAGGCGGACGATCTCGCCTGGCTGTTCTACACCTCGGGCACCACCGGCAAGCCCAAGGGCGTGATGCTCTCCAATGCCAACCTCCACGCCATGACCTATGCCTATTTCGTCGATGTCGATGATGTGCTGGAAGAGGACGCGGCGGTCTATGCGGCGCCGCTGTCGCATGGCGCGGGGCTCTACAATTTCATGCATGTGCTGCGCGGTTCGCGCCATGTGATCCCCGCCTCGGGCGGATTCGATGCCCTGGAGATCTGCGCGCTTGCGCCCAGGCTCAACAACGTGACCATGTTCGCAGCCCCCACCATGATCAACCGGCTCCTGTCCGTCGCGCGCCAGACCGGCTATGCGGGGGAGGGCCTGCGCACCATCGTCTATGGCGGCGGCCCGATGTATCTGGCCGACATCGAGGCGGCCACGGCTCAGTTCGGCGCGCGCTTCGTGCAGATCTACGGGCAGGGGGAATCCCCGATGACCCTGACGGCGCTGCCGCGCGGCGACATCATCGATCGCTCGCATCCGCGCTGGCGCGATCGACTGGCCTCGGTCGGCCGCGCCCAGTCCTGCGTGCGCATCCGCATCGTTGGCCCGGACGGCGAGGACAAGGCGACGGGGGAGATCGGCGAGATCATCGCTTCGGGGTCGCCGGTGATGAGGGGCTACTGGAACAATCCGGACGCAACCGCGCAAGCCATCAGGGATGGCTGGCTCTGGACCGGCGACATGGGCTCGCTCGATGAAGACGGCTACCTCACCCTGCGCGACCGCTCCAAGGACGTCATCATCTCGGGCGGAACCAACATCTATCCGCGCGAGGTCGAGGAAGCGCTGCTGACCCATCCGGGAGTGGCGGAGGTCTCGGTCATCGGCCGCCCCAGCGCCGAATGGGGCGAAGAGGTGGTCGCAGTCGTGGTTCTGGCCGGATCCGAAACGCCCTCCGCCTCCGAACTCGATGCCCACTGCCGCACCCAGATTGCCAGTTTCAAACGCCCCAAGGCCTATGTTTTTGAAACCGAGCTGCCCAAGAACAATTACGGCAAGGTGCTCAAGACCGAACTCAGGACCCGGTTTTCGGCTATTTGACCCGCCATTTCAGTCCGGGCGAGGCCTGTCAGCTTCGAATTCCTGTGAAATCAGACGGGTATGGTCATACGTCGCAGATCGCTTTCCGGCATGGACATGGCCCCGGACCGCAGAGTATGTGTCTGTCCCGGAGGGTGCCTGTCAGGTCTTCAGGCACGCTTTCACGAGCTTTTTCGATTTTGGAGGAAACATAATGGATCGTCGTTCTTTTATTCGCAACGCAGGGATTGTCGGGGCAGGCGCCGTCGCCACGGGCCTGGCCGCGCCTGCTATTGCTCAAGGCAACATCACCTGGCGCATGGTTACGACCTGGCCGAAGAACTTCCCCGGCCTGGGCGTCGGCGCACAGCGGCTGGCGGATCGCATCACGGCCGCATCCGGCGGTCGCCTGACCATCCAGGTCTATTCCGCCGGTGAACTGGTACCGCCGCTTCAATCGCTGGATGCCGTCATCGACGGTACTGCCGAAATGAGCCATGGCGCAGCCTATTACTGGCAGAACAAGTCGCCTGCCTTGTCGTTCTTCACCGGCGTTCCCTACGGCATGACCACGCCTGAATTGACGGCCTGGGTGCGCTACATGGGCGGCCAGGAGATCTGGGACGAGATCTACGACCAGTTCGGTGTGCAGGGCTTCCTGTCGGGCAACACCGGCACGCAGACTGGCGGCTGGTTCCGCAACGAGTTGAACAGCCTCGAAGACGTCAAGGGCATCCGCTTCCGCACGCCGGGCCTGGGCGGCCAGGTCTGGGAAAAGCTGGGCGCGACCGTCACCAACATGGCGGCTGGCGAAATTTTCCAGGCGCTGCAGTCGGGTACGCTCGACGCCGCCGAATTCGTCGGCCCCTACAATGATCTGGCGCTCGGCTTCCACCAGATCACCAAGAACTACTACATGCCCTCCTTCGTCGAATCGGGCCTGGCGACCGAACTGGTCGTCGACAAGAAGAAGTATCAGGAACTGCCCGCCGATCTGCAGGCGATCATTCGCGATATCTGCCAGGCGGAATACGACCAGGTCTCGTCCGACTTCATCGCCAACGATCCGCGTGCGCTCAAGACGCTGGTCGAGGATCACGGCGTGATCGTGCGCAACTTCCCGGACGACATCATGGAAGCCGGCGCCAAGGCATCGATCGAGTTGGTCGAGGAACTGCGCAACAGCTCCGATCCCCTGGTCAAGAAGACCACGGAAAGCTTCATCGAGGCGCTCAATCTGGTGCGGACACGTACCGAGAAGATCGATATGCCCTACGTCATTGCACGCGAAAAGTACCTCAAGTACTGATCGGCAGCATCCGAATGCAGCGAAGGGCCCGGTGGCAGCACCGGGCCCTTTTTTCGTTGTCTTACCCTGCGATCAGACGCGGCAGCCAGGTGACGATCTCGGGAAAGATAAAGAGGATTGCGATCGCCACGATCTGCAGCATGACGAAGGGCAGGACGCCCTTGTAGATCGCGCTTGTCGGCAGATTTTCGGGAGCTACTCCGCGCAGGTAGAAAAGGGCGAAGCCGAAGGGCGGCGTCAGGAACGATGTCTGAAGGTTGACGCCGACCAGCACGCCGAGCCAGATCGGATCGACGTCGAGCGCCAGAAGCACCGGTGCGGTGATCGGAATCACGATGAAGATGATCTCGAATGTGTCCAGGATGAAGCCCAGCAAGAACATGATCACCATCACCACCGCGACAGCCGCCAATGGCCCGCCGGGCAGATTGCCCAGAAATTCGTGCACCAGATTGTCTCCGCCCATCATCCGGAACACCACCGAGAAAACCGATGCTCCCAGCAGAATGATGAAGACCATGCTGGTGATGGTCGCCGTGGCGATGACAGTTTCCTTGACAATTGTGAACGACAGGCGCCAGCGCAGTGCGGCCAGAACCATCGCGCCGACAGCCCCGACGGAAGCAGCCTCGGTCGGCGTGGCTATGCCGCCCAGAATCGAGCCCAGAACGGCCAGGATCAGCAGCAGCGGCGGAACCAGAGCCGTGAAAACCTCCCTGAGGAGGTCGCCCTTCTCGTCCGCCGGCACCGGCGTGGCCGGGCAGGAGGCGGGATCGGTCACCGCCTTGAACAGCACATAGGCCAGATAGAGTCCAACCAGCAGCATGCCGGGCAGCAGCGCGCCGGCAAACAGATCGCCGACCGACACCGGAACCGGGGCAAAATTGCCCTTGGCCATCTGCACCTGGCTGTTAATCCCCGACAGCATGTCGCCCATGAAGATCAGCACGGTGGACGGCGGGATGATCTGGCCCAGCGTGCCGCTGGCGCAGATCACGCCGGTCGACAGTTTAGGATCGTAGCCGGCCCTGAGCATCGCCGGCAGCGAGATCAGCCCCATTGTGACCACCGTGGCGCCGACAACGCCGGTGGACGCTGCCAGCATCGCGCCGACGAGGATCACCGAAAAGCCAAGCCCGCCGCGCAGGTTCCCGAACAGCTTGCCCATGGTCAGCAGCAGCTGTTCTGCGATCTGGCTCCGCTCCAGCATCACCCCCATGAAGATGAACAGGGGCACGGCGACCAGGACCTCATTCGTCATGAAGCCGATGTACCGGTTGGGAAGCGATCCGAAGTTGGAGGGGTCAAAGACGCCAAGGTAGAGCCCGACGGCGCCGAACAGCAGCGAGACGCCGGCCAGCGTAAAGGCAACCGGAAAGCCGATTAACAGGAAGCCGATCACGCCAAAAAACATCAGCGCGGCGAGGATTTCGCCAATCAACACCGGATCCATCAGGCGTCTCCCTTGGGCAGGCCAGGAAGACCCTGGTCCGACTTGTACTCGATTGATTTGGGGACGAGGTGCTCATTGCCGGAAAGCACGAGGATTGACCTTATGATCATCGCCAGTCCCTGCAGCGCGATCAGCGCCGCAAAAGCGATGATGAAGCTCTTCAATATGAAAAGACCTGGCATCCCTCCAACATTCGCCGATGCCTCGCGATAGCTCCAGGCGCGAACCACGAAGGGCATCGAGTACCGGTAAACCACCCAGGTGAAAGGCAGCAGAAAAAGCAACACGCCGATCAGATCGGCCAGCGCCCGTGTCCGCACCCGTGCGGGACGATAGAAGATGTCCACCCGGACATGATCGTCCCGAAGCAGGGCGAATCCAGCCACTGCGGTAAACATGGCTCCGTTCAGCCAGATGTAGAGGTCCTGCATCCACAGATAGCTGACCGAAAACACATAGCGCTGCACGACAACCGTAAAGCAGACGACGACGATGCCGAGCGCCAGCCAGGAGAAGGTTCGGCCAATGAAAAGGTTGACCGCGCATATCGATGTGGCAATTCGAGCAAGAAAACGCACTTTTCCCCCTCCCTATTTATTGGTCCGGGCCTTCAATCAAAGTGTGGAGCCTAAAAGTCAAGGAGCAGCTGCGGTAGACACAGGCAATCTGTGTTTCGCGTCCTTTGCGATGTGGCTGAATGGACAGCATGCTCCGACCGGAAGCGAAATGGAGGATGGCGGTTTTGACACCACGCACCTGTATATCATCGTATCAGATCAGACGACCGTGTCACACTGCGTGGTTGGCAGGATAGCCGTCAGTGTTGCCGATCGTTCCGGGCTGCCGCGCGAGATATCCAATTATGCTGAGCCACGCAGTGCGACACGATCACACAAACACGCAAATCAACCAGCGCATATCATATCCTTGCAGGCGACATTGCTAGAGAGTGGGGATTCCCGTACAGACATTCGTATGTTGAGTTGAGGACTTTCAATGGCGCGTGGGAAACCTGTTGTTTTCGAGAGAATTAGACTTCTCATTCGGCGGGTCTTTGTCGAGTTGGGGATATTTTCAGCTGCAACCAACATCTTGATGTTGGTTATGCCGCTCTACATGCTGCAGATCTATGATCGGGTCTTGTCATCACGCAGTCTGGAAACGCTGCTTTATCTGTCGATTATCGCAGGCGGGGCGCTGGTGGTTCTGGGTCTGCTGGAGATCGTCCGCGGGATTTACGCCAGTCGCGTTGCCGCGCGGTTCGACATTGAACTCAGCCCCATGGCTATACGTCTCGCCATGATCTCGCCAGCCGGCTCGTTGCAGTGCTGGGCGCATGGCGACAGTATAGTGATCCGGCGCGGGAAACATTTCTTTGTTGCGTATTCGCTAAAGTTGAGAGCTTTTATCGCGATCCGCTGCTGGTCGGAGGCCGAAAGCTGACCCTGATCAATCGCGGGTGCCTTCCAATATTCCAAGGCCATCATGCTCGCCCTGCATGGCCCTTCCGCCAGCGATGAAGGCGCGCCCGGTCCATCGTCCGGACGGCCGGTCCTTCGGCGCCGGGCCGCTGAGCCCGGCCTCGGCTTCCAGCTCGCCACCTCCGGCATCTCGATGAGCCGCGCGAAAGCCGTGATGGTGGAGGGGCCGGAAATGGAGAGGAGGATGTCGACGCGCGTCCTGAGGGTCTCCTCAGTCGCAGTGCGCGCCATGATGGCCTGGTCGACCTGGGTCTCGATCTGTTTCAGGCGGTTGGCATCGTGCCGCTTCAGAAGAGGCTGGGTCAGGGTCTTCCCGCGGTTCCTGGTGGCTGTCCTCGTCCTTGATCAAGGCCAGGCGGATCCTGCATCCGCCCAAGCCCCCCTTTATCCGTGTTGCAGCGCCTGTCGTCTTTGACGGGCTTGCCGCATGACGCAGGGACCTTGATCGAGACCCGCATGTGTTGATTTCGACCCCATCCCGTCTGCGTGGAAATCAACACGCTTCGGCAAAACCGAGGTCTTGCTGTTTTACGACACTTGTATCCGATGCGCGTCGCCGCGGGAATGCCTTCACGGAGCAGGCATTTGCCCGGCACCGGAAGATCAGGCGGTAATATCGACCTCCAGATCAAGAAACGGCGCATATTGCTGCGCGCCGAAGATGTCGCCGTCCCCGGCACTTCCCGACGGGCGCAAGCGCAAGATGGTGAACTTGATTGCATAGGCCGGATCGTATTCGACAAAATCGGTCAGCCGTTCCGGGTCGATCTTCAGAATGTCGCACACACTGTCCCGGGTCAGCGCGCCCGACCGTTTGACCAGATCATAGGTCTCGCGCTCTCGGAAGATAATGTCGAAGGTGATCTTGTCGGTGCCGGCGTTCTTGGACCGAATGGTTTTCGCCAGATCAGAGAGTTTCTTGATCGTGTTCATGGGATACCTCAGCTGACAACTTCGCTATGGGTGGGGAACAGTTCCAACGGGTCGCTGGCCGACATGGTGTGGTTCAGCGTCCATCGATAGGCGGGGCTCGCCTGCAACACCTCATCAAGCACAAAGGAAACGCCACCTGCAGTTCCCTTCACGTCGGGCAGTCGCGCATAGAACATCTGCCGCGTGCCCGTCATGCAGACCTCTTCCGCCATTTCGCGCGTCGGCGCGACACCTTGGACGACGACGCAAAGCTCGTGGCCCGGTTGGTCTATCAGAGGTTCCATGTCGCCCATCACGCCGTTGCGGCCAAAGACGTTGTAGTGCAGTTCCCAACCGGTCGGGCCAAAGCGTTCGATCGTTTGAGTGCGAGCCCAGTCGATGACAGCATCGACATTGGCAATGGTATAGGGGTCACGAATGCCCGCCATGCCAACGAATCGTTCGCCCACCTTGCCTGATCCTTCCAGTTTCACCCGGAAATCTTCGGCCGGAATAAAGTCCATGCCGGTCACACGCGTGGTCTTATCGCTGACCTGATCATAGCGACACGCGGTCATGTCAAGCATGCCGCCTGCCACGAATTCGTGGAACGGGTTTGACCGTTCATACATCGCATGGCCCGCAACAGAGGCGACCGTGCAACGTTGCCACGACGCCATCGCGGTGACCTCTACCGCGTCCTGCGTGATCTCGCCCATGACGGTTTCCTTCGCGCCATAGGGTTCTGCACAGAATGACGCGCATTCCAGAACCTTGCCAAGGTAATAGCTTTGCGCTGCCGGAAAGCCCTTGAACAGCGCGCAGGCTGCAAAGATGGCGCTATCAGACGACCGTCCGCCGATGATCACATCACAGCCGTCTTCGAGCAATTTGACAAAGGGGTGAACCCCCGCCATCGCCACTACGCGCGACGTGGCGTCAAGCTCCGCCTCGGTCAGGTCCTGACGCGCATCAAGCCCGCGAATGGTCGAGCCATCGCGGATCTTGGCGCGGACATGCTCGCGATCCACTTCCGAATAGAACCAGCCCAGTTTGAACGGGGCAAGGTGGTGACGGCGCGCGATGTCGCGAATGATCTGAACAAACATATCAACGCGGGAATTTGTGCCGGTGTCCCCCGCCGAGCCGATCACCATCGGCACACCCAGACGACGCGCCGCCAACAGCATTTCCTCAAGATCATGCTCCTGCCACGCGCGGGGGCTTGCACAGCTGTCATTGCCCAACGGCACTGGGCCGATGTCATCGCTGCCGGAATCCGCGGCAATGAAATCGGGCTGCGTTTCGACCGCCAGGCGGAAACTCTCGGTCTTGAGTGGGGCAAAGCCCAGATGCCCATTCGGGCAGATAATTCTGATGGAAGACATTCGATCCCTCGCACATCGCGTTTCATCGAATGATATGCACGTCGCGTGCCAAAACACGGGCCGGAAAGGGTGCACAACATTGGACTAACCGAGCAGCCTTGCGCGAAATGCACGCGCGCGTGCGCGCGTCACGCAGCGCAGAGGTCAGGATTTCAGGAGGCCCAGTTTTATCATCTGGTGGCGCAGGGCGTGACGCGACAGACCAAGGGCTTTCGCCGCCTCTTGCGAATTTCCTTCGGCGTGTGCCATCGCTTGGCTGATCATGGCGCGCTGAAAGGAGTCGGTCGCGGCGTGGTAATCCTCTGAACCAGCCAGGAGGGTCGCTGCAATGGGTTCAGCGTGCCCCGCCACCGAGCGCAAGATGCGGTCGGGCAGATGGCGTGGCAGGATCATGTCGTCATCCTCAAGAATGAAGATGCGTTCGAGCAGGTTTTCCAGTTCGCGCACATTGCCGGGCCAGGCGTAGCGCAAAAAAATCTGTTCGGTTTCGGGTGCCATCCCACGCATGGTTCTGCCATAGGTCTTGTTGAAGCGCGCGATGAAGTGGCGCGCCAGGGTCAGCACATCTTCGCCGCGTTCGCGCAGGGCAGGCAGGTTTACCGCAACAACCTGAAGCCGGTAATACAGATCTTCGCGGAACCGGCCCGACGTGACTTCGGACAAAAGCACCTTGTTGGTGGCGGCAATGAAGCGCACATCCACCTTGACCGGCTTGACCGCGCCCACGCGCCGAAACTGTTGCGTGTCCAGCAATGTCAGAAGCTTGGCCTGCAGGGTCAGATCCAGTTCGCGTATTTCATCCAGAAAGACGCTGCCATGGTCGGCCGTCTCGACTAGCCCCAGCTTGCGGTCGATGGCCCCTGTAAAGGCGCCTTTCTCATGGCCGAAAAGTTCGGACTCCATCAGATTGGCGGGGAGGGCGGCGCAGTTGATGTCAACGAAATCCCGCGACCTGCGGCTTGACATCTGGTGGATCATCCGGGCTACAAGTCCCTTGCCAACACCGGTTTCACCATAGATCAATACCGTCCGTGTGGGACTGCCCCCGACCCGTTCGACCAGCCTGCGCAGCGCTTCGATTGCCGGCGACGTGCCGATCAGTTCGTTGTCATAATTTGCCATGCCACCCTTGCGTTCCCAGTGTGATCACCGGCAGGGTTCAATCCTTTGCCATTGGTTATGACACGGCGCCCCGTCGCTGATCTCCATTCCGCCAATACTACAGGAATAAACGACCGAGGAAATGGTTTCAGCACCCTCGGTGCTTTCAGCGTGCTGGCACAGCGGGGCAGTGTCCGGGCCGGGGTGGGTGGCCATCAGCGCCTTTGCCTTGCGAACCGTCCACGCCTGATCCGGCAATACCCGTGCAAGGAAATCAAAACGTCGATGCGAGTTGCTTGCGATGCTGTCCCCATCAGGACCGAGCGTTTCTTCCCGTGTGTGCGGGGCCGTGTAATGGTTGGTCCGCCATTGTGGTCCCCCTTGCGTGATGACCGGGCCGGTTGCCGAAAGCTCAACCGCCGCCGTTGCCCCCTCACGATCTGCCAGAACCAGCGTTCCACCTCCCGCATGTGGCAGGCTGCGGATCAGCACTACGGCCTCGGCCACCGTGCGGGCGCGGGCAAGCAGGCGCGGCAAAAGGAAATAGCGCAGCCACCCGACGCTGTGCCGGTTCACGGCAACCTGAGTGTCGGCCACTGCAAGCCCGGCCGCATTGATGCCCGATGACCACGCAGCCAGACTGCCAAGACTGCCAAGACTAAGAACCTGCCCCGTCACAATATCGGGACCGGAATGGCGCAACACGCATTGCACCCCGACCTGAACGCCTGAGGTGTCGCGGTTCTTCACCACCAGCGGCCCCTCTGGGCCCGAGGCCGTCGCCCATGCACTGCACCCGTCAATCAGACTGGCCCCCCCCTTGATGTCGCGCAGGGTTCCCAGATGCAGATGGGCGAAAAGATCTGGTTCCGACAGCCCGAAGCCTGCCGCCACGCCCGCCAATTCGGCCAGTCCTTCCGGGTCGTGGCCTTCATGAAACCGGCGCTGCGCTGCCAGGTAGGATTCGGCGGCAGCGTCGATCACACCTTCGGCGCGGGCGCGTTCCACCCGCGAAACAGTGGCGTTTCGCACCACATCAGCCGATGCCGCCCCGGCCTGTGCTCTGCCGCGTTCATAGGCCGTGCCGATGGCCGAGATCTCTTTCATTGCGCCCCTTCCAGCAGGTTCAGCCCCTCGTGAAGCCGGTGACAGGCCGCGTGGTGCTCTGCACCCACGGCCTGCGTTAAAGGAACCAGCGTCTGGCAGATGGGAATGGCCAAAGGACAGCGCGTGTGGAATTTGCACCCACTGGGCGGGTTCAATGGCGAAGGCAGATCCCCCTGAAGCCGAACGCGGCCCTTGGCGCGCTTGGCACCGATTTCGGGCACCGCCGACAACAGGCTTTGGGTATAGGGATGGCGCGGGTTGTCCAGAACCGACGCCACCGGTCCGGTCTCCACGATCTCGCCCAGATACATCACTGCGACCCGGTCGCTGAGGTATCCGATCACCGAGATGTCGTGGCTGATGAACAGATAGGTCAGCCCCAGTTCCTGCTTCAGTTCCAGCAACAGCGCAATGATCTGTGCTTGAATCGACACGTCCAGCGCGGACACTGGTTCATCGCAGACGATGAATTCGGGATTTGACACAAGCGCCCGCGCAATGCCGATGCGCTGCCGCTGGCCGCCAGAAAACTGATGCGGGTAGCGGTCGATCTGGTCTGGTTGCAGGCCTACTCGCTTCAAGACCTGCGTGGTGATGGCCCGCGCTTCTTCTCCGCTTGCGATGCCATGCAACGCCAACGGCAGGCCAACGATTTCGGCCACAGTGCGGCGGGGGTTCAGGCTGGCATAGGGGTCTTGAAAGATGATCTGCATCCGCCGCCGTATCGCCTTGAGTGCAGGGGGTGAAAGAGCGGTCACATCTGTGCCGTCAAATTCAACCTTACCTTCAGTGGGTTCATGCAGGCGCAGGATCGCGCGGCCCAAGGTGGATTTGCCGCAGCCACTTTCGCCGATCAGGCCCAGAACCTCGCCTTTGTTTACATGCAGGGACACATCGCTGACCGCCCGCACAACCGTCTTCCGTCCACCGGTCAGGCGCTGCGCCAGCGACAGGCGGCCTTCGTATTGCTTTGACAGATTGGTGACCTGAAGCAGGCTCATACCGTTTCCTCCAGACGCAAACACCGGGCGCGGCGGCCCGGACCGGCGGACAGCATCGGCACCTCTACCAGACAGCTGGGCTCAGCCAGCGGGCAGCGAGAATGGAACCGGCATTGTGGCGCAAGCCCCATCAGATTGGGCACTTGCCCCTTGATCGGGGTCAGCGGCTGCCCACGCATCGCCGGGCGCGGGATCGATGCCAGAAGTCCGCGCGTATAGGGGTGACGCGGGTGGCCGATCACATCTTCGGTTGGCCCCTCTTCGACAACCTGACCGGCATACATCACCATCACGCGGTCGCAATGCTCGGCCACCACCCCAAGGTCATGGGTGATCAGCGCCACAGCCATGCCCATCCGCGCGCGGATGTCCGAGATCAGTTCCAGCACCTGCGCCTGAATGGTGACGTCCAGCGCGGTGGTCGGCTCGTCGGCAATCAGCAGTTTGGGCCGACATGCAAGCGCAATGGCGATCATGATCCGTTGCCGCATCCCGCCCGAAAATTCATGCGGATACTGGCGCAGACGCGAGTCCGGCGACGGGATGCCCACAAGGCCCAGCATCTCGACGCAGCGATCCTTGATTGCGACCCGTCGGGCAGCGCGGCCCGTCGGCAGGGTCTCGTCATGCGCAACCAACACCTCCGCCAGTTGTTCACCAATGGTCAGGGCCGGGTTCAGCGCCGTCAGCGCGTCTTGCATTGTCATGGCGATGTCGCGACCGCGGACGCCGCGCATCTCTTCCGGCGACATGCCGCGCAGATCGCGCCCGTCGAAAAAAATCGTGCCCTGTGTGACCCGACCGGGCGGGCGCACCAGCCCCATGATCGAAGAGAACGTAACGGACTTGCCCGAGCCGCTTTCGCCCACCACGCCCAGACATTCGCCGCGCGATATCTGCAAGCTGACCCCATCGACCGCGCGCACCAGCCCGGCGCGGGCAGAAAACTCCGTGCGCAGGTTTGTCACTTCAAGCAGCACGGTCATTCGCTGAACCTCGGGTCAAAGGCATCGCGCAACCCTTGGCTGGCCACGTTGATGGCCAGGACCAGAAGCACGATCGCGAGACCCGGAAAGGTGGACACCCACCACGCCTCAAGAATGAATGCGCGCCCATCCGAGACCATGCTGCCCCAGCTGGCCGTAGGGGGCTGCACCCCGAGCCCCAGGAACGACAGCGATGCCTCAAGGATGATGACATTGGCCATGCGGATCGTGGAGACGACAATCACAGGAGACATGATGTTGGGCAGGATCTCGCGCCACATGATATGGCCCGACCCCGCACCCAGCGCACGGGCGGCCTCGACATATTCCAATTCACGAACGGCCAGAGTTTCACCCCGCACCACGCGGCACGGTATGACCCACTCCTTGTACGCAAGCGCCAGCACGATATTGACCAGCCCCGGCCCCATCATGGCCATCAGGCCGATGGCGAAAATCAGATAGGGAAAGCCCAGCAGGATATCGACCACGCGCCCGATCACCACGTCGACCCAGCCCCGAAAATACCCCGCCGCCAGACCGGCCAGGATGCCCACACCCGTGGCCAGAACGATCACTACCACCCCGATAAAGATCGAGATGCGCGCGCCATAGATGATGCGCGACAGGATATCGCGGCCAAGCCCGTCACAGCCAAGGACAAAGCGCCAGTCACCCCCGTCGATCCAGGCGGGCGGCTGCAGCCTGCGAAACAGGTCGGTCTGATTGGGGTCATGCGGCGCGATCAGGGGGGCCGCAACGGTCATGATGACAAAGATCAGCATTACGATGACCGACGCCATCGCCAGGCGGTTACGGCGAAAGTCGCGCAGGTTGCGGCGAAACAGCGAATCTGCGGGAGGGGTATGGGTAAGGGTCGCGTCAGTCACAGCTTCACCCTCGGGTTCAGGACGGTGTAGAGGATATCGGCGATAAAGTTCAGCAGCACATAAGTGACCGCGTAAAGCAGCACCGCCGCCTGCACGAGCGGGTAGTTGCGCAGGAAGATGCTCTCCACCACCAACCGGCCAAGACCCGGCCAGCCAAAGACGGCTTCCACGATCATGTTGCCCCCCAAAAGGCTGCCGGTTTCGATGGCGGCAACCGAAACGGTCGGGATCAATGCGTTCTTCAGCGCATGGCGGAAAAGGACACGGCGGCGCGGCAGGCCCTTGGCGTCGGCAAAGGTTACGTAATCCTGACGCAGCACTTCCAGCATCGAGGTTCGGGTGACGCGCATCAGGATCGCGGTCATCGGAAGGCCCAGCGTGATGGCAGGCAGCAAGATATGGCGCAGCGCATCGCCAAAGGCAGGCAGGTCACCGTGCAGCAGCGTGTCGAACAGCAGAAAGCCGGTGATCGTGGAAACCTCGCTGGAATAGCCAATCCGGCCGGAGACCGGCAGGATCTGAAGATGCACCGCGAACAGCATGATCAGCAAGATGCCGAACCAGAACCCCGGCAGCGAAACCCCCAGCAGCGAGCCGACAGTGGCCAGCCGGTCCAGGATGGAGTTCTTCCGGATCGCCGCCAGCACCCCCAACGGGATCGCCGTGACCAGCGCCACGATCAGTGCGACAAGGCTCAGTTCGATGGTTGCGGGCAGGCGTTCGGCGATCACGTCGCTGACCGGACGGCGGTGGTAAAAGCTCGTGCCGAAATCGAATTGCAGCGCGTTGCCCAGAAAGATGAAGAACCGCTCCAGCAAGGGTCGGTCGAGGCCAAGTCCACGCCGCAGCTCCGCCTCCTGTTCCGGTGTGATCGACTGGTCGCCGATCATGATCTGCACCGGGTCGCCCGGCGTCAGCGCCATCATCAGGAATGCGATGGCGCTGACACCCAAAAGGACGGGTATAAGTTGCAGCAAACGTTCCAGTAATCTGCTCAGACTCATGCTCGTCCCCTATGGTTTTGGGCGTTGATCAGTTGATGCAGGCGTCGTGCAGATTGATCCTGCTGTCGGCGCTGGGTTTCCAGCCGGACAGCTTTTTCGACACGCCGTAAATATCCTGCGGCACCCAGAGATAGACGTAGGGTTGATCGGCGTTGATCATCAATTCCGCCTCGCGATACATCTCGGCGCGCTTGCCCGTATCCATTTCAACGGCGGCGTCATCCAGCAGTTTATCCAATGCGGGATTGGCATAGCCAGCTGAATTGCCCCGATCGTTCGTCTTGTGCGTCGGCGTGAAAATGTCGAACGGGTCGAGCGAGCCATTCCCCCAGCTGGAGAAATACATGTCGCCAGATTTCGGTTTGCCGGCGGTGCGCCATTTCTCGGTCAGTTGCGCGCTTTCGCCAATAGCGACCGTGGTTCGGATGCCCGCGTTCGTCAGCATCGAGGCGATGGCCTCGGCGGTATCCTTGAATGCACCCTCGGTGTCCATCGTGATGCTGATGCCGTCCGGATATCCGGCCTCTGCGAGCAGCGCCTTGGCCTTTTCCGGGTCATAGGAAACGGCGGGAAGCTCGCTGGACCCGAAGGCATCGGGGGACAGGATACCTTCGATCCGGGCGGCGGTCCCGTCCAGAATACGGTCGATGATCAGATCCTTGTCGATGGCATGGGCAGCCGCCTGTCGCACCTTCAGGTCGTCAAACACCTCGCCCTGCATGTTCATGGCCAGAAAGAAGCTGCGTGTGCCGTTCACCGTCATCACATCTGTTCCCGCATTCGCCTTGACCTGTGCGATCGAAAAGGTGGGAAGTTCGTTGATGATATGCACGTCGCCCGCCAGAAGCGCTGCGACTCGACTGGCGCTTTCGGGGATGATCTTGAAAATCACCCGGTCAACACAAGCCGCTCCAACCGGCGCGATATCGGGCGCGCCGCCATAATAGTCGTCAAAGCGCTGCAGGATGATCGCATCACCTTTGCGCCACTCCCCCAGCTTGAACGGTCCGGTGCCGTTGCTCATCGTTGCCATCCCGGCTGTGCCGTTTGCTTCGACAAAGGCTTTTGAAACGATCTGCTGGTTCGGCAGCATCGCGGGCAGGATGGGCCAGGGTTCCTTAAGTGTGATGCGGACGGTGTCGCCATCGACAATCTCGACCGAGGCGACCGGCCCCATCAAGCCCTGTCGCGGGCTCGTCTGGCCATCGCCCATTGCACCTTCGACCGTCACGCGATCAAGGCTGAACTTGACATCCTCGGCGGTCATGTCGGTCCCGTCATGGAACTTGATACCCGAGCGGATTTTGAAATCATAGACCGTGGGCGAAACCTGAACCATCGACTCCGCAATTTCGGGCACGACGCGCATGTCCGGGTCGCGCGTCAGCAGACCGTCATAGATGTTGCGGATGACCGTCTCGGTTTCGCGTTTGCGGTGGTTGGCCGGGTCAAGCGTATCGGCATCCAGTGTGAAGCCGACGATCAGGTCCTCGGCCGACACTGCGGCGGGCATCAATACGGAGCAGGTGGCCAAGGCAGTGGCCAGCAAGAGGCGTGGCAGTGCATTCATTGGAATTCTCCCTTTTGAGTGTGCCCCGATTGCGGGTGCGTGGTCCATCCAGATGTGGACATGAGTAGATATGCACAGGCCGTGCCAGAATTTGGCGGCCCTCTGCGTTCATCGATGCGGCTTCAGGCGCGAATTGCACGCGGCGTGGTTTGCACTTCACGCATCGCGGCGAGCCGCTCTGGAAGGAATGCCCGCCAGTTTCCGGTACTTCGCCACAGTGCGCCGCGCCAATGCTGCCCCTTCGGGCAAGAGCAATTTCGCCAGGGCTGCATCCGTCAACGGGTCCGACACATCTTCCTCGGCAACCAATGCGCGCATCCGTTCCAACACCGCCTGAACTGAAAGTGGTTCTTCTTGACGTCGCGCTGGCGGAACAGAGGCACAAAGCAAGCCACGCAACCCAAGTGTGCGACTGGGCAGCGACAGCGTCAGCGCCGCCGTCACCCGGCTGACCGTGCTGCGATGCAACCCGGTGGCCGCCGCCAGATCGTTGATCGTCAGCGCGGCCAAAGGGGCGTGCCCGCGCAAAAACCCATCTTGGCGCATAATGATTTCGGTCGCGATGGTCAGAACCGTGGCGTGCCGTCGATCGACTGCCTGGGTCAGCGCCCGCGCCTGTTGCACGGCCTGCGGCGAAGCGTCCTTTCCGGTGTCGAGATGCAGCGCCGGCACCGTCTGGCTGTTCAACTCCAAAAGCCACCCGTCGTCGTCGCGGCGCAAGATCAGATCCGGCGGGCACCCGACAACGGATGATTGCGCAAAGGCCGCGCCGGGTTTCGGGTTCAGCCGCCGCAGTGTCCGGGCCATGTCGAGCACCATGTCGACGTCGCAGCCGCAGGCCTCGGCCAAGGCGGTGGTCTCGCCCGCAGCCAATAATGGCAAATTGCGTAGCATCGCACCAAAGGCGGGCGTCAGGTGGCCCTGTTCTGCGGCTTGCAGGGTCAGACATTCCGCGAGGGATCGCGCAAAGAGTCCGGTTGGCTCTGCCGCTTGCAGTTGGCGCAAGACCAGCTCGGCACGGGCAATCGAACACCCCGCCTCGGCGGCAATCTGGGCAAGGCTCGCAGAAACCCAGCCCGAAGGCTCCAAAGCAAACAGGAAACTTTGCGCAATCCGCCGGTCTTCATGGTCCCGCACAAGCAGCGCAAGCTGGGCTTCCACATGCGCAAGAAGCCCGGCATCGGCCAACGGAAGTCTTTCGGCATCGAACCCACCTGGCCCGGAGCGGACTTCGGGTGGCTGGCAATGACGGCCCGATGTCGGCGGCCCAATCTGGCGGAGCAAGGAGAACCAGTTGTATGCCTCCGCACCAGACGTGACCTTGATCAAGGTGCCAGTATCGGCAAGATCAGCCAGCCGCGCCGACAGTTCGGTGTTGGACATCACCATAAAGCCAATGGCCTCTCGCAGGACTGGCGTCATCGCAAGCGACGTCCGTTGCTTCAGCCCAAGGTCATATCCGATCAATGCAGGCTCCTTGTGTGACGTTTGCGCGCCAACGAGCGGGTGTCGTGAAAACTGGCTCTGTCGAAAGGGTCAGTACCCGGGGGTGTCCAGTCCCGGCGGCCGCGGCAGAGCAGCAAGAATGAAACGATCCGGCTTGAATGTCCATGTTTTGCAGGGACCCTCTGCCAAGGTTGCCAGGGCCGCCAAGGCTGTCAAGGCTGTCAAGGGGGCAAAGGTCGCCATGCCGCTGGCAGGCGACCGATGGAACTGCCACGAGAACGGTCGGTCTCCTTGGTGGGATTTTCAGTTTCGCCCTTGATTCTGGGCTGATTGAAATTAACCCGGTTCACGGCGTAAAGCGTTTTGCGGACAAGAGGGGGCAGCGATATCTCACATAGAAGGAACTTGTCGCACTGGGTCAGGCCCTTGCAGATGGAAACGAGCGCGATCTCAATCATCAAGCCCTGGCAATCCTTACAATGTTGGTGTTCACCGGAGCACGCAAGGGTGAGATCGAAACCCTGCGATGGGATGCCGTTGACTTCGGCACTGGGTACCTACGGCTTGCTGACTCTAAGACCGGCCAGAAGGCATTCCCGCTCAATGCAGGTGCGCTGGAGATCCTGAGAAAGATTCCGAGGCTTGAGAGCTCGCCATATGTGTTTCCCGCGAATCGGAGCAACGGCTACTATCAAGGCACATCGAAGGTCTGGCGTATTATCCGGAGCATGGCAGGTTTAAGTGATGTCCGTATGCACGATCTTCGGCACAGCTTTGCGAGCATAGCGGTTTCTGGAGGCGCTAGCCTACCAATCATAGGTGCTCTACTTGGTCAAAAAGACAGCGCTACCACTCAACGTTATGCGTATCTGCACGACGATCCGTTAAGAGTAGCAGCAGAGGCGGTAGGATCTCTGCCATGCTGAAAAATTAGACTAGTGGTTGTCGGGAACAATTTCGGTACGCGCATCGCCATGTGGCCTGTCGCCGAGCGGGGCACCCATGTTTGCATTACACATCAGATCACGGATCTATTGCTTATGGAGCACCCAACTGATTCGCGATGATAGTCAGCCTACTGCGTTTGGCAGACCGCATGTGAGCGCGGGCGGCTTGCTCGGCCTTGACGGGTTCCCGGTCGCTTATCGCAATCAGGATGGCGGAATGCTCTGCATGGGCTTCATTCGCACGCTCGGGGATCGTAAGCATAGTGGGCAACAGCGCAGCCGTGGCGGCAAGGTTCTCTAGCATGCGTGTCAGATATCGATTGTTCGCCGCCACGTAGATCAGTCCGTGAAAGCTGCGGTTCAGGCTTTCGAGCCGGTCGGGCGCTTCGGCGGCTTTGATTTCCTGCGCGACCAGATGCTTCATCTGTTCGATCTCGATATCGCTGGCGTGCTGGGCGGCGAGTGCTGCCGCGGCACCCTCCAAGGTTTCGCGCATGGCATAGAGTTCAAGAACCGTCCTGTGGTCAGGGCTGGCCACGACCAGGCCCCTTCGCGGCTCATGGGAAAACAGGCCTTCGGTTTCCAAACGATAGATGGCTTCGCGAACGGGCGTTCTCGACATCTCAAGCCGCTCGGCCAACTCCAACTCGGTGACTCGGGTACCAGGAATGAGGCTCCGGTTCTGGATGGCTTCGCGAAGCCTCATATAGGCCTCGTGACCAAGATCCCGACTCGGCAGGGACGAGTTTGATCCAGTGCGGCTTGAACCTGCCATAAGAAGCTCTCAATCAACAATTCACGGGCGCTTTCCCTAACGAAGAAAGTCACGTTTCCAATTCCCATACTGATCTGTAAGCGTCAATCGCCGCAACAGTTCGTCGGCATCACCGGCGCAGTCTTTCGCGCTGAAAATGCCGCGCACCTTGGCTTCTTCGAGCATCGCGTCGTAAAGGGCCGCAATCGCCTTCCGGACAGGATTGTGTCCGCCGAGCATCAGTCGAACACCGTCGTAGTCGAGACCTTGCATATCCGATGGCAGGGAGCCGAGGATAACAGGACATTTGACCTTTCGACTGACTGTCTCGACATCTTCACGGCATTTTACCCCGGTCAGGAAGACGGCATCGGCGCCGGCCCTCTCGTAGGCTCTGCAGCGGCGGGCGGCGTCATCTGCATCAGACAGGGTTGCGGCGGCGGTTCGTGCGATGATGACAAAGGCATCATCTCGACGGGCGTGCAGCGCCGCTTCGATTTTGCCGAGGCCAGCCTCCAGGGAGATCAGGCCACCCGACGTGTCGTAGTCGGCGGATGCAGGCAGGTTGGTATCCTCAATGGTCAGGCCCGCCACGCCGGCAGCTTCGAGATCCTCCACGACCCGACGAACATTGAGCGCGTTTCCGTAGCCATGGTCCGCGTCCACGATCAGCGGAAAATCGGGTGCGGCCCTGCAGATGCGCCGTGCCTGCTCCACGAGTTCCGTCATCGTAAGAAGGACCAGGTCCGGGGCACCCAGGACCGAGAGGGAAGCAGCCGACCCCGCCAGGATGCCGGTGCCGTAACCCACATCCTTGGCTATGCGGGCGGAGACGGGGTCAAACACGGATGCAACATATCCGCACCCGTCACCCTCAAGCGAGTTGCGCAGTGCTGCCCGGGCGCTCGATGAATTCATAACTTCCTCCCTGGAGCTGATGGCCTCGATTGATTGCCACGCGGTCAATTTAAAAAGTTCTTGACGACATCGCAACAATAATGTGTACATTCGCATACAAAAGAATTTTATTGGATATCGGAACTCGCATTGACCACACAATCTCGCCGCCGCGTTGCCCTGATCACCGGTGCCTCGACCGGCATAGGGCAGGCCACAGCCCTACGCCTTGCCGCTGAGGGATACGACATTGCATTGGCCGCCCTGACTCAAGGCAGCCTGCAGGAAACCGAATCCCTGCTGCAGGAGTTCGGCGTATCGACCCAATCGCTCTATTTCGACATCGGCAAGATTGACGAGGCAGAGAAGGCCTTCGGAACGGCTGTCAAAGCTTTGGGCGGCGTCGATCTCCTGGTCAACAATGCCGCTGTTCCGTTGCTACGCGCAGCCATCGATGTTTCCGTCTCGGATTGGGACTGGCTGATGGATGCCAACCTTAAGGGTGCGTTCTTTCTCAGTCAGACCATGGCGCGACATCTAAAGGCAGCCGGGAGCCCGGGCAACATTGTCAACATCGCCTCGACCCACGGCATCGTCGCTCTGAAGGAACGATCCACCTATGGAATCGCCAAGGCCGCGATGATCCACATGACACGGTGTCTCGCCGTCGAATGGGCTGAGTTCGACATCAGGGTCAATTGCGTGGCGCCCGCCACAGTCTCCACGCCCTCGCGCGAGGCTTCGCTGTCAGACCCGGACAAGCGCCGGTTCATGACAGGACGCATTCCGCTCGGGCGCTTCGGCAAGAGTGAAGAGGTTGCTGCGGCAATCGGCTATCTGGCGAGCGATGATGCGGGTTTCACCACCGGCCAGACCATCGTCCTCGACGGAGGTCTGACCTCAATCTAATCGTGATTACCACCAAGGTGGGCCGATTACGGTTGGCGCACCATCATCTTACAGGAGGAAAAAAGATGAATCTAACCAGAACAATCGCGGCCTCGGCCTTCTTGGCCCTATCAGGCTTGATGGCCGCTCCGGTTGCAGCCCAGGTCGCGCCGCCGAGCCCGGTCATGTCGGCCGCAAGTCAAAGCCCTGGCAGCCTGTATGTCACCTATGTCGCTGCCTGGATCGAGCAGGTCCAGAAGGCTTTCAACGGCCTGACCATTTCCCAGGAGCCAGGCGGTGCGGCGCAGAACATCGTGCTCGTCAACAACGGCGACACCGATTTCGGCATCTCCAATGGCCCGCAGGCCTATCAGGCGGTTCACGGCTTCGGGTGGACTAATGGCGAAACCTACGACAAGATTGCAGCGCTTCATCCAGCCTATCCAGCTCTGACCTCCGTGTTCACGCTTGCGTCCTCAGACATCGAGATGCTGGCAGATCTCAATGGTCGCAATGTGGGCATCGGCCTGCCGGGCGGCGGCAGCGATGTGGTTTCCGGTCAGCTCTTCGAGCATCTCGGCATTACCCCATCGCAGCGCATCGCCGGCAGCTGGGAAGACACCGCGGGCATGCTGCGCGACGGTCTTGTCGATGCCGTGTTCTACCTTGCGGGTCATCCGGCCGGTTTCATCCAGGAACTTGAGATCGGTCGCGAACTGCGCTTCATTGGCTTGGAAGCCGCCGATATGGAAAGCTTCCTTGAAGCCTATCCCTATTACGGCACGGGTACCCTGAAAGCCGGCGTTTACACCGGGATCACCGAGGATATGCCGACGCTTGTACAGATGAACTTCATGTTCGGTCGCCCCGATCTGCCCGACGATTTCGTCACGGCCCTTCTGGAATCCGTCTATGACAATGTGGATGGGCTGGCGGCAGTGCATCCTGACTTCGTCAACACGAGTTTTGAGAATGTGGCGAATATCCCGGTGCCGTTCCATCCCGCCGCCGAGAAATTCTACGCGGACCGCTCCGTGAAGATGAATGTTCCCGCTGCGCCGGAAGCACCAAAATAGTCCCCAGACGGGAACTCAAGTGACGTCCCAGTCTTCAAACCGATCGGCGCTGCAGTGTAGCGCCGGTTCTTTCACTATCGATCTCAACGGCAATTCGCCCCGACCGACCGGGCGCGAGGAGGGCAGCATGTCTGAATCCGAGGCAAGCACAAGAGCACTCGAACTGGAATTCGAGCCAACGCGGAAGCGTAGCCTGGCAGGTATGTGGGCTGCTACAGTAACCGTGATCGCCGTGCTGGCCGCCGCGTTTCACATCTATGCGCTCGGCATCTCTTCGCCCGGGGTCCAAAACCTGCGTGCCATCCATCTTCTTCTGGGCTTTCTTCTCGTGCCGTTGCTCTATGCCGGCTGGAAGGGGGCGAAAGATCAGGTCAATATCGTGGATCTGGGGCTCATCGCGGTGGGGATGGCTTGCACCGCGTACTATGTCATCGAAGGGCCCAATATGGTCTGGCGCTACGGCGTTGCGCCGACGCAGTGGGACATCGTCTTTGGCACGCTTTCGATCGCTCTGATTCTGGAGATCACCAGACGTGCGCTCGGCTGGGCGCTGGTGATCGTGATCGCGGTTTTCATGGCCTATGCCATGCTCGGCTCCTATTTCCCAGGTCCACTGGTCTCGCGCTCCTTCTCGTTTGAGCGCACCGTCAGTTTTCTGTTCAGCATTGACGGCATCTACGGAATCCCGCTCGGCGTCTCGTCGACCTATGTCTATCTCTTCATCCTCTTTGGCGCGATGCTGCGCCTTTCGCGTGCCGGTGATTTCTACATGGAACTCGCCTATGCCATCGCCGGGCGCGCGCGCGGCGGACCTGCAAAGGTCTCGATTTTTTCAAGCGCCCTTTTCGGCACGATCTCCGGCACCGGTATCGCCAATGTGGTCACCACCGGGACGATGACGATTCCGCTCATGATCCGCACCGGCCTCAAGCCGCGCTTTGCCGCCGCCGTCGAAGCGGTCGCCTCGACGGGGGGACAATTCATGCCTCCGGTGATGGGCGCGGGCGCGTTCCTCATGGCCGAGTTTGTGCGCATCCCGTATGGATCGATTATCGTTTCGGCCACTTTGCCAGCGCTCCTGTTTTTCCTCTCTGTCTACCTGATCGTTGACATCCAGGCTGCAAAACAGGGGCTCAAGGGGCTGCCTGCGGACGAGCTTCCGAAATTCGGCGCCGTGATCAAGCGATGGGGTCATCTCGCGCTGCCGCTGGCGGTCCTGGTCTACATGCTGATCGTGGAAGGCAGTTCGCCCATCCGGGCTGCGCTGTTTGCCATGGGCACAACGTTCATCGTCTCCTGGCTACGTGTTGAATCACGTCTCGGATTTAAACGTCTGCTGGAAGCCGCGCGAGATGGATCGACCGGCGCGCTCGAAGTGATCACCGCTTGTGCGGCTGCAGGCATCATCGTCGGCCTGTTCTCGCTAACCGGTATCGGGCTGCGCATGTCGGGCCTGGTCGTCCAGTTTTCCGGCGGCATCGTGCTCGTGGCGCTGATCCTCACGGCCATCATCACGATCATCCTGAGCATGGGCCTGCCCGCCACCGCGGCCTATATCGTTTCCGCAGCCGTGATCGCCAATCCGCTGATCACCATGGGCGTCGACCCCCTGGCTGCTCATCTTTTCATCTTCTATTTCGCCTGCCTAAGCGGGATTACACCGCCGGTGGCGCTGGTGGCATTCCCCGCCGGCTCGATCGCCGGGGTCAATCCGGTAGCGGTGGGGATCACTGCCTTCCGACTGGCGCTTGTCGCGTTCATCATTCCCTTCATGTTTGCCTATGCGCCGGAGCTTTTGCTGCGTGGCGAATGGTACAACGTCATCATCGTGACAATCACGGCCGTGATCGGGGTGTGGAGTTTCGCCTCGGCCATGGGCGGATGGCTGCTTGGCGCCAATCTTGCCATGTGGCTTCGCCTGGCCTTGGGTGCTGGCGCCCTGGCGCTGATTTTCCCCGGCCTGGTAACGGATGCCGCCGGGCTGGCCCTTGTCGCGTTCGCCTGCATCGTCCAGTCACTAGCAAATCGGCGGACGGCAACGGGTGTGTGACCCCGAATCGAAAGGATACCTCATGACATCGCTCTCTCTTTCCCAAGGCCTCGACATCGCACAGGCAGCGATGGCGTCGGGCAAGACCCATGGGTTCAAGCCGCTTACCGTAGCTGTTCTCGACGCGGGCGGCCATATTGTGGTGGTCCTGCGCGACGACAATTCGAGCCTGCTGCGCCCTGAAATAGCTGTGGGCAAGGCCTGGGGCGTGCTCGGCATGGGCTTTGGCGGGCGAGAACTGGCGCGGCGGGCAGAAAAGACCCCGCAGTTCTTCTCCGCGCTTTCGGATATGTCGGGAGGGCGAATGGTGCCCGTGCAAGGCGGTGTCATTGTGCGCAACGCTTCGGGAGCGATCTTGGGGTCGGTCGGGATCAGTGGCGACACCTCCGCCAATGATGAGATTTGCGCCATAGCGGGGATCGAGGCAGCAGGGTTGATCGCGGATGCCGGATAGGGTTGCAGAGGCGGGGCGTTCAACCCTCGTCTTTTCCCTTCTCGTCCAATCGTGCGCCATGCTGCCGGTTTTCCTGACGGGCAGTCTCTATCCGCTTATTGCCAGGGATATTGTTCTGCCGCCCAACCGCTTGGGCATGATCGTCGCGACCTTTTTTGCATTCTCGGCCCTTGCATCCGCAAGCGTTGCGATCCTGGTCGATCGCGTCGGACCCTGGACGATGACACGCATCTGTCTCATCATACTGACCCTGGCCTTGGCGCTGCTGGCCAGTGCAAGCACAGAAATGTATTTCTATTCGGGAATGGCCATCGCCGGGATTGCCAATGGGTGCATTCAACCGGCGACCAATGTCGCCATATCACGTCACGTGGTGAAGTCGCGCCAAGGCATGGCCTTCGGATTGAAGCAGAGCGCCATTCCCTTCGCTTCGCTTGTGGCGGGGTTCGCGGTTCCCTTCGTCGGTCTGACACTGGGCTGGCGCGCGGCATACGGAGCGGTGATCATACTTCTCGCGGCACTACTTTTCGCCGTGCCCCGGCCGACCGCTTCTCCCAAGCCGAAGATCTCTGCAGTTCCGTCGAAGCCTTCCTGGGGGTTCATCGCGCTGGTAAGCGGTTTGGCAGGTCTGGGAGCCGGAAGTGCCAATGCGATGGCGGCATTCATTGTAGGATACGGTGTATCTCTTGGAATCTCCCCGGCGACCGCAGGTTTCGTGGTCGCCGCCGGCAGCGCCTTTTCCATCGGCATTCGTTTGATCCTCGGCATGGCCGCTGATCGGTATGCGATGCCAATCTTTTTCGTAGTGGCGCTGCTGTTCGTGGGGGGCGCTGTTGGCTATGAAATTTTGGCGCTCTACCCGACAAAATTTTTATATGTGGTGGCGACGATCCTCGCGTTCGGTATGGGTTGGGGATGGGCCGGAATATCGCTTTTGGGAGTGGTCCGCGCCAGCGGCCCAACAGCCGGTCGAACGACAGCAATGATGCAGGCCGGACTGTTTTGCGGAGCAGTTATCGGGCCGCTCGGTTTTGGCTGGCTTGTGACGGCCCATTCCTATTCGACAGCCTGGTCAGTCCTTGCAGTCGCCACCGCCATCGCAGCGGCCCTTGGCCTCCTCTTGCAAAAGCAGACAAAAGGCTTCGCCCCAGCGTGAGCCGCATCGCATCCGTGTATTATCTGCCGCGTTTGTCCCTGTCTGCCCCTTGAAAGGCGTGCTTTATCATCAACTAAACTATAGAGAGAGATTGCTCTTTCTCGATGGTCGAGAAGTGTGACGCTTGACATGGTTTCTGCGCACGTGCTCTCCATCGAGGGTGGCAAGGTCAGACCGAACCTTGCATTGTGGGGGCAGGGGAACATCCTATCGTCGTACGGTGCGGAGCATTACCTCCGAACGCACGTCCGCCTATGAGGCCAACTCTAAGCGGCACGTAAGTGCCGACTATTCCATGGCCCGAGTAATGTTTTCCGATGTAAAGGGGAGATCGCGCACGCGAAGGCCCATTGCGTTGAAAATGGCATTTCCGATCGCTGCCGAAGTAGGCCCCGTCATTCCTTCGCCAACTCCAAGCGGCTCTTCGTCTGGACGATCGATCAGCTTGACCTCGACCTCCGGAACTTCGCTGAAGCGAAGAATGGGATAGGTGTCCCAGCCGCGGCTGGTGATGGTCCTGCGATCGAAGGTCACCTGCTCCTTCAGCGTCCAGCTGACCGCCTGCACAATGCCGCCTTCGCACTGGTTGAGCGCGCCATCGGGATTGATCAGCCGCCCGCAATCCACCGCGGCATGCACCTTCAAGACCTTCACGGTCTCGGCGACCTCCACCTCGGCCACCACGGCCGCAAAAGTGCTCACATTCTTGTAGCGCGCGAACGCGATCCCTTTGCCCCTTCCTTCGCCCGCCGGCGGGGTGCCCCAGCCGGACATGTCCGCGACCGCTTCGATGACGGCCCGTGACCTTTGATCCTGCAATTGCCGCAGGCGAAATTCGACCGGATCCAATCCGGCCGCAGTGGCCAGTTCGTCCATGAAGGACTCGATTGCGAAGATGTTCAGATGGGCGCCAAGCGCCCGTAAGGCGGATGTCCTGAGCGGCATCTCGTTGAGCGCGTCGTTGACCACCGAAACACCGGTGAAGTCGTAATAGGGCACGGCATTGCGCTGGCCTCCGCCACCCATGGACAAGGGCATGTCCACCGCGGCGGGCTCGGCGTAGCCCTTGTCCATGTGCCAGGCGGCCAGCAGGGCAGGCGACTCCAACCTGCCGGGGCGGGCGATGTGGCGATTGCCCCAGATATGCTGATCCCAGACGGCGACGTCGCCGGAAGCCTGGACCCCGCCCTTGATCTCGACGAGCATGGCGGGACCGAAAGGCTCCCAGCCGAACTCGTCGTCCCGCATCCACTGCAGCCGGACCGGACTTCCCTTGACCGCTTCCGCGAGCAGAGCCGCGTCGAGCGCGGCATCGTCCGACCCATTGTGCCCGTAGCACCCGGCGCCGGGAGCATGTCTGAGTGTCACCTTGTCGTGCTGCATTTCAAGCACGTCGGCGATCTCGTCTCTCAGCGCGAAAATGGCCTGGGAGTGAGACCAGATGTCCAGACGGTCCTCCCGCCACCAGGCCAGCGCGCAGGAGGGAGCCAGCGATGCGTGGGCAATGAAGGGTCGTGAATAGGCAGCCTCGACGGAGTGCTCGGCCGCGCGACTGGGCCCCTCGTCACCCCTAAGCACTTCCACATCGGCGTCGGCATGACGCAGGAAATGCTTGAGGTCTGCCATATCGGGGAGGTCATCGATTTCCGACCACTGGCAGGACTCTCTCAGTGCCTGCATGGCAACGATCGCCTGCTCTTCGCGCTCCGCCACCACCCCGATGAAATTGCCATTGTGGACAACCGCCCGGATGCCGGGCGAGGCAGCCACGGCCGCGCTGTCGATGGACAACAATGTCGCCCGGAACGAGGGGGGCCTCACCACTCGGCCATGCAACATGCCCGGCAAATCGATGTCCTGAATGAAGCCGCCGTGGGAGAGTTTTGGTGTCAGATCGGTGCGCGGCACGGATTGCCCAACCCGAGTAAGCGCGGCGATTTGCTTGGGCGTCGCCGTCACGTCCTCGGCGCTGACCGTCAGGTCGACGGAGGCCGCGAGCTCCCAATAGCTGAGTGTCTCGTTGGATGATGCACTGCGGATCACCCCGTCTTCGACGGAGAGGCTCACGATGTCGACGCCCATTTGCCTGGACGCGGATGCAAGGAAAATCGCGCGGATGCGGGCGCAGGCCTGGCGCATGGCCATGCCGCCCTCTTGGATCGACCGGCTTCCGGTGGTGGATCCTTCGTCGGGGCTGACACTCGTATCGGTGGGCAGCATCGCGATGCGCGACAGGTCAAGATCGAGCTCATCGGCAGCAATCTGGGCGATCGCGGTCGCGATTCCCTGACCGAGTTCGACCTTTCCGGAGCGAATCTCGACCCGGTCTCCCGGAAGAAATTGTATCCAGGTGTCGAGCCGCGGATTTCCCGCAAGCGTGTAGGGAAGGTCCGACTTGCTGGCCAGCGAATACACGCGCGGCAATCTGGGTGACTTGGTCATGTCCGAGCCTCGCTCCGCATCGCCTCGGCAGCACTCCGGATCGCCCGGATGATCCTGACATGGGCGCCGCAGCGGCAGAGGTTTCGATCGAGCGCCTCCAGGATCTGCTCGTCGGTGGCTTCCGGCGTCTTGTCGAGCAGTGCCTTCGCCGTGACCATGATGCCGTTGATGCAGTAGCCGCACTGCGCGGCCTGTTCGCGCAGAAAAGCCTCCTGCAGGGGATGCAGCCGATCCCCCTCCGCCATGCCTTCGATGGTGACGATCGACTTTCCTTCCGCCGCCCAGATCGGGGTGTCGCAGGAAAAGATCCGTTCCCCGTCGAGGATGACGCTGCACGCCCCGCATTCTCCAATGCCGCACCCGTAGCGCACGCCCTTCATGCCGAGCTCGTTGCGCAAAACGTAGAGAAGGGCGTTGTTCTTTCCGGCCTCCACCTCGCGGGGAGCGCCGTTGACGGTCAGATTGAATTTTTGCATCGGCAGACTCCCGGGCGAGCGTTATTTGGGCGACGAAACGGAGCCTGGGGAAGCAGGGGCCTCGCCAGAGTTTAGGGATTTTCCGTTGCCCCGTGCGGGGTGCGTGGCGCGGTTCAATTGCGCGCAAGGGCCGCGGAAGGGCGCCCAAGGCATGACCCGCCTGCGGTCATGTCGCCGCGGGTTCGGGATCGATCTCGGCAAACACTTCCGCGGCAAGGCGGTTGATCTCGATGGCCGCCGGAACGCCGCAATAGATCATCACCTGCAGCATGACTTCGCGGATCTCTTCCATGGTGCAGCCATTGTTCCGCGCGCCGCGCAGGTGCAGCTTGAATTCATGCGGCCGGTTCAGCGCCGCCAGCATGGCCAGGTTGAGCAGGCTGCGGGTCTTGCGTGGCAGGCCTTCGCGGCCCCAGACAGCGCCCCAGCAATATTCGGTCACCAGCTGCTGCAGTGGAGCCGAAAACTCGGTGGCGTTGTTGAGGGAACGGTCCACATAGTCGCTGCCCAGAACCTCGCGGCGGATGTTCAGGCCCTTTTGGAACAGGTCTTCTTTTTCTTCGGACACTTGCAGTCCTCCTTTATGGTCAGGGTCTGTCGGTCTTGCGGGCGCGCTTGCGCACGGCGGGCGGCTGAGCCTCGCCCGATCCGAGTTGCTGGATCGCCGACAGCACAATATTGGCTGTCGCTGCGGCATTGCCGATATGGTCCAGGGTGGCAAACCATGCCGCCTCACCATCGCGCTGCTTGATGGCGTCCATGATCCGGCGAATCTCGAGCAGGCTCTGGTCCGCCCGTCCGGGAATAGACAGGGTGGTCAGCCTCAGCCGGGTCACACGCGCATGCAACTGGCGCAGGAACTCGGAAATGATTTCATTCTGCGCGCCCCTGAGCAGGACGTCATAGAAATTCTGCTTTGAGTCGAGGACTGCCCGGCTGTCGCGCTGGTCATAGGCGACCTTCAGCGACTCCCACGCCGCCTCCAGCGCGTCACGGTCGGCATCGCTGGCGCGCGCGGCAAACAGCTTCGTTGCCATGCCCTCGAGCACGCCGCGCACCTCGTAGATCTTTGCAGCGTCATCGAGACTGAGCGGCGCCACATAGGGTCCGCGGTTCGGAGCGACGATGATCAGCCCTTCCGCCTCGAGTTGCCGCAGCGCCTCGCGAATGAGGGTGCGGCTGACATCGAGGAGTTCGCACAATTCCCGTTCCACCAGCCGTTCGTTCGGCCGGAACCGCCCGGAGGTGATCTCCTCGCGCAATCGGGCGATGGCTCGAAGTCGCAGGGACTTGCCGGGGAGGGCGGTTGCGGAACTCTTCACGGTCACCATGGCATTACTTTCGACAGCGAATAGGTGGGCAACGCCAAATCCCTGGGGCCTTTTGCGGCCCGTTCCGGCGACCGCTCGTCGCGGCCTCGGTTTGCAACTGGTAATAGATTTATCCCTACGTCCGTCAACAATCGCCGATGTCCCTCGTCCCCGCGCAGGACGTAGCCGCACCCGCCGTTATCATGACCATGGTAATCGCTAGCATTAGGTGACGGTTTACGGTCATCGTCAAGCAATATGGGCCGGATCTGCACGGCTGCCGCTCCGCATGTACTCAGTTTTGGTGACGATAGCTGCATCGATCTGTCCGCTGCGAATGTTGCGATGGAACTCACCCCGTTGGACAGGGCGCGCCCGGCATCCTCGACCCGAAGAACCCGCCGTTTCCAGGTGACTCAGGTCCTCCGGCGTATTCATCAGGCAATGGAGAGAGTAGCCGTAATACAATTTAGTGTCAAACTCCTTGACTGTTATCTGTGACAAGCTAATATCGTTTTCGAGCAAATGCTCTTTTTGGCTAGGCAGTCCGGGCCAGTGCGCGTCAACGTGGCAGAAGCAAATTACTTCTCCCGCAGGTCGCGCTCAGTGCTCGGCGCAGTGAGGAATCAGACAGGGTGCCTGGCGCGATCCGATGCGCAGTTTTCGCGAGCCGAGCGATCGAAAGCTGCGCTCTCAATGGGAGGAAAAATCTATGTGGAAGTTAATGTGTCTTGCGGTCGGGCTTTCGGCCGCTACAGCTCTTGCCGCGGGAGGCGTCAATGCACAGGAGCGCACCCTGCGCATTTCGCACCAGTTTCCAAGCGCGAGTTCGCTTGAAGAAGGCGATTTTCGTGACCGTCTGGCCAAGATGTTCGCCGCGGAAGTCGAAAAGCGGACGAATGGAAAGCTCTCCTTCGACATCTATCCCGCCAGTTCGCTGGTAAAGCCGCATCCGCAATTCACTGGCATGCAGTCAGGGTCGCTCGACCTTTCCGTCTTCCCGATGGCCTATGCCACGACGCACGCGCCTGCAGTCGGCGTGGCGCTTCTGCCGGGTCTGGTGACAAGCTATGAACAGGCTCTTGCCTGGGAAGGCTCGGAAATTGGCGATCGCGTCCACGCCGCGCTTCAGGCTCATGGCGTCCGCATGCTGGCCTGGGGCTGGCAGGCTGGCGCTTCGGTCTCGACCGTTCCGCAGACCACGCCTGAAGAAGTGGCCGGCACCAAGGTGCGCGGCCCGGGTCGTGAGGTCAACTTCATGCTGGCAGCAGCTGGCGGCGGCGTGACCAGCATTCCATCGAGCGAAACCTACAGCGCCATGCAATCCGGCGTCCTCGATGCGGTGTGGACCGTTCCGACCTCGCTGATCAGCTTCCGGCTGCACGAATTTGCCAAACATGCGACGCCCAGCGGAGAGTCGCCGATGTGGTTTGCCGCCGTTCCGCTGCTGATGTCGGAGGCGACCTTCGACAGCCTGACGCCCGAGCAGCAACAGATCTTCATCGAGGTCGGCCACGACATGGATGAATTTGCGGTCAAGGCAGCCAAGGAAGACGACGAGCGCTTCGCCTCCGTCTTCCGTGACGCCGGTGCCGAAATCCATGCCATGGATGCCGAGACAATCGCCGCCTGGCAGGCGCTCGCCAAGGAAAGCTCTTGGGTCGAGTTCGCCAACAGCGTCGAAGACGGCCAAGAATTGATCGATCTGGCCACCCAGGCCAAGTGATCTCTGCGCCGCCCCCCCCGCATTTGCCGGGGGCGGCTTTTCATCCGGCAATGAGGAGAAGGTATTGCCCGTGGGAGCTTGGAAAAAGGTCGCCTGGATTGTCGACATGTGCAGCGTCGTGATGGGCTACATCTCCGCGAGCATGATCGTTTTCTCGTCCGGCATTCTCATCTATGAAATCTTGATGCGGTATTATTTCGCCCGGCCGACCAGCTGGGTGATCGAGACCTGCATCTTCCTTCTTGTCGGCTCGACATTCCTGGCGGCGGCCTTCACCCAGAAGAAATATGGCCACATCAGCGTCGACATCCTGCAGACCGCGCTGCCGCCGCGGGTCGAAGCCTGGCGGGCGCTGATTGTCGATTCGATCACCTTCCTTTTCTGCCTGGTTGTCGCCTGTCTGTGCTGGCGGCAGTTCTTCCAGGCATGGCAGGGCGGCTGGAGCTATCCCACGATGTGGGCGCCGAAGATGTGGATTCCCTACTCTCTGATGTCGGTGGGAATGACGCTGCTCAGTCTGCAGCAATTCGTCCAGTTGGTGGAGCAGCGCTACGCCGCTGTCGCAGAGAGGAGCAAATAGGATGGGTGTCTTCGAAATAGGCCTGCTCTATGTAGGCGGCGCGCTGCTGCTCCTGCTCACCGGCATGCCGATCGCCTTTGCGCTCGGGCTTGCGGCGATGATCGCGATGCTGATCTTCATGCCTGTCGTGGTGGTCTTCGCCATCCCCGAGACGCTGTTCAGCGAACTCGACAATTTCACCCTGCTCGCGGTGCCGCTCTTCATCCTGATGGGCACCGCCATCGGCAAGACCCGCGCGGCGGCCGACCTCTATAACGCACTCTACGCGTGGCTCTACCGCCTTCCCGGCGGGCTTGGCGTCGCCAATGTCGCAGGCTGCGTCGTGTTCTCGGCCATGTGCGGCTCAAGTCCGGCCACCTGCGCGGCCATTGGCGGGATGGGAATTCCCGAAATGCGCCGCCGGGGCTACAGCGATCAGCTCTCCACCGGCCTGATCGCCGCGGGCGGCACGCTCGGTATCCTCATCCCGCCCAGCATCACCTTGATCATCTACGGCATCATCGCCGAACAATCGATCGGCCGTCTGTTCATGGCCGGCGTCGTTCCGGGTGCGGCATTGGCCGGCCTTTTCGCGATCTGGGTGATCCTGTCGTCCTGGCGCGATCTGCGCCGGACCAGGGCCATCTCCGGTCCGAGCGGCGTTGCGGAAAGCTACAGCTGGTCCGACCGCTTCAAGACGCTGCCGCGGCTGCTGCCGTTCCTGATCCTGATCGGCATGATACTCTATGCCCTCTACGGCGGCGTGGCGACACCGTCGGAGGTCGCAGGCGTCGGCGCCTTCGCGGTGCTGGTCTTCGTGGCGCTGTTGTATGGATGTTACCGGTGGCGCGACCTCAAGCCGATCCTTGGCTCGGCGGCCCAGGAAAGCTGCATGATCATGATGATCGTGGCGATGTCCTTCGTGTTCACCTATGTCATGAGCTACCTGCACATCACCCAGAGCGCCGCCGAGTGGCTGATCGAGGCGGAGATGTCGCGCTGGGTGTTTCTTCTCCTCATCAACTTGCTGATGCTGCTCCTGGGCTGCTTCCTGCCGCCCGTCACCATCATCCTGATGGTCACGCCGGTTGTGCTTCCGGCCGTGATCGCCGCCGGCTTCGATCCAATCTGGTTCGGCATCATGATGACGATCAACATGGAGCTCGGGATGATCACCCCGCCGGTCGGGCTCAATCTGTTTGTCATCAAGGGCATCGCTCCCGATGTCTCGCTCCGGTCGATCGTGGCGGGCGTGATCCCCTTCATTCTCATCATCATGGGCTTCATGGTCCTGCTCGCGATCTTCCCGGAGATCGTCCTGTGGCTGCCCAATTTGATGATCGGCCAATAGCGCACCCCAAGCGGGCGCGCGCGACGAAATGTCTTGAAAGGAAGAGGGATACGGATGTCCGAATTCGAAGATTACGCGAACAAGTACGACTCGGTGAAAATGCGCCGCGAAAACGGAATCCTGGAGATGACGTTTCATACCGATGGCGGCTCGCTCCGGTGGAGCAAGAAGGCTCATCAGGACCTCGAGCAGGCGTTTCTCGACGTCGGCCGCGACCGCGGCAATGAGATCGTTATCATCACCGGAACCGGCCCTGAATATGCCGGTCCCGCCGTTCAGCCCACAGGTGACGGCGGCCATCATGATCCGCGCGAGCCGGTCACGGCCGAAGAGTGGGATCAGCTCTGGTACTGGGAGGGCAAGCACATGCTGATGAACCTCCTCAACATCGAGGTGCCAATGATCGCCGCGATCAATGGCCCTGCAGTAAGGCACCCTGAAATTCCACTCCTGTGCGACATTGTCCTAGCTTCAGAGCGGGCAACCATTCAGGACTCGGCGCATTTCAACGGCGGGCTTGTGCCCGGCGATGGCGTTCACATTGTCTTTCCCTTGATCATGGGACCCAACCGGGGCCGCTACTTCCTCCTGACAGGTCAAGTGCTCAATGCCCAGGAATCGAAGGATGTAGGCCTTGTCAGCGAAGTGCTGCCGCATGACGATCTGCTGCCCCGGGCCTGGGAACTTGCGCTACAGCTGCAAAAGCGGCCACCGCTACTGCGCCGCTATGCACGGGTGATGCTGACGCAGGACCTTAAGCAGCGCATGCAGGAACTCCTTGGCTACGGGCTTGCCTTGGAAGGCCTTGCTGCGGTTCAGCGAGTCGAATCGCCGGGGACCGGTGTGCCGAAAAATCCTTTTGGGCACTGACAATCGCCGGCGAACCGGTCTTGCGAGCGCTTCGCGTTATCATGGGTGTCGGAGAGGTCATTGTTGTTAGCGGCGTGAAGGCATTCTTCGTCTTTGCGTGAGTGGAGGTTCCCAACGAACAGGTCCGCAACTGGGTGGTCCAAACACGAGTCTCACTTCACTGAGGCACTCCCACCGAATGCACCGTTGGTGGCTTGCGCCTCGGCTATCAGCCACGCTCTGAACAACTCCAGTATTGGCACCCCCGCGTAGCGTGGTGATGATAGGAAGTAATAGGTCTCGTCGGAGTAAATCGGTACCTCGATCGGGGCTACCAGCAGGCCTGCCCTAAGGTCATCCTCGATTAGAAAGCGTTGACCGAGCGCCACACCCAATCCGCACTGGGCGGCTTGATAGGCCATGCTAGATGAAGCGAAGCGATGGCCGGTTTCCAGATCCACATTGAGGAAGCCCGCGCCGTCGAGCCAAACAAGCCAGTCGTTGGGGCGCCCGAGTGAATGCAATAGCGTGGCCTTGTCAAGATCTTCGGGGCCGCGCAACGGCAGATCGGACGCCGCGTAGCTAGGCGAGCAAACTGGCACCAGATAGGTTTCGCAAAGCTTGTCTGCGCGGACTGGCCATTCGCCGCTCCCGGCCCGCACTGCACCATGGACGTCAGAATTGTTAAAGTCGACGGGCTTTAGAGACGCAGTCAAGCGCACGTCGATTTCAGGATTTTGCTTCTGGAATCGGCTTAGCCGCGGGATCAGTCAGCGCATGGTGAAGGTGGTGTAGGTCTGGATATTGAGAACTTCGCGACCTTGCTTCCGCCTGAGCCTGCGGGTGGCGATGTCAACTTGCGAGAAGGCACCTGTGACGTCACGCCGGTAACGCTCGCCCTCCGCAGTCAACACCACGGCGCGGTGCTTGCGTTCAAACAGCTGCAGATCGAGAAATTCTTCCAGCAGCCGGATCTGACGGCTTACGGCGGATTGGGTGACGAACAGCTCCTCAGCGGCCTTGGTGAAGCTTAGATGTCGCGCAGCTGCTTCGAATGCGCGGAGCGATGATAATGGTGGCAGCACGGAGCTCTCTCCCCTTTTCGCATGATGAAAACTCATGCATTGCTTTCGAAATAGTCGTTTGTAGCTAGGGTCTGTTGACGTTCAGGATTCCCATTTGATGTAGTTTCTGATTCAAGGTTGCAAACGAAGGAGAGCAACCTTGACCAGACGTGTCCTAACCGATGCCCATTGGGAAATCATCGAGCC
>Ga0180016_100021_pt1 | contig 101327 bp, 99 predicted proteins | sample KR46_M_MetaG_FD_129673 | JGI IMG/M metagenome (GOLD analysis project Ga0180016, IMG submission 129673) | Groundwater microbial communities from the Olkiluoto Island deep subsurface site, Finland - KR46_M_MetaG | ecosystem: Environmental > Aquatic > Deep subsurface > Groundwater | place: Finland... | reverse complement strand
TACGTGGATCAAAGCGCGGACCATGACATGGCGGTGAACATCGCCGTCAACGCCAAGTGCCAGCGCCCCGGGGTGTGCAACGCCCTGGAAACCATGCTGGTGCACTCGGCCGAGGCCGCCGAGTTTATGCCCAAGGCGGCCCAAGCCCTCATGGAGCAAGGCGTGGAGATCAGGGGCTGCCCCCGCACCCTGGAGCTGGTGCCCGGCGCGGTCCCCGCGGTGGAGGAAGACTGGCCCGCCGAATTCTTGGACCTGATCCTTGCGGTGAAGGTGGTGGACAGCATGGACGAGGCCATGGAGCACATCGCCCGCTACGGCAGCCAGCACACCGAGGCCATCGTCACCAGCGACTACGCCCGCAGCCGCCAATTCATCAACGGCGTGGACTCGTCCCTGGTGCTGGTGAACGCCTCCACCCGCTTCAACGACGGCGGGGAGCTGGGCCTGGGCGCGGAGATAGGCATCAACACCAGCAAGCTGCACGCTTTCGGCCCCATGGGGCTCACCGAGCTGACCACCACCAAGTTCATCGCTTACGGCGACGGTCAGGTGCGTTCCTAGTGTCCACGCGCCTGGGAATCTGCGGGGGCACCTTCGACCCCATACACCTGGCCCACCTTCGCGCCTCCGAGGAGGTGGCCGAGGAGCTGGGCCTGGACACCGTGGTCTTCATGCCCTGCGCCTCGCCGCCCCACAAGAAGAAGGTGCAGGCCTCGGCCGAACACCGTCTGGAGATGGTGCGCCGGGCGGTGGAAGGCCATCCCGAGTTCGCGGTGAGCGACCTGGAGATAGCCCGGGGCGGGGCCAGCCGGACTTTGGACACCCTGACCCTAATGCTCCAGGAGGACCCGGAGCGCAAACTCTTCTTCTTCCTGGGCAATGACCAGTTTTTTTATCTGCACACCTGGTATGAGCCCCAGCGCCTGTTGGAGTTGGCTGACTTCGTGGTCATGGACCGGCCCTCCTCGCCGCGCTGGGACCTGTTGGACTATTTGCAGACCGAGATGGACCCGGCCTTTGCCCCGGCCGAAGACGGCTGGTTCCGCCTGCCCAGCGGCAAGGGCGTGCGCCAGGTTTCCACCACCCTGCTGGATATCTCCAGCACCGACATCAAGCATCGGGTGGCGGCCGGGCGTTCCATAAGCTTTCTTGTACCCCAGACGGTGGAAGACTATATTAAAAGCATGAAACTCTACACCAACGCGGGCCAAATCTAGGTGGACAGTCCCAGACAGCCCCGTATAAGGCCCCCCAAGCCGCGGAACGCCCGTGAGCTGGCCCTGCTTTGCGCCGCCGCCGCCCTGGACAAAAAGGGCGAGGACCCGGTGCTCTTGCAGGTGGACCAACTCACCGGCTATGCCGACTATTTCCTCCTGGTGAGCGGACGCTCCACCCGCCAGGCCTCCTCCATGGGCGAGAACATCGCCAGGGTCCTCAAGAAGGCGGGCCGTCCCGCCCTGGGTATGGAAGGGCTCCAGGAAGGCCGCTGGATACTGTTGGACTTCGGCGAGGTGGTGGTGCACGTTTTTCACGAGCCGGTGCGGGAATTCTACGACCTGGACTCCCTGTGGGGCGACGCGCCCCGGGTGGAGATGGACCCATCGGAGCTGGACGCCATGCTGCTCCGGCCGGGCAAACCCGCGGCAGACTGAGCAGGAGGATATAATGCCGGCCCACGCCCCGGTGGCTTTGATCATTCTGGACGGTTGGGGCATAAACCCCGAGGCCGAGGGCAACGCCGTGGCTCAGGCCGACACCCACTACATCGATTCGCTTTTTAAGGACTACCCCCACACCCAACTGGTTTGCAGCGGCGAGGCCGTGGGCCTGCCCGCCGGGCAGATGGGCAACTCCGAGGTGGGCCACCTCAACCTGGGTTCGGGCCGGGTGGTCCATCAGGACATCACCCGCATCAACCTGGCGGTGGCCAACGGCGAGTTGGGCGGCAACCCCGAATTCCAGAAGGCCTTCGCCGTCGCCAAGAAAGACGTCCAAGCCCTGCACCTGCTGGGCCTGGTCAGCGACGGCGGGGTCCACTCGCTGCTCACCCATCTGGAAGCGCTGATCACCGCCGCTTCCAAGGCAGGGGTGGAGCGCATCTTCATCCACGCCTTTTTGGACGGCCGCGACACCCCACCCGACTCCGGGGCGGGCTACCTGAGGCAGCTCGAGGACTTTTTGAACGACCACTCCCCGGCGCTCATCGCCAGCGTGACGGGCCGCTATTGGGCCATGGACCGGGACAAGCGCTGGGACCGGGTGCAGGAAGCCTACAACGCCCTGGTGCGCGGCCAGGGCCGCCTGGCGGGAGACCTTATAACCGCGGTGGAGGAGGACTACTCCAACCAGGAGTTTGACGAGTTCATCAAGCCCACGGTGCGCATGAACGAAGACAGCCAACCGGTGGGGCGCATCAAGGACGGCGACGCGGTGATCTTCTTCAACTTCCGGGCCGACCGCGCCAGGGAGCTGACCTGGGCCTTCAACTCGCCGGATTTCGACGGCTTCGACGTGCACGACCGTCCCAAGCTGGGCTATTACGTGTGCATGACCCAGTACGACCAGCACCTCACGGTGCCGGTGGCCTTCCCGCCCCAGCGGTTGAAGGACACCCTGGCCGACGTGGTGGCCGCGGCGGGCAAAACCCAGCTGCACATCGCCGAGACCGAAAAATACGCCCACGTCACCTTCTTTTTCAACGGCGGGGTGGAAGACCCGGTGCCCGGCGAGGACCGGGTGCTGATCCCCTCCCCCAAGGAGGTGGCCACCTACGACGAGAAACCGGCCATGAGCGCGGTGGAGGTGACCGACGAGGTGCTGGCGCGCATCGCGGCCGACCGCTACGACCTGATCGTGATGAACTACGCCAACGGCGACATGGTGGGCCACACCGGGGTGATGGCCGCGGCGGTGGCGGCCATGGAAACCCTGGACCGCTGCCTGGCCCGAGTGGTGCCGGCCATGCTCGGAGCCGGAGGCCGGGTGGTCTTGACCGCTGACCACGGCAACGCCGAACAGATGATAGACCCGGCCACTGGAGGGCCCTACACCGCCCACACTGTGAGCAACCCGGTCCCCCTGGTGCTCATCGACCCCCAGAGGCGCGGAGCCTCCCTGCGCCCCGGTGGGGCGCTACGCGACGTGGCCCCCACGGTGCTGGATTTGATGGGTCTGGCCCAGCCAGAGGCCATGACCGGCAAGAGTCTGCTCAAAAGCGGAGAATAGACATGGCCCAGCGTCTGCTTTGCTTGCTGCTTTGCCTGGCCATGCTGGGCGGCTTGCTGCCGCCTCCGGCGGCGGCCCTGATCAGCTTGGAAGAAGAACGCAAGTTGGGTGAGGAAGCCTACGACCAGGTGATGGCTTCCATACCTTTGGTGGATGATCCCGACATCGTGGACTACGTGCGGGGCCTGGCCAAGCGGCTGGAGGCCTATGTGCCGGACAAGCCCTTCCCCTTCCACATCTACGTGGCCGACGTGGGGGTGATGAACGCCTTCGCCATTCCCGGCGGCTACATTTTCATGTACCGGGGCATGATCACCACCCTGGAGAGCGAAGCCGAGTTGGCCGGGGTGCTGGCCCACGAAATGGGCCACGTGTGGCGTCGCCATCTGGCCCACCGCATGGAAAAATCCACGCCCACCAACATCGCCACCCTGGCGGGATTGCTGGCGGGCATCATTTTGGGCGGGGCGGTATCCCCGGCCCTTGGGCAGGCCGTGACCATGGGCTCGGTGGCCGGCGGGGTGCAGCAGCAGCTGGCCTTCAGCCGCGAAGACGAGCAGGAGGCCGACTGGGCCGCCTTCAAGACCATGACCGCCGCAGGCTACCCGCCCCAAGAGATGGAGCGCAGCTTCCAGCGCATCTGGAAGATGGAAAACTACATGGGCGGCAATACGCCGGTTTACCTGCGCACCCACCCCACCGGCCCCCAGCGCATGGAAGCCATGGCCAACATGGCCCGCACCTGGCAGGGCAAGGCCCTGCATTATGACAACAGCGAGTTCCTACGCATCCAGACCAGGCTCATAGCACTTTACGATCCCGAGCCTCAGGCCGAAAAGGTGCTAAACAACAGACGCCTGAGCGACCCCAACAGCCCCTACCCCATCTACGGCCTGGGCCTGCTCAACATGCGCCGCCACCGCTACGAGAGCGCCCTGCAGTTCCTGGAGCGCCTGGGCCAGCTTTGGCCAAACAACATCTACCAAATTCGGGCTCAGGGCATCTGCCTCCTGATGATGGGCCAGGACGCCAAGGCCGAGGCCCTGCTCAAGCGATCCATGGAGATGAAACCCGGCGACACCGACACCATGCTGGCCCTGGGGCAGGCCTACCAGCGCCAGGGGCGACTGAACGACTCCGCCGAGGTGCTGCGCAAGCTGGTGGCCAAGGACCCGGAGAACCACGCGGCGCTGTATGAGCTGGGAGTCAGCCTGGGCCGCCTGGGCCAGGTTGGGGAAGCCTCCCTGTACCTGGGCCTGGCCTTCATCCAAAGACAAAATTACCGTTCGGCGCAGTATCACCTGAACCGGGCGGTCAAAAACTTGGCGGACAAACCGGAACTCCAGGCCAAGGCCCAAAAGGCCCTGGAGCAGATGGACGATCGCGCCCGCCACAAACAAAAGCGTCAGGCCAAGGAAGAAGAGCAACGCCATAACCAGTACCTCCGTTACGAGGCTGACCAGGGCCGCTCCGTCCTTCCCCTCATCCCGGCGCACCCATCGGGCCGCTAACGGCGGCAAAAGGGAGTTTTCATGCGAAAGTTAGTACTGCTGTTGGGGCTATGCCTGTGCCTGCTCTTACCCTCCATGGCCCTGGCCGCCGGTCAGCCCGATGCCAAGGAAGTGGCCCAGCGCCTTCAGGCGGCCCAGGAATACTGGAAGCTGGCCGAGGTGCGTCAGCAGATCATGGACACGGTGAAGCGCATCTCCACCCAACTGCCCGCCGAGCAGCAGAAAAAATTCCTGGATCAGTTCAAGGCGTTTTTCGATGACAAGCGCATGGGCAGCATCCAGAAGCGCTGGGTGGCCATGTGCGCCGACGTGTTCACCGCCAAGGAGCTTAAGGCCATGGTGAAGTTCTACGGCTCGCCCGAGGGCATTTCCATCCGCGACAAGATGCCCATGCTCATGCAGGGCAACTCCAAGATCATCGGCGGCGAGTTGAGCGAGTTCATCAAGCAGGAGCAGGCCCGCCTGGCCGACGAAAGCGCCAAGGAAGCGGCCGCAAAGGCCAAGGCCGAAAAGGACGCCAAGGCCACGGCTCCCAAGAGCGACAAGGCCCCGGCCGACAAGGGCGGCAAGGCAACCGACCAAAAGAAATAGCTGCACCGCCCCAGGGCAAACAAAACGGGCGTCCGGCTCAGCCGGGCGCCCGTGGTTTTTTTAAGTCCGGGGGCTACTTCTTGCGATCGTCGGTGCGGTCGTAGTGGCCGAACTGCATGGTGAAGATGGCCCGGCCCTGGGTGGCCGAACGCAGGTCGGTGCTGTAGCCGAACATGTCCCGGAGCGGCACCAGGGCCTTGACCACGTTGGCCCCGCCCTTGGGCTCCACCGCCTCCACCGAGCCGCCCCGGGCGTTCAGATCGCCGATGACCTCGCCCATGAACTCCTCGGGGACGATGACCTCCACCTTCATGATGGGCTCCAGGAGCACCGAGTTGGCCTTTTCCATGCCCTGCTTCAGGGCCATGGTGCAGGCCAGGCGGAAGCCCAGTTCGGTGGACAGGCCGGGGGTGAACTTGCCGCCGGTCACGGTGACCGCGGTGTCCACCACCGGGTAGCCCATGACCACGCCGGAGGTGAGGCCCTCTTCCACCGCCTTGCCCAAGACCGCATGGAAGTTGGGCGGCACCTGCTCGGGGTCGGCCTCCACCCTGAAGGTGTTGCCGCCGCCCCGGGGGTTGGGCCTTAGCTCCAGGGTGACTTCGCCCAACTGGCGGTCGCCGCCCAGCTCGCGGTCGAAGACCACGGTGGCCTCGGAGGTGGTGGTTACCGTCTCGCGGTAGACCACCTGGGGTCGGCCCACGTTCACGTCCAGGTTGAACTCGCGCTTCATGCGGTGCACCAGGACTTCCAGGTGCAGCTCGCCCATGCCGCTGATGATGGTCTGGCCGGTGTCCTCGTCGGTGCGCACCCGGAAGGTGGGATCTTCGTCGGCCAGCTTGTCCAGGCTGGCGGCCACCTTGTCCTGGTCGCCCACGGTCTTGGGCTCCACGGCCACGCTGATCACCGGCTCGTAGGTGTCGATTGGCTCCAGCATGATGGGCCGGTCGCGGGTGGCCAGGGTGTCGCCGGTGCTGGTGTTCTTGAGCCCCATCACCCCCACGATCTCCCCGGCCTTGGCCGCCTCCAGGCGCTCGCGCTTGTTGGCGTGCATGCGCAGGATGCGGGCCACCTTCTCGTTCACGTCCTTGACCACGTTGTAGACCTCGGCCCCCGCCTTGAGGGTGCCCGAGTAGACCCGTACGTAAACCAGCTTGCGGCCCTGGTCCATCTGTACCTTGAAGGCCAAGGCGGACAGGGGCGCGCCGTCGTCGGCCTGGCGGCGCTCGGTCTCGCCGGTGGCGGGGTCGGTGCCCTCGATGGGCGGCACGTCCAGGGGCGAAGGCAGATAGTCCACCACCGCGTCCAGCACCGGCTGCACGCCCTTGTTGCGCAGGGCGCTGCCCGCGAACACCGGCACCAGCTTGAGGCCGCAGCAGGCCTTGCGGATGGCGGCCTTGATGTCCTTGACCGGGATTTCCTCCTCGGCCAGGTAAAGCTCCATGATGGCGTCGTCGGTTTCGGCCAACGCCTCCAAAAGAGTCTCACGGGCCTGGGCGGCCTCCTCGGCCATTTCCTCGGGGATGGGCTGGCGCACGTAACTGGCGCCCAGTTCCTCGTCTTCCCAGACCAGGGCTTCCATGGAGATGAGGTCGATGACCCCCCGGAAATTGTCTTCAGCCCCCCAGGGTATGGTGAGCGGCAAGGGGTTGGTCCCCAGGCGGCCCTTCATCTGCTCCAGCACCGCCTTGAAGTCGGCGCCGATACGATCCATCTTGTTGATGAAGGCGATCTTTGGCACCCGGTAGCGGTCGGCCTGGTGCCACACCGTCTCGGACTGGGGCTCCACCCCGCCCACCGCGCAGAACACCGCGATCACCCCGTCCAACACCCGGAGGCTGCGCTCCACCTCTATGGTGAAGTCCACGTGGCCGGGCGTGTCGATGATGTTGAGCGTCTGGCCCTGCCACTGGCAGGTGGTGGCGGCGCTGGTGATGGTGATGCCCCGCTCCTGCTCCTCGGCCATCCAGTCCATCACGGCGGTGCCTTCGTGCACCTCGCCGATCTTGTGGGTGCGGCCGGTGTAGTAGAGCACCCGCTCGGTGAAGGTGGTCTTGCCCGCGTCGATGTGGGCCACCACGCCAAAGTTGCGGGTTTTTCTGAGGCGGCCTTCGCCTGCCATGGGTTGGTGCTCCTAACTCTTGGATAAAAAATGGCCGCCGAGAACCTGGCGGCTGCTTGAAAACGTTATACTTGCAGCGCCCGCTTGTCAAGGATGGGGGCCTGGACCATCCCCACGCCGGGTGTTAGGTTTTAGGCCTTTAGTATACCGCTTTGAGGAGAGATACGTGTCCACCAGCCAACGCCTGAACGAGCTTTATGAGCGTTTGTTCAATGCCTATGGTCCCCTGAACTGGTGGCCCGGCGAGAGCCCCTTCGAGGTGATGGTGGGGGCGGTGCTCACCCAGAACACCAACTGGGGCAACGTGGAAAAGGCCATCGCCAACCTCAAGCAAGCGGGCGCCCTCTCCCTGCCCGCCATGAGCGCCCTGGAGCCCGCCCGCCTGGCAGGGCTCATCCGCCCGGCGGGATACTACAACCTAAAGGCCAAGCGCCTGAGCAATCTCCTGGCCATGATCAACGAGCGCTACGACGGGGACCTGGAGTGGTTCTTCTCCCAGTCCACCGAGGAAATGCGCCGGACCCTGCTGGGGGTCAAGGGGGTGGGCCCGGAGACCGCCGATTCCATCTGCCTGTACGCGGCCGACAAGCCGGTGTTCGTGATCGACGCCTACACCTTCCGCATCCTGGGCCGCCATGGCCTGGCCGAAGAGGACATGGGCTATTTCGAGTTGCAGGAGTTGTTCATGGACGCCCTGCCCCAGGACGTTCCCATGTTCAACCAGTTCCACGCCATGCTGGTGCATTTGGGCAAGGACCGCTGCAAGAAGACCAACCCCCGCTGTGAGGGCTGCCCGGCCGAGGGCTGGTAGCCCGGCAGAGGAGTTGTTGGGTTTCGGGCTGCGCCCTCTACCCAACCTAAGCCATTCTCAGATTTTTGCCGAAAACAAGCGCCGGTAGCTCTTCGCGGCAAAGCCAGATGCACAGAGATTGCTTGGTATTCCTGCTCCCCATAACGACAATGCGCTTAGCGGGTTTGTCAGGTGTTCGTGGGCAAGGCGTCCGGCGAGCGCAGGCCGCAGGCGTAGCCTGAGCTACGTCGAGGCCTAAGTGACGCCGGCGACACAGCCCACGGGCAGCTGACGAAGCCGCCTTAATTCCTAGCGGCTTTCACTGCCGCCTTAGCCTCCTCCAGCTTGCGGTAAGCCTCGGGGAACAGGGTTTTGGCCTCGGTGTGAGGCAGGAACTGGCTGCCGGTGTAGTTGTCCATGTAGCCCGGGGCCACCGAAAGCTCGAAGTTGGTCATCTGGTCCACGATGCCGCCCACCTCGGCCCTGAGCGGGTTGCTCATGGCCACCAGGCGCGCGCCCAAGAGGGAGCCGTTGCCCACGAACATGAAGCGGCTGGGCTCCATCTCGGGCAACAGGCCGATGATGGTGGCCCGCTCCAGGTTGATGGACTGGCCGAAGCCGCCGGCCAGGATGACCCGCTCCAGGTCCTGGATGGAAAGCCCCACCCCCTCCAGCAGGGTCATGTAAGCGGCGTACATTGCCGCCTTGGCCCGCAGGAGGTTGTCTACGTCCGGCTCGGTGAGGGTGATGTCGCGGTCGATGGCCGTGTCCTTGGCCCAGGCCAACACGTACTCCGGCCCGTCATCGCCCACTCGCAGGCGATCGCTTGGGTGCTCCACCTTGAAGTGGCCTCGCTCGTCGATGAGCCCGGTCATGAGCAGGGCGGCCACGATGGCGATGAGGCCCGAGCCGCAGATGCCCTTGGGCTTGGCGTGGCCCACGGTGATCAGGGCGGGCTCGCCGCTGAAGGGGTCCACCGAGAAGTTTTCGATGGCCCCCTTGGCCGCGCGCATGCCGAACTTGATGCCGCCGCCCTCGAAGGCGGGACCGGCGCTGGCCGCGGCGCAGGCCATCCAGTCCTTGTTGCCCACCACCACCTCGCCGTTGGTGCCCAGGTCGATGAACAGGGTCAGGGCCTCCTCGCGGTGCATGCCAACGCCCATGACCCCGGCCACCACGTCGCCGCCCACGTAGGAGGCCACCGAGGGGAAGATGAGGGTGGACACGTGGTCGGGCAGCTCGATGCCGAATTCGTGGGCCTTGATCGGAGGGTAGTAGGCGGCGCTGGGCACGTAGGGCTCCAGGCGGATGTACTTGGGCTGCACCCCCAGTAGGAGCTGGGTCATGGTGGTGTTGCCCGCCAGGGTGGCCAGGCTAACCTCGCTGAGGTTGTTGTTGGTCTTCTTGGCCAGTTGGCCCAGGACCTTGTTGATGGAGCGCACCGCCGCCTGGCGCACCTTTTCCAGGCCGCCGGGCTTGCCCGCGTACACGATGCGGCTGATCACGTCCTCGCCGTAGGATATCTGCTCGTTGAAGTCGCCCTCGGTGCCGATGATCTCGCCGGAGTTGAGATCGATGAGTTGGGCCCACACGGTGGTGGTTCCCAGGTCGATGGCCACGGCCAGGTTGGTGCCGGTGGTGTCGCCGGGCTCCACCCGGATCACGTGGTTGCGGCCCTTCTCCGGGTCCACCGGGCGCATGATGGTGGTGGTGACGGTCCACTCGCCGTCGCGCCAGGCGTCGGGCAGGTCCCGGATGGCCTCGAAGTCGAAGACGAAGCTGTGCTCGCCCGCCGCCTTGAGGGCGGTGAGCAGCCGGGCCACGTCGTTGCGGTTGTCTTCCAGGGAAGGCGGCTCGGCGCTGACCACCACCTTGGCCAGGGCGGGCTGGAAGCGGCCTTGCGCCTTAAGCTCTTCGGCCCCGATCAGCTTGGCGATCTGGGCCGGTCCGCTGGCCAGGGCGTTGAGCCCGGCCTTGTCCATGGCCGAATCCACCGGTATGCGCACCACCAGATCGCCCTTGATGCGGCTCTGACAGGCCAGGCGCACCCCTTGCGCGGCATCGTTGGAATCGATCTTTTCGCTCAGGCCGCCCTCGCCCTCGCCCTCTTCGATGTTGACCCGGCATTTGCCGCAGACGCCCTCGCCGCCGCAGGAAGCGTTGATATGTACCCCCGCCTCCAGGGCCAAGTCCAAAAGACGGTCGCCTGCCTGGGCTTCAACATCCACTCCATAGGGCTCGAAGCGAACTTTCATTTTTGTCTACCACGCTAAGGGGTTTAATAGACTAATTAAATCAACGTCAACCCTCTCGAGTTCACTAAGATAAATCGGTAGCACAGGGACCGGGAGGTGTCAACAAAGCCAACGCATAAGGTTGTAACACAAAATCCTCATGACGCCCCCAGGGGCATGTGATTTAATAAATGCTTAAGCAAACGGAATTAACCAAGGAGCTAGTGGAAATGGCTTTGATGCAAAGACTGCTGGGCGGGCTGGCCCTGGCCACCTTGGCCCTGGCCCTTTTGGCCGCACCCCCCGCCCATGCGGCTGAAGCCAAAAAGGTCTTGATAAAGGCGGTCAAAGAGGTGGGCACCAAGGTGGTGCTCATGGACGGCTCGGAGTGGAGCATCCCCAACCCCGACGATCAGGAGTTGGTCTATGATTGGCTGCCTTTCCAGACCGTGGTGATCAAAAACGGCAAGGTCCTGGTCAACCTCTACCGGGGCGACATCGTGGACGCCAAAATGACCAAGCCGCCGGTGGAAAAGGCCAAGGTCGCGGCCAGCACGCCCACCTACTCGGCCAGCGCGGTGCAGCGGGTGTCCGGGGCGCCTACCAACGCCAACGCCGGAACCCAGGTGGTGGTTCCCGAGGACCTGGTGAATCGCATGGACAAGATTCTCAACCGCATGGAAGACCTGGAGTTCAGCCTGAAGTCCATCGAGATGCGCCTGCTGCGCCTGGAGCGCATGGCCGGCGTAGGGCCCTAGGCGGCCCGCTCTCAATCCGGCGAACAATATGGGCCGTGGCGGTAATGCCGCCACGGCCCGTTTTTTATTTTTTAGAGGGCTGGGCGTGCAGACACTCGCCCAAGGCGTCCTCGGCGGCCTCGGCCACCGCCTCGCTCATGGTGGGATGGGCGTGGATGGTGTGGGCAAGATCGCTCACCGAGGCCCCCAGCCTCAGGGCCAGGGCGCATTCGTGCACCATCTCCCCGGCGTGGGCACCCATGAGGTGGGCACCCAGCAGGCGGCCGCTGCCCTTTTCGTGGATCAGCTTGATGATGCCCGCCAGTTCGCCCAAAGCCTGGGCCATGCCCAGACCGCGCGGCATGAAGGACGAGGCCTCGGCCTCCAGGCCCATCTCCCCGGCCTGCTCCAGGCTGAGGCCCACCCAGGCCACCTCTGGCGCGGTAAAGGCCACGGCAGGCACCACCGCGTAGTCAACCAGCTCCTGGCCGCCCAGGGCGTTGCCTGCCGCCGTCTTGGCCTCGGCCGAGGCCATGTGGGCCAGCAAAGGCCGTCTGGGGCCCAGCACGTCGCCCACCGCGTAGATGTTCGGCCCGGCGGCCAGGTGATGGTCCACCAGCACCGCGCCCCGGTCCATTTCCAGGCCCGCCTCGGCCAGGCCCAGGCCCTCGGCGGCTGGTCGACGCCCCACCGAGACCAGCACCTTTTCCGCCCGCACCGCCAGCGGCTGGGCCGCCTTGCCCTTGGCCCCGCTGCCCGGGGTGGGCTCCAGGACGGCGTCCGCGCCCTGGGCGTAGCGAGTCAGGGAGGCGCAGATGCGCCCGGTGTGCACGGTGATGCCCCGCTTCTTCATCTCGCGCAGCAGCAGCTTGGAGCACTCGGCGTCCAGGGAGGGTATGGGCAGCAGGCGGTCCAGGGCCTCGACCAGGGTAACTCGGCTGCCAAAGGCGTTGAAGATGAAGGCCAGCTCGCAGCCCACCACCCCGCCGCCCACGATGAGCAGGGACGCGGGAATCTCGCTCAGGCCCAGGGCGTCGTCGGAGTTGATCACCACCTTGCCGTCGCGCTCCAGGTCGGGCAGGTCAACTGCCTCTGAGCCGGGAGCCAGGATGAGGCGCTCGTAGTTGAGAGCGAAGGGCGCGCCCTCGGGCGGGGTCACCGCCAGGCGGCCCGCGCCGTCCAGGCGGGCCGAGCCGCTCACCAGCTCCACCCCCCAGGCCTGGAAGAGGCGCTCGATGCCCAGGGTCTGGGTGTCCACCACCTTTTGTTTGCGGGCCATGATGGCCATGAGGTCCGGGATAGGCTCGCCGCCGGGGGTGATGCCGTATTCCAGCAAGCGCTTGGCCGTGTCCAAGGCCATGGCCGAGGCTCTGAGCGCCTTGGTGGGGATGCACCCCCAATGCAAACAGGTGCCGCCCACCTGGGCTTGCTCCACCACGGTCACCTTGGCCCCCAGGGAGGCGGCCTTCAGGGCGGCCACGTAGCCGCCCGGCCCCGCGCCAACCACCACTACTTGTGTTGCCACGGCTTCCCTCAACCCGAATATTTCATGGAGTCCGTGCGTCCGGCTGCGCCAGCCACCGGCATACCGCGTTGCCGGCTGCGCTCGGGCCTCGACGTAGCTTTGGCTACGCCTGCGGCCCTCGTTTGCCGGTCGCCTTGCCTGCCTGCGGCTGGCTGTGCCGGTACCAGGTGTAAACCGTATCCAGATAGGACGGAAGTGTTTTTCATAAGCACCGCGTAAATATTAAGCCGTTGTTAGTTGCCGCTCAGCCTTCATGAAATACCCGGGTTAATCCAAGCGGATGATCTTGACGCGCTTGCCCACCCAGGTGGGCGGCAGGTAGATGCGGCCGGAGTTGCCGCTCTGCTTCACCTGTTTCTCCAGCACTTCGGACCCGTGCACCTCGAACTTAACCGAGCCGCGATCTCTTTGCTGTTGTTCTTCTGTTTGGCTCTTGTCCTGTGGCAATGGCCTTTTCCCGATCAGGCTATAGTTCCTTGTTGGCCCGGCCACAAGGCGTGGCAGGGAACGATAAGATCAATCTCGCCGGACTGGGCCATGTCCTTGACCCGGTTCACCGTATCCCAGGCCGTGAAGGCGTCGCTGTGCACCCCGGGGCACACCGCGGGCCCGGCATTGGGGAAGTTTTTCTCGTTGCAGCAAAAGCCGGTTATCAGCACCTTGCCGCTTCCCTCGGTGTCCACGATCACCGACTGGCCGCCCGGCGTGTGGCCGGGGGTGGGGATCACCCGCACGCCCGGAGCTATCTCGGCCTCGCCCTCCAGGGCCACCACCTCCATGCCCTCCAGATAGTCGGGGTCGTAGCGGTGGTCCAGGGGATGGGGGTTTTGCATGAACTCGATCTCGCCGCGCTGGGCGTAGACCTTGGCCTTGGTGCACAGGGCGTCGTTCTCGCAGTGGTCGTTGTGCAGGTGGGTGTGGATGATTATGTCGATGTCCTCTGGCTTCACCCCCAGGCGCTCCAGGCCGTCCTCGAAATACTCGGCCTTGAGCCCCAGTTCCTCTTCCAGGCCCTCGGGGATGATGAAGTCCTCCAGGCCGGTGTCGATGAGGATCTTTTGGCCGCCGCCCTCCAGGTAGAAGACGTAGATGGGGATGTGGATGGCCTGACCATAGCCGCGCATGTAGGTCATGATCCCCTGGTCCGTGGCGTTGAGCCCCACCACGACGGGATGGATTTTGTAAGTGCTCATGGCCCCGCCCTACTCTTCTTGGTCCTTGACCGGCAAGATGGGCTCGCCCCACTTCTTGACCGCGGCCACCCCGCCGGAGAGGTTGTAGGTGTTGTGGATGCCCGCCGCGTCCAGCATCACCTGGCCCTCGTAGGAGCGCACCCCGGAGTTGCACACCAGTACCACGTCCTTGTCCCGGGGCACCTCGTCCAGGCGCTGGGTCAGGGTCTCCTGGGGCAGGTGGCACCACTGGGGCGCCAGGCACTCCAGGAAGGGCTTGGCGTTGTCGATGGCCCGCATGTCCAGGAACACGGTGTTGCCGCCCACACCCTCGGCCAGGCGGCGGCTGAACTCCTCGGGCGGCATGGGCCTGAGCTTACCGGCCAGCATGTTCTCGCAGGTGTTGGCCGCCGCGTTCAAGACGTCCACCGCCGCGCCCAGAGGCGGGCTATAGGCCAGCTCCAGGTTGCTGATGTCTTCCAGCACCGCGCCCTTGGGCAAAAGTCCGGCCACGGCGTTTACCCGGCCCACCACCGCGTCGCCGTTCTCGCCCAGGGCGGTGAGGCCCAGCACCCGCTTGGTGCCCTGCTCCACCACCAGCTTCAAATACATCAGCTTGTTGTCCGGGTGGAAGTGGGCCCGGTCGGCCTGCACCACCAAGGGGGCCACGCACTCCAGGCCCTCCTGCTCGGCCTGAGCCTGGTTGAGCCCGGTGCGGGCAAAGGAAAGGCCGAAGAGCTTGATGCAGAAACTACCCACCGCTCCGGGAAAGGTGGCCTGTCCGCCGCACAGGTTGGTGGCGATGACCCGGCCCATGCGGTTGGCCAGGGACCCGGCGGGGATATACATGGGCTTGCCGGTGATGATGTTGGTCAGGCTCACGCAGTCGCCCCCGGCGTAGATATCCGGGTCGTTGGTCTGCATGAACTGGTTGACCTTGATGCCGCCGTTGGCTTCAAGCTCCAGGCCCGCCTCCTGGGCCAGGGCGCTGTTGGGGCGGTAGCCGGTGGCCAGGATCACCTGCTCCACCTCGTACTCCACCCCGTCGGCCTTGATGGCCCGCACCTTGCCGTCCTCTTCGCCCAGGATGGCTTCCACCTTGGCGCTCAGGTGCAGGTTCATGCCTTCCTGCTCGGCCAGGTGGCACTCCATCATGCGCGCCATCTCCGCGTCGCCCAGGCCGGGCAGGATGTGAGGGGCCATCTCGAAGATGTGCACCTCCACGCCCCACAGGTCGGCCAGGGCCTCGGCCATCTCCAGGCCGGTGGCTCCGGCCCCGATAACCGCGGCAGCGCCCACCTGGCCCTGGGCCACCGCGTTCTTGATGGCCTCAGCGTGATGCAGGTCGGCCACCGGCACCACGCCTTTAAGATCCACGCCGGGGATGGGCGGCACAAAGGGGCGGCTGCCCGTGGCGATGACCAGCTTGTCGTAAGCCAGTTCTCGCTCGGTGCCGGTGGCCAGGTCCTTGGCCCGCACCGTCTTGTTGGCGCGGTCTATGGCCACAGCCTCGGTGCCGGTGAGCACCTCGATGCCCTTGGCGCCCCTGAAGAAGGCGGGATTGCGCTCCATGTGAAAGCTGGTTGAGGTGAGTCCCTTGAGGTCGGCCACGTCGCCGGAAACGTAGAAGGGTATTCCGCAGCCGCCGTAGGAAATATAGGTGTCCCGGTCGAGCATGGTGACCGAGGAATCGGGCAAGAGTCGTTTGATGCGGCAACCGGCCTTGGGACCAGCGGCCACGGCACCGATGATAACGACGTTAAGGCTCACGATGGCTCCTTATGCATATAACTAGATGGGAAGGGCCAGAGGCCACGTATGACCATACCCTTGCTCCCCTTGACGGTGCAAGCCTTGTGTAGCTGTTTTGTAACCGCCGGGCAGGCGGTGGCGGCTAGCCGTTGGAGTTGTGGCGGTAGGCGATTACGGTGGCCTTTTCCAGGGTGACCAAGCCCTCCTGGATCACCTCGTCAAGCCAAGGTAAAAAGGCCTCGATTTTTTCGGGGGCGTCCACGATCTCCACCACCACCGGCAGATCTTCACTGAGCCGGAGCACCTTGGTGGTGTGCACCCGGCTGTTGGCCCCGAAGCCCAGGATGCCCCGGTAAACCGTGGCCCCGGCCAGGCCCTCTTTGCGTGCCTTTTCCACGATCAGCTCGTAGAGCAGGCGGCCGTCGTACTTGTCGTCCTCGCCAATGAAAACCCTGAGCAGCTTGGCTTCGTGCGGCAGGTTCATGCCCGACCTCCCCGTCTATAGAGCCCTGGCCAGGGCCCAACCGGCGAACACCGCCACCAGGCCCAGCAGGTTTTGCAGCAGCAGGTTGCCCGCGGCCAGGGCCCACTGGGAGTTGCGCAGCAACTCGCCGGTCTCGAACATAAAGGTGGAAAAGGTGGTGAAGGCCCCCATGAAGCCGGCCAGCACTATGATGCGCGCCTCGGCGCTGATCATGGAGCGCTCCTGGGCCAGGGCCCACACCAGGCCGAAGAGAAAGCTGCCCAGGAGGTTGACGGCGATGGTGCCCCAGGGAAAGGGCCAGGGAACCAGGCGATGCACCAGACCGCCCAGGCCGTAGCGGGCCAGGGTCCCCAAGGAACCGGCCAGGGCTATCAACAGAAGTTTGCTCAAGGCTTGCGCTCGCCCTCCCGAAGCGGACGCCGCACCGGCGCCCCGAATCTGGGCCCTAGTTTAACAAAGGCAAATCGTTTTGGGCTATCTCCACCCGGTTGCGCCCCGCGTCCTTGGCCATGTACAAGGCCCGGTCGGCCATGCTCAAGAGGCGGTTGTGGTCTGGGTCCTGCTCGCGGGAGGGGTCGAACACCGCCCCGCCGATGCTCACCGTGACCATCACCGGCCCCGCCGAGGTGGCGCAGGGCTCCTCCATGGCCTGGCGGATGCGCTGGGCCAGGATGTAGAGCCCGTTCCAATCGGCCTCCGGGGCCACCACTGTGAACTCCTCGCCGCCGTAGCGGGCCACCAGGTCGCTGCGCCGGGCCACCTGTTGCACCCGCCGCGAAAACTCCTTCAGCACCTCGTCGCCCACCAGATGCCCGTAGCGGTCGTTGACCAGCTTGAAGCGGTCCAAGTCGACGAACAACAGGCCCAGGGACACACCGCTGCGCTGGCTGCGGGAAAGCTCCCGTTGCAGCATCTCCACGAACACGCGGTGGTTGAAAAGCCCGGTCAGGGGGTCGCGGTGGGCCAGGGAGCTCAAGTTGTTCAGGGTGCGGGTCAGGGCCAGGGTATTGCGCACCCTGAGCGCCATCTCCTCGGGGAAAAAGGGCTTGCGCACGAAATCCATGGCCCCGGCGGTGAGACAGGAGACCACCCCCTGCAACTCGTCCAGGGAGCTCAGGATCATCACCGGATGGCGGCGCAGGTCCCCCCGCCCGGCCAGCATCTTCAGCACCCCCAGGCCGTCCAGCACCGGCATGGCCAAGTCGCACAAGAGCAGCTCTATCTCCGGATGGCGGTCCAGGACCCGAAGGCCTTCCAGCCCGTTGGCCGCCGCCAGCACCGAGTGACCCTTGCTTTGCAACAGGCTGATGAGGTTTTCCCGGGCCGCCTTGCTGTCGTCGATGACCAACAGCCGCCCCGGCGGCTGGCGCACCTGTCCGCTTTGCCGCGCCCCCTGAGCGCCGGACAGCAAGTCTTCCACGTCCACCGAATCGTCCCAAAAGCAACCCTGGTTGTCGGCCTGCTCAGCGATGACGGGTTTGGGAAGGCTGATAATATATTGTTTATGCTGGGTTACCGAAGGCGCAACCCCCCTGGCGCCAGACAAAGGGCTATCCTTTCCGGCCGGACATGGGCCTCGGTATCGGATGGATATATTTACGGGGCATAAATTCATTTATATTATCCACCTCGGCCAAAGCCGTCAACGGCCTATTGTCCGGCGTCCCGGCAGAGGGCCCAAAAGGGATTTTTACCGTAACCAAGCCAGCTTGACACACCGGCACCCCTGGGATAAATTCCATAATTCAGCCGCAGTTAGCCCTTTTGGGCGCTCTGACGGCGAGAGTGGCCTTAACTTTTTCACATGGACACCAGGTATGCAAGAGTTTCGCCGGATGAAGCGACTGCCGCCTTACGTTTTCGCGGTGGTCAATGAGCTCAAGATGGAAGCCCGCCGACGCGGCGAGGATATCATTGACTTGGGGATGGGCAACCCCGACCTGCCCACCCCCGATCACGTAGTGGAGAAGTTGGTGGAAGCTGCCCGCAAGGGCGTCAACCACCGCTACTCGGCTTCCAAGGGCATCACCAAGCTGCGCAACGCTATCTGCGGATGGTACGAGCGCCGCTACGGCGTGACTCTGAATCCGGACACCGAGGCCGTGGCTACCATAGGGGCCAAGGAGGGCCTGAGCCACCTGATTCTGGCCACCATCAGCCCCGGCGACGTGGTGCTGGTCCCCAGCCCCACCTACCCCATTCACCCCTACAGCGTGGTGATTGCCGGTGGCGATCTGCGCTCGGTGCCCCTGCTGCCCGGCCGCGACTTTTTCGAGGACCTGCTCACGGCCTTCCGTCAGACTTGGCCCCAGCCCAAGATGCTGATCATCAGCTTCCCCCACAACCCCACCTGCACCGTGGTGGACCTGGAGTTCATGCAAAAGATCGTGGATTTCTGCCGTAAGCATGAAATCTGGATCGTGCACGATTTCGCCTACGCCGACCTGACCTTTGACGGCTACGAGGCGCCCTCCATCCTCCAGGTGCCCGGAGCCAAGGACATCGCCGTGGAGCTGTTCTCCATGTCCAAGTCCTACTCCATGGCAGGCTGGCGTTTGGGCTACTGCGTGGGCAACCCGGAGCTGATCACCGCCCTGACCCGCATCAAGAGCTACCTGGACTACGGCGTGTTCCAGCCCATCCAGATCGCGGGCATCATCGCTTTGAATGAGGACCAGTCCTGCGTCAAGGAGATCGTGGACGTGTACAAGGCGCGTCGCGACACCCTGGTAAACGGCTTGCAGCGGGTTGGCTGGGACGTGGAAAGCCCCAAGGGCACCATGTTCATGTGGGCCAAGATCCCCGAGCGCTGGGCCCATATGGGCTCGGTGGAGTTCAGCAAGCTGTTGATCAACGAAGCCAAGGTGGCGGTGAGCCCCGGCCTGGGCTTCGGCGAATACGGTGACGATTACGTGCGTTTCGCCCTGGTGGAGAACGAACAGCGCATCAACCAGGCCATCCGCGGCTTGCGGCGCTTCTTCCAGAACGGGGAGTAAGGCGGCCATGGGGGACAAGGTTGTCAAAGTAGGCTTGCTGGGTCTGGGAACCGTGGGCGGCGGGGTGGCCCGCCTGCTCATGGAAAAACGCAAGCAGCTTTCGGCCTACCTGGGGGTGGAGCTGGAGCTGGCCCGGGCGGTGGACCTGGAGCCCTCCCGGGCGGCCGAGTTGGGCCTGGAGCCAGGCGTGTATTCCGATGACGCCTGGTCGGTGTTGGAGGACCGGGACATCGACATCGTGGTGGAGACCGTGGGCGGGCTGGAACCGGCCCGGGCCATGGTGCTCACCGCGCTGAACAAGGGCAAAGGGGTGGTCACCGCCAACAAGGCCCTGTTGGCCAGCCACGGAGTGGAGATATTCCACACCGCCCGGCAAAATCAGGTGGGCATAGCTTTCGAGGCCTCGGTGGGCGGCGGCATCCCTCTGGTGCGCTCCATGCGCGACAGCCTGGCGGCCAACCGCATCACCTCCTGCCTGGGCATCCTGAACGGCACCTGCAACTTCATCCTGAGCCGCATGACCGCCGAGGGCGCGCCCTTTTCCGAGGTGCTGGCCCAGGCCCAGGCCAAGGGCTATGCCGAGGCCGACCCCACCTTTGACGTTGAAGGCACCGACACAGCCCACAAGCTGGCCATCGTGGCCAGCCTGGCCACCGGGGCCCAGCCAAAGCTGGACCACATCCCCACCGAGGGCATCACCAAGATCACCCCGCTGGACATCCAGTTCGCCGGGGAGTTCGGCTTCAAGATCAAGCTCCTGGCGGTGCTCAACAACCAGGGCGCAAAGGTGGAGGCCAGGGTGCATCCGGCCCTGGTGCCCCACGACCACCTGCTGGCCTCGGTGGAAGGCCCCTTTAACGCCCTGCATGTTAACGGCGACTGGGTGGGCCAGGTGCTCCTGTACGGCCAGGGAGCCGGCCGCCGCCCCACCGCCTCGGCGGTGGTGGGCGACGTGTTGGAGTTGGCCCGGGACATCGCCGCCGGGGTTCCCGGCCGGGTGCCTCCCCTGGGCACCGAGGCCAACGGAGGCCGCTTGCTGGAACTGGCTTCCCTGGATGACGCGGTGTGCCAGTATTATTGCCGCTTCGCGGCCCTGGACCAGCCCGGCGTTTTGGCCGCGGTGGCCCGGGAGCTGGGCGAGTTCAACATCAGCATCGAAAAGGTGACCCAAAAAGGCCGCCAGGAAGCCGGGCCGGTGCCCATCGTCATGCTGACTCACGAGGCCCGCGAGGCCAACCTGCGCAGCGCCCTCAAGAAGATCGACGCCCTGCCGGTTATCGTGGAGCCCACCGTGGTCATCCGCATGGCCTAGAGGGGCGAAAGGAATCAGCACCATGAAGTACCTGATCCTGGTGGGCGACGGCATGGGCGACCTGCCCCTGGCCGAGTTGGACGGGCGCACTCCCTTGCAGGCGGCGTCCACGCCCAACATGGACCGCCTGGCCCGCGAGGGCGTGCTGGGCCTCACCCAGACCGTCCCTCCAGGCAAGGAGCCGGGCAGCGACACGGCCAACATGTCTTTGCTGGGCTACGACCCGGCCATCTTTCACACCGGCCGCTCCCCCATCGAGGCCGCGGCCATGGGCGTGGACCTGGCCCCCGGCGAGATAGCCTTCCGCTGCAACCTGGTCACCCTGGACCACACCGGCGGTCAGACGGTGATGGCCGAGTACGCCGCCGGGCACATTGACAGCCCCACCGCCGCCCGGCTCATCGAGTCCTTGGACCGAAAGCTGGGCCGCGAGGGCCTGCGTTTTTATCCCGGCGTGAGCTACCGCCACCTTCTGGTGTGGAAGGACGGCCCCCTGAAGGCGGCCACGGTGCCCCCCCACGACCGCTCCGGCCAGAGCGTGGACGACGTCTTGAACGGCGGCGGCGGACTGGAGCTGGTGACCGAGCTGACCAGGGCCTCCTGGCCCCTGCTGAAGGACCACCCGGCCAACGCCGAGCGAGTGGCCCAGGGCAAGCCCCCGGCCAACTCCATCTGGCTGTGGGGCCAGGGCACCAAGCCCAGCTTCACCACCTACCGGGACCGCTTCGGCCTGGGCGGGGTGGCCATAAGCGCGGTGGACCTCATCAAGGGCCTGGGCGTGCTGGCCGGGCTGGACCCGGTGGAGGTGGAAGGGGCCACCGGCTGGCTGGACACCAACTACGCCGGCAAGGTGGCCGCGGCCCTGAAGGGCCTGGAGCAAGGCGACGTGGCCTACGTGCACGTGGAGGCCCCAGACGAGGCCAGCCACGGCGGCGACCTCAAGCTCAAGATGCAGGCCATCGAGGACTTCGACCGCCTGGCCGTGGGGCCGCTGATTCAGGGCCTGGCCGGGGTGGGCCCCCACCGGGTGCTGCTGGCCACCGACCACTTCACACCCATAAGCACCCGCACCCACGGCACCCAGGCGGTGCCCTACGTTCTGTGGGACTCGGAGAATCCGCGCCAAAACAAGGCGGGGTTCAATGAGGCCGACGCGGCCCAGGGCGTCTCCGAGCCCCAGGCCCACGTGTTGGTGGAGCGCCTGGTGGAGGGCTTCTGATGCACCGCAGCCAGGTGCGCCCCCTTTTCGGCGATGCTGACCCCATGAACGTGGTGTACTACGGTAACTATCTCCGGTTTTTCGAGCTGGGCCGGGCGGAGCTTATGCGCTCCACCGGCCGTCCTTACAGCGATCTGGCCGACGAGGGCCTGCACCTGCCGGTAACCGAGGCCGGCCTGCGCTATCATCGCCCCGCCCTTTACGACCAATTGCTCACCGTGGAGGCGTCGGTGGCCTGGATTAAACGGGCCTCTTTGCGCTTCAACTACAAGATTTTCGGCCCTGGCGAACAGGAGCTTTCCCTGCTGGTCACAGGCTTCACCGTGCACGGTTGCGTGGACGTATCAGGAAGGATCAAGCCTTTACCAGCCTGGGTTGCCCCGCTGCTGAAACAACACCTAGAAAATTGACTCCTACCGTCTGGTAGGGCGGCCAAGGCTTGTGTTATACTCTTTTGATTCTATGAACCTAGAGACCCGTTGTGGGCGTATTTATTAAAAAGTTCGCCTGGTTATACGGGATTTTTCGTGACCAAATGGCCTAGGGAGGACGATCGTGGCCAAACAGAAATACGTATACTTCTTCGGAGATGGTAAGGCCGACGGCAAAGCCGAAATGAAAAACTTGCTTGGCGGCAAGGGCGCCAACATTGCTGAGATGACCAACTTGGGCATCCCGGTTCCGGCCGGCTTCACCATTACCACCGAGGTTTGCACCTACTTCTACGAGAAGGGGCTGAAGTATCCCCAGGGTCTCAAGAAGGACGTTGAGGCAGCCCTCAAGAAGGTGGAAAAATCCATGGGCGCCAAGTTCGGCGACCCCAAAAACCCCTTGTTGGTATCGGTGCGCTCCGGCGCCCGCGTCTCCATGCCCGGCATGATGGACACCGTGCTCAACATCGGCCTCAATGACAAGACCATCGTGGGCCTTATCGAAAAGACCGGCAATGAGCGCTTCGCCTACGACGCCTACCGCCGCTTCGTCAACATGTACGGCGACGTGGTCATGGGCGTGCGTCCCGCCAACGAAAAGGACCATGATCCCTTTGAGGTGATCCTGGACGCCAAGAAAAAGAAGCGGGGCATCAAGATGGACCTGGAGCTCACCGCCCAGGACCTCAAGGAACTGGTTGCCGAGTTCAAGGCCCTGATCAAGAAGCGCCTGGGCAAGCCCTTCCCCGAGGAGCCCATGGACCAGCTCTGGGGCGGCATCAGCGCCGTTTTCGAGTCTTGGAACATTCCCCGGGCCATCAGTTACCGCCAGATCCACGGCATCCCCGAGGACTGGGGCACCGCGGTCAACGTGCAAGCCATGGTCTTTGGCAACATGGGTGACGACTCGGCCACCGGCGTGGCCTTCACCCGCGACCCCGCCACCGGCGAGAACTACTTCTACGGTGAGTACCTCACCAACGCCCAGGGCGAAGACGTGGTGGCCGGCATCCGCACCCCCCAGCCCATCAACCGGGCCAAGAAGGTGCCCAAGGGCATGCAGACCCTGGAAGACGAGATGCCTTCCCTGTACAAGCAGCTGGCCGGCATCCGCACCACCCTGGAAAAGCACTACCGCGAAATGCAGGACATCGAGTTCACCATCCAACAGGGCAAACTGTGGATGCTCCAAACTCGTACCGGCAAGCGCACCGCCGCCGCGGCAGTGAAAATCGCGGTGGATATGATCAAGGAGCGCCGCATCACCAAGACCGAGGCCATCATGCGGGTCAGCCCCGATCAGCTCGACCAGCTCCTGCACCCCACCCTTGACCCCAAGGCGGTCAGGGAAAAGATCGCCAAGGGTCTGCCCGCCAGCCCCGGCGCGGCCGTGGGCCAGGTGGTCTTCTCCGCCGAGGAGGCCGAGCAGTGGGCGGGTGAGGGCAAAAAGGTCATCCTGGTCCGCATCGAGACCAGCCCCGACGACATTCGCGGCATGAACGTGGCCGAGGGCATCCTCACCACCCGTGGCGGCATGACCAGCCACGCGGCGGTGGTCGCCCGCGGCATGGGCAAGTGCTGCGTGGCCGGCGTGGGCGAAATCTCGGTGGACTACAAGAAGGGCAACTTCAGCGTCGGCAAGACCGTGGTCAAGGAAGGCGCCTGGATCTCCATGGACGGCACCAAGGGCGAGGTCTACCTGGGCCAGGTGCCCAAGGTGGAGCCCAAGCTCACCGGCGACTTCGGCACCTTCATGAAGTGGGCCGACGAGATCCGCGTGCTCAAGGTTCGCACCAACGCCGACACCCCCCACGACGCGGGTGTGGCCCGGGCCTTTGGGGCCGAGGGCATCGGCCTGTGCCGCACCGAGCACATGTTCTTCGAGGGCGAGCGCATCAGCGCGGTGCGCCAGATGATCCTGTCCGAGGACCTGGAAGGCCGCAAGAAGGCCCTGGCCAAGATCCTGCCCATGCAGCGGGAAGACTTCGTGGGCATCTTCCGGGCCATGGCCGGGCTGCCGGTGACCATCCGCACCCTGGATCCGCCCTTGCACGAGTTCCTGCCCGCGCACAACGACAACAAGGAGATCAACGAGCTGGCCAAGGAAATGGGCGAGAAACCCGCCCAGATCAAGAAGAAGATCGCCTCCCTGGCCGAGTTCAACCCCATGCTGGGCACCCGCGGCTGCCGCCTGGGCATCAGCTATCCCGAGATCACCGAGATGCAGGCGCGGGCCATCTTCGAGGCCGCCTGCCAGGTGGCGCGCGAAGGCAAGCGGGTCATGCCCGAGATCATGATCCCCCTGGTGGGTCATGTGAACGAGCTTAAGATCCAGCGGGCCATCGTGGAAGAGGTGGCCCAGGAGGTCATGGGCAAGCAGGGCGTGAAGATCAACTACATGGTGGGCACCATGATCGAGCTGCCCCGCGCCGCCCTCACCGCCGACCAGATCGCCGAGGAGGCCCAGTTCTTCTCCTTCGGCACCAACGACCTCACCCAGACCACCTTCGGCATGTCCCGCGACGACACCGGCCAGCTTCTGGCCGACTACGTGACCGAAGGCATCCTGCCCAAGGACCCCTTCGTCAGCATCGACGAGCAGGGCGTGGGCCAGTTGGTAGCCATGGGCGTCAACAAGGGCCGCAGCGCCACTCCTGGCCTGAAGTGCGGCATCTGCGGCGAGCACGGAGGCGATCCCGACAGCATCGACTTCTGCCACCGCATTGGTCTGGACTACGTGAGCTGCTCCCCCTACCGGGTGCCGATCGCGCGCTTGAGCGCCGCTCAGGCCGCCATCATCCACGAGGCCCCCAAAACGGCGGCTCCCAAGAAGAAGGCCGCCCCTAAGAAGGCCGCCCCTAAGAAGGCCAAAGCCAGCAAGAAAAAGTAGTTAACAACGTCACGCGGGCCGCGTTCCTCCGGGAGCGCGGCCCGCTCACCCAGTAGCGGAGAGTTTGATGGTTTCTATCCGCCTGGCGGGCACGGGTCTGTACGTCCCCCAGAAAGTCCTAACCAACTACGACCTGCAAAAGACGCTGGATACCTCTCACGAGTGGGTGGTCAAGCGCACCGGCGTTAGCGAACGCCGCATCGCCGCCCCCAACGAGGCGGCCAGCGACTTGGCCTTGCCCGCCGCCCGTCAAGCCATGGAGGCCGCCGGGGTCACCGACCAGGACCTGGATTACATCATCCTGGCCACCATCACTCCGGACACCCACTGCCCTTCGGCGGCCAACTGGCTGCAAGCCAAGATGGACGCCCCCCAGGCCATCTCCTTCGACGTAACCGCCGCTTGCTCCGGCTTCGTCTTCGCCCTGGACGTGGCCACCCGCTACATCCAATGCGGCATGGCCAAGACGGTCTTGGTGGCGGCCAGCGAGGTGATGAGCCGGGTGCAGGACTGGACCGACCGCTCCAACTGCATCCTTTGGGGCGATGGAGCCGGGGCCGCGGTGCTCACCGCCGCCGAAGGCGCCCCTCAGGTGATCGACACCTATCTGGGCACCGACGGGGCCAACGGCCAGAATCTCTTGATGCCCGGCGGCGGCTCCAAGACCACGCCCATCACCCACGAATCGGTGGACGCCAAGGCCCACACCCTCAAGATGATCGAGGCCTCGGCCTCGGTGCGGGTGGCGGTGAAGTATTTCGCCGACTCCGCCCTGCTCATCCTGGAGCGCAACGGATACAAGCTGGAGGATGTGGACCACTTCATCCCCCACCAGGCCAACCTGCGCATGCTGCAAGCGGTGGCCAAGCGCCTGGGGGTGGATTTCGACAAGTTCGTCATCACCGTGGACCGCTACGGCAACATCTCCTCGGCTTCGAGCATCATCGCCCTAGCCGAGGCGGTGCACTCCGGGCGCATCAAGCCCGGCGACCTGGTTTGCCTCACCGTGTTCGGTGGCGGGCTCACCTGGGGCAGCGCCCTGATCCAATTCTAGAGGTGATCGACTCCCCGGCCCCGGGCCGGGGAGCCCCCCACCCCACCGCCAACATCTCCCGGCATCCCCCCAGGCTTTTTTCTGCAAATAAAGTAAATATTAACGAAATGTTATTAATTTTACTTAATACACAACATTAACTATTGCGGGAAAGCAAACGGCCGCATCTTCCCGTCCAAACCCGCCGGAATGGGCCGGGGAAAGCGCCGGGCTACTTCTTGGCTGAGGTATTTTTCTGGGGGCCCGCCGCCTTGGCCAGGCGGCGCATCACAAAACGGGACAAGGATTCTTCTGCAGTATCCTTGCAAATTTTCTTTATGGCGGCCAAGGGAATCTCGGCCCTGGCCATGGATTTATGCCCTCCGGCGGGGCCGAACTCGCCAAAGGCTTCTTCGGCCAGACGACCGGCGTTGATGCGGTATCCCGCGTTACGCAGAATCACCACCAAACGCTCCTGATGCACACCGCTCACCGCGCAGGTGTCCACCGAATCCACTCGAAGGAAAAAGTCGGCGATCTGCACCAGGTTGTCCGGGCTGGACACCTCGCCCAGATGGACGTACATGGAGTGCTTGCGCACCACGAAGCGGTCCAGGGCCAGGTGCAGCAGGGCCAGGTCCTTCAGGCGCATCTCGCTGAACTCGATCTTGCGCAAAACCGAATGGTTGGCCTTGGGGAACAGGTATTGAAAGGCCTGCACGTCCTCCAGTTGGGAGGAGCGGCCGAAGCTGTAGGTGTCGGTCTTGATGCCGTAGACCAGGGCCGTGGCCAGGCGGCTGGAAGGCTTGATGCCCGCCCCCCGGATGTATTCGGTCATGATGCTGCTGGTGGCCCCGTAGCGCGGGCGGATGTCGCAAAAGCCGCAGTTGTTGGCCACCTCCCCCACCGGATGGTGGTCGATGACCACATCAACCTTTATGCCCTCAAAAGCGGTGTTGTGGTGGGGCTGGCTGTCCACCATCACTTTCTTGCTGAAAGCGCTGAGGTCAACCTTGTTCAACTGAACCAGGGGGATGTTGAGCAGACGAGTCATGACCAGGTTGTCCGGGCGGCCGATCTGGTTGACGTTGGCTATGGTCACGTTGGCCACCCGCCGCCACAGTAGGCGCTTGAGGGCCAGCGAGGAAGCCAGGGCGTCGGGATCCGCGGCTATGAGCACCAGCACCCGGTCTTCCGGCCCGAAGCGGGCCAACAGGCGCTTGGCCAAATCAGCCGGCCGCGCGGTTTTGGACGCGGGTTTCTTTTTTTCCTTGGCCATGTATCCGGTCCTCTTGAAACAGATAACCCCTCATCGGCTTGATGTGGGGCTCAGTAACCATAGCATCACCGGGCCACGGTAACAAGAGGGTGACGCCGGACGGTTTCACACTGTGATACTTGACTAAAGGAAATTCCCAGCATAGATTACTAAGCTTGTATACGAGTCGGTCCATGGCAGGAGCCGGCCTCAGGTAACCCGAACCTACAACCATAGCGGCTCTACCCAACTCCTGGGCGAGCACGCAGAAGGAGGGGAACATGAACCAGGAACTGGATTGGGGCGGAAACCCCACTCCCCTGAAAATCGAGGACCTTACCCTGCGCGACGGTACGCAGTCCCTTTTCGCCACCCGCATGCGCACTGAAGACATGATCCCGGCCATCGAGATGATGGACGAGGCCGGGTTTTGGGCCTTGGAGGTATGGGGCGGCGCCACCTTTGACGCCATGAGCCGCTTCCTGGGTGAAGACCCCTGGGAGCGCCCCCGCACCCTGCGCAAGTACGCCCCCAAGACCCCCTTCGGCATGTTGCTCCGGGGGCAAAACCTGGTGGGCTACCGCAACTACGCCGACGACGTGGCCAAGGAATTCGTGGACCTGTCCTGCGAGGCGGGCATCAACGTGTTCCGGGTCTTTGACGCTCTCAACGACTACCGCAACTTCGAGACGGTGGTGGAGCGCATCAAGGCCAACGGCGAGCACTTCCAGGGCACCATCTGCTATTCCCTGACCGAGCGCACCATGGGCGGTCCGGTGTTCAACCTGGAGTACTACCTGGACAAGGCCCGCCAACTCGACGAGATGGGCGCGGACAGCATCTGCATCAAGGACATGGCCGGGCTCATCGCCCCCTACGACGCCTACAACCTGGTCAGCGCCCTCAAGGGTGCCACCAAGACCCCCATCCACCTGCACAGCCACTACACCAGCGGCATGGCCTGCATGAGCATGCTCAAGGCGGCCGAGGCTGGCGTGGACATCATCGACTGCTGCCTGGCCCCGTTCGCCTTGCGCACCAGCCACCCGGCGGTGGAGCCCATCATGGTTGCCCTGGAAGGCACCCCCCGCGACCCGGGCCTGGACCTGAACCTGATGCTCAAGATCGGGCACGAGCTGGAGCGGGTGGCTCCCAAGTACTACGACTACTGGAAGCCCAACAAGATGGCCACCATCGACACCGGCGTCTTGGTGCACCAGGTGCCCGGCGGCATGATCTCCAACCTGGTCAGCCAGCTCCGGGATGCCAACGCCCTGGACCGCATCGACGAGGTGTACGAGGAAGTGGCCCACGCCCGCGACGAGCTGGGCACCCCGCCCCTGGTCACCCCCACCAGCCAGATCGTGGGCGTGCAGGCGGTGTTGAACGTCTTGTTCGGCAAGTACAAGATGGTCACCAACGAGACCAAGGGCCTGGCCTACGGACTCTACGGCAAGACCCCCACGCCCATCGACCCCGAGCTCAGGGCCAAGATCCTCAAGGGCTACAAGTACGGCAAGGACCCCTTCTCCGCCCGCCCGGCCGACATCCTGGAGCCGGAGATGGACGCCGCCAAGGAGAGGGTCAAGGACATCCCCGGCGTGGACAAGTTCGACGTAATGACCGCGGCTATCTACGACCAGACCGGCACCGAGTTCGTCAAGATCAAGCACGGCGTGGTGCCCATGCCCGAGAGCATGAAGCCCAAGGCCGCCCAAGGCAAATAAGCCGCTCCCCGCGTCCCCTGCAAGCACTCACGGCCCCGCCGCTCCCCGGAGCGGCGGGGCTTTTTTGCGCCTCCGTCCCTGAGAACAAATATCAACTTCGTCTAACCACGCCAGCTATACTTATATATACATGCCCCAAATCATCTAAACGTCGTAAGGTCCCGGCGCATCGACCGGGGCCACACAATGGAGGTCGAGATGTCATCACGTTTTACCAGCAGGCTATTGTTGGCGGGGCTCTTGTGCCTGCTCTTCATTTCTCCCTCCCTGGCCCAGGCCGCAAAAGCCGTGACCGATCCTACCCCGCAACAGGCGTTGGAGATACTCAAGGCGGGCAATGAGCGCTTTGTGGCCGGCAAGCCCCTGCGCGGCCACCAGGACGCGGCCCGCGTCCAGCAGGCCGATGCCTCCAACCAGGCGGATCACGCCTTTGCCACCCTGCTGTCCTGCTCCGACTCCCGGGTGCCGGTGGAGATCATTTTCGACACCGGCATCATGGACCTGTTCGTGGTGCGGGTGGCGGGCAACGTGGTCAAGACCGATGAGGCCGGTTCCATCGAATACGGCTTGGCCCATGTGCACACCCCCATACTGGTGGTGCTGGGGCACACCAAGTGCGGCGCGGTATCCGCCGTATCCAGCCAGGCCCAGGGGAACAACCTCGTCCTGGAGCGCAACATCCCGCCCCTGCTGGCGCCCATTTTCCCGGCGGTGCGCACGGCCATGCACGAGCACCCCGAGGCCAAGGGAGCCGCGCTGCTCCCCTTTGCCATCGAGCAGAACGTCTGGCAGTCGGTCAGCGACCTTTTCATGATGAGCCCGGTAACCCGCGAGTTGGCGGCCGGCAACAAGGTTCTGGTCAAGGCCGCCATGTACGACCTGGCCACCGGCAAGGTTAATTGGCTGCCCCAGGACAAGGTGACCGCCCTGCTTCAGGCCGCGGAGAAAGATCCCAAAAGGGTGGTCAAGGCCATGGCCCCGCTAAAGTAACCGGCATATGGCAACCCGGGCGGCGGACCGGTTTTGGCCCGCCGCCCCTAATTAACGCCGCGCGCATAGCGGATTGACCCTGTGGGAGCGAACATAATATTATCTTGTAGTGTATAAAGCCCGCCCACGCCCAGCCGAACCCTTTGACGGCAAATGGATCGATGCGCACAAGCAGTCCCACGGCCGACCCCAAAGGCGAACCTCTGGAGAGCACCCTGGAGGCCAGGGCCGAACTGTTCCAGGACGCCATGGGCTTCAGCGGCATCTCTGACCGGGAAATTTTAAAGCTGGCCGCCATGGCCACCCTGCGCCGCTTTACCAAAGGTCAGATGATCTTTGAGCAGGATCAGCCCTGCGATTATTTCCACCTGGTGGCCTCGGGCCTGGTGAAGGTTTACATCTGCTCGGCCAGCGGCTTCCGCATGACCTACCTTCTGGCCCGCCGGGGTGAGCCGCTGAACCTGGTGGGACCCTTCACCGGCGATCCCCGCTTTTTGTGCGCCGAGGCCATGCAGGCCACCGACGTGGCCCATATCCCCCGCCACGGCTTCGTGCGCTTCGTGGCCGACAACCCCATCCTTTTCAGCAATATCATGGCCATCTTGAGCAAGGCGGTGGACAGCGCCAACAGCCGGCTCATCGACATGGTGGAAAAGCGGGTGGAAGAGCGCCTGCTCAGGGTGCTGCTCACCCTGCTGGACAAGTTCGGCTCGGAGATACGCCTCACCAGCGCCGAGTTGGCCGAGTTGGCCGGGACCACGGTGGAAACCACCCTGCGCACCATGGCCCGCCTGCGCAGCCTGGGCATCATCGAGTCGGAACGGGGCCAGATAACCATCATCCGCCCCGCCTCCCTAAAGAATCCCGAGCGCCTGCCCCTATGGGTCTAGAGAGTTTTGCCTGTAATCACAAATTGTTAACATAAGCATAGCCGCCGAGAGCTGGAGCAGGCCAAGTGAGCACTCCTCTTGGCGGGCAGCTTTAATTCAGTTATTTTGTAGCCTCTATGACCACGGTCATACAAAAGCCGCCCAGCGGCCCCATAGAATGTGGCCCTACACCGACGGCTAGACATAATCTCATCACATCTTTGCTGGGCCAGAAGATAGCGTGGGCATTTTGCCCTGCGGCGAACCGTTTGGAAGCCGCGCCCCACTGACTCTTCAAGATTTTGCCATTCGTATGGCTCGCCAGACCATGGCCTGACCCCAAGCAAACGTGGCTGGGGCATTTACCCGCCACAACCCAAGGGAGGGAATTATGTCCAAAAAGCTTCTGGTGCTTACCTTGCTCACGGCCCTGCTCGCGGCCTTTTCCCTGGCTCCGGCGCCCTCGCTTGCCCAGGAGCCCATCAAACTGACCTATTCCTGCTTTTTCCCGCCCACCCACATCCAGTCCAAACTGGCCGCGGCTTGGGGCAAAGAAGTGGAAAAGCGCACCAAGGGCAAGGTCAAGATCGAATACTACCCCGGCCAGACCCTGACCAAGGCCAAACAGGTCTATGACGGCACGGTGCAGGGCATGAGCGACATCGGCTTCTGCCTGTTCGGCTACAACCGCGGCCGCTTCCCCCTCATGGAGGTGGTGGACCTGCCCCTGGGCTATCCCAACGGCAAGGTGGCCACCCAGGTGGCCAACGAGGTCTACAAGAAGTTCAAGCCCAAGGAGCTTGACGACGTGCAAGTGATGTATCTGCATGCCCATGGGCCGGGCCTGCTGCACACCAAGGACAAGCCGGTCAAGAAGATGGAAGACCTGAAGGGCCTCAAGATCCGCTCCCACGGCACCACCGCCAAGGTGGTCGAGGCCCTGGGCGGCACCCCGGTGGCCATGCCCATGCCCGAGCTGTACCAGGCCCTGCAACGCGGCGTGGTGGACGGCGGCATGTACCCGGTGGAGACCAACAAGGGCTGGCGCATGGCCGAGGTGGTCAAGTACTGCACCGAGAACTACTCCAACGCCTACACCACCACCTTCTACGTGGTCATGAACAAGGCCAAGTGGAACTCGCTGCCCAAGGACGCCCAGGCGGCCATCATCCAGATCAACGAGGAGTGGATTCCCAAGCACGGCGCGGCCTGGGACGAGTCGGACAAGGTGGGGCGGGAGTTCATGCTCAAGAAGGGCCGCACCTTCATCAAGCTCTCCCCCGAGGAGGCCGCCCGCTGGAAAAAGGCCACCGACCCGGTCCTGGACTTCTACGTGACCGAGACCAGCCCCAAGGGCGTGCCCGCCAAGGAAGCGGTGGAGTTCACCCAAAAGAAGCTGGCCGAGTTGAGCAAGTAATCACCCATCTCCCGGAGGCGGCCCTCGCGCCGCCTCCGGGATCGCAGGAGGCGGGCCTTGAATTCCTGGGTATCACTGGTCACCAAGCTCATAAACTTGCTCAAGCGCCTCGGCGGCGGGGCCCTGGTGGGAATGATGGTGGTCACCTGCGTGGACGTCATCTTCCGCGGATTCAACCGGCCCATCTTCGGGGCGGTGGAGGTGGTCAGCTTCATGGCCACCATCGTCCTGGCCTGCGCCATGCCCCTGACCGAGTTTGAAAACGGCCACGTGGGCGTGGACCTTTTCGTCCGTCGCATGAGCGCGCGGGGCCAGGCCTGGTGCGACGCGATCACCAAGCTTTGCAGCGGGGCCCTGTTCGGCCTGGTCTCCTGGCAGATGTGGCTCTACGGCAACACGGTCAAGACCACCGGAGAAGTGTCCATGAGCCTCCAGTTTCCCGACTACATCCTCATCTACGTGGTGGCAATCGCCTTCGGGGTCCTCTGCCTGGTCATTTTGACCGAGTGCCTGGTGAATCTGAGAAAGGCGGGTGCCCGATGAGCCCCACCCTGATCGGCATAATCGGCATCCTGGTGCTGGTGGTGGTCATCTTCAGCCGCATGCCCGTGGCCTACGTGATGACCCTGGTGGGCTTCGTGGGCTTCGCCGTCCAGGTGAGCCCCGAGGCGGCCTTCAAGCTCCTGTCACGAGACTTTTACAGCGTGTACTCATCCTACGGCCTGACCATCATCCCCCTGTTCATCTTCATGGGCCAGATCGCCTTCAACGCGGGCATAAGCCACCGGCTCTACGACTCGGCCCACATGATGGTGGGCTGCTACCGGGGCGGCCTGGCCACGGCCACGGTGTGCGCCTGCACCGCCTTCGGCGCGGTGTGCGGCTCCTCGCCGGCCACGGCGGCCACCATGGCCACGGTAGGCCTGCCGGAGATGAAGCGCTTCGGCTATGCCGACGAGTTGGCCACCGGCTCGGTGGCCGCGGGCGGCTCCCTGGGCATGCTCATGCCCCCCAGCGTGGTGCTCATCGTCTACGGCATCCTCACCGAGCAATCCATCGGCACCCTGTTCGTGGCGGGCATCGTGCCCGCGGTGTTCATGACCATAATGTTCGCCCTGGCGATCTATGTTTACTGCCTGGTGTCGCCCAAGCAGGGCCCGGCCTGCGAGTTCCACCCCTGGCGCGAGCGCCTCGCGTCCCTGGTGTACACCCTGGACATCATGCTGGTGTTCGTGGTGGTGATGATGGGCCTGTTCCTGGGCTGGTTCACCCCCACCGAGGCCGGCGGCGTGGGCGCGGCGGCGGTGCTCTTGGTGGCCCTGTTTCGGCGGCAACTGACCTGGGCCGGGTTCGTGAAGAGCACCTACGAGACTCTCCGAACCTCCTGCATGGTTCTGCTGCTGGTGGCCGGAGCCACGGTGTTCGGCCACTTCCTGGCGGTCACCCGCATCACCTTCGACGTGGCCAACTGGGTTGCGGCCATGGACATGCCGGGGTACATGGTGGTGGCCATGATCGTTTTGGTCTACCTGATCGGCGGCTGCTTCATAGATGCACTGGCCCTGATCATGCTGACCATCCCTATTTTTTACCCCATAATACTCGACCTTGGTTACGACCCCATCTGGTTCGGCATCATCATCGTGCTGGTCACCCAGATGGGGGTCATCACCCCGCCGGTGGGCATCAACGTGTACGTGGTCAACGGCATCGCCGGCGACGTGCAGCTGGAAAAAATCTTCAAGGGCGCCGTGCCCTTCCTGCTCGCCCTGATCATAGGCACCGGCCTGATCGTGCTGTTCCCCCAGATAGCCCTTTGGCTGCCCAACCTGATGTATTAAGAGGCTCGTGATGACTACCCTGCACAACAACTACTGGAATCCCTATCTGGAGACCATGGCCCCGGAACAGTTGCGCGCCTTGCAGTTGGAAAAGTTCCGGCGCATCATCTCCTGGGCCTACGAGCGCTCGCCCTTTTACCGGGAGATTTACGCCGGAGCCGGGATGGAGCCGGGGGACATAAAGACCTGGGCCGACGTGCGCCGGGTGCCCAAGGTGGACAAGGGCATGCTCAAGAGCGCCCAGGAAGCCGAGCCTTTCCCCTACGGCAGCCGCCTGTGCGTGCCCCTGGAGCAGGTATCTGAGTTCCGCCAGACCTCGGGCACCACCGGCACCCCGGTTTACCAGGCCGACACCTGGCAAGATTGGGAATGGTGGGCCGAGTCCTGGTGCTACATCCTCTGGGCCCAGGGCTACCGTCCCACCGACCGGGTGTTCATCCCCTTCGGCTACAACATCTTCGTGGCCTTCTGGGCCGGGCACTACGCGGCGGAAAAACTGGGCTGCGAGGTGGTGCCCGGCGGGGTTTTGGACACCGCCTCCAGGGTGCTCAAGATTCAGGAGCTCAAGGCCACCGCCCTCATGGGCACCCCCACCTACATGCTCAACATGGCCGACGTGGCCAAGAGCCGCCTGGGCATCGACCCGGCGGAGCTGACTATTAGGCGCATCACCTGCGCCGGGGAGCCGGGAGCCTCGCTGCCCAGCACCAAGAAGCGCATGCAGGATGCCTGGGGAGCCCAGGTCTTCGACCACGCCGGAGCCACCGAGATCGGGGCCTGGAGCTACGAATGCACCGAGCAATGCGGGGGCATCCACGCCAACGAGGGGCTGTTCCTGGTGGAGATAGAAGACCCCGTGACCGGCGAGATCATCGAGGAGCCGGGGCGTAAGGGCAAGATGATCATCACCGCCCTGGACCGCCTGGCCCAGCCCTGCCTGCGCTTCGACAGCAAGGACATAATCGAGTGGGCCGCCGATCCCTGCCCCTGCGGGCGCACCTACCGGGTGCTCAAGGGAGGGGTGCAGGGCCGGGCCGACGACATCACCAAGGTCAAGGGGGTGCTGCTATCGCCCTCGGCCATCGAGGAAGTGGTGCGGGGCTTCGCGGAGTTGGCCGACGAGTACGAGGTGGTGGTGGAGCGCATCGGCGACAACGACAAGATCACTCTCAAGGTTGAGTTCAATACCGACGCTGAAGGGGCTGAGCAAGATGTCTTGGGCCGTCTCAAGGATCAACTGCGCCTCAAGACCAACCTGGGTTACCAGATCGAGGTCCATCCCCTGGGCAGCTTGACCCGCTGGGAGGTCAAGGCCCGGCGCTTCAAGGACACGCGGCATTTGCACTAATTGGGAGATATCACCATGGAGCCGAGCAAGGTGGAGGAGCTGCGCGAGCGATTGCGGGCTCTGCGCGAACAAACCCGAGAACTACAACAAGCGGCCGGCGATTTTCCGGCCCTGGCGCGCAACACGTCGCGCATCCAGGCCAGCCTCACCATGATCGCCATCGACCTGGGCATGGCGCAGGAAGGGCGGGGAGAATACTGATGCTTCTGCCGAGCTTTGACTACTACCGCCCCCAAAGCCTGCCCGAGGCCCTGTCCCTGCTGGGCGAGATGGGCGAGGACGCCCGCCCCCTGGCCGGGGGCACCGACCTGCTGGTGAACCTCAAGCTGAAGAAGCTGGCCCCCAAGGTTCTGTTGGACCTGGGCGGCCTGGAAGAGCTGAAGGGCAACCGCGCCGACGATGGCCTGGTCAGCCTGGGCGCCCTTGACACCGCTTCGCGCCTGGCCTCCGGCGGTCCCGAGGTGCCCGGCCTGCTAGCCATGGGGGCCGGAGCCCTGGGCTCGCCCCAGGTGCGCAACCGGGCCACCCTGGGCGGCAACCTGGTCACCGCCCGCCCGGCGGCGGACATCTGTTTGCCCCTGTTGGCCCTGGGGGCCAAGGCGGTGCTGGCCGGACCGAATGGCGAGCGCGAGGTGGCTTTGGACGGCTACTTCAAGGGCCCCGGCTATACCGTAAAGGAGGCGGGCGAGATTCTGACCCGCGTGATCTTGGACGCGCCCCGCCCCGGCGTGGGCGGCGGCTACCAGAAGCTGGGCCTTCGCCAAGCCATGGAGATCGCCCTGGTCAACGTGGCCGCCCATCTGGAGCTTGAGGACGACGGCAAGACCGTGGCCCTGGCCCGGGTGGCCCTGGGCGCGGTGGCCCCCTTCCCCATGCTCTCGCCGGGTGCGGCCAGCGCGCTGATCGGCAAACCGGCCCAAGAGACCTGTTTTAGCGAGGCGGCGGAGGCGGCGGCAGCCGAGGCCAGGCCCATTGACGATCACCGGGGCTCGGCGGCCTACCGCCGGGACATGGTGCGGACCCTGACCCTCAGGGCCCTGCGCCAGGCCCTGTCCCAGGCCCAAGGCAACCAGGAGGCGCAAGCATGAGCAAGCAGGCCATCATTCTTACGGTAAACGGCGTGGCGCGCCAGGCCCTGGTGGAGCCCAATCAGACCCTCACCTCCCTGCTGCGCGACGAGCTGGGCCTAACCGGCACCAAGCACGGCTGCGGGGTGGGCGACTGCGGCTGCTGCACGGTGATCCTGGACGGCGAGACGGTCAACTCCTGCCTGGTCCTGGCCATGCAGGCTCAGGGCCGCGAGGTGACGACCATCGAAGGCCTGGCCAAGGGCGCCGAGCTGCATCCCTTGCAGCAGGCCTTTGTGGACGCCGGGGCCATCCAGTGCGGCTTTTGCACCCCTGGCATGATCCTTTCGGCCAAGGCGCTCTTGGACCATACCCCCCAGCCCACCAGGGAAGAGATCACCAAGGGACTGTCGGGCAACCTGTGCCGCTGCACCGGGTATGAAAAGATCGTGGAGGCGGTGCAGGACGCCGCCGGCAAGATGAGCGAGGCTTAGGTCATGAGCGGCAACTTCGAGGTAATCGGAAGCCGGGCTCCCCGCAAGGACGCCCCCAACAAGTCCACGGGCAAGGCCCGCTACATCGAGGACATCAAGTTCCCCGGCGAGCTGGCCGGGGCCCTGCTGCAAAGCCCCCAGGCCCACGCCAAGATCAAGCGCATCGACATCTCCAGGGCCCAGGCCCTGCCGGGCGTGGTGGCGGTGATCACCGCCCAGGACGTGCCCGACGTGAAATACGGCGTATCCCCGGCCCGCTACGACGAGACCCTTTTCGCCGTGGATCGGGTGCGCTATGTGGGCGACGAGATCGCCGCCGTGGCCGCCGAGGATTTGGCCACCGCGCAGAGGGCGGTGGAATTCATCGAGGTGGAGTACGAGCCCCTGCCGGTGCTGCTCACCGTGGAGCAGGCCACGGCCGAAGGCGCGCCCTGGCTGCACGAACAGTTTCCGGACAACGTCTGCGCCCAGGTGGAGCAGGAGTTCGGAGACGTGGAGGCGGCCTTCGCGGGCTGCGACCTGATCCAGGAGGGCAGCTTCTTTTCCAAGCGCCAGGACGGGGCCTTTATCGAGCCCAACCAGTGCGTGGCCCTGATGGACTCCGACGGGGTGCTCAACCTGCACTCCTCCACCCAGGTGCCCCACTACGTGCAGCGCACCCTGGCCATGGTCACCGGCTTGAACATGAGCAAGGTCCGGGTGGTCAAGCCCTACGTGGGCGGCGGCTTCGGGCCCAAGGCCTCGGCCACGCCCATCGACCTGGCCGCCGGGTTCCTGGCCATGAAGACCGGCCGCCCGGTGCGCATGGCCTACACCCGCGAGCAGGTGTTTCTCTTCAGCCGGGCCCGCCACGGCTTCACCCACCACATGAAGATCGGCGTAAAAAAGGACGGCACCCTCATGGCCCTGGACCACCGGGCCACCCTGGACGGCGGGGCCTACTCCTCCTTCGGCATCGCCACGGTTTATTACGCCGGGTCGCTGTTGGGCGGGCCCTACAAGCTGCCCAACATGCGCTATCATGGCCTGCGCGTATTCACCAACAAGCCCGCCTGCGGAGCCCAGCGGGGCCACGGCGGGGTCATCGCCCGGGCCTTGTTCGAGCAGCAGATGGACGTCATCGCCGAGAGGCTGGGCATGGACCCCATCGAGCTGCGTCTCAAGAACATGATGGAAACCGGCGACGTGACCTGCAACGACCTGGCCATGAGCAGCCTGGGCATGCGCGAGTGCATCGAGGCGGTGAAAAACGGCTCGGGCTGGGACCAGAAGAAGGGCAAGCTGCCCAAGGGCAAGGGCATCGGCATGGCCTGCGGCTTTTTCGTCTCCGGCGCGGGCTACCCCATCTACCGCAGCGAGACCTATCACTGCACCATCATGATCAAGGCCGACGAGGACGGCGGAGGCATCGTGGTCTACACCGCTTCGGCCGAGATCGGCCAGGGCTCGGAAACCACCATGGCCATGATCGCCGCCGAGGCGGTGGGCATCCCCTACGAGCAGGTGCGGGTCAAGAGTGGCGACACCGACTTCGGCATCGACCTGGGGGCCTACTCCTCGCGCACCACCCTGATGACCGGCCACGCCACCAAGGAGGCCGGGGAAAACCTCAAGGCCATGATCCTGGAGACTCTGGCCCAGGAGTTGGAGATCGACCAGAGCCGCTTGGACATCAAGAATGGTCTCATCAAGATAAGCGGCGATCCGGTGGACTTCTCGGCCATACGCATTGGCTACATCAAGGAGCACCGCGGCTGGCAAGACCAGCCCAGCGGCGACGAGCTCACCTTCCGCGAGGCGGCCCGCCTGGCTTATCTGCGCCGGGGCACCCTGGTGTCCACGGGCAAGTACAAGCCTCCCGTGCTGGGCGGCAAGTACAAGGGCGCGGCGGTGGGCACCAGCCCGGCCTACGGCTGCTCGGCCCAGGTGGCCGAGGTGAGCGTGGACTTCGAGACCGGCCAGATCAAGGTGGAGCGCATCACCGACGCCCACGACTGCGGCCAGGCGGTGAACCTGACCAGCGTGGAGGCCCAAATGCAGGGCTCGGTGTCCATGGGCCTGGGCGAGGCCCTGTTTGAGGAAGTGAAGTTCGACGGCCAGGGCCGCATCTTGAACCCCAGCCTGGGCGAGTACCACATCCCCACGGTGATGGACATGCCCGAGACCAAGTGCATCGTGGTGGAGTCCGGAGAGCCCAACGGGCCTTTCGGGGCCAAGGAGGTGGGCGAGGGGGCCATCATGCCCACCATCCCGGCCATCTTGAACGCGGTGCGCAACGCCACCGGCTTGGTCTTGGACGAGACGCCGCTCACCCCGGAGCGGGTCTACCTGGCCATCAAAAAGCAAAAAGGGGCATGAAAGCCCCTCCCTCCCCAGGCTCGCGCCCGGCGGACGGCACGCCGCCGGGCGCGAGCCTTTCTCCCGGCCGCGCCAAATTCGAAGTCTACGGCGAAGAAATGATGGAAAAGACGGTGCACCAGACCGGCAACACCGGCCGGATTTATCTGCCCCAATCCTGGATCGGCAAGCGGGTAAAGATTATCCTGGTTAAGAGGTGACCAACCGCCGAGCGGAGAGCCATGCCCCATAGCATCACCATAACCGTGGACGGCCTGGCCGAGGAGGTGCCCCAGGGCCTCGGCCTGCCCCAGCTCATCGAACGCCACCAGGCCCAGCACAAGGACCTGATCGTGGAGATCAACGGCCGCTTCGTGCACCCCAAGACCTACCATGAGGTGGAGCTCAACCAGGGCGACCGGGTGGAGCTGATCCACCCCGCCTTTGGGGGCTAGGCGTGCCGGGCCGCTACACCATGCAGGAGCGCCTGGCCGGATGGGGGCCCCAGGGCCAGGCCCGCTTGGCAGGCTCCACGGTGGTGGTGCTGGGCATGGGCGGCCTGGGCGGCGCGGCGGCCATGCTCTTGTCCCGGGCCGGGGTGGGCCGTCTGCGCCTAGTGGACCCGGACCGGGTGGCTCTGGACAATTTGCATCGCCAGCTTCTCTACGATGAAGCCGATGCTTCCCAGGCCGCTCCCAAGGCCCAAGCCGCCGCCCGGCACCTGGGCGGGATCAACAGCGAGATAACTCTGGAGGCAATAGCCGAGGAGTTTCAGGCCGGCAACGGCCGGGAGCTGCTTGAGGGGGCCGACTTGGCACTGGATTGCCTGGACCGCCCCCAGCCGCGCTTTGTGCTCAACGAGCTGTGCGTAGAGTTGGGCCTGCCCTGGGTGCATGCCGGGGTGGTGGCCGCCCAGGGGCAGGTGTTGGTGCTGCGCCCCGGCCTGACCCCCTGCCTGCGCTGCTGGTTCCCCGAGCCGGGAGAGCCCGCCCTCACCTCGGCGCACGACGGCATCTTGGGCCCGGCCGCCGCGATGCTGGCCTCGTTGCAAGCGAGCGAGGCCCTCAAGCTGCTTTTGGGCCGCGAGGAGTCCCTGCTGGCCGGAATGCTGGTGGCGCGCCTGTGGCCGCCCAGCTTCCATGAGGTTCGCTTCAACCGGGGCGACCAGGAGCCCTGCCCGGTGTGCGGCTACTGAGCCTTAGCCCTCCGCCCCGACAACTCCCGGTCCTTGCCCTCCGCCCCCTGAATAGCGTTATGATAGAGACTATCAACAACTCGAAGCACCATGCCCCAGACGGCCAGCCCCGCCGGAGGGGCCGCGTGATGCCTTTCACCGCAACCCCTGACCCAAGCGCGGAGTGACCGAAATGCTCGACCCAAAAATGGAAGCCGCCATCAACGGCCAGATTAACGCCGAGATATATTCCTCCTATTTGTACATGTCCATGGCCACATGGTTCGACTCCCAGTCCCTGCCGGGCATGGCCCACTGGATGCGGGTGCAAGCCCAGGAGGAATGGACTCACGCCATAAAGTTCTACACCTATGTCAACGAGCGCGGCGGCCGGGTGATCCTCAGCGCCATCGACGGCCCGGCCACCGAGTGGGACAGCCCCCTGGCCGTGTTCCAGGCTGTGGCCGAGCACGAGGCCAAGGTGACAGGGCTCATCCACGGGCTCATGGACCTGGCCCTGGAAATTCGCGACCACGCCTCCAGCAGCTTCCTGCAATGGTTCGTCAACGAGCAGGTGGAAGAAGAGGCCAGCGCCGCCGAGGCGGTGGGCCAGATGAAGCTGGCCAAGGACAACCCCAGCGCCCTGTTGATGCTGGACAAGGACCTGGCCACCCGCGTGTTCACCATGCCGGTGTGGCTGGTCATATAACCCCAGAGCCATGGCCTGCCTGGAGCGAACAATGCCCTTTTTGCGCCCCCTGACCTATGCCCTGGCCCTGGTGCTGCTTGGCGCCTGGCCCGTTTTGGCCGCGCCCCCGGCTCCCCTCAGCGAGGCCACGAAGGCCTGCCTGGACTGCCACAACGAGGCCACGCCGGGCATCGTGGCCGACTGGCAACGGGGCCGCATGGCCCAGAAAACCCCGGCCCAGGCGCTCAAGGAGCCCGAGGTCCAGCGCCGGATGTCGGCCAAAAACATCCCCGCCGAGCTGATGCAGGTGGCCGTGGGCTGCGCCGAGTGCCACACCGGCGATGCCAAGAAGCACGCCGACAGCTTCGAGCACGGCGGCTCTCAGGTGCACCCGGTGGTCACTCCGGCGGACTGCGCCCGCTGCCATCCCCAGGAGCGGGAGCAATACGGCCACAACCTCATGGCCCACGCCCGGGCCAACCTGCTCAAGAACCCCATCTACATGGACCTGGCCCAGCAAACCAACGCGGTGCCCAAGATGGCCGGCGGCAAGATCACCATGGACCCACCCAGCCCCTTGGCCGAGGCCGAGTCGTGCCTCTACTGCCACGGAACCGAGATCAAGGTGAGCGGCAGCGTGACCCGCGACACGGGTGACTTTGGAGAGATGAGCTTCCCCAAGCTAACCGGCTGGCCCAACCGGGGAGTGGGACGCTTGAACCCCGACGGCACGGTGGGCTCCTGCACCGCCTGCCACACCCGCCACCAGTTCGCCATCGAGATGGCCCGCTCTCCCTACACCTGCTCCGAGTGCCACAAGGGACCCGATGTGCCGGTGTACAAGGTCTATCAGGTGAGCAAGCACGGCAACATCTACTACGCCATGCACAAGCAGTGGGACATGGGCAAGGTGCCCTGGACTCCGGGCAAGGACTTCACCGCCCCCACCTGCGCGGCCTGCCACGTGAGCCTGCTTACCGGCGCGGGGGGCAACGTCATCGCCCAGCGCACCCACCAGATGACCGACCGTCTGTGGGTGCGCCTGCTGGGGCTCATCTACGCTCATCCCCAGCCCAAGAGTCCCGAGACCTGGAAGATCACCAACGCCGACGGCCAGAGCCTGGCCACCACCCTGGGCGGCAAGCCCGCGTCCGAGTTCCTCATTGACGCCAAGGAGCAGACGGTGCGCAAGGCGCGCATGGCCAAGGTGTGCGGGGCCTGCCACGCCCAGGGCTGGGTGGAGGGGCAGATGGCCCGCCTGGACCAGACCGTCAAGGACTCCGACGCCATGGTCCTGGCCGCCACCCAGTTGATGATCGAGGCATGGCAAAAGGGTCTGGCCCAGGGCCCGCCCAAGGGCAGCCCCTTTGACGAGTACGTCGAACGGCTGTGGACCCAGCAGTGGCTGTTCTACGCCAACTCCGCCCGCTTCGCCTCGGCCATGATGGGCGCGGACCTGGGAGTGTTCGACAACCGCCGCTGGGACCTGAACAAGACGGTGCGCCACATGCAGGACTGGATCACGCTGCACCAGAAGCCGTAGACAGGCGCCTAAAAAGCAACCGCGCCCCGCCAAACCGGCGGGGCGCTTTTTTTGCCGGAACGGCCAGCCCGGATATTTCTGTAAGGTTGGACGGCAACAAACAACGATTCAAATTTTATGCGGTCCTTATGGAAAAAGCGCCAGCCCTATCTGGTTGCGTTTGTACCCGGCACCGGCCCAGCCAGCCGCCGGCAGGCAAGGCGACCGGCAAGCGAGGGCCGTAGGCGTAGCCCGGACTACGTCGAGGCCCGAACGCAGCCGGCAACGCGGCATGTCGGTGGCTGGCTGTGCCGAGCTAAACCCCGCGCCGGACCTCGGGCCAAAGCTCCTTGTGCAGAGGAAGCTGGAAGCGCACCGGCAGGCGGTCTTCCAGTATCCACCCGGCCACCTCCCGGGGAGCGATGGACCCGTGCACGCAGGAGAACAGCACCCTGGCCCGCTCGGCCAGGCGGTGGCTCTCCATCAGGCGGTGGGCGTAGTCGTAATCGGCCCGGTCGGCCACCACGAACTTTACCTCATGGTGAGGACGGAGCATTTCCAGGTTGGGCCAGTGCATGCGCTCGTGCATGCCCGAGGATGGGCACTTGAGATCCATGATCACGTGGACCTCCTCGGGAACCGAGACCAGGCTCACCGCACCGCTGGTTTCCAGGAGCACGGTGTAGCCCTCCTGGAGGAACATCTCCATCATGCGGGGCGCGGTGTCCTGGGCCAGGGGCTCACCGCCGGTAAGCTCCACCAACTCCACCCCCAGGCCCGCCACCTGCCCCAGTATTTCCTCCAGAAGCATCTCCCGCCCTTCGGTTTTGGCATAGGCGGTGTCGCACCAGGCGCAATCCAGGGGGCATCCGCTGGTGCGCACGAAGACGCAGGGCAGCCCCACGAAGCTGCTTTCACCTTGCAGGCTGAGGAATATCTCGCAGACCTTGAGCTTGTACATACTTCCGCCCTCCCCAGGCGGCCTTGGCCTTTCCACCAAATTTAAGATATCATTTTTTAACGATGCGGTGAATCATCGGCCATGCCGCTTTTTGGATCATCCACAAACTTGGCCGTGGGAGCAACGTAGTTGCCATATATTGCACTGGACAAAAAGTATTTCAACAAGCTCACCATAGCGGTGGGCCTTTTGGCCATCTCCGGAATCTTCTTTCTGGGCTTCTGGCTCTACACCGGCGATCTGAGCTACATCTCCAAGTACTTCTATATCCACCTGGCCTTTCTGCCCATCCACGCCCTGGTGCTGGGCCTGATCCTGGACGAGTTGATCCAACTGCGGGAAAAGATCGAGCGCCGCAAGCGGCTCAACATGTTCCTGGGCATATTCTTTAGGCAGATGGGTATCGATATCATGCTCAACCTGCTCAACCTGGTCAACAACCGGGACGAGATGGAGGAGCACATGCTGGTGGACAAGGACTGGAACGCACGGCGTTTCGCCAAGGCCCGGCGGGAGCTGGCCCACTTCAAGCTCCTGATGGAGCCCAACCCCAGGATGCTCTCCGCGCTCATGGAGGTGCTGACCTCGCGGGAAGAGGAAATCATCGCCATGACCCGCAACCCCCTGATGCTGGAGTTCGAAAGCCTGCACCATTGCCTGCTCAGTCTGTTCCACCTCATCGAGGAGTCCCACTTCCGGGGGTCGGTGGGAAAGCTCAGGCCCGAGGTGCTAAAGCACCTGGCCCAGGACGCGGGCAAGTCCCTCATCAGCTTGGCCGGGCTGTGGGTGGCCTATTTGGAGCACCTCAAGGACGAGCACCCGGTGTTGTTCGGCTTCCAGGTGGGCCTGCACAACTCCATCCAGCCCATGGAGTTGGATGAAAACGGCAACGCGCAGGAAGACTGAGCGCCAGGCGGCCCGAACCTTGAGCAACGCTCCCCAAGCCAGTTCCCGCTTCCTGGCCGCCGTGCCGGAGGCGGGCCGGGGGCTGATCAGCGTCATCATCCCCACCCTGAACGAACAGACGGGAATAGTCGCCTGCCTGGACCGTGTGAGCCGCGCCCCCGGGGTGGAGGCGATCGTGGTTGACGGCGGCAGCCGAGACGCCACCGTGGAGACGGCCCGCCGGACCGGGGCCAAGGTGATCGCCGCCCCCAGGGGCCGGGCCTGCCAGATGAACGCCGGAGCCGCCGCTTCCCAGGGTGACATCCTGCTTTTCCTGCACGCCGACACCAGTCTATCCCCCGGTTGGGATAGCGAGGTGCGCCGGGTCCTGGCCCGGCCCGGTGTGGCGGCCGGGGCCTTTGCCTTTCGCCTGGACCGGCGCACCGCCGGGCTGCGCTTCATCGAGCTGTGCGTTGCCTGGCGCTGCCGCCTGGCGTCCATGCCCTACGGCGATCAGGGATTGTTCCTGCGCCGGGACGTTTTCCTGGCCGCGGGCGGCTTTCCCGACCTTCCCATCATGGAAGATTGCGAGCTTGTGCGCCGCCTGAAAAAGCGGGGGCGTATCATTGTTTCTCCCGCCCCGGCTCTCACCTCGGCCCGCCGTTGGCAACAGAAGGGCATTCTGGCCACCACCGCCTTTAACTCCTTGGTGGTGGTGGCATTTTACCTGGGCTGTTCCCCTTCCCTGCTGCGCCGCCTTTACGACCGAGCCTGAGCCCGCCCGGCCCCCCGGCCCGCCTTTTGTGAAATCCATTCAGCTGCCATATAGCGGGTTGACAGTAACATTGCTCGCGGATACTAATGGTTATTCACGATGAGGATTGGCGGGCTCTGCCCGAACAGCAGCGGGAGAAAAATCTTGTCTAGTGTACGCACCGTAGAGGTGTCGGCCATCGCCGACACCGTGGCTCGCCTATGCGGCGAAGCCGACCTTTATCTACCAGAGGACGTGCGCCGGGCCCTGACCCAAGCCCAAGCCGACGAGCCCTCGCCGGTGGGCCGGGAGGTCCTGGAGCGCTTATTGGAAAACGCGGACATCGCGGCCGAGGAGAAGATGCCCATTTGCCAGGACTGCGGCCTGGCCATCATCTTCATTGACGTGGGCCAGGATGTCCATCTAACCGGCGGGGACCTCGGCGAAGCCATCAACGAGGGCGTGCGCCGCGGCTACCAAGAAAACTATTTGCGCAAGAGTTCCTGTCACCCCTTCAGCCGGGTGAACACCGGGGACAACACCCCGGCCATAATCCACACCCGCATAGTTCCCGGCGACAAGGTCAAGCTATGGGTGGTGCCCAAGGGCGGCGGGGCCGAGAACATGTCCAAGGTGTACCTGCTCACCCCGGCGGTGGGCCTGGCCGGAGTCAAGAAGGCCATCATGGACACCGTGGAAGCCGCCGGCCCCAACCCCTGCCCTCCCGTCATCCTGGGAGTGGCCGTGGGCGGCACCTTCGAGCAGGCGGCGGTCGCCGCCAAGCGCACCCTGCTGCGCAAGCTGGATTCGGTGAACCCCGATCCCGAAGCGGCCGTCTTGGAAAAGGAGCTGTTGGAGGAAGTGAACAAGCTGGGCATCGGCCCGGCCGGTCTGGGCGGCGGCACCACCTGCCTCAAGGTCTTCGTGGAGCTCATACCCTGTCACATCGCCAGCCTGCCGGTGGTCGTCAACATGCAGTGCCACGCCGCACGCCACAAGGAGGCCGTGCTATGAGCGAGCTAATCCGCCTGAGCCCTCCGCTGAGCGAAGCCGACGTCACCTCCCTGAAAGCCGGGGACAAGGTGCTGGTCAGCGGCACCATATACACTGGACGCGACGCGGCCCACAAGCGTATCGTGGAAACCCTGGCCGAGGGCGGTACGCCCCCCTTCCCCCTGGAAGGCGCGGTTATCTTTTACGTGGGGCCCTCGCCGCCGCCTCCCGGCCGGGTGATTGGTGCGGCCGGCCCCACCACCAGCTACCGCATGGACGCCTACGCGCCCACCCTTATGGAAAAGGGCCTCAGGGCCATGATCGGCAAGGGCAAGCGCAACGACGAGGTGAAACAGGCCATGGCCAAGTACAAGTCAGTGTACCTGGCGGCCATCGGCGGGGCTGGGGCCCTCATGGCCCGCTGCATCAAGGAGGCCGAGGTCATCGCCTACCCCGAGTTGGGGCCCGAGGCGGTGCGTCGCTTGGTGGTCGAGGACATGCCCCTTTTCGTGGTCAATGACGTGCACGGCGGCGACCTTTATCAGCAGGGACGCCAAGCCTACGCGCGCCGCTAAACATAAAACCTCCACCGCTACGCAGCGGTGGGGCTGGAGAACAAGGCAGGACAACTATGAGTAGTAGCGTAGACACCGCTATTTTTGTCAAGCCCCCCACCAGGGTGTCGGCATATCTGGACTGGCTCCAGATGCTCACCGGTGCCGGGCTAATCATGTTCATGTGGAGCCACATGGTCTTGGTGGCCAGCGTGAACATCGGCCCTAACGTGATGAACACCATCGCCTACTTCTTCGAGGCCACCTACATGGCCCAGGTGGGCGGGCCCATCATCGGGGCCACCATGCTTTTGCACTTCATCCTGGCCGCCCGCAAGATCCCCTACACCTCCGACGCCCAGGGGGTGATCTGGCGGCACGCCCGCATGCTGCACCACACCGACACCTGGCTGTGGCTCATCCAGGCCTTCACCGCCATGGTCATCCTGATCATGGGCTCGGTGCACATCTGGACCGTGCTGACCAACCTGCCCATCACCGCGGCCAAGAGCGCCATGCGGGTGCAGGGCGGTTTCTGGGGCGTGTTCTATCTGATCCTCCTGCCCATGGTGGAGTTGCACGTGGGCATCGGCTTTTACCGCATCGGGGTAAAGTGGGGCTTCATCAAGCGCAGCGGGCGCAAAAAGTTCCACCGGTTCGAAAACATCTGGACCGGCGCCTTCATCCTGATTGGCCTGATCACCATCATTCGGCTGTGGACCCTGCCGATTGCGGGCAACTAAGGAGGACGCCACCATGGAACATGAAACTTTCTACACAGATCTCTTGTGTGTGGGCGCCGGGCTGGCCGGTGAGCGCGTGGCCATCGCCGCCGCCTCGGCCGGGTTCGACGCCATCCTCCTGAGCCTGGTCCCCGCCCGCCGCTCCCACTCCTGCGCCGCCGAGGGCGGCATGCAGGCCGCCTTGGGCAACTGCGCCATGGGCGAGGGCGACAGCCCGGACGTGCACTTCGCCGACACGGTGAAGGGCTCTGACTGGGGCTGCGACCAGGAATGCGCCCGCATCTTCGCCGACACCGCGCCCGTCGCGGTGCGCGAGGCGGCCAACTGGGGCATGCCCTGGAACCGCGTGGTGGCCGGCAAGGCCAAGTACTGGAAGGGCGGCGAGGAGTTCGAGGCCGAGGAAAAGAAAGACAAGCACGGCCTGATCACCGCCCGCGCCTTTGGCGGCACCGCCAAATGGCGCACCTGCTACACCGCCGACGGCACCGGCCACACCCTGCTCTACACCCTGGACAACAAGGTGACCCAGCTGGGCGTGCGGGTGCACGACCGGGTCGAGGCGGTCAGCCTGCTCCACGACGGCGCCAACTGCATCGGATGCGTGGCCCGCGACCTCAAGACCGGAAAGCTCCGAGTCTACCTGGCCAAGGCCACCCTCATCGCCACCGGCGGTTACGGACGCCTCTACTCCGAGACCACCAACACGGTGATCAACGACGGCGGAGGCCACATCATCGCCCTGGACACCGGGCTGGTGCCCTTCGGCAACCCCGAGGCGGTGCAGTTCCATCCCACCGGCGTGGTGCCCACCAACATCCTGGTGACCGAGGGTTGCCGGGGTGATGGCGGCACCCTGCTGGACGTGGATGAAAAGCGCTTCATGGACATCTACGAGCCCGCCAAGGCCGAGTTGGCCTCGCGGGACGTGGTCAGCCGGTGGATGATGTACCACATCGCCCAGGGCAAGGGCGTGCCCTCTCCCTACGGCGACCACCTCTGGCTGGACATCCGCCACCTGGGGGCCCATCACATCACCACCAAGCTGCGCGAGGTCTACGACCTGTGCCGCCACTTCCTGGGAGTGGACCCCATCAACCAGCTCATCCCGGTGCGCCCGGCCCAGCACTACTCCATGGGCGGGGTGCGCACCAACAGCGACGGCGCGGCCTATGGGCTCAAGGGCCTGTTCTCCTGCGGCGAGTCGGCCTGTTGGGACATGCACGGCTTCAACCGCCTGGGCGGCAACTCCCTGGCCGAGACCATCGTGGCCGGCCGCTACGTGGGCATGAAGGTGGTGGAGTTCCTTCAAGGCGCCGAGGTCACCCTCAAGTCGAGCATGGCCGAGCAGGGCTTGGCCTCCATGAGCGAGCGCATCGATCGCCTGGTGAACCGGGCCGACGGCGCGGAAAACGTCTACGCCATCAAGGACGCCATGCAGTTGGTGATGATGGAAAAGGTGGGCATCTTCCGCAACGGAACCGACCTGCAAGCCGCTGTGGACGCCCTGCGCGAGATCTACGCCAAGGCCAAAAAGATCGGCCTGCGCTCTAGCGGCATCGGGGCCAACCCGGAGCTGGCCCTGGCGCTCAAGATGCCCGGCATGGTGCGTCTGGCCATCTGCGTGGCCTACGGCGCCCTGATGCGCACCGAGAGCCGGGGCTGCCACGCCCGCGACGACTACCAGGCGCGAAACGACCGCGACTGGCTCAACCGCACCCTGGCCTATTGGCGCGACCTTGACGCCGATCTGCCGGATCTGCAGTACGAGCCGTCCACCAAGGTCATGTACATGCCGCCTGGCGACCGCGGCTACGGCAAGACCGAGATTATTCCCATGGACGCCCCCAAAGAGGACTAGCCATGAGCAGGCAACTGAAATTCAATATATTCCGTTTCAACCCCGAGGACCCCAACTCGGAGCCCCATACCGACACCTTCATGCTGGAGGAAACCCCCAGCCTCACCCTGTTCATCGCGCTCAACAAGATCCGCGAAGAGCAGGACCCCTCGTTGATGTTCGACTTCGCCTGCCGCATGGCCATCTGCGGCTCCTGCGGCATGGTCATAAACGGCCGCCCCGGCCTGGCGTGCAAGACCCTGACCGTCGAGCTGCCCCAGGAGATCACCCTGATGCCCCTGCCGGTGTTCAAGCTGGTGGGCGACCTCTCGGTGGACACCGGCACCTGGTTCCGCGCCACCAACACCAAGATCGAGTCCTGGATCCACACCGACCAGGAGTTCGATCCCGAGGCCATCGAAGAGCGCATGGAAAACGATCTGGCCAACTCCATCTTCGAGCTGGAGCGCTGCATCGAGTGTGGTTGCTGCCTGGCCTCCTGCGGCACGGCCAACATGCGCGATGACTTCGTGGGTGCCTTCGCCCTGAACCGCATCAGCCGCTTCATCATGGACCCCCGTGATAAGCGCACTGATCCCGAATACTTCGATGTGGTGGGCACCGATCAGGGCATCTTCGGCTGCATGGGCCTGCTGGCCTGCGAAGACGTCTGCCCCCGGGAGATTCCCCTGCAAGACCAGTTGGGCATCCTGCGCCGCAAGATGGCCTTCCAGGGACTCAAGAACATCTTCAAGCCCAAGGAGAAGGGCCGTCACCGGCGCTTCTAGTTTCACGAGCCGCACTTATGGCGGGCCGCCCTCGGGGGCGGCCCGTCTTGTTGTGCCCACCCCGCCAGGGCCGGGAGTTTGTGTTTGACACCTCCCTTGGGTCTGTTCTAGCATGAGCAGGGAATAACTATTGAAACCGGACGGTTGTGACATCAAGACCCGCCGGAGGCTCATAGGAGCGTCTTTTGACAGACAACCCGCCCATCAAGGTCGTTTTTTCACCCGAGGCTATCCAACGCCGCGTGCGGGAACTGGCCGAGCAGATAAGCGCCGACTTCGCCGGCCAGGAGCCCATAATGCTGGGGGTGCTCAAGGGCTGCTTCATCTTTTTGAGCGACTTGGTGCGCCAAGTTGACTTCCCTCTGGAAGTAGATTTCGTGCGCCTGGCATCCTACGGCAGTTCGGATACCTCCAGCGGCAGGGTGCAGTTGGTCAAGGCCCCGGAGCTACCCATCAAAGGACGCCCGATAGTGGTGGTTGAAGACATCATCGACACCGGGATCACCCTGAAGTGGCTGGTGGAGTATTTGCACTCCATGGGCCCCAGCTCGGTCCACCTGTGCGTATTGGTGGACAAGGCCGAGCGCCGCGAGGTGGAGGTTGAGGTGGACTACGTGGGCTTCAAGGTCCCCGGCGGATTCCTGGTGGGTTACGGCCTGGACTTTGACGAACAATATCGTTTCCTACCCGGTATTTACGAGCTGACACACCAAGGAGCCGGGATGTAATCATGAAGGTGCATTGCCAAACCTGCGGCACGGATTTCCGCCTGGACGACAGCCTGGTGCCGCCGGAGGGCGCCTGGGTGCGCTGCAGCCAGTGCGGAGACGTCTTTCAGGTGATCCCCGAGGTCCAGGAGCAAGCTCCCCCTCCCCCGGAAACCACGCCCCAGGAGCCGGAGCAGACCTTCTACGAGGCCGTGTCGGCGGCTTTGCCCCAGGAGCCCGTGCCCCCGGCGGCCCCGCAGGAGCCCGCCCCCAGCCAGCAGGCCGGATTTTGGGCCGAGGAGGCCACGGCCAGTTCCCTGGACCTTTCCGTGATGGAGCGGGCCGAACAGGAGCGGGCCCGCAAGCGGGCCGACTTCGGCCTGGAGCAACGCCCCGAGATAGCCCAGCGTCCCCCTGGGGGCCCCTTGTTCAAAGCGTTTTTCTGGCTGATCGGCATCCTGCTTTTGGCGGCCATAACCGCCCTGGGCTCGGTGGTGGTCATGTCCCGCCTGGGGGTGGGTCACGAGGTGGTGGAACGGGCCGCCCGCCTGCCGGGCATGGCCCCTCTCTTGGGGCGCTCCGCCAAGGGCGGCTCCCGAGCGGCCGCCATCACCGCGGTGAGCATGAGCCTGGTGGAGGTGAAGAGCTTCAACCGGATCAACGAGACCTCGGGCCGCATCTTCGTGATTCAGGGCAAAGTGGTCAACCATCACCAGCGCCCTCGCACCTCGGTGTTGGTGCAAGGCACCTTGCACGACGCCACCGGCAAAACGGTGCGTCAGGCCTCATCCTACGCGGGCAGCGTCTTCACCCCCGAGGAACTGCGTTTCCTCAGCCTGGGGGCCATTGAGCGCCGCCTGTCCAGCCCCCTGGCCCTGGACGCCAAGCCTTACGTGGTGGCCCCTGGGGAATCGCTGCCTTTTATGATCGTTTTGACCAACGTGCCTGACCAACCCTTGGAGTACACTGCGGCGGTGGTCGGGTCCGACCCGGCGGAGGAAAGGCCGGTGCTGCGCTGATCTTCAAACGACAGCGAAAGGCCCGCAAAGCCTGGTCAGGGCAGCCGGCGTACACCAGCATGATTCAACGCGTCATTTGGGGCGTGGTGTGCAGCCTGAGCGTGGTGGTCATGGGCACCCTGGGCTACCGCTGGCTGGAAGACTACACCTGGCTGGAATCCATCTACATGACCATCATCACCGTGACCACGGTGGGTTTCGGCGAGGTGCGCCCCCTCAGCTCCACGGGCCGCATCTTCACCATGGTGTTGATGCTCTCCGGCGTGGGCACCATCTTGTACCTGCTCACCACCCTGACCCAGTTGGTGGTGGAAGGCAAACTCCGTGAGTTAATGGGGAGAAGAAGCTTGGAAAGAGCCATACGCTCCTTGAAGGATCATTATATCGTCTGCGGCTACGGGCGCATCGGGGCCCTGGTGACCGAAATGGTGCGCGAGGCGGGCCGCGAGGTGGTGGTCATCGACAACAACGAGGAAGTGACCCGCCGCCTGGATGGCGAAGGCATTCACTACGTGCTGGGCTCGGCCACCGAGGACGAGAGCCTGCTGGCCGCCGGGGTGGAGCGCGCCCAGGGGCTCATCGCCACGGTCAGCTCGGACGCGGACAACGTGTACATCGTGCTCACCGCCAAAGACATGCGGCCGGACATCTTCATCATCGCCCGGGCCACCGAGCCGGGCAGCGAGCGCAAACTCAAGCACGCCGGGGCGGACAAGGTGGTGAGCCCCTATTTCATCGGAGCCCGGCGCATCGCCCAGACCGTGATCCGCCCCTCGGTGGCCGACTTCATCGACCTCACCTTCCACAGCACCACCGCGCAGCCCCTGCGCATGGAGGAGCTGACCGTGGGAGCCCAGGCCGAATTGGCCGGGGTGAGCCTCAAGGACTCGGGCATCCGCCAAAAGCTGGACCTCATCGTGCTGGCGGTCAAGAAAGCCGACGGCAACATGCACTTCAACCCCCCGGCGTCCACGGTGGTCGAGGTGGGTGACACCCTCATCGCCATGGGGCCGGGCAGTTCCATGAGCAAGCTGGCCAAGATTTTGGGCGACCGCCAGGTTTAGGCCCGGCCAGCCCGGGAAACGCCTTCAGCCCAGCAGCAGGATGACCACCGCGCCGGCCACCATGAGGCCGGAGGCCATGAGATGCTGGGCCAGGCGCGCCTCCTTCAGGAACACCCCGCCATAAAGCACCGCCATGATGATGCTCAGGCGCTTGACCGCGATCATGTAGGCGGCCGGGGCCTGGACCAGGGACCAGTAGTGGCACACCAGCATGGCCGCCATGCACAGCCCCACCCCCAGGGCGGGCCAAGGCCGGCGCACCCAGTCCCAGCCCAGTTGCCGCCGGGCGGCCAGCACCGCCACAAAGGCCGCGGACAACAGCAAGGGATAGGCCGAGGCCATGAACCAAGGTCCCGAGGCGATGAGGGCCACCTTGGCCAGGGTGAGGGTGTATCCATACATGGCGCTCGCCGCCAAAATCAGCAGGGAGCCCTTCTCCTTGGTCACCGCCAACAGCGGAGCGGCCCAGCCCCGGCGGACATGGTGCAGGTTCAAAGCATAGGCCCGATCACCACCAGCAACAGACCGGCCAAGCCGGAAGCATTCGGCAGCTCGTCCAGAAACAGCCAACCGGTGCCGATGACGAACAAGGGCGTAAAGGCCATGAAGGGCATGGTCAGGGCCAGGGGCGACACTTGGATGGCCCTTAAATAAAGGAACAGGGCCCCCACCTCGGCGGGCAGGGCCAGACCGGCGGCCCAGTAAAAAGACGGCTGGATGTCCGGCATGGGGGCCAGGAGCAGCACCGCAAGGCACACCGGAGCCAGGCCGGTGAGACGCACCAGGATAAGCTGCCCCACCGGCAAGTCGCTGAAGTAGCGTTTGGTCAGGTAGTCGCCGGTGGCCAGAAAAAAGGCCGCGGCCAAAGCCAGCCAAAACCACCTCATGACCGGCGGTCGTTCAGAAAGGCGATGAGCCCGGCGCGGCCGGGCAGGGCGGTGCGCCCGCCCAGGGCGGTCACGCTGATGGCGGCCAGGGCGCAGGCCGTGGCCAGGGCCTGCCGGGGCCCCTGCCCTTCCAGGATGGCGTGGGCCATGCCCGCGTGAAACACGTCGCCCGCCCCGGTGGTGTCCACCGCCTCCACCGCGAAGCCGGGGTGCTCCAAGAACTCGCCATCGGCCAGCATCTGAGCCCCGCGCTCGCCCACGGTGCGCCCCGCCCACAGCGGCCCCATGGCGGCCAGTTCCCGCAGGGCCACCATGGGGTCGTCCCGGCCGGTTAGGCGCTGGGCAAAGCCGCTGTCTCCCATCACCACGTGGCACAGGCTAACCAGTTCGGCGGTGCCGTCCCGCACCCTTTCGGCGTCCAGGGTGACCACTGCCCCGGCGGCGCGGGCGATGCGCGCGGCCTCCAGGCCGGCCTCCACAAAGTGGCCGTCCAGGTGCAGCAAGCGGCAGGAAGCGATCTGGGCGCGGTCCAGATCGCCGGGCTCCAGGCGGCAGGCCTCGTCCCTGGTCCAGACTATGGTGCGCTCGCCGCCCCCCTCCTCCACCAGGATGAAGGCCTCCTGGCTGTGCGCGCCGGGCTTGACCACCAGGCCGCCCAGGTCCACCTCGAACTCGGCCAGGCGGGGACCGGCCAGACGCCCGGTCTCGTCGTCGCCCACCGCCCCGGCATAGCTAACCCGGTGGCCCAGGCGGGCCAGGGCGCAGGCGGCGGTGGCCGCCTGGCCACCGCCGGAGTTGACCATGCGGCGCATACGAATCTTGCTCCCCCGACTGGGATAGCGGGGGATAAGGCAGAGATGGTCCGAGGCGTTTAGCCCCAGACAAAGGGCGTCCCAAGAACGCTGCCCGGCCGCGGGCAAGGGCAAGGGCCCGCCGCCGGGCAAGCGGCTAGCCTTCCTTGGGCAGGATGCGCACCGGCACTACGCCTTCCAGGGCCTTGGCAAAGCGCTGGGCATCGCTCTCGTCGCCCACGATGGCCCCATAGTGCATGGGGATGGCCAGCTTGGGTCCGATGACCTGGGCCGCGGCCACCGCCTCTTCGGCGGTCATCACGTAGGTGCCGCTCACCGGCAACAGGGCCACGTCCACGTGCAGGTGCTCCATCTCCGGAATGTAGTCGGTGTCACCGGCGTGGTAGATGCTCACCCCGTCCACGGTGAGGATGAACCCCAGCCAGCCGTTATCCCTAGGATGGAACTCCTTGTTCAGGTTGTAGGCGGGCACCGTCTGCACGGTGAGGTCGCCCAAGGTGACCTTCTGACCGGGCACCAGGGCCTTCACCTTGCCCGAGAGCTTGTCCGCGCTGTCGGCCTCGGTGAGGATCACCGTGTTCTCGCCCTGGATCTTGGCCACGTCTTCGGGCACGCAGTGGTCGAAGTGATCGTGGCTGATCAAGATCAAGGAGGCCTGGGGTCCCCCGGTCAACTCGTAAGGGTCGAAGTAGATGGCGCCCTGGGGCCGGTCCAGCCGAAAGCTGTCGTGGCCCAGCCAATGCAGGTCACCCACCACCTTTTCGATGGCGGCTTGGTCGGCCATGGTTCCTCCCTTGAATGTTTGGTCGTCTTACCTTTCGGCCAGCACTACCCGGTGGTTGACCAGGGACATGGATTTGATGCGCCCGGCCAGGGTTTTTTGCTCGCCGTAGATGGATACCAGCCGAAGGGTGCCGTCCTCCTGGGGTTCGATGAGGTCGACGTCGGCCAGGTACAGCTCTTCCTGACCGCTTTTGTTGAGCAGGTAGGCTGTTGCTTCACACATTGGAAAACATCTCCTTAAGGCGGACCTGCACGATGTGGTCCACTTGGTGGGGTAATGGCTCTCGGGCCACGCTGGCCACTTCCACGTTTTCCTGGGTTAGGGGCAGGAGGAATTTGCGGGCCCGGCAGGAGGCCACGGCTGCGGCCACGGCCGGGGTTATCTCACCCATCATGGAGTTGGCCAAGACGATGCCGATGGGTCCGATGATCACGTCGGCGTCTCTAATGGTTACCAGGATGGCGTTTTCGCCGGTGGCGCCCCTGTTGGCGCCGGCCTTCATCATTTGGGCGGTGGCAATGGCGTTGCTGCCCAAGGCCAGCACCTCCACCGTTTCGGCATACTCTTCCTTGAGCCGCCGGATGATGACGCTGCCTATACCGCCGCCCTGGCCGTCGATAACACAGATGCGCAAGCTTGCCTCCTTGTTTAAAAGAGAATACACTTATGCCCAATAGCTGACAAGCCCGCGCGTAAGTGCAGGCAAAAGGAGAGATTTAAGCGCATGATCCTCGCGGGGCTGGCCTTGATAATAGCGGGATATCTTTTGGGCGCGGTGCCCTTCGGGCTCGTGGTGAGCCGCGCCATCGGTGGGCCCGATCCCCGCCAAGGAGGCTCCGGAAACATAGGGGCCACCAATGTGGCCCGTCAGGCAGGCAGGGCCGCCGGAGTGCTAACTCTCCTGTTGGACATCGGAAAGGGCCTGGGCCCCGCCCTGCTGGCCGACTACTGGCTAACCCCCTGGTGGGCCGGGGCGGTGGGTCTGGCCGCCTTCGTGGGCCACTGCTGGCCGGTGTACCTGAGCTTTCGAGGCGGCAAGGGCGTGGCCACCTTCCTGGGCGTGCTCCTGGGCCTGGCCCCCATGGCCGGTCTGGCCACCGGCCTGGTGGTTATCCTCTTGGCCATCTTCAGCAAGCACATGTCATTGGGTTCCATGGTGGGCTGCGGCAGTTCGGTGGGCTGGCTCTGGGTGGCCGAAGCACCGCCGGCCTTTATGGTCATGGCCACCGTGATGACCTTGCTGGTCCTGTACAAACACCGCGAAAACATCGGCCGCCTAAAGGCGGGTCAGGAGCACGGCTGGCGCTAATCCGGCTATAAGCGTCCCTTGCGCCTGGCTTTCTTGCGCTCAGCCTTGGGCAGGCGCTTGGCCGGCCCCCTCTTTTTGGTGGTAAAGTCCCAGCCGTCGTCGCCCCCCTCCCCCGTGGGAGGCAATCCCAGCGCCACCTCCAACAAACGGTTGCCGAACTCCTCGGAGCTGAGCACCACCGCGCCGTGCACCCGGCAGCGTCCGGCCAGCTCCCGGTCGCTGGTCACCACGGTGATGCCGCCGCCCTCCTTGGCGGCCAGGGCGGCGATCACGTCATCGGCCGAGCGATCGGAACCGGAGAAACGCACCGGCGTGCCGGCCAGGCGCTCTTTGTCCCCGCCGGGAGTCACCCCGCCGTCGAACACCACTCGCACTTTGTTCTGGGGGCGTTTTTTGCGGTAGAGGCGCAGGGCCTCCATGAGGGCCTCGCGGCCCTGGCCCTTGTCCGAGGCGAAGGCCAGCTCGGGCACGGTGTGGATCAGATTGTATCCGTCGATAACCAGGCGCATGAGACGGGACTAACTATTGAAAAGCTCCAGCAGCCGCTCCAGCTCCTTGTTGGAGGAAAAGCGGATGGTGATGACCCCCTTCTTGCCCTTGCGCTTAATCTCCACCGGGGCGCCCAGGCGATAGCGCAGGTCTTCGGCCAGGCTGGTGAGTTGCACCTCTTCCTGGGTGGGGGCCTTTGGAGGCGCGGGCTCCATGGACATCTTCTTGACCAGGGCCTCGGCGGCGCGCACCGAAAGCCCCTTGGTCACGATCTCGTCGCGGGCGGCGCGCATGGCCGCTTCGTTGCCCAACGACAGCAGGGCCCGGGCGTGCCCGGCGGTCAAGAGCCCGGCGGCCAGATCCTTTTGCATCTCCACCGGGAGCTTCAGAAGGCGCAGGCTGTTGGCCACGGTGGAGCGGTCGCGCCCCACCCCCCTGGCGATCTCCTCCTGGTTGAGCTGAAAATCACCGGCCAAGCGGCGGTAGGCGTGGGCCTCTTCCAGGGGGTTCAGGTCCTCGCGCTGCAGGTTCTCCAAAAGGGCCAGGAGCAGGGCCTGTTGGTCCGTGGCCCGGCGCACCACCACCGGCACCGACAAGCGACCCGCCAACTGGCTGGCTCTGAGGCGGCGCTCCCCGGCGATGAGCTGATAGCCCTGGTCCACCGGCCGCACCACCAACGGCTGCAACACCCCGTGCTCGGCGATGGACTCTGCCAGGGCCTTGAGGGCGTCGCCGTCGAAAATGCGGCGCGGCTGATAGGGGTTGGGCTCCAGGCGCTCGATGGGCAACTCCACCACCCGTTCGCCGGGCCCCGGTTCGGTGGCCAGTCCTCCACCGGGATAATCGTCGTCACCCAACAATGCGGCCAGTCCTCGTCCCAAAGCCGGCACCTTGCGGCGCAGCGGCTTCTTCTTGTCAAAGGTCTGGTCGCTCATGCCGCCTGGCCCTCCTCCGGCGCTCCCGAATTGCTGCGGGGGCCGTCCATGACTTCCTGGGTCAGGGCCAGGTAGCTCTGGGCCCCGGCGCAACGGGCATCGTAGAGTATCACCGGCAGGCCGTGGCTGGGCGCCTCGGAAAGCCGCACGTTGCGCGGCACCACCGTTTCGTAAACCATTCCCTTGAAATGGCCCCGCACGTCGTCGGCCACCTGATGGGAAAGGTTGTTGCGTTGGTCGTACATGGTCAGCAGGATGCCCTCCACCTGAAGCCCCACGTTCAGGGTGCGGCGCACCCTGGCGATGGTGTGCAGCAGTTGGGTGAGCCCCTCCAAGGCGTAATACTCGGTCTGCAAGGGGATCAACACCCCATGGCAGGCGGTGAGGGCGTTGAGGGTCAACAGGCCCAGGGAGGGGGGACAATCCAGCAAAATATAGCTATAACTGGAAGTTAAAGGAGACAAGGCCGTGGCCAACAGACGCTCGCGCCCCGCCGACCCGGCCAGTTCCACCTCCGCCCCGAACAGGTTCACGTCCGAACCCAACAGGTGCAGGTTTTCCAGGGTGGTGGGCTGCACCGCCTCACGGGCGGTAACCTGGCCGATCATGACGTGGTACAGGGTGGGGCTGCCGGCATCAAGAGCGACCCCCAGGCCGCTGGTGGCGTTGCCCTGGGGGTCGCAGTCAACCAAGAGGGTGGATTGCCCGGCCGAGGCCAGGCACGCGGCGAGATTCACCGCGGTGGTGGTTTTACCCACCCCACCCTTTTGGTTGGCTATGGTTATGATTCGGCCCATGCCTTCAACTTAGCCGGGCAAGGCCGGCACAAGCAAGCCCCAAAGGGGGGCTTTAGCGTCGTTTACCCTTACGACCCGATTTTTTGCTCCGCTTTTGCCTGGCCGCGCTGGCGGCCTTGCCGGCGCTGACCTGGGTGGGGGCGGCTTGCGCGGCCAACGGCTCCGGGCGGACCGCTGCGGCCCTGGCCGGTTCGGAGCGCCGGATGACCATGGGCCGTCCTTCGGGCAGCAGCAAAAGCACCGGGCTGGCCACGAAGATGGAGGAATAGGTGCCCACCACCACGCCGACCAGCAGGGCCAGGGCGAAGTCCTCGATAACCCCGCCACCCAGGATGAACAGACACGCCAGCACCAGCAGAGTGGTGCCCGAGGTCAGAATGGTGCGGCTGAGGGTCTGGTTTATGGAGGCGTTGATGGTCTCGCCCAAGGGTTGCTTGCCCGACTTCTTCAGGTTCTCGCGGATGCGGTCGTAGACGATGATGGTGTCGTTGAGCGAGTAACCGATGATGGTCAGCAGGGCAGCCACGGTGGCCAGGGTGAATTCCTTGTCCAGCAGGCTGAACACACCCACGGTGATGACCACGTCGTGGATCAAGGCCACGATGGCGCCCAAGGCGTAGCGCAGCTTCAGAAGCCAGCAGGCGCCCACCGTCACCACCAAGGCGGTGAGGATGAGCAACACCATGGCGATGCCCTCTTCGCCCCCCATGGCGGTGATCAGGGCCTGCACCAGCAGGGTGGCCCCCACCAATACACCGGCCATCACCGCGGCCAAGCCCCACTTCTGCTCAAAGCGCCCGGAGATGTACACCGCGATCATGATGATGGCGTAGAAGATGGCCAGCAGGGCCTTCTCGCGAAGGTCCTTGCCCACCTTGGGGCCCACCATCTCCACCCGGCGCACCTCCACCTTGCCTTTGCCGTAGGTCTTGGCCAGGGTTGTGCGGACCCGGTCGCTCAGGCCTTGCAGTTCGAGCCCGGAACGCTCGTTGCGGATGAGGAACTCGTTGTTCTTCTTGTCTCCAAAGCCCTGCACCAGGGACTGGTCCATGCCTAGGGGCGCCAAGGCCTTCTTTATGTCCGCGGCGTCGGTGGGCTGAGTGAAGCGCACCTGCACCAGGATGCCGCCGGCGAAGTCGATGCCGTAGTTGGGGCCACCGTGGATTAAAAGGCTGACTACGGTCAACAAAATCAGCAGGCCGCTGACGATGTAGGCCTTAACACGGTTGCCAACAAAATTTATGTTTACGTTCGGCTTTATAAATTCCATGGGTGCTCCACCCTAGATCAGAAGCCGCCGGGGCCTGAACTGGTGCAGGTAAAGGTCAAACAGCAACCTGGTGAAGGTGATGGCCGTGAACAACGACGAGGCGATACCTATGGTCAGCGTCACCGCGAAGCCGCGGATGGGCCCGGTTCCGAACTGGAACAACACCAGGGCCGCGATCAGGGTGGTGATGTTGGCGTCCAAAATGGTCAGGGTCGCCTTGCCGTAACCCGCCTCCACCGCCGCGAAGGGCGTCTTGCCCATCCTCAGCTCTTCACGCACCCTCTCGAAGATCAGCACGTTGGCGTCAACCGCCATGCCGATGGTCAGGATGATGCCCGCTATGCCCGGCAGGGTCAGGGTCGCCTGGAAGGCGGCCAGGGCCCCGGTGATGATCACCAGGTTTAACAGCAGCGCCAGGTTGGCGAACACACCGGCCAAGCGATAATAGAGCAGGATGAACGCCACCACCAGGCAGAAGCCCACCACCATGGACAGCAGTCCCTTGTCGATGGAGTCCTGACCCAGGCTGGGGCCCACGGTGCGCTCTTCCAGGATCTTCACCGGAGCGGGCAGCGCGCCCGAGCGCAGCACCACGGCCAGATCCCTGGCCTCTTCCATGGTGAAGTCGCCGGAGATGCGGGCCTCGCCGCCGGTGATGGGCTCCTGGATTACCGGAGCCGACTGCACCTTGCCGTCCAGGATGATGGCCAGGCGCTTTTTCACGTTGCGGGTGGTGATGTCGGCGAACTGGCGGGCCCCGGCCCGGTCAAAGGCCACCGAGACGTAGGGCTGGTTGTACTGGGAGTCCATCTGCACCCGGGCGTCGGTGATGGTGGCCCCGGTCATGGCCACCCGGCGGTGCACCACAATGGGCTCCTTGTCCACCCGGCCGCTGGCATGGTCGCGCCGGTACATATCCAAGATCTCGTCGCCCGGAGGCAAGGTGGCCTTGGTCACCGTGGCGGGGTTCACCGAGTCGTCGACCAGCTTGAACTCCAGCTGGGCGGTCTTGCCGATTAGGGCCACCGCCCGCTGGGGGTCCTTGACGCCCGGCAGCTGGATGAGGATGCGCCCCTCGGATTGGGGCAGAATCTCCGGCTCGCTCACCCCGAACTGGTCCACGCGGTTGCGGATGGTTTCTAGGGCCTGGGTGGAGGCCTGCTCGGCGATGTGCTTGGCCGCCTTGGCGGTGAGCTGCAAGATCATCTGGATCTTGCCGTCCTCCAAGGTGCGGCTGGAAGCCACGGCGTAGTCGGGATAATCCCGCTTTACCAGGTCCTCCAGCTTGGCCCGGTCGTTGTTGTGCAGCAAGACCAAACTGATGGTGTTGTCTTTACCGGCCTGGGGGCGAATGGCGCGAATGTTGTCATCTTGTATTTTGCGCTGCAGCTCCTGGCTGGAGCGCTCCACGGAGGCGGCAACCGCTTTCTGGGTCTCCACCTCCAGGATCAAGTGCATTCCCCCCTGCAGGTCCAGGCCCAGGCGAACGCGGTCGCTGGGCAAGGTGTTGGTCCACCAGGCAGGCAGTTTGCCGCCTCCTATGGTGGGCACCAGGTAAAGCAGGGCCAAAATGACGACCACAGCCACCAGGGTGGACTTCATAAAGAAGTTCTTAGGCAAGGTGAACTCCTAACGCAGCAGATTCCCTCCCCGGCCGGTTGGGCCGGAGATGGGCGAAACCAATTTCAGCTTGCGGTTACTTCTTGGCCGGGGGAGCCGGCGGAGCGCCGCCAGCGCCGACCACACCGGCGATGTGCCCACGGCTGACCTTGATGCGGACCTGGGGAGCGATCTCCAAAGTCAGGTTCTGGTCGTCCAGACCGGTCACGCGGCCGTAGATCCCGCCGTTGGTCAGAATCTTGTCGCCCTTGTGGATGTTGGCCAGCATGGCCTTGTGGGCCTTGGCCTTCTTCTGCTGGGGCCGGATGAGCAGGAAGTAGAAAATCACGAACATCAGTACGAGCATGGGGATGGGGCCGGAGAGAAGTCCGCCCAAACCGCCGGCGCTTTCGCCACCGCTGGCGCTCTGCTGCCCACCGCCCATAGCCCAGGCGGTGCCCGTGGTCAACCAATCTAACATCTTATCCTCCCTAGGTTAACGCCGCCCGCTCCTGGCCCGAGGGCTCCAGCCCCGCAAGCACCTGGCGAGCGTAAATCTCGTATTTATTCTCTGCGATGGCCCGGCGCAGCCCGGCCATCAACTGAAGAATGTAGTGCAAGTTGTGCACCGTATTCAAGCGATAAGCCAACAACTCCTTGGCCATGACCAAATGACGCAGGTACGCCCGGCTGTAATGGCGGCAGGTGGGGCACCCGCAGCCCTCCTCCACCGGCCTGGGGTCGTCCTTGAACCGGCTGTTGCGCAGGTTCAGCCGCCCCTTGGAGGTCAGCAAGGTTCCGGTGCGGGCCATGCGGGTGGGGAGCACGCAATCGAACATGTCCACCCCCAAGCCCACGCAACGCACCAAATCGGCCGGCTCGCCCACGCCCATGAGATATACCGGTTTGCCGTCCGGTAACTGGGGCACGGTGCCGTCGATAACCTCCATCATACGGGGTTTGGGTTCGCCCACACTGAGGCCGCCCAAGGCGTATCCGTCCAGTTCCAAGGCAGCCAACAGCTCCACGCTGCGGGCTCGCAGGTCACTATACACCCCACCCTGCACTATTCCCAGCAATGCGCCCCCTTTATCGGTGCGCGCGGCCAGGGCGCGGGCCGCCCAACGGGCGTCGCGCTCCAGGGAATCGGCCAAATACTCCCGGGGCGAGCCGGGCGGGGGGCATTCATCCAAAACCATCATGATGTCCGAGCCCAGCATCTGTTGGGCTTCGATCACCGATTCGGGGGTCATGCGCAGCAGTTGGCCGTCCAAGTGGGAGCGGAAGCTGGCCCCCTGCTCGTCCAGACTGCGCAGGCCGCTCAGGGAAAACACCTGGAAACCGCCGCTGTCGGTGAGGATGGACCCCGGCCAGTTCATGAAGCGGTGCAGCCCGCCCAAATCGGCCACCGTCTTCACCCCCGGCCTGAGCAGCAGGTGGTAGGTGTTGCCCAGGATCATTTGGGCCCCCAGGCCCGACACCTCCTCGGGCAAAAGCCCCTTCACCGTGCCCTGGGTGCCCACCGGCATGAAGGCCGGGGTGTCCACCACCCCGCGGCGGGTGTGCAGGCGACCGGTGCGGGCCCGCCCGCTGGTGGCCGATATTTCAAAGCTCAAACGCGCCATCAGATTATCAGCATGGCGTCGCCGTAGCTATAAAAACGATAGCTTCGGGCCATGGCCTCCCTATAGGCGGCCAGCACCCGCTCGCGCCCGGCCAAGGTGGCCACCAGCATGAGCAAGGTGGTGCGGGGCAGATGAAAATTGGTTATCAGTCCATCGGCCACCCGTAAATCGTGGCCCGGCGCGATGAGCAGATCGCACCATCCGGCTCCGGGCTGGGGCACCCCGCCGGGGCCGGGACGCCACTCCAGGGAGCGCAGGCTGGTGGTGCCCACGGCGATGACCCGCCCTCCCCGCTTTTTGGCCCTGGCCACGGCCAGCGCCGCCTCGGGGGATATCTCCACCCACTCCGAGTGCAGTCGCCCGGCGGCCAACTGGGCCGGGTCGGGCTCGGCAAAGGTGCCGTAGCCCACGTGCAAGGTCAGGTGGGTGTGTCCCACCCCCCGGCGAGCCAGGGCGGCCAAGAGCTCCCGGCTCAGGTGCAGGCCCGCGGTGGGGGCGGCCACGGCTCCGGGATGGGCCGCGTATACCGTCTGGTAGCGTGAAGCGTCGTCCGCGTTCGGCCCCTGGGGCCGCTTGATGTAGGGCGGCAGCGGCGTGGCCCCCCTGTCGGTGGCCAGCTTGAGGGCCGAGGCGGGAAACTCCACCAGGGCCTTGCCCCGCTCACTACGCTCCAGCACTCGCACCCAGACCTCTGGCTCGCCGCTCAGACGCAGGCGGACGCCCTGAGCCAGGGTCTTGTGGGAGCGCAACAGGCACTGGTGCACCTCGCGGCCGTCCCCCAGGCGCTTGTGGGGCTGGGCCGGGGACAACAGCAAAATCTCCACCCGCCCGCCGCTGGGCTTGGCGGCCATGAGGCGGGCCGGAACCACCCTGGTGTCGTTGAGCACCAACAGGTCGCCGGCCCTCAGTAGGCGGGTGAGAGAGGCCACCCGGTGGTGGCCCGCCTGCCCCTGATGCCGGGGAAGATGCAGAAGCCGGGCCTGCGCCCGCCGCCGGGCCGGGGCCTGGGCTATGAGCTCCGGGGGCAGCTCATAGTCGTAGGCGGCCAGGAGGTCCTGGGGGCCGCTGTTGTGGGGGATGGTCTCCGCCATGAATCCCGCTTTTGGTTCCGTCAAGGGTCTACCGAGAATAACTACGGCAAATTAAATGGTTACCCGCGTCAACCCCACGCGGGGGTTATCGCAATTGAACTATGCATATTACGGCGAGCCCCCCTGCTTGTCAAGGAAGGCCGGATGCTACAACTGCTTTAATCCAAAGGACTTGAGGGTTTTTACTTGACAGAAACGGGCCGGGCAAACAACCATAGGCAGGTGCTATCGTCAGAGGCATATATTATTACTTAACGCCCAGCCGGGCGCGCACACAACCCTAAACCGGAGTGGGCACATGGCCATTTACGTCAAATGTAAAACCGAAGACTGCGGCAACGAAATCCTGGCGCCGGAATACGCCCAGACCCCCTTTGAGAAGTTGGAAGACGCCCTGCACAAAAAGAACTACTACCTGTGCCCCAAGTGCGGGCGGGTCAATCCTTATCTCAAAGAGGATCACTTCGAGAAGTAGGCCGCCGCTAGCGGCATTGGGGCGGGCCGGGCGGGCTCGCCCCATTTTTTTGCCCGGTTTTAGTGCTGCTTGCGGTCGGCATTGCCGATGGAGCGTATTCCCAGGAGCACCAGGAAACGCAAGAACTCGATGAACAAGAGGCCAACCACGATCAAGGCGGTGACCGAGAGGATGCGGGGCAGGAAGTTTTCCCAGTTCCACTCGTTGCCCGAGAACACGCCCTCGTCCTCGAACAGCCAGCCCAAGATGCCGGCGGCCCGCCCCGAGGGCGTCCGGAACCCCTGGCCCTGCAACAGGCCCACCGCGCCCTCCTGCTCCACGTAGCCCGGGAAGAGAAGCTTGAGCATCAAGGGGATGCCCGGCCCGGGCAGTTGGTGGTAGACGCGGCTCTTTTGCTCGGCCTCGGCGGCTTGCAGGTGACGATGCAGGGCCCGGCTGTAGAGCAGATACATCTGGGCGGAAAGCAGGGGCAGCACGGTGGTGGTGGTGTGGCCAAAGGCCTCCACCTCCACCAGATGCTCGTCGCGAATCATCTCATCGGTCAAGAGGGGAACCATGTCGGTCTGGCGGTATATCCGCCATCCCATGCCCCTTTCGGGCGGATGGTCCGAAAAGTCGTCCAGGCGAGTGGCTTCGCTTCGGAGGTGCGCGGTGTAGAGACGTTGCGCGGTGTCAACGAACGCCTGGGCAGGAGAGGCGGTCGCGCCGAGCACCAAGACCATCGACAAGATTGCCAAGCCCAAGCGGGATATCAATTACCTACTCCCTGGGAAGTCACGCGGACCAAGCGATCATTCCAAATGATAATATAGCATCTGCGTAAGCTAAATACCAAGATTAGCAATGGTGTTAGGACCGGTTCCCCCGCTTGACAGGGGGAGCCCCATGGCTTAGCGTGCCTCCAGAAGTCAAGTTCGCCGGGAGGCCGAATATGTCACAGATGGTCAAGGATTTCGATTGGCGGCGTCCGGGCACCTTTTTGCCGGTGGCCATGGCCGCGTCCTTCAAGCCGAGGGCCTTTTTCGCCCAAATGGACAACCGGGGCGATTTGGCCACTCCTCTCATGTTCCTGGCTTGGGTCCATGTGCTGGCCTCTCTGGCCGCGCTGATCGCCGGATTCCCCCTGGGGGCCGTGGCCTGGGGCCTGGCCACCCGCCTGGTGGTGGACTTGATCTTCATCGGCCTGGTCTACACCATCGGCCACCACATCATGCGCAACCCCTTGAACGCAGCCGGCTTTTTGCGCGTGATCTGCTACTGCCTGGGCATCAAGCTCATCGCAGTGATCCTGCCCTTTTTGCCGGGATACCAGGACGCCCTTATGGTCCTGGTTTACGTATATTTTTTCGTGACTCTATATTTCGCCCTACGGGCGACGGCGGGCTTCAGCTTTCTCCAGGCAGCCACCTGCGTTCTGCTGTCGGTGGTGGGCATGGTGCTTTTGATGAGCCTAATCGGCAGCGTCACGGTGATCGTACCCTCCCAGGGCCCTGCCGGGCTTTCCGCGCCGGGGGTCGGCGCGGGCAAGTAGCGGTTCCATCCGGCGTGCTATAAAATCATGAAAAATCGGCATCCTCTTACAGGGAGCGGGTCTTGGGAAAAGCCAAGTGGCTGAAATGGGCGGTGGCTTTGGTGGTGGTCCTGGCCTTGGCCGGGGGGCTGTGGGCTTGGTGGCCCCGAAGTGACCAGGGCCTGCAAATCCAGGGTAAGGAGTACCAGGTAAAGCGCGGCCCCATCCGGCGCATGGTCGTATCCACCGGCACGGTGAAGCCCCAGGTGGGGGCCGAGGTCAAGGTGGGGGCCAGGGTAAGCGGCCGGGTGGAAAAGCTATTGGTCAGCATCGGCCAGCCGGTCAAGGCCGGCCAGGTGGTGGCCCTGATCGAGCATGAGGACCTGGAGGCCAGACTGCGTCAGGCCCAGGCCGAGCTGAACGCCGACAAGGCCCGCCTGGAAAGGGTAAAAACCACAGGCCCCAAGGAGGTAGCACGGACCCAGGCCGAGCTTACCGAAGCCAAGGCCACCCTGGACCTGACCACCCTGGACTTTGACCGTCAGCAAAAGATGCGCACCAGCGACCTGGTGGCCCAGGACGCCCTGGACCGGGCCCGGGAAAAGCACCTGGTGGCCCAGGCCCGCCTCACCGCGGCCACGGCCAAGCTCAACCAGGTGCAGCACAGCTATCTGCAGGACGTAAAGGTGGCCCAGGCCGATCTGGCCGCCTCCCAGGCCAAGCTGGTCACCGCCCAGGTCAACCTGAACTACTCCACCATCCGGGCCCCCATTGACGGGGTGGTCTCCAGCGTGTCCACCCAGGAGGGCGAGACCGTGGCGGCCAGCCTGAGCGCCCCCACCTTCATCACTATCGTGGACCTGGCCCGCCTACAGGTGGACGACTTCGTGGACGAGACCGACATCGGCCTGGTCAAGCTGGCCCAAAATGCCTTTTTCACGGTGGACGCCTACCCGGACAAGAAGTTCATGGGCTCGGTGGATGCCATACAGCCCTCGGCCAAGATCGTGGACGACGTGGTCTACTACCCGGTGACCATCAAGATCCTGGGCGACTACCGGGACCAGCTCAAGCCTGAAATGACCGCCACGGTGAGCATCGTCGCCGGGGTGCGCAGGGGCGTGCTTCTCATCCCGGCCCCGGCCATCCGCCGCAAGGGCGGCAAAACCATGGTCTACGTGCGCCGGGACGGCCAAGTCATCCTTCAGACGGTACAGGTGGGCTGGATTGAAAACCTGCGCGCGGAGATCACCGACGGCCTGAAGGAAGGCGAAACCGTGATCATCCCCATGAGCGCCCCCCTTACCGCTGCCAAGCCCGGCGGGGGTCGCTGAGGCCAGCGGTGATCAAGCTAAAGGGCATCACCAAGACCTATTACCGGGGCAAGGTGGAGACCCCGGTGCTCCTGGGCATCGACCTGCACGTGCGCGAGGGCGAGTTCCTGGCCATCATGGGCCCCTCGGGCTCGGGCAAGTCCACCCTGCTGCACATCCTGGGCCTGCTGGACCGCCCCACGGGAGGCTCCTACCGCCTGGACGGCATCGAGGTTTCCTCCCTGAGCGACGATGAGCTGGCCCGTCTGCGCAACGACAAGCTGGGCTTCGTGTTCCAGGCCTTCCATCTGCTGCCCAAATCCACCGCCCTGGACAACGTACTCCTGCCATTCACCTATGCCGGACACTTTCCCGAGGACGCCAATGCGCGGGCCCGCCGGGCCCTGGGCCGGGTGGGCCTGGAGCACCGCCTGCACCACCGCCCCGGCGAGATGAGCGGCGGCGAGTGCCAACGGGTGGCCATCGCCCGGGCTTTGGTCAACGATCCGGAGGTGATCTTCGCCGACGAGCCCACCGGAAACCTTGACCAGCGCTCTTCCCTGGAGATCATCTCCATCTTGCAGGGGCTGCACGCCGAAGGGCGCACCATCGTGCTGGTCACCCACGACACGGCCGTGGGCTGCATGTGCCGCCGCCTGCTACGAGTGGTCTACGGCAAGGTGGTCAGCGACGAGCCCGTGGCTGAACCCACCGTGGCCCTTCAGCAACTGCAAACCCTCAAGGAAGCCGCCAAGTGAGCCTGGCCTGGCGCCTGCTGAAGACGGCCGTCATCTCCCTTTGGGCCTTTCGCTCCTACGCGGCCCTCATGATGATCGGCCTGATCATCGGCATCGCCTCGCTCACCGTGATTCATCAGATAGGCCAGGGAGCTCAGCAGGTGGTGTCCAGCCGCATGGCCTCCATGGGCTTTGGGGCTGACGCCTTTTACATCTCCTCGGGCGGAGGCCGCCTGGGGGTGCGCCGGGGAATGAAGCGGGCGATTACCCTGACTCCCCAGGACGCCGCGTCCATTTCCCAGGTGGACGGGGTGGCCCACGTGGTGCCCCACAAGAACGTGGCCCGCACCCAGGTGACCGCCGGCGGCAACAACACCAACACCAGGGTGCGGGGCGCCACGCCGGGCTGGGCCGCGGCCCGCAACTGGCCCTTGCTCCAAGGCCGCTTCGTCAGCCTCACCGACATCAGGCAGAGCGCCCGGGTGGCCGTTTTGGGCACCACCGTGGTGCGCGAGCTTTTTGGCGACGTCGACCCGGTGGGCCGCCGCCTCAGAATCGGGCGCACTCCCTTCATCGTGGTGGGGGTGCTGAAATCCAAGGGGTCCAGCGGCTGGCGCGACCGCGACGACATTATCCTGGTGCCGCTGTCCACGGCCACCAAGCGCCTGAGCCGCGACGACAAGCTCAGCGGCATGCGAGTCACCATGACCGACGCCTCCCGGGTGGAGGAGGTCAAGACCGAGGTCACCAACGTCCTGCGCGAGAACCACTCCCTGTTGCCGGGAGTGCCCGACGATTTCCTCATCATCACCCCCGACGAACTGATGAAGCTCATCACCAGGCAAAGCCGCTCCCTGGTGGCCATGCTCACCTTTGTCAGCGCGGTGAGCCTGTTCGTCTCCGGAGTGGTGATCATGAACATCATGCTGGTGGCGGTGAGCGAGCGGGCCTACGAAATCGGGGTGCGGCGGGCGGTGGGGGCCAGGCGCCGCGACATCCTCTATCAGATACTCATGGAGTCGCTTATAGTGGCGGCCGCCGGAGGAGTCTGCGGCCTGTTGGTGGGCCTGCTGCTCTCCTACCTGGCTACTTGGCTCTTGGCCATTCCCACCGCCTTCAGCCCCACGGGCTTTTTGTGGGCCCTGGGATTCAGCGCGGGGGTGGGCCTGTTGTTCGGGGTGGCCCCGGCCAAAAAGGCGGCCGGCCTGCACCCGGTGGAGGCCCTCAGATGATTGCTCCTCGCACCCGCCGCCTGATGGCCGCCGCCTGGGATGGGCTGTGGGGGCATCGCCTGCGCGCCTCCCTGGCCGCCGGTGGCCTGTTGGTGGGCGTGGCCGCGGTGGTGGTGATGGTGGCGGTGGGCCAAGGCACCCGCAACCAAGTGCTGGCGCGCATTACCGCCCTGGGCACCAACTTGATCTCCATACACTCGGCCAAACGCGCCTTCACCGGGCTGCGCAGCCGCACCACCGGCGAGGTTTCCTCCCTGGAGCCTGCCGACGCCGAGGCCATATCCCGCCTGGAAGGAGCCAGAGCAGCCTCTGCCCTGGAAATGCGCCTGATGCGCATGTCAGGCCCGGAAGGCACCACCGACGCCCTGGTGATCGCCGCCCAGCCCAATATTTTCTTGCTGGAGGACCATGGCCTGGCCGAAGGCCGTTACTTCACCGAGCGCGAGGAGAGGTCCGGCCGCCGGGTGGCGGTGGTTGGCCCGGCCCTGCGCGAGCACCTGGCCGGCGACGGTTCGCTGGTGGGCCGCACCATAGAAGTAAAAAAGCAGCCTTTTCTGGTGGTGGGGGAGCTCTTGCCCAAGGGAGTGGACGCCAGCGGCAACGACCTGGATGAACGGCTCTATTTGCCCCTGAAGACCGCCCAGTCCCGCCTTTTGAGCGGCAGGCGCTACGTTGGGCTGTTATTGGTGAGAGGCGAAGACGAATCGGTCATGGAGCCCTTGGCTCAGGATATCACCACCCTGCTGCGCCAGAGGCACAACCTGCGCACCGGCCAACCGGATGATTTCAAGCTTCACACTCAACTGGAAACCATCCAGGCGAGGGAGGAGTCCAACCGCGTCTTCTCGGCCACCATCACCGGAGTGGCGGCGGTGAGCCTGTTGGTGGCCGGGGTTGGCATCATGGCGGTGCTTTTGATTTCAGTGAAGGAGCGCACCACCGAAATCGGCCTGCGCCGGGCGTTGGGGGCCAGGCGGCGCGACATACTTTGGCAGTTCTTGGCCGAGGCGATCATCCTGGGCCTGGCCGGAAGCGGAGGCGGGGCCTTGCTGGGACTGGCCGCGGCCTTGGCGATAAGGATTTTCGGCTCCCTGGATTTCGCCCTGCCCGTGAGCCCGGCCCTGGGCGCCGGTTTCCTGGGGTTGGCCATATCCATGGTCTTCGGCCTGGCCCCGGCCCGCCGGGCGGCGGCCCTTACTCCGGTGGACGCCCTCAGGGACTAGCCCGCTTCCCCCCAAAGCAACGAGGCCGCTCGCCATGGCGAACAGCCTCATTTGCCTTGAGCGGCCTGAGCCGCTGATCCTAAGAGCAGCTATTTAAAAGAGTCGCACCAATTAGGGTTGATCCTTGCGGCACAGCCACGTGGTGCTAGGCAAGGCGGCGGCGAACGCAGACCGCAGGCGTATTTTTATATACGCCGAGGTCTAAGTGAAGCCGCCAACGCAGCATAGCGCCGCGTGGCGAAGCCGCGCTATCCCCCGAACTCGCCGCCGCAATAAGGGCAATACTTGAATCCGGTGTCGTGGAGCACCTCGCCGCAGGCGCTGCAGCGGGTGATCATCTCATTGGCGCAAAAGGGACAGTAGAGGAAGCAGCCGCACTGGTTGCGCACCTCCAGGGGCAGATCCTGCCACTGGTCCTGGCAATCCTGTTCCTGGCAGACCTTTTCCTTGCGGGCCAAATCGGACATGTCTATTCTCCCGTCCCCTCCTGGGGGACTCGGTTGGTAAGGTCCCTGAGCAAATCGATGGAAGCCAGGGCGTCGGCCTCCTCCACCTTGTGCAGCGCAAAACCGGCGTGGGTGATCACGTAATCGCCCAATTGCAGATCAGGCACCATAAGCGTGGACACGCGGCGTTCCACCCCGCCCACCTCCACGGTGGCCATGTCGTCGCCCAGCTCAATGATCTTGGCTGGTATGGCCAAACACATCGGTCACCTCGCGGGGTTGCAACGCGGGTTGGGCCGGATAACCCAGCCGCTCCAGTTCCAGAAGCACCTGCTCGATAAGAGGCTCCACCGCCTGCTCCACCTGGGGGGTAAGCTCCAGGCCGTAGTTGTCGATGTCGCCGAACTCCACCCCGATCACCACCACTTCGGGCGGATCGCCCAACAGCGGCAACAGGGCCATGGTCTCCATGAGGTCGATCTGGTGCAGGCTGTCCTTGTATTGGATGTGCTCGGGCCGGGCATCCCAGTCAAAGCGGTAGACGGTGCCGGGCGCTTCGCCGCCGCGCACCGCGTCCACCACGATCACCCGCCGGGCTTCCATCATGACCCCGGTCAGGGACAGGCCCAGCACCCCTCCGTCCACCACCTTGACGTTGGGAGGGAAATCGTAGCGGGCCATGAGCTCATGGGCCACGCGCACCCCCACGCCCTCGTCGGTGAGCAGGACGTTTCCCACGCCCAATATCAGGATTTCTTGCGCCTCAGCCTGGTTCATGCTGGCCTCGAGTATAGCAGAAAGGCAACGGGGCGGCGAGAATCCCGCCGCCCCGCTGATTGGGGTTAGGTGCTTAACAAACCTTGAACTTGCGCACTTCGTTGGAGTCCGGATCGATCACGTGCACGCCGCAGGCGATGCAGGGATCGAAGGAGTGAACGGTGCGGATGATCTCCAGGGGAGCCTTGGGGTCGGCGATGGGAGTGCCGATCAGCGCCTCCTCCACCGGGCCCACCTGGCCCTTGACGTCGCGGGGACCCAGGTTCCAGGTGGAGGGCACCACCAACTGGTAATTGCCGATCTTGTTGTCCTTGTCCTGGTGAATCCAGTGGCCCAGGGCGCCGCGGGGCACGTCGATGAGGCCGTATCCCATGGTTTCTCCAGGCCACTTCCACTCGGCGGCGGTTTCCAGCTTGCCTTCCTTGATCAGGCCGATGGCCTCGGTGACCCAGGAGGCCATCTCGTCGGCGATGACCTTGGTCTCGATGGCCCGGGCCGCGGTGCGCCCCAGGGTGCTGAACAGGGCGGTTGCCGGCACGTTCAGGTGCTTGAGCACCGCCACAACCAGGTCCTTGGTGGGCTTGTGGCCGCGGGCGAAAGCGGCCAGCACCTGGGCCAAGGGGCCCACTTCCATGGGCTTGCCGTTGTAGCGCGGGGCCTTGAACCAGGAGTACTTGCCGTCGTAGTCGAAGCGGGCGTCCTCCAGGGGCTGGGTCACTCCCTTGGCCGGAGGCAGGGCCGGTCCGTTCTTGTACCAGGCCCTGGTCACCTCCTCGGTGATCATGTCCGGGTTAACGTCGGCGATCTTGCCCAGGTTGCGGTCCATGATCACGCCGCCGGGCATGAACATTTTTTCTTCCAGGTAGCGGCCCGAGTTCTGCGGGAAGTTGCCGTAGGCCAGGAAGTTGGTGCAGCCGCCGATGTTGCGCGCGCCCCAGTCCTTGTAGAAGCTGGCTACGGCCAGCACGTCGGGGATGTAGACGTTGTCGATGAACGCCTGCATTTCCTTGAGGTAGTAAAGGAACTCGGCCAGGCGATCCACGTCCAGCATGTCCTTCACGCAGGTCACGCCGCCGGTGCAGTAGCTCTGGATGTGCGGGTTCTTGCCTCCGAACAGGGCCATCATGCGCGCGGCCTTTACCTGGAGCCTCAAGAGCATCAGGTAGTGGGACACGGCAAGAAGGTTGGCCTCCGGGGGCAGGCGATAGTCCTTGTGGCCCCAGTAGCCGTTGGCAAAGGGGCCCAACTGGCCGCTGGCCACGAAGGTCTTCAGCTTGTCCTGCACCGCCTTGAAGTCGCTGGCGCCGCTATTGGGGTAGTCGCTAAGTTGGCCGGCCAGGGCGGCGGTGGCCTTGGGGTCGGCCTTGAGCGCGCTGACCACGTCCACCCAGTCCAAGGCACTGAGCACGTAGAAGTGCACCGGGTGGTCGTGCAGGAACTGGGCTCCGTGCACCAGGTTGCGGCAGATGCGGGCCAAGGGAGGGATTTTCACCCGCACCGCGTCGTCCAGGGCGCGGATGGAAGCCAGGGCGTGCACCTCGGTGCACACGCCGCAGGCGCGTTGGGTGATCCACGGCGCGTCGCGGGGGTCGCGGCCTTGCAGGATTATCTCCAGGCCGCGGAAAAGCTGAGCCGAGGACCAAGCGTTGGTTACCTTACCGCCTTCAATTTCCACATCGATGCGCAGGTGCCCCTCGATGCGAGTGATCGGATCGATGGTGTATTTTGCCATCTCAATCGTCCTCCTTCATGGAGCGAGGTTTTCTTTACCTAAACCTTCCATCGGCCCGGCTTAGATAGGCTCATAGAAGGGGGACTGGGTGTCCCAGAAATTGGGCTCGGAACAGCCGATGCATGGGTGCCCCGCCCCGATGGGCCAGTTGGTGCCGTCGTTGAACTTCACGATGGGGCAGTTGTTGTAGGTGTTGGGGCCCTTGCAACCCATTTCCGCCAGGCAGTAGCCCTTCATGGCACCCTTGTCGCCGAATTTCTTGACGAACTCGCCGTTCTCGTAGTGAGCCCGGCGGGGGCACTTTTCATGAATGGTGTAGCCGTAGGCGAACAGGGGCCGCCCGTTCTCATCCAGGGCGGGCAGTTTGCCCAGGAGCAGGAAGTGCACCACCGTGGAGACCATGTTCACCGCGTTGGGCGGACAGCCGGCGATGTTCACCGTCTTGACGCCGGTGGCCTTGCTCACGCTCATGGCCTTGGTGGGGTTGGGCGCGGCCGCCTGCACGCCGCCGAAGCAGGCGCAGTTGCCCACGCATATGGTGGCCATGGCGTGCTTGGTGGCCTTCTTGGCGATGTCCAGCATGGTGTGGCCGCCCACCTTGCCGTAAATACCGTCGTTTTTGGTTGGGATGCCCCCCTCGCAGACCAGGATGTACTTGCCGTCGTACTCCTTCATGGCGTCGTTGAGCGACTTCTCGGCGTTGTGTCCCGAGGGTGCCATGATGGTCTCATGGTAGGCCACGTTGAGCACATCCAGCACGATCTGGTCGATCCAAGGATAGGTGCTGCGGATGAAGGCCTCGCTGCAACCGGTGCACTCGGCAAAGTGCAGCCAAATCACCGTGGGGCGCTTCTTGATGGCCATGGCCTCGGCCACCTTGGGCACCATGCTGGGCGCCAGGCCCAGCACCGAGGTAACCACTGTGGCGTATTTTATGAAATCACGCCGGCTTACCCCCTTGGCATCAATTTTTTCCAGAACCTCTGCCTTTATCTCCATCTCCCTTTCCCTCCTTGCCCCCCCGTCCCCAACGGTCCAGGGAAACAAAATAAACGCGAACGTGTTGCGTCGGTTCGCACTTCACCGTCTTGGCACAACGGACCACCGTAATTACGGAAAATCCGCAGGCAGCAGACGGTGTTTTTTCGAGGATGGTTTGCGGCGCGATGCAGGACGGTGACAGCGGACCCGGTGCAGAGGTCAATAATGAGCAGCATAGATTGTGCTTAAGTGCTCGTCACACCGCATTTCTTGGACAATCATGCAATTTTTAAGACCACAGGGTCAAATCGGTTTTACCAATAATAAACTATAGCTTTAATATATTTTATTGCCCTGGGTCCGATATGCCCTTTACAGCTGTCCAGGGCACGCTTTACACCTCCCCTTGGCCCCCATATACTCCAAGGGCGTCCTTTAGCGGAGCCGAATCCAGGTGAAACATCCCCGAAACATCTCTCCCGCCGCCCAGACGGCATACCCCTTCGCGGCAATCGTGGGGCAACAGCGGCTAAAAACCGCCCTTTTGCTCCTGGGGGTGGACCTGGGGCTGGGTGGGGTGCTTTTGCAAGGGGAAAAAGGCACCGCCAAGTCCACCGCCGCCCGAGCCCTGGCCCGGCTCCTGCCTCCCCTGACCGTGGTGGACGGCTGCCCGGTGGGATGCGACCCGGCCGGGCCCCCGTGCTCGGCCTGCGCCGCCCGACCCGCGCCGTTGCCGGTGCGTCAAGTACCCACCCCTTTTGTGGAATTGCCTCTGGGCGCGGGCGAGGACTGCTTGGCGGGCAGCCTGGACATTAGCGCGGCGGTGCGCCGGGGGGAGCTGAGCGCCCGTTTGGGGCTGCTGGCCCGAGCCCACCGAGGGGTGCTCTACATCGACGAGGTCAACCTCTTGCCGCCCCACCTGGCCCATCTGGTGCTGGACGCGGCGGCCAGCGGGGTGGCCGTTCTGGAGCGCGAGGGGCTCAGTCTGTCCCACCCGGCCCGCTTCGCCCTGGTGGCCTCCTACAACCCCGAGGAGGGCCCCCTGGGCCCCCAGTTGGCCGACCGCTTCGGCCTGTGCGTGCGGGTCAAGGGCGAGCAGGACCCGGCTCTCAGGGTGGAGGTGCTAACGCGCCGCCTGGCCTATGAGAACGACCCCGCCGCCTTTGCCATCCAATGGGAGCCGGAGGAAGAGGCCCTGCGCGCCCGCATCGTAAAGGCTCGCGAGCTGTTGCCGCGCATAGAGGTCGGTCATGAGGCCCGCAGGCAGTCCGCCTTGCTGGCCGCCCGGGCTCAGACCCAGGGCCAGCGGGGCGAGTTGGCCTGCATCCGGGCCGCCCGGGCCCTGGCCGCCTGGCGAGGCCAAGGGAGCGTCACCCCCGAACTGGTGGACGAGGTGGCCCCCCTGGCCCTCATGCACCGGACCAGGGAGGGGCAAAGCCAGGAGCCCCCTCCCCTGCCCAGGGTGCTGCGCGAACAGTTGCCGCCCGAGGAGATCAAGCCCGGCCGCGCCGAGCCGGTGGAGCGAGACATGCAAAAGAGCGGCAGCGAGGCGGGCCAGGAGCGGGGCCTGCGCATCCTGAGCCCCGGCGAGGTGCGCCCGGTGGCCACCCGCCTGCCCGCCCGCGAGGCCACCAGCCGGACTCAGGCGGGCCACCGGGACAGCCGGGAGGTGACAGGAGCCCGGGGCCGCTACATCCGGGCCTCATCCCAGCGCCTGGGCCGGGGCCTGGCCTTGGACGCCACCTTCAGGGCCGCCGCGCCCCACCAGAAAAGCCGCCGCACCCCGGACGGCCCGGCCCTGGTGGTTAGGGAGCCGGACATACGCGAAAAGGTGCGCGCCGCCCGGCGGGGCCGTTTACTCTTGTTCTGCGTGGACGCCTCGGGCTCCATGAACGCGGCCGCGCGCATGAAAACCACCAAGGCCGCGGTTCTGGGGGTGCTCACCGAGGCCTACCAGAAACGCGACCGGGTGGGCCTGGTGGCCTTTGGCGGCAACGGGGCGCGGGAGCTTCTGCCTCCCACCTCCAGCGTGGAGGTGGCCCGGCGCATGCTGGCCGAGCTGCCCACCGGAGGCAAGACCCCCCTGGCCGCCGGATTGGTGAGCCTGGCCGCCGTTTTGGAGCGGGAGCTGGCCGCCGATCCCAAGCTCTCCCCCCTGGTCATCATCATGACCGACGGGCGGCCCAACGTGCCCTTGGCCGCCAGCCAGGGCCTGAGCTATGATCCGGAAAAGGCGGGCAACAAGGGTGGCGGCTGGGGCGACGGCTGGGGCGACGGCGGCTATGCCGACCGGGAGGTGCTCAACCTGGCGCGGCGCCTGCGCGCCGGCTTCCGGGCCCGCTTCGTGGTGGTGGACACCGATACCGGGCACCACCACGAGATAAACCTGTGCCGGGCCATGGCCGAATACATGGGGGCCTATTGCGTGTCCCTGCGCCGCCTGACCACCGAGGGAGTGCTTGATTTGGTGAGCCAATATTGGTAATTTACTATTTATCCAAGTTAATATTAATTTTTCAATAAGGTCCACAATAGTTCGCGGAGGGCACGATGTCTCTAGAGATAAAACCATTTTCGCACAAGGATTTAATTTTTGACCCTAACAATTACAGATTCCACGAAACACATGACTATGTCATTGCAAGTTCCACCCGCTACCACGAAAGTTCCGTGCAAGAAAGAGCATTATCCAGGCTGAAAAAAGAAAATATTAGACAGCTAAAAGAATCTATATTGCACAATTCATATTTGCCAATCGAGCCTTTGATCGTTTCAAAATACGAAGGAATAGATGACAATAAATATATCGTTATTGAAGGCAACCGACGTTTAGCAGCGATTCGTCTCATCGTCGAAGAGCATAACGCAGGACGTGAAGTCAACCCCGAAGTGTTAGCATCATTTGATACTCTACCATGTGTTGAGGTCAACCCAGAAACCGACAGGAGCTTTATACCATCTTTGATGGGGGTAAGGCATGTCTCCGGAATAAAGAATTGGGGCGGCTATCAACGATCTGAGTTGATAGCTAATTTACTTGACAATCTTAATTTGGATCCTAACGAAACCGCACAGCGGCTGGGATTAACAGTAACTGAGGTAAACAGGAGATACAGGGCATTTAAAGCTCTTGAACAAATGAAAACTGATTCGGACTATTCGGATTATGCAGCGCCGTCATTATACCCAATTTTTCATGAAACTGTTTCCATACCCCGTATCAAAGACTGGCTGGGATGGGATGACGAAACCCACACTTTCAATAACGACAAAACCCTCGATGAATACTATCAGTTAATAACGCCTATTTCTGATGGAGACGTAGATCAAACAAGCGCTAAAATCTCTTCCCATAAAGACGTAAGGGAACTTAGATACATTCTAGACGTTCCCGAAGCAAAACGCATTTTATTAGACCCGAGCAGGTCATTTCTGGAGGCGGTATCCATCGCACATAGAGACGATTTTCTAAAATCATGGCCCTCTCGGATTTCGTCGGCTCTAGACGCCCTAAAGGAAATTGGTGTCGACGAAATAAAAAACATGCAAGTAGATGACATTGCGCTATTGACTCAACTGATAAGCCTGGCGCAAGAACGCATAAACGATCACACCAAACTTTCCTCATAAAGCTATCAATACGTTTCAAGTTAAATGAAAATCGGTCCAAAAATTATAGCATCTCGCCTTCACGAGGTGATTCCTCTTGATGCCCAGCCCCTGCCAGCACGCGAATACATTGCTAAGTTCCTGCTGGAAAGTGGCGTTTGCGCCAGCAAAATGGAGGCTCAAGAAAAGGCCGAATACTATGAGTCCGGCGTAATCAGCCGCTTACAGCTAGAAATATGCACCCTAAATAGCCTTGGGCGACCTCTAGTCATTGACTTCAATTCCACATCAATTGAATTATTACAAGGCGGTTGCTTTTGTGAACCAAATGACAGTGATAGCACTAAAGAAATCAAGAACAACCGGCTATATTTTAAAGATTATTTGTCTGAAATCGCTAAACTTAATTTTAACGAATTTGAGCAATTATGTGGAGGAATAATACAGTTACTAGGAGTGGACGATGTAATCGTGACACAAGCTTCCAAAGATGAAGGCATCGATTTTTTCGGGCAGGCGAAATTAGAAAATTTATTTTTTAATGAGAGAGACGTACCGTCCTTAATAAAAAGAGGAAAACTGTGGATAGTCGGCCAAGCTAAACATTACCAAAAAAACAATATCTCTACACCACAAATTAGAGAGCTTGTTGGTTCGGTACAATTAGCTCAAGCTAAGGCTTTTGGCGGTGATTATCATGAAAACTTCGATAAATTGGATATAAAAATATGTGACCCTACCTTATATGTGTTTATAACCTCCGGTCATATAACTTCTTCATCATGGAAGTTGCTAGAAAGAAGCGGAGTGATTGGTTTCGATGGTGTAATGATCGCCAATTTTTTAGCTGAAAACAGCATAGGTATTACATGTGGCTCTTTTAGCGTCGACAGTTTTAGGTCTTGGGTTCGTGGGAGAATTCCACTCAGTTGAGGCTTGTGTAAGTGTATAAAGTATCTCATAATTGTTACCCCTTCGCGGCCATCGTGGACCAGAACGACATGAAGCTGGCCCTGATCATCAACGTGGTCAATCCCAAGGTGGGCGGCGTTCTTATTCGCGGGGAGAAGGGCACGGCCAAATCCACGGCGGTGCGGTCCCTGGCCCGTCTGCTGCCCGCCCAACCCACGGTGGCCGACTGCCCCTACAACTGCGATCCCGCCCTGCCCTGCCCCGCCTGCCAAGAACGCCAGGCCGTGGGCGAGACCCTGCCCGTGGAAGAACGCCGGGTGCGGGTGGTGGAACTGCCGGTGGGGGCCACCGAGGACCGCCTCTTGGGCACCCTGGACCTGGAGGCCGCCCTGACCGAGGGGGAGGCCCGCTTCTCGCCGGGCATCCTGGCCGCTGCCAACCGCCAGATTCTTTACGTGGACGAGGTGAATCTCCTGGACGACCACCTGGTGGACGTGCTCTTGGACGCGGCGGCCATGGGGGTGAACACCGTGGAGCGCGAGTCGGTGAGCCTCAGCCACCCGGCCTCCTTCACCCTGGTGGGCACCATGAACCCCGAGGAGGGCGAGCTACGCCCCCAGCTCACCGACCGCTTCGGCCTGTGCGTGCAGGTCAAGGGCCTGGCCGACCCGGCCCTGCGCCAGGAGGTCATCGTGCGTCAGTTGGCCTGGGAGGCCGACCCGGCGGCCTTTGCCGCGGCCTGGGGCGAGGAAGGCGACGCCATCAGCCAGGCCATCGCCAGGGCAAGGGAGGTTATGCCCGCCGTGCAGGCCGGGCCGGGAGTGCTGGAGCGGGTGGTGGCGATTAGCCTGGGCCTGGGCACCGACGGCCACCGGGGGGACCTCACCCTGCTCAAGGGCGCGCTCACCCTGGCCGCCTGGGAAGGGCGAACCGAGGCCACCATAGGCGACGTGGACCGGGCGGCGCTGTTGGCCCTGCCCCACCGTTTGCGCAGGCGGCCCCTGGCCGAGATGGAGTTCGACATCGCCGACAAGATCAAGCGGATTTAGGCCGGAGCGAACCGGCATTTCCATTGAGCAAGGCGTCCCCACGGCATAGCCAGACGCCTCAGGGCAAGGCGGCAGGAGAACGAGGAACGCAGGCGTAGTCTACCTACGCCGAGGACCGAGTGATGCCGACAACGCAGCCATGAGGGGTCTGGCGAAGCCGAGGCTCAATCCTGGTCTTTGAAGTGCTTAAAGGCCCTCCCGCCATCGGGCATCATGGCCCCCCGGATCAACTCCATGTGCCTGAGGGCGGCTATTTCGCGCATCAGGGCCGTCTCGTCCAGGCCGGTGGCCTGGGTCAGATCAGCCAGGGTGGCGTGGCCCTGTTTGGCTATGAGTTTGAGGATCGCGTCCTGGGCCGGGTTCAGGTCCTGGGTGTCCAGGCGGCTGGCGGTGTAGGTAGCCCAGGGATCGCAGGTCTTGGCCGGGCTGATCGCGTCAATGTAGCAATCTTCGCATAGCTGGAGCCCCCCGAACTCGCGCATCTCGTCAGGCTCCATGGTGGCGTTGCATTTTTCGCAGAGCATTGTCTCCTCCAAGCTAGGCCCTTTATTTTGAGATACCTGACTAAGGGCCGCGATGCAAGGGCGGTAAAGCCCTGGCCAAAGCACGTCCCTTGGCGGCATAATTGGTTAGCCCTGCCCAAGGCTATTATCAAGGACGCTCATAAATGACTGCCCGTTTTCGTACGGCCAAGCCGGCCGCCCCCACCAAAAAACCGGCGGTGCTGGTCTTGGCCCAAGATCAACCCACCCTGGACAGCATCCACCACGGCATCGGCAAGGTGTACGACCTGGCGGTGATCTCGCGCTACGTGGAAGTTCGCGAGTCCCTGCGCGACCGGGCCGTGGACCTTGTGTTGGTGGAGGTGCGCCTGATGGGCACCGACCTGCCGGAGTTGATCAGCGAGACCAGGACCCGCTGGCCCAATCTGCCCATCATCCTGCTGGCCGGTCTCAGCGAGGTGGAGTACGCCCTGGACGCCATTAGCCTGGGGGCCACCGACTATCTGCGCAAGCCTTTCACCATCGGCGAGCTGCGCCACATCACCGGCCGCAGCCTGGAGCGGCAGCGCCTGCTGAGGGAGATGGAATCCCTGCGCTCGGGCCCGCCCCGGACCCTGGCCGGGATAATCGCCCAGGACGAGGTGATGAAGGAGGTCTGCCGCCTGGCCGAGACGGTGGCCGGCACCGATGTAACGGTGCTGCTCAGCGGCGAGACCGGCACCGGCAAGGGGCTGTTCGCCAGGGCCATCCACAACAGCTCGCCGCGCCGCGAAGGCCCTTACGTAGAGATCAACTGCGCGGCCATCCCTGCCACCCTCATCGAAAGCGAGCTGTTCGGTCACGAGCGGGGGGCCTTCACCGGGGCGGTGGCCCGCAAGATCGGCCGGGTGGAGGCGGCGGCCAAGGGCACCCTGCTCCTGGACGAGGTGGGGGAGATGCCCCTGGACATGCAGGCCAAAATGCTGCGCTTTTTGCAGGAGTTCACTTTCGAGCGGGTGGGGGGCAACGAAAAGCTCAGCGCCGACGTGCGTATCATAGCGGCCAGCAACCGCGACCTGGGCCAGGCGGTGCGCCAGGGCCTGTTCCGCGAAGACCTTTTCTACCGCTTGCACGTCATCGAGCTGAGGGTCCCCTCCCTGCGCGAGCGCCGGGAGGACGTCCTGCCCCTGGCCGAGTATTTCAGGGAAATGTTCTCCGCCAAGTACGACAAACCGGTTCTTGGCTTTTCCCCGGCGGCCACCGGCCAGATGCTCAACCACGCCTGGCCGGGCAACGTGCGCGAGATGGAGCACGCGGTGGAGCGGGCGGTGATCCTGTGCCCCGGCGACGTCATCGACCGCCTGGACCTGGCCACCGAGTCCTCGCCCAACCAGTCTCTCCCGGCCCTGGTGCAGGCTCCCATGCTTGCCCCGGAGTTGAATCTGGACCGCTCCCTGGCCGACCATATGGCCATGTGCGAGCGCGACTACCTGGACGCCCAGCTCAAAAGGAGCAACGGCAGGGTCAGCCGCACCGCCCAGGCGGCGGGTCTTAACCCCAAGACCCTGTATTTAAAGATGATGCGCCACGGTCTGCGCAAGGAGGCCTTCCGGCGCGGCAATGAAGGCCCCGGCGAGGGCCAGGGCTAATAATTAGCAATCGAGCCTGTGGCGTGTAATAATATTGGCATAAATCAACAATGGTATGTGGTGGCAAGACGGTCAAAAGGAGAAGCCCTAATGTTCAAAAAAGTTGCATCACTCAGTCTATGCCTGCTTCTGGGAATCAGCCTCTTGGCGGTAGGTTGCGCCTCGGTGACCAAGTCCGACTATGAAGGCGCGGGGGTTGGTGCGGCCACTGGCGCGGTGGCGGGCGCCTTGCTCGACTCCAACGGCTGGCGCGGCGGCGTGATCGGCGGGGCTCTGGGCGCCCTAGCCGGCGGAGCCATCACCCACATCGCCACCCACGCCTCCACCCAGGCGGCTCAGGCCAACCAGCCGGTGGTCTACCAAAAGAACGACGGCACCGAGAAGATCACCTCCACCCCCATGGGGGCCACCAAGAACAACTGCCACATGGTCAAAGAGCGCTATTACAAGAACGGCGAGATGTACAAAGAGGTGGAGCGCGAGGTCTGCAACTAGGTCTCGCTTTGAGAAGATCCTAGAACAAACCGCCGGCCGGAGCCTCCAGGTTCCGGCCGCGCCTTTTGCCAGCAGGGGACGGCATCGTGATCGATAACGACTTGGAGAAAAATCAGGAGCGGGCCCTGGCCGTATTCGGCGGCGACGCGGTGCACGGCGGCGACATCTGGGGCTGGTCGCGGCATCTGCATATGCCGGTGGATGACATCCTGGACCTGTCAGCCTCCCTGAACCCTCTGGGCCCACCACCGGGCCTGGACCAGGCCGTGGCCCAGGCCATGAGCGGCGTGTGCCACTACCCCGACCGCCTGGCCTATGCCTTCCGCCAGGCCCTGGCCGACACCATGAAGGTGAGCGCCTCCTGCCTGCTGCCGGGCAATGGCTCCACCGCCCTCATCCGCATGATCGCCCGCGCCCTGGACCTCAAGAACATCGTGCTCCTGGCCCCAGCCTTCGGGGAGATGGCCCGCTCCATGGCCATCGCCGGGCGTCACTTCCACTACCTGCTCACCCGCGAGCAGGACGGTTTCGTGCCCACGCCCCACGACCTGGAAAAGCTCTGGGAAATGGACCCCTCGGCGGTGGTCTTCAGCAACCCCACCACCCCGGCGGGCACTCTGATCCCCCGCGAGATCCTGGACCACATCATCCAGCAGGCCATCCGCCACCGGACCTGGGTGGTTGTAGATGAAGCCTTCATCGATTTCGCGGACGAGGACGCCCGCTCCTGGGCCTGTGAGGCCATCAAGAAGCACAAGCGCCTGCTGGTGCTGCGCTCGCTCACCAAGTTCTACTGCATCGCCGGGCTGCGCCTGGGCTATGCCCTGGCCGACGCCGACACCCTGAGCGACTTCGCGCCCCTGGGCCAGCCCTGGTCGGTTAACACCTTGGCCCAGGCCGCCGGGGTCTTTTGCCTGGGCCAGGACGACTACGCCCTCAAAACCCGCGAGTCCATAAACCGCTGGCGCGAACAACAGGCCACCTCCTTGCGGGAGCTGGGACTGAACCCCATGCCCAGCGCGGCCAACTACCTCCTCTGCCGCCTGCCGGGCGACGGCCCCACCGCCGCCCAGGTGGCCGCCTCCACCGCCCAGCAGGGGGTGTTGGTGCGCCCGGCCGCCTCCTTCGTGGGTTGCGGCGAGCACCACCTGAGGGTGGCCGTGACCACCAGCCAGGAGCAGGAGCGCCTCATGAGCGCCCTGGGCCAGGCCCTGGAGCAGAAGCCAACCTAGATTTTGCGGTACTTGGCCAGCTTGTTCTTTACCTTGCCGGCGAACAGGGCGGGATCGCGCCGCGCTTCGTAGAAATACTTGTTGTAAATGGCCAGGCGGCTGGGATTGCGGTTGTCCGGGCACTTGGGATCGCACCAGGAGTAGTCGTCGCGGACGATCTTCTGATGGAAGCGGCGGCGTTTGGCCGAGGCCAGAATCTCCTCGATGCCCTGGCGGTAGGTGTTGCCTATGATCTGCCAGGTGGCGCAGCAGACCCGCACGTCCCCCTTTTCATCCACCACCAGGTTACGCACCGGCATGGGGCATGGCGGCAGGGCCGCGGGCTGCTCCGCCGCGCCCAGGGGATAGCCCACCCGGCGGGCGAAGGCATCCAGGCCCTCGGAACGCAGCCCCTTGTCGTCGATGAACCCGTAGGCCTCGGCCAAGAGCTCGTGCAGCTCGGCCTTGGGAGGCAGGTTCTGGAAGGTGAGGATGGGGTCCACCCCAAAGTTGATCTCCTGAACCCCCAAGGAATGGCCCAGCTTCAGGAACTGGGCTATTTCCCGGGCGTTGGCCCGGATGATGACCATGGACATGGCCACCTTGAGGGCCCCGTCCCGGTTGTGCTCCACCAGCTTGGCGAGGTTGCCCACAGCCTTTTCGAAGTTGCCGTGGATCACGATCTGGTCATAGGAGGCTTTGCTGCCCGCGTTGAGCGACACGTTCACGTACAGCCCTTGGTTCACGAACACGTCCAGCCAGAACTGGTTCATGAAGATGCCGTTGGTGGTGACCGCTATCTTCATCTGGGGATATTCGCGGGCCAGGATGCAAAAGTCCTTGCAGTTGCGCATCACCGTGGGCTCGCCGCCTTGCAGCTTCACGGTCTTGATGTGGGGGTACAGAGGCTTAAGATGCTCCTGGTAGACCAGCGCGGGCATGCTGTCGTCCCGAGAGAAGCTGGTCTGATAGCACATGACGCAACGGACGTTGCAATGCACCCCCATGATCAGGTGCAGGCGTTCCAGGCCGCTAGAGTCCAAAGTTTTCCCCTTTAGGTGCGTGCCGCATGTCAATCCAGACCATAAACCCGGTAAAGCCGATTGGACCAGGCCGGGCTGAGCTGGGGATCGGCCTGGGCCTTGGCCGTGGCGTCGTCCCCCGCTTTTTCGGAGGGGAACAACCAGGCGTATTGCTTGCGCGCCGAGGTGATGCCCTCCCGGGCCGCGGGGCGGCGCAGGATCAGCCAGCCCACCCCCCGGTCACGCATGCGCGCCTTCATGGCCGCCCAGTCCTCTCCGGGGTAATACTTGTCGCCCACCCGCCCGCTGAACAGGGCCATCACCCTGGGCGTGTCGATAAGGTAGGTGCGGCCCTGGGCCGCATGTTCCCTCACCCAGGCGTACAGCTCCCGGTCGCCCGGCCGGTTCACGATGTCGCCATCATATTCCCAAAGCAGGCCGGTGTTAAGCAGATTGACCAACAGCCCGGCCATAAGCGCCGCCTTGGCCACGCCCATGACGTTCAGCCAGGCGGGCAGGCGGCGTCCGGCGAAAAACTCCTCCAGGCCCTCGGCGAAATACAGCAGCAGCAACCCGGCCACCGGGGCGAAGAGCCGTGGCCCCTCCACAAAGGGCCAGGCCAGGATCATCAGCAGGTAGAGCACCACAAAGGCGTCCAGGCCGTCCCAGCCGCCCAGGCGGCGTCTGCGCCGCCACCAACCCCAGGCGGCCAGGGCCAGTAGGGGCAAAGCCGCCAGGGCCTCCAGGGCGGCGGCCAGGGGATGCCCTCCCCGATACACCGGGAAATAGAAGCCCACCACCTTGGCCACCTTGCTGGGCAGGCCGAAAGCCACCTTGCTCAGCCACCCCACGGGGTCGTGCAACAGGTGGAAATATCCGCTGGTGGAAGCGCCCAGGGAGCTTTGCAGCAAGCCCGCCGCCACGAAAACTGCCACGGTGACCGCCGCCGCGCCCCAGGCCCGGCGCTGAAAGACCATCACCAGCAAAGCCGCGCCCACCAGGGCCAGCCCTGCCGAGCGCACCAAGAGCGAGGCGAAGGCGCAGGCCAAAAACAGGGTCAGCCAGGCGTATTGCCGGCGGCCGCCGTCGCGCCAATTGATGAGGGCCCACAGCGCGGCGGTGACCAGGAAGGTGAAGGGCACGTCCGAAAGTACGCTCTGCTTGAACAGGAAAAACCAGGGACAGAACAGCATGAACAAAAAGGCATAGAAGGCCGCGCCCTGCCCCAGACGGCGGCGGAAAATAACGAACAGGACCCAGCAGTAGAGAGGCCAGAACACCAGGTTCAGGCTCTTGAGCAGCATAAGGTTCACCCCGCCCAGAGCCAGCAGGGGGATCAGCATGGCCGGGTAGCCGGGCGGGTAGTTGTGGAATGGCACCTGGGGCACGAACACCCCGTTGCGGTAAGGCAGGCCGTGCCACAGGTTTTGGGCGTGGATGATGTACTGGGCGAAGTCGCCCCCCGCCGGGTGGCCGTGGTCCAGGGTGAACAGGTTGATTACCCCCCAAAGCAGCACGGCCAGGGCCATCAGCCAGGCGATGGTGCTGGGCCGCCTCTCCGGCTCTTGAATCACGCCGCCCCCCGCTGGGCCAGCAGGGCCTCCAGCAGCATCTGGCCCAAGCGGCGGCCGTTGGCGCTCACCTGCTTGATGCCCTCGGGCTCCAGGCCGTCCCAGTGGCAACCGGCGGTGACCACCACCCTGGTCTCCAGCTTGGCCGAGAGCAGCTCGGCGGTGGCCTGGGCCAGGCGGTCCTCTTTGTGGCTGGGGTAGGTGAACACCGAGGCGGTGGCGCTGGTTACGGCAGGGTCGGCCAGGGAGGGGCGCGGCGCGGCCATGGCCACCGCCCCCACGTGGGGCAGCTCACCGCCGGTGACCAGCACCACCAGGTCCGGCCCCACCCACAACGCCTGGGCGCTCAGGTCCAGGCGGCCGGAGCCGGTGCTGACCGACAAGCTATGGGGAACTGTGGGCATGACCCCTCCTTGGGTTGGCTTTATCAGCCCTGGTTTTGTTCTTCGGCCCGCCCGCCGGGACCAAGCGTCCCGCGCCGGGCGCTGTGCCGCTTAGGCTGTTGCAGAGGCGCCAGCTTTTGGCCCTGGCTGAGGGCCCAAACGTCCTCAAAGGCCGCCACCGGAGCCGGGCCGCGCATCACCACTCCGGCGGCCACAAAGGCGGGCGTGCCTTGCAGCTTGAAGGCCTTGCCTTCGGCCAAGTCCTCACCCAGGCGCTTGGCCAGGGCCTTGTCGCCCAGGTCCTTGGTAAGGCGCGCCTGATCGATGCCCAACTTCTTCAGGATGGGCTGCACCTCCGCTAGCCCCTTCTCGGCAATGAGGTCCTGATCCTTGAAAATCTCCTGGTAGAAACGCCAGGCCTTGGCCGGGTCCTGGCGGCCGATGGCCTCGTAGTAAAGGGCCAGTTGGCGCGACATGTCCGAGCCGGGCAGATGCTTTACCAACAGGTTGAACTGGTGGGGGTCCTTGGCCAGCAGGCGCTCCAGGTTGTGGGCTGCCTGACGGCAGGAGGGGCACAGGAAGTCGGTGTACTCCACCACCAGGACCTTGGCCTGGGGGTCGCCCAACAACACCCGCTTGGGGTCGATTTGGGGCGCCATGGGGTTGGCCAGGCCGCGCTTGATGTTGGCCCGCCAGATCATCCGCTGGCGGATCTCGCGCCCGTCCATGACCAGATTGTAAAGCTCCACCTTGTGCCGGGAGAGCACCTCCATGATCACCTCGGGGTGATCCTTCAGGTAAGCCGCTATCTGGTCCTGGGTGGGCGGCTGGGCCCCGGCCAGGGCGGGCAAAAGACACAGGCAAAGCAAAACCGCGAAGCCGAACCTTTTAGGATGCAAGGCGCAATTCCTCCTTGATGCGCCAGCCTGGGACCGGCGCTGGTGATATCCGTTGAGGTAAGCTTGCCACAGGCAGGCGGCATGTACAACTGCCCAGCCGGGCGGTGGCCCATCACTGTGGGCCGGCCACCTCCACCTGGTTGCGTCCCTGGTTTTTGGCCTGGTACATGGCCTGGTCGGCCCGATGCAAAAGGTCGTCCACGGTTTCGCCGGGGATGAACTCGGCGATGCCCATGCTCAAGGTCACCCGCAAGCCGGACAACGCGCCCTCGAATACCATAAGACGCACTTTTTCCAGCAGGCGCTGCCCCACGGTCACCGCCGCGGCCTGATTGGCAAGAGGCAACACCACCAAAAACTCCTCCCCCCCGAAACGGGCCAGGCAGTCGATTTCGCGCAAGAGGCCTCCCATGACCTGAGAGGTCGTTTTCAGCACCACGTCCCCCCAGTGGTGCCCGAAGCGGTCGTTGACATCCTTGAAATGGTCCAGGTCCAGATAGCAGATCGAAAAACCGTAGCCACCACGCTCGGCCAGGGCCTTTTGCCCCTGTAGAAAGCGCATGGCGTGGCGCCGATTCCACAGACCGGTCAGCTCGTCGGTCTCCACCAGGAGGCTGATCTTGTCCATTGCCTTGGAGAGCAGCTCGCTTTGCTTGCGGTACTTGCGCCGCAGGGCGCTCAGGTTGGCCCCCAACAAGGCGAATGTGGTCATCACCACCGAGAAGCACAACCACTGGACATACTCGACCCGCAGGTTGAGTATCTCCACCTGGTTGTAGAACATGGCGAAGATCACCAAGCCGTAGCCCACCACGGCTATGGCGCTTATGATCAGGAATTCCTTGAGGCGCAGACGGAAGGCCCCGAAGATCATCACCAGCAGGTAGTACATGAGCACCACCATGCGCAGGTCGTAGATGAAGTAGAGGGTGATCATGACGCAGATGGTGGCCCAGGCCATCTGGTACAGGGTAAGGCTGGGGTCCTTGAAGCACTGGTTGATTCCCAGGAGCATCATCACCGGGAAGCTCAGGTGAACCAGCCAGAAGAAACCGAACAGCAGAAAAAATTCCAAGGCGGTGGCGCGGAAAAAATTCCACTCAAGAAACACCCAGCACAAAAAGGTGTGCACCGCCCCCCCGGCGATGGCCAAAAGAGTGCGCTTGAGCCTGAGAACCTGTTTCGGGTCATGCATGGCGGGTAAGAGCATAAACGCCTTCTAGCGGACCCACCGAGTTTCCCGGATTTTCCCCTGCCGAAGATAGCCCGCAAGGGACTTTTTCACAACCTGTTAATATATTACTAAGTTTTTCCTTTAAATTGCGGTTACATTTTTAGTTTCACTGAATATCCCGGCAGCAGATAACCCTCAATAAAGATTCTGGCGATGTTTGGTGAGCCTCACCGCCCCCTGGGCGCTCACCCAAAAGGTGTCTTCCACCCTCAGACCGCCGATGGCGCGGTCATAGGCCGTGGTCTGCATAAGGGCCACCACCATGTTCTCGGCCAGCTCGGTGGAACTGCCCTTCTCGATCACCGGATGAAACTCCGATTGCCGAAGGCCCACCCCGTAGCCCATATCGCTGGGCAGCAGACGCTCCAGCCCCTTGGTGGCGAAAACCCGCCTAGCGGCTTCGTACACGTCCTTGGACAGGGCGCCGGGCCGCATGGCCCCGGCAGCCTCTTCCTGGGCCTGGAACACCAGGCGCAGACGATCGCATTGCTCGGGGGTGGGGTCGCCCACGAAGGTGGTGCGGCACAGGTCCGAGGAATACCCGGCCACGACCGCGCCCAGGTCGATGACCACCGCCTCACCGGGCTGCATGATCTTGGGCGAGGCGATGGGATGGGCCAACAGGGTGCGCTCTCCCGAGGCCACGAAAGTGCTGAAGGCGGTGCGCAAGGAACCGGCCTTGCGCATCACGTACTCCGCCTCGGCGGCTACCTCCAGTTCGCTGACCCCGGGGGCCACCGCGGCCAGGGCGGCCTCCATGGCCTGGTCGGCCAGGGCGGCGGCGGCCTTGATGTGCTCCAGCTCCTGGGGAGTCTTGATGGCCCGGAGCTTGTCGATCACCGGGGTGATGTGCACCAGCTCGGCCTGGGGAAACTCGCTCACCAACAGCTCGTACTGCCGGGCCACCATGAAGTCTTTTTCTATGCCGATGCGCTTGGGCTCTGGCCCGCCCTGCTTCTTGAGCATCTTTATCATGCGCCCCAGCAGGCTCTGCTCGGGGAAGACGTAGGTGCCCACCCGCTCCAGGGAGCACTGCTCGCGAGCCTCGGGGGCGTCCAACCACAGGGTGCAGAATACCGGCTCCTCCTTGGCGCTCATGAGCACCCCGGAGCAGACCGAGGCGTAACCGGCGAGGTAGAAAACGTCATGTGGCTTGAGCAGGAAGGAGGCGTCCAGCTCCAGGGCGTTCAGTTCTTGCTGTAGGCGGTCGATGGCGGCTTGCATGGCGTCGTCTCCGGTTGCCCCTGGTACGGCTGGGGCCTGCTGATGGTGAGGAAAAGGCCCGGACGCAACGGGGGAGGTTCCGGTGGCCGGGCCTTTATTGTAACGCCGCCCCCCTGAGCGGTGCCAGGGGACGGGAGCGTGGGGCATTTTTAAAGGCCTAGGCCACGGTGTCGATACCCCGCTGCAAGGCCTGGTAGTTGAGCTCAAGCTTGCTGGCCGGGAAGGTGGAGCGCATATCCTCCTTGACCTCTTCCTCGCTGATGGGCAGCAGCTGGGCGCCCAACACGGCGCCCAGGAGCACGATGTTGGAAACGATGGGAGCGCCCAACTCCACCGCTATGTCGGTGGCCGGCACGAACAGGGCCCTTTGGCTCAGGTCCTGGATGGCGCCGCGCAGCTTTTCCTCGCTGGGGTACTCGTTGCGCCCGGCCAACACGCCCACGGGCATGGTGGTCTGGGTGTTGCTGATGCTCACCACCTTCTCGTTGCCGAAGTTGGTGAGCATGCGCAGCGTCTCCAGGGGCTCCAGGCTCACAATCAGGTTGGCCCCGCCCTTGGGGATCAGGGGGCCGTAGGTGCGGGTCTTGGAGATGCGCAGGCTGCTGAACACCGAACCGCCGCGCTGGGCCGCGCCGAAGGTCTCGCCGATGGCCAGGTAGTAGCCATCGTTGGCCAGGATGCGTCCGATGAGCCGGGCGATGAGGATGTTGCCCTGTCCGCCCACGCCGCAAACGATCAGATTATAGGGGTCCGTGGCAAGTCTCATTTGGCCACCTCCTGTATCTCAATAGCCTTGAAGGGGCAGACCGAGGCGCAAACGCCGCAGCCGGGGCAAGCGTCTTCGCGGATGCTGGCCTTGCCGGTCTCCGTGTCCTTGAGCAAGGCGGGGCAACGGAACTTGCTGTAGCAGGTGCCGCACTCTTCGCCTTTGCATTTGTCTTGGTTGACCACGACCTTGTGGGGCTTGGTCTTCTGGGCCTTCATGCGAACCAGTTCGCAGGTGCGGCGCAGCACCAGGATGCGCACGCCCTCTTTCTGGGCCATAAGCTCGCGCAGGGCCTTGGTGGTGCCCCTCAGGTCGAAGGGATCGGCCACCGTCACCGGCACGCCCAGGGCCTCGCACAACTTGACTACGTCGATGCGCGGCGCGTCGTCGCCCACGGCGTTGTAGCCCACGCCCGCGTGGGCCTGGAAGCCGGTCATGGCCGTGGCGTCGTTGTCCAGCACCACGTGGATGAGGTTGGACTGGTTGTAGATGGCGCTGACCAGGCCGGGCAATACGGCGTGAAAGAAGGTGGAGTCGCCGCAGATGCTGATCACCGGCTTGTCCCAGCCGAACTTGTGCATCTGGCCCAGACCGGCGGACAGGCCGATGCTGGAGCCCATGGCGTGCAGCATGTTCATCTGGCACTTGCCCTCGGGGAACACGTCCAGGGTGTAACAGCCGATGTCGCCGGTTACGAAGACTTCGCCGCCCTCGGCCTTGATGGCCTTGTCCAGGGCCCAGAAGCTGCCGCGGTGGGGGCAGCCGGGGCACCAGGTCAGGCCACGGCTGATGAGGATGTCCTCGGTGACCTCCTTGAGCTTGGCCTGGTAGGCCTCGCTGGGGCCTTGGCAGGTCTTGCCGGTGATCTTGCTCAGGGCTTCCAGGGCGCGGTCGGGAGTGATCTCGCCGCCCATGGGCACGTGGCCGGACTCCTTGCCCAACACCTCGACCTGGGCGGCGTCGGTGCCGTTGAGGGCGTCCTTGACCAGCACCTCAACCACCGGGTCCACCTCTTCCAGGATCAGGATCTTCTTGGCGGTCTTGGCGTGCTTGCGCACCAGTTCCACCGGGAAGGGCCACAGGGTGGCCAGCTTGAGCACGCCGACCTCGTTTTGCAGGCCCAGCATGTCCAGGGCCTCCTGGCCGCAGGAAAGGCCGTTGCCGCTGGCGATGACCAGCAGCTCGGCGTCCTCGGGACCGAAGTGCTGGTTGAACTTGGAGGCCTCGAACACCTCCTTGATCTTGTCCAGCCGGTCCAGGGCCAGTTGGTGGTGGGCCTTGCCCAGGTAGGGGTTGACCGCCGCGTTGCAGTCGGGATGGGCCTGGCCCACCGTGGCCTCGGGCAAGGGGCCCAGTTCCACGATGCTTGAGCCGTGGGAGAGCCTGGTGTAGCTGCGCAGGAACACGTAGCAGCCGTACTCGCAGGAAAGATCGAAGCAGTAGCGGATCATCTCCCGGGCCTCGTTCACGCTGGTGGGCTCCAGCATGGGGGCGTAGGCGAAGCGGGCCTGCCAACGGCTGTCGGTCTCGTCGCCGCTGGAGTGGGCGTCCGGGTCGTCGCAGACCACCACCACCAAGGACCCGCCCTGGTCGCCCAGGCCGGTGAGGCTGGCGTGGGTCAAGAAGTCCAGGGCCACGGCCAGCCCGGCGTTCTTCATGGCCGAGAGGCTGTTGAGCCCGGCCACCGCCGCCGCCGCCGCGCCTTCGCAGGCCACCTTTTCGTTGGACGACCATTCCACGTGCAAGTGGCGCTCTTTGGCCACACGCGAAAGGCGCTCGATGATCTCCGAAGAAGGGGTGCCCGGGTAAGCCGAGGCGTAGTTCACGCCCGCTTCCAGGGCGCCCCGTACCAGGGCCTCGTTACCCAGCAGAAAGACCTTCTCGGTTTCTGCCGTCTTTGATTTTTGGTCGCTCATTGATTCCTCATTTTTCTGCTGGTCCGCTCCACCTAGGCAATGCCGAGAGCTTGTTATTTGTAACCGCCGCTATTGGCCCCAGGTCATCTTGGAGCTCTTCTTGTCGAACTGGGCATGACAAAAGGGGCAGTGCAACGGAAGGTTGTCGAACTGTGGTTCATAAAAGGAGCGGTCTATGTAAAACAACTGGCTGCATTCCGGGCAGGTGACCCACACGTCCTTGGGGGTGCCCACCTTCTCCACTGTTTCCATGGCTGACTCTCCCTCCTTCTAGTACGAACCCGGATAGCCGTTGGCTTTATCCAGGTCCACGTAGTCCTCCACGTCTATGGCAGAGGCCACATCGTCGGGGGTTTTGTTGACCATCTGATAGAAACGGGGCAACCCGTTGCCGATGGGCGGGGGCATGGTGGCGTCGATGCCGCCGCGGGTGCCGATGTTGCCCGGCGAGGGCAGGCTGGGGTCCAGAGGGAACACCGCCGCGCCTTTCACCATGACCAGGTCCTTGTCCCACTGGCTGCGGTAGGCGATGGACCAGAGGATGTCGCTCTCGTTGAACAGGTCGATGTCCTCGTCCACCACGATCACGTGCTTCAGGCGGCTGTCGCAGGGCAAGGTGGCCATGATGGCTTCCTTGCCGATGCCCGGCCGGGTCTTCTTGACCTGCACGTACACGTGGTTGCGCCGCCCGGAGATGGGCACGTACACGTTCATCAGCTCGGGCAAGACGCTCTTGACCACGCTGTAGATGCGGGCCTCCATGGGGAAGTTGCCCAACAGCACCAGGTGATCGGCCAGGCCCACCCCGATGCCGTGATAGATGGCGTCCTTGCGGTAGGTCACGCAGGAAACCTCGATCACGTTGCTGGGGCGCTGGGGGCCTATGTAGCCGGGGTATTCGCCGAAGGGGCCCTCGGCCTCGAACACCTCCTTGGGCACGTAGCCCTCGATGACCATCTCCGCGTCGGCCGGGACCATCAGGTCGCTGCCGAAGGTCTCGCTGGACACCAGGCGCAGGGGCTCGCCCAGGACGCCGCCCACCGAGGGGTAGTGGCTCTCGGGGTAGCCCAGGCGGGACTGGGCCCCGGCCACCGCCGCCGGGTGATGGCCGATCCACACCGCCACGGGCATGCCCTCTCCCCTGTTCCACCAGGAACGCAGGTTGTTCATGGTGTGGCTGGTCACCGCGGGCCAAAGACCGGTGCGCCGGGGGCTCTTCACCCAGATGCGCTGCAGACAGGTGTTGTCGATGCCGCTCTCGGGGTCGGTGGTGGTCACGAAGCCGGTGCCGATATAGGGGCCGGGGTCCATGTAGTTGTGGGTCAGGATGGGGAACTTGAGCAGGTTGACCTGATCGCCGGTTTCCACCACCTGTTTCACCGGGGCGTCCTCGCGGGGCACCACCACCGGATCCACCTTGTGGGACACCTTGGCCGCGTACTGCATGGCCACCCGGTGGGGGTCGATGTCCAAAATCTGGGCGCAAAGGTCGCGGCTGGCGGTGAGGTTGGTCACCACCGGGAAGGCGCTCTCGGTGCCGTCATCCAGGATGGGGCGCTCCACGATGATCACCGGATACTTCTTCATGGCGTCCAGCTTGCGCTGCAGGGCGGTGATCTCGTAGGCGGCCTTCATGGGTTTTTTAATGCGCAAAACCGCCTCGGGCTTGTCCCGTTCCAGTTGCTCCAGATATGTCCTCAGATCCTTGGGCATCTCACTCACGTCCTTTCTGGGCGTGGTAGGAGCGGGCTCCATAGCCGAGCCCGGCCCCTGGTTGCCGTATCTAGACCGCTGCCGCGGTTTCTCTTCCCTTGCGGGTCATGGCTATGGCCACCGCCAACATGGCGAAGCCCACGATGTTGGTGAGCACCGGGTAGATGGTGAGCCACAGGATGATCCCGCCGCCCGCGAACAAAAGCCGCTCCAGCCCAGTCAGCCTGCGGGAGAAGATGCCCATGATGGCCGCGGTGAAGGCGATGACGATGAGCCCCGCCTTGAAGATGGCGAAAGCCACCTCCCACCATTGGCCGAAAAGCATCAGCGGCGGATAGGTGGCCAGAAGGAACGGGATTAGGTACAGGGTCAGGCCCATGGTGCAGGCCTTTACCCCCACGGTGCTGGAGTTGGCGTCGGCTATACCCGCCCCGGCATAGGCGGCAAGGGCCACCGGCGGAGTCACCATGGAAAGGTTGGCGAAGTAGAAGCCGAAGAAGTGGGCCGTGAGCACCGGGATGCCGCCCTTGATCAGGGCGGGGATGGCCAGGATGGCCACGGTGATGTAGGCCGCGCTGGTGGGCATGCCCATGCCCAGCACCAGGCAGATCAGCGAGGTGATCAGCAGCAGCCAAAGGATGTTGGTGCCCGCCACGCTCAGGATGATCTCGGTGAACTTTAGCCCCAGGCCGGTCAGGGTCAGCACGCCCACGATGATGCCCGCGATGGCGCAGGGCACGGCCACGGCGATGGAGCTCTTGGCACCGTCTTCCAGGGCCTGCACGAAGATGTGCAGCTCCTTCCACTCGCGCTTGGCCACGATGGGGATCACCGAAACGAAGAAGGAGGCCAGGATGGCCATGGTGGCCGACAGGGTTATGGAGTAGCCGGAGCCCAGGTAGTAGATGATCACCACGATGGGCAGAAACATGTAGCCCTTGGAGACCAGCAGCTTGAGCATGGGCTTGCGCTCGTCCTGCATGGTGCCCAGACCGCTGCGGATGGATTCGAAATGCACCGCCGCATACACCACCACGTAGTAGAGCACCGAGGGGATGATGGCCGCGATGGCGATGGTCCAGTAGGGGATGCGGGTCAGCTCGGCCATGATGAAGGCCGCCGCGCCCATTATGGGGGGCACCAGTTGGCTACCCGTGGAGGCCAGGGCCTCGATGGCTCCGGCGGCCACCGGGGTGTAGCCCGCCCGCTTCATCATGGGGATGGTGAAGGTGCCCGAGGTGGAGACGTTGGCCACCGCGCTGCCGCTGATGGTGCCCAACAGGCTGCTGCTGATGACCGCCACCTTGCCGGGACCGCCGCGCATACCGCCGGCCACGGAAACGGCCAGGTCGTTGTAGAACTCGCCTAGGCGGCCGTACTTGAGGAAGGCTCCGAAGAGCACGAACAGGAAGACGTAGGTGGTGGACACCCTCAGCGGGATGCCGAAGATGCCTTCCTGGGTCAGCACCATGAACTCGGTGAAGCTGTCCAGGGAAACCGAGCTGTGCCCCAGGGTGCCTGGGATCACGAAGCCGAGGAAGGCGTAGGCGATGGCCACCAGGCCCAGGATCGAAAGGCCCCAGCCCATCAGGCGGCGCCCGGCCTCCAGGACCAGGAAGATCATGGCCATACAGGCCGCGATGTCGCTGACGAACACGTCGTCAACGAAGCGGATGCGCTCGATGATGCGGGGGTAGCTGTAGAGGAAATACACCCCCACCGCCACTGACAGCAGCACCAGCAAGTAATCCGCCACGCCTTTTTTGTTGAAGAAACCAGGGCCCGGCTTGAGCAGGAAGGTCAATACCAGGGCGAAAGTGATATGCAGCATTTCCACCTGGAGGATGTCCAGGGCGAAGGTGAACGCGCAATATAGCTGCACCAGGGACCAGAGTATGGCGGTCCCGGCGATCAATCTTTTCTTAACCTGGGGGTCCAAGTTTCATCCCCTTTAATGCCCACCGGCGCCGGACCTCGCGGGTCGCGGCGTCCAGGGGCGAAATCACAGTCTGGCCAGAGGCGAGAGGGGCAGTTCTTGGGCCTCTTCTGGCCGAAAATTTTAAAAGCGGGGGCGCCGGGTGTGCTGTGCCTAGGTGATAAATTGGCGCCCCCGCCTGGGGGGCTTATTTAAGCACGCCCGCCTCGCGGTAGTACTTGGCCGCGCCGGGGTGCAGGGGCAAGGGAACCTCGGCCGCCTTCTTGGGGTCAAAGGCCTTGGCGCCCTTGTAGGCCATTTCCAGCTCTTGCTTGCCGGTGCAAATAGTCTTGGTGATGTTGTAAGCCGTTTCGTCGGACATCTTGCTGGTGGCCATCAGCAGGGTGGCGAAGCCCAACACCGGGATGTCCTTGTCCACCCCGGGGAAGGTCCCCTTGGGCAGCACACTGGGACGGAAGCCGTAATCCTTGGAGAACTTCTCGGCCACCGCCTTGTCGATGGGCATGAAGCGCAGCTTGGTCATGGTGGCCAGCTGCATCCAGGAGGGATTTCCAGGGGTGCAGACCTGACCAAAGGCGTCGGCCTGGCCGTCTTTCATCATCTCCACCGCGGTGGGGAAGGAAACGTAGTTGACCTTGCCGCCCCAGGAAATGATGTCCTCGAAGGTGATTCCGTAGGCGCCCAGCACCTTGCGGGTGTCCCACTCGCCGCTGCTGCCCTTGGGCATCACCGCCAGGCGCAGGGGGTATTTCTTGGCCTTGAGCTCGGCCAAGCTCTTGATGGGAGTGTCGGCCCTAAGAGCGAACACGTACCAATAGGTATCCAGGTTGGCCACCAGCACCTTCAACTCGGGGTTGGCCTTCTTGTAGGGGGCCTCGCCCTTGATGGCCAGGCCGGTCTCCACCGGGAAGCCCAGGGCCACGTCGGCTTTGCCCTTGGCCAGGAGCATGGGGTTGCCCACGCCGCCGCTGTAGGGCAGCACATCCACCTGGGAGCCCGCGGGCAGGGTGCCCTTGATCATCTTGGCCATGGTCTGGGCCATCACGTACTAGCCGCTGCCCGCCTTGAAGCTGGCCAGGGAAATTTTTTGCGCATCCGCCGCGCCCGCGCTCATCGGCACACACAGGCTCAGCCCCAAAAAGGTCACGCCGGCCATGGCCAATGTCTTAAATCCTCTTAGCCTCATATCCCATACTCCTCGGTTCCACATTCTGATAAAATAAGCTGTTGTTTCCGGTCGCCGGATTCCGATTGGTTCGGCCCTCTTGGTTATTCCGCTTACTAACTGGTCGGGCCCAGGGCAACAAGAGGAGGACAAAACCGCCGGGGGAGCCCGACGCACCCGCATAGCGCACGATTAAGTTTCTTAATGTGAAATGCACTATGCATGTTATAAATTACTAGGCGCTGGCGAGGTCTGTCAAGTTTTTTTAGAGGCAAAAAACCCGGCCCGCGCCGCCCGGCTGGGCAGAACCATGGGCGGACGCTAGAATATAAATGATGCTGAGGCTTCCCGGGGGCCGGCATGCCGGCCCGAAACCAGGGCAGGAGCCGGGCCTGGAACTCGCCGCGGGAAAAAGTAGAGGGAAATTCTTTTTCCTATAAATACCGTTGACGGGCTAAGCTGGTATTTGAGTCGAGTTACCGCCTGCCAAACTGGACAGGTATGCGGCCCATGATCGCTGTGATTCAACCTTTTAACTCATGGGGGATAGGCATGTTTTTTAGGCATAAGCCAATTAGCGGCAGCTATTTGCCGCCGTTTTTTCCCTTGACAGGGCAGGCTGGTCAAGAATATGTTATATTTGAATTGAGGAATTCATAATATGAAAAGTAACAGCAACGGCGACAACGGCAAATACCGCATCAAGGTGCTGCAAAAAGCCTTCCGGCTTTTGGAGTTGTTCCACGACAAGGTGGATGAGCTCTCGGCAACCGAGATCACCGAGAAGCTGCAATACAACAAAACCACGGTTTTCCGGATCATATCCAACCTGGAAGAGGAAGGCTACCTGGAGAAGAATCCCGAGACGGGCAAGTACCGCTTGGGGATGAAGCTCTTCTTCCTGGGCAGCTTGGTGAAACCTTACCGCCACCTCAAGAGCACGGCCAAGCCCCTGTTGCGCAGCCTTAACCAGCAGACCGGCGAGACGGTCCACCTGGCGGTGCTGCACAAGAACCAGGCCCTGTACCTGGACAAGATCGAGAGCAACCACACCGTACGCGTGGTGGTCTCCCAGGTCGGCCAAAAGCTCCCTGCCCATTGCTCGGGGGTCGGCAAGGTCCTTTTGGCCTTCCTGCCCGAGGACGAGGTAAAGGGCGCGGTGGAGGAAACCGGCCTGCCCGCCTTCACCCAGAACACCATCACCACCTGGAATCAGCTCAGGCTGGAATTGGAAAAGGTGCGTGAGCAGGGCTTTGCCCAAGACAACGAAGAAATTGAAATGGGGCTCAAATGCGTGGCCGCGCCGGTTTTCCTGGACAACCAGGTGGTGGCGGCGCTGAGCGTCTCGGTTCCCAAGGACCGTTATGAAAAAACTCCCCACGACATTACCCGCATGGTGGTGCAGGCGGCCCACGAGCTCAGCGGGGTGTTGCAGGATTCCATAGTAAACCTCAGGCCCACGGCGGGCTGATCCCTGGGAGTCTCCCGGTTCGGCCGCGCCTGGCGCATGGGTTAGGAGAAGGAAATGAAGACGGTTAGGGTACAGGCCCAGGTGGACATGGAGCTCTGCCAGGGTTGCAAGACTTGCCAGATGGTCTGCCCCGTATACGCCATCCAGGTTTCCCGGGTGGAGGGTAAGCCCCAGGTAAATATTGATTACGATCTTTGCGTCGGCTGCTGGAACTGTGAACAGCGCTGTCCCGACCATGCCATTTCCATGGCCCCTTGCGAGCCTTTCGACCTGGCCACCGACGTGTCCAAGTTCGATTACGACGAGATCCACGCGCTGTGCCGCAAGGCCCATTTCCATCCCAAACAGCTCGTATGCTATTGCACCGCCACCAGGGCCGAGGAAGTGGCCGCCGCGATTTTGGACGGCGCCTCCGACCCCGCCCAAGTGGTGCGTGCCTGCGGCGTGGGCTCCGGTTGCGGCATCGAGTGCAACCAGCCCATCCTGCGGTTCCTGGAAGCCGCGGGCAAGACCTTCGAGCGGCCCAAGCAGAGCTACCAGTGGTACGGCCGCACCGCCACCGTCTGGGACGTAAGCGACAAGGTCAAGAAAGAGCACCCCGGCTTCCGCTTCGACAGCGACCGCGACCTGCTCGACAGCGTGGTGGAAGCTCCGATCGACAACGTGAAATCCTAAAGGGAAAGGCAGACGCCATGTATAACAAGGCTCTTCCCCCTGCCCCCACCCGGGTCTCCCAATACGGCGTGGACCCCAAATATGTCGTGAAGCGGGGCGCTGAACTGAAAAATATCGTGGGCGTGCCGCTCACCGACTTGGTCACCGGCCTGCCGCCGGTCATCTTCCCCGGCGGCTCCAACGACGTGGCCGTCATCCGCAAGGAAACCGAGGCCGCCCTGGCCAAGGTGGACATGTCCAAGATCACCGCGGGCAGTACCGTTAACATCCTGGCCTCCCACCACGGCTTCACCTTCTACGGCGGCCAGCCCTACGCCGAGATGCTCCGCACCATCAAGGATGTGGTGGAGCAGCGCACCGGCTGCAAGGAAGTGCGTCTGCGCGCCGGTCTGGGCATGCGCTTCCGCGAGACCGAGGAGTACATCAAGGCCCACGGCTTGGACGAGTACTTTAACGGCAAGGCCCTGGGCATCGCCCCCATCGACGCGGGCATCCCCATCGAGACCGAGTTGGGCACCCTGTTCGGCCTCAAAAAGGCCTATGACGCCGACTTCATCATCCACGCCCACAACAGCGACGTGCGCGAGGTGCATTTCCACCGCCAGGTGGACCGGGCGGTCAAGCCCTTCGGCATGAGCTACGCCCGCTGCGAGACCCGCTCCACCTACCACATGAACCTGGGCCCCCGGGCGGCCAACTTCGTGGCCCGCTCCATTTTCGAGTCCGAGTTCGTGCAAAAGAAGTTCGCCTTCGCCTGCTTCCTGACCATGTCCCCGGCCGGAGCCACCGGCGTGGACGCGGACACCGACCTTTACGCGCTCAACGACCGAGTGACCGTGGGCGGCATGCGCGACTACGGC
>Ga0180016_100020_pt1 | contig 108566 bp, 83 predicted proteins | sample KR46_M_MetaG_FD_129673 | JGI IMG/M metagenome (GOLD analysis project Ga0180016, IMG submission 129673) | Groundwater microbial communities from the Olkiluoto Island deep subsurface site, Finland - KR46_M_MetaG | ecosystem: Environmental > Aquatic > Deep subsurface > Groundwater | place: Finland... | reverse complement strand
CTGGTCAGGCTGCCTCAAGAAGCGTACCGGTCCGAAGCCAACCGGGAGATCTACGCGCGGTTGTTGAACGAGGCAGAGCAGGTCTTGCTGGCCGGCCACAGCGTCATCATCGACGCAACCTTTCTCGCCGGGTCTGACCGCGAGGCGATAGGCGAGCTCGCCGCTCGCCTGCGTGTCCCGTTTGACGGCATCTGGTTGAACTCAGATCCTGCCACGCTCGAACGCCGCATCGCCAGTCGCACCGCAGATGCCTCCGATGCGGATAGGGATGTGTTGCGCGCGCAACTCAAGCGTGGGCCCGGGCCGGTGGCCTGGACCGAAATCGACGCAAGTGGCGAGCCGGAGCAGGTCGCTGAATTGGTTAGAGCAACCCTGTCAAAGGTGTGAGTGCGCCGTGGCATTGACAAACCATGATGACAGTGCGACCGAGCGTGGATTGATTGGGCGGTGACGCTCGACAGATTTGCTTCTTCTGCTGCCTCCCTGCCCAAATGGGTGGTCATCGCATCCGCTGCAGTGCCTCCCACCGGTTTCCTGCTCGCCGTTGAGACTTTCAATTTTTGTTGAAACTGCTTTCACATGGAGCCCTGTGGAGCGATTGAGATAAAAATGGTCAGCCCGAAGTCCGGGAATCTTGGACCGTTGCCACCTTCCGTTTTGATGCAGCCTTTAGTTTCTCTTCAAGCCTGGTCTTGACGATCGGGAAATTGTCTTCTGAGCAGAAAATCGCATCGAGGGTCAGGGCTTTGCCCTTCAACAGGATACAATGCCGTTTGGGGTCTGCTTCGAGCTTTTGAATGGCATGCCACCGGGTGAAGCGCGAGGAGTTGCTTTGGGCCAGAAGTCCCGCGCCGGCCGCCGCGGGGCTGCGCGCCAGCACGCCGAGAACAATCGCCATCGTCCGGCCGACCCTCGCGCGCTGGTCAACGACCCTGGAGCGGACGCCGTCTTCGGTGAATTCAAAACTGACCGTCATCCGGTTGTTGAAAAACAGCAAGATGGCAACCAGCATCAGGACCGCCAGAATGGCCAGGACGCCGACCATTGCTCGAAGGATGGCGCCGAGATCATCCAGACTGCCCTCGATCCATGCCAGCCCGACCAGCAGCAGCGTCAGAATGCCAAGCGGAATCAGGACAACGGCGGCAAGTTGCCTGACAATGACCGGTGTCGACAGCAGGGGCACTTCGATGGTCCAGGCGAGGGGGTCCGACATCATCACAACTCTGTTTCCCATTGTCGATCATAGCCCCGCAATTCGGCTCCGGTATTGACCTCGGTCAATGATCGGCGAGCGCAAAGCTGATGTCCTTGGGTAGTGCGGAAACTTCCGGTCGGCGGAAGGCAGGGATAAGAGAAATCGCTTTCATGGGGTTGCGGCAGGTTTCACCAGTTTCGGCGGCGGCGTCCTTGGCGTCAGGTCGCCGAACCGCGTTCATTCTGCTGTTTGCCGCCTGTCTCGCATTCATGGTGCCGCATGCGGCGAGCGCCGACGACGAGGCGGAGCAGAAAATCTACCAGGAAATGCATTCGGAGGTGAAAAGCACCTTCGATGTCGTCAAGGGCAAGTTTGATGAGCTCTACGACAAGCTCGCATCCATCCGCAGCTCTGTGACCAACTGGCGGCAAGCCACAACCAGGCGCACCCAGGACGCTTCGATCAAGGACATCAATGATCTTTTTGAGGGTGAACTGGTCGCCGGTCGCGATGAGCTGCTCAAGAAGGTCTTCAGCGCGGAATTCGTCGAGCAGATGAAGAAGGTCGAGGCGGAGCTCGGCATCCAGATCGGCATCCCCGATACGGAAACACTTCTCAAGATGCTTGTCGACAAGCAGGGAAGGGAAAAGCTCTACGGCTATATGTACCAGTTGAGCGGTTACGAGCGGACCCTGCGCAACAGCGGGGTTTTCGACAAGCTCGACAAGATCAAGGCCCGGTTAGAAAAGGGATCGGCCTATATCGGCAAGGCCGGAGACATGCTCGATTTCGTCGCCCTGTTCGACCCGTCCAACGTCGACCCGGACTCCCCGATCAGCAGTCTCAATGCCATCGGCAACGTACTTGGCAAAATGAAGGATTTCACCAGCGCGATCCCCGGCTTTGGCCACCTCCTGGATTTCTACATCGACGCGACCAGGCAGTTCACCGAAGCGCTCGGCGAGCTGAACAAGAAGATCCTGGATGCGCGTGATGGTTCGATCTGCGGTCAGCTTGGAGTTCTGTCGACGGAGCTGAAGGCCCTTGATGAGCACATCAAGGGTGGCGCCTGCATCAATTTCTATACCAATTACGAGCTGCAGGCCCTGCTCAAGCCCTTGCTGGTCTGGACCAATGCCGAAAGCAACGAGACTTTTTTCTACGACAAGGACCACGACGTCGCCGCCTATCTGACCGCGGGCAATCAGGCCGATCTGCTCGAACCTTTCCGGGCGCTGAGGGAAAGCGGGATTGCGTCCAACAGCGACCGCGCCACGGCGTCGGTGTTCATGTCGCTGGCCCGCGTGGTCACCCGGTCGAAGGCGGTCGTGGCCAAGCCCGAATGCGATGAATATGCGACGCTGTTTTCCGACAGGAACTTCCGGGCCGTCCTCGCCGAAGTCGGCGCACTCGACAGTGCCGGCGCCGTCAGTGCTCCGGGCGGGACGGTGCTTCAGCCGGCGATCACAAGTCCCGCGGAAATCAGCGGGTTGTGCCTGTATGATCCGCGCATGCGGCTGGTGATGCGCAACCTGGCGGATCGCTATCGCCATCTGGTCGCCGTCACCATCGATGTCTATCCGCTCGACCGGGCGCTCTCTCCCGTTGTAACTGAGGTCCGGATCGACGGCATTCCGCTTGTCTTCGGCGAAGCCGGAGCCGGCATGAGAAGGGTGGCCGGATTCACCCGGATCGAGGCGCTGGTCGATGCCCGTCACCCCATCAGCGTCGAGGTGGAGGCCGAGGGGTTCAGGCCGGCGCTCAAGACGCTGAGTCTTTCGGCACAACGCAGGTTCGCGACGATCTACATGGACCGCGAAGAGGCCGAGCCGGTTGCGCCGGAGGACGATGCTGCGGGCAAGGCGGACGCCGATGCGGACCAGCCGGAGGCGGCCGATGCCCCGGCGCCGGTCAGGCCCGATCCCGCAGTCAAGCAAACCGTTCCGGTTCCGGCCCCTGTTCCGCCCGTCGCAGTCGACGCGCCGCAGCCTGCGCGTCCGCAGCCGGTCCCGCGGGAACCGCAAGATCCTGCGGCGCAGCAGGCCACCGCACCCGCTACGCCAGGGGCGGCACTGCCCGCCGATCCGGTGGAAACTGCCGGAGATGTTCCTGCCCCGGCGGAAAGCGCGGAGACTGCGGGGGATGTGGTGGCCCCGGTGGAAGGCACAGAGACAAGCTCGGAATCCGGAGCTGATGATGCCGGCGATGCGGGTGCGCCGGTGGACCCCGCCGTTGCCGGCGCAGCCGATGCCAAAACCGAAATCGATGAAACGCCTGCTTCAGCAGACACGCCGGAGCAGGCCCCTTCAACTGCAGAAGCGGCCGGCGGAACAGCGGAAGAGGCAGGCAAGGCCGTGGCTGGAGCCGGCGATGCGACAGAGCCGGCGGCGCCAGGCGCCGACAACATCGTCGGCCTCTCCATTCCGCGCGCTCAGGTCTATCTCGGCGAAACCGTCCTGATCTCGACGCCCTATCGGGGCGAGGATCTGGCGTCGGACGGGGCGGATGATTGCGATCCGAACAGCACCAATCCGTTCACGGGTTGCGCTGTCACCCCGTCTGGAACCGGTGGCGCCAGCGTCTATATCGGTTCCCCCGACGAGGAGGAATGGGGCGGGCCGCAGCCGGCGATGGTGGAACTGCAATATATCTGGCACGGCAGCGAGGGCGTGAGCTTCGAGCCAACGACATCGACCGATGGCCGCACATCCGCAACGTTCGAGCGTATCGGCGACATCAAGATCTGGGCCCAGGTGGTCAAGCAGGGCTCGACAATCGCCGAGACCGAGCAGCAGACGATCAAGGTGCTGGCGCCATCCCTGTCGATCAGGTTCGATCCGGCTTCCGGGGCGAAGGCGGGATCGAAGATCAAGGCGACTGTCGTCGCGACCCCGATGGTTCTGTCCAGATACTGGACGGTGCGATGGCTGGAGCCGCCGACCTCCAACCGGGAGGAACTCAACGACAACGGCTCCGAAATCCGCTTTTCCGGTGCGGCGGGCAAGCCGGTAACGCTCGCGGCCACCGCCAATGTTGCTTATTACGGCGACGTAATTGGCTCGGTCACCAGCAGCTACAGTCTGGTGGCTGGCAGTCTCAATGTCACCGCCCGGTCGCGCGGGCCGCGGCCGCAAGTCTGGAACCAGGCCAGCGGCGGCCTGGTGGATGTGCCCGAGGGGCACTATGTCGACGGACAGGAAATCGACTTACGCGCCGAGTTCGCAAGCGGTGACGCGCCGGACGATGTCCGCTGGCTCTGGTCGGTCAATGACGGCACGTCGATCTCCAACGAGATATCGCAGACGCCGACGGTCTCGCGTTCCGAAGCGGGGCAGATCGAGGCGAAGGTGACGGCAACCGACAAGGACGGGATCGAAATCGCGTCGGGTTCGATCAGCCTGAGCGTGCAGCCGCAGGGGCAGGCGCCAAAGGACAAGGCCGGGCCGGCGGCAACCGCCACGCCGGCTCAGACGCCGGGGGCCGAAACCGCCGGGCCGGTTGCACGGGAGCCCGCCCCAACAGCGGAACAACCCGTCACATCCCCAGGGCAGCTTCCGTCCCAACAACCGGTGCCGGAACCTGTCATCCAGACGCCAGCGCCCGGTGCCACACCCGGTACGCCCTCACCTGCATCGGAGCCCGGCGCGACCGGTCAGGCAACGCCGCCGGCCCCGGTTCAGCCTGCCACGTCATCGCAGTCGCCATCGTCGCAGCCAAAGCCAGCCCAACCCGTAGCGCCACCTCAGCCGGCGCCGCCCCAACCGGTAGCTCCACCCCAGCCCGCCAAGCCTCCCGTCGTGGAAACCTGCGCGCCGGGCTCGCCGCACTACACAGCGGCGGTCGATCTATGGAGCAGGGGCCTGTCGATGCTTTCGGGCGGCAATGCCGAGGGCGGCGTTGCGGCGCTTGAGGCCAGTCTTGTGGTCTGTCCCGATCCGACGCGGCAGTCCCAGCTTGACGCCTTGCGCCAGCAGCTTGGCGGGGTAGGGGCTCCCGCCCCCCAACCGCCATCGCCTGTTGCAGACTGCCGCCCCGGCGGCAGCCTCCATGCCGAGGCCGTGAGCAACTGGCAGCAGGGGCTCGCGTTGCTGGCCGGCGGCAATGATGAAGCCGGCGTGGCGGCCCTTGAGCGAAGCCTCGGCCAATGTCCCGACCCGCAACGGCAGGCCCAACTCGACACGTTAAAACAGCAGCTGGCAGGCGCCGAAGTCCCGCAGCCCGAGGACGCTGAAGCATGCCGGCCGGGCGGTGACAGATATGTTTCAGCCCAGGATGCCTGGCAGCGCGGCATTGCCCTGATCGGGAGCGGCGAAGTGGGCGCGGGTGTCGCGCTCCTGGAAACGAGCGTCGGCGACTGCCCCGATGAAATGCGCCAGACCCAGCTTAAAGCGCTGAAGCAGCAACTGGGCATCTCCGAGGAAAGCGGCGCCGACGTGGCCGGAGACGCAGCCCAGCCGGATGCGCCGATGACGATCGAGGAAGCGATCAGGGATGCCGCCAAGGCCTGCGAGCCCGGCGGCGCGCGTTACGCAGAGGCTGAAGCAAGCTGGAGTCACGGCAGCGATCTGCTGGGGGCGGGAGAGCGGAGCGCAGGGCTGGCGGCGCTGCGCAAAAGCGTCTCGCTCTGCGCCGATCCTGACCGCATCGCCAATCTGGAGCAGGTGAGCGTGCTCATTGAAGAGGCCGAGGAGAAAGAGCGCCAGGCGCAGTTCGATGCCCAGCGCCAGGCCGAAGAGGCGCAGCGAGCGGCTGAGCAGGCGGCACAGGCACCGCAAACCCAATCGCCAGGCGCCGGCTTGACACCGCAATCGACGCGATACACCGGGACCGTCGAGGGTGCGCCGCAAAGCAGGCTCTCCATCGAATATTCCAATGGCCGGATCAACGGCCAGATCACCGGGATCTATGAAGGCGACCAGATCAATTTGTCCTTTCAGGGAAATGTTGACGGAAACCGGTTCAGCGTTCCCCTGAGCGGCTACCTGATCGATTCATCCGGCCGCTATGGGCGCGTTTCCATCACCGGCACGGTGTCTGGAACCTATGCCAACGGCGCCTTCACCGGGGACTGGAGTGCCGGAAACAATTACCAGTCCGATCGGGGCGGCTGGATAGCCAGCCCGCAATAGGAGGAACAGGCATGCCAAGGTCCAATCCGGGAGTGCGAGGGCTTTTGCTGCTCTTGCTGTTGTTTCACTTCTCCGGCAGCGGCGCTGTTGCCCTTGATCTCGGCAAGTCCGGCATCGGTCTCAATCCACCGGCGCAGGGCTGGAAACTTGAGGAGCACGACGACGCCGCGCTCAAGGTCTGGCATCTGCGCGCCGAAACCTGGGATCCGGCGCCAAAGGAATCCGGGCTGATCGCCGTCACGGTCACCTTTCTTGACGGCGATCCCTGGCCGGATATCGGGGCCATGCGCGACCGCGCGGCGGATATCGTTGCCGGTCAGTTGATGACCGCGGTGGTGGCGCGGACGCCGTTTGAGCTGGTCGCGGGCCGCTTCGAAATCGCCGGCGCTGACTTCGAAGGCGGGCTCGATCTGGTCTCGGAGGGCAACAAGCCAGTCAGCGCCCGCCTACTGCTGATCCGCACCCGAAGCGGCTTTCTCATGATCACCGCTTTCTCGGTTCTCCCTTTGAGCGAAAAACCGTTCACAGCCCTGTTTGGCGAAACCGGCATTCTGACCGCCTATGGCCCCGGGGCTGAAGGGTTGAACGCAACGCCTGTGAGGGCCGAGGCAACTGAGCCGGCTCCACGTGCAGCCGACCCTGCCGCGATCGAAGATCTGCTCAGACAGATGCAGCAGCAGTTCCAGCCGCCGGCAGGGACCGGCAATTGAGGGAGGCGAAGATGAAACGGTCCTTAGGTTTGAAGCGCGTCGCGCCCATCGTCTTGTTCGCCTTCTTTGGTGCGGCGATGCCGGCCTCGGCCGATTATGTCGGCAATCTCAATCCCAGCGGAGACAGCTATCTGACGCTGCGCCAGTACTCGTCCTCGAAATCGCGTGAGATCAGCCGCATGGGAGCCGGAACGATTGTCGAGGTTCTGGATGCGGATGGCGACTGGCTTTACATTGAAACCCAGGACGGGCGCATCGGCTGGGCGCACAGCAATTACATCCTGCCTGGTCTGCCTGACGGCGCTGCGTCACCGGGTGGTTATGCGGATGAGGCCGGAGATGTGCCAATCGAGCCTGATCGGCAGCCGGCTGCAGGCATGGGCGAACTGGTGGCGCCGGTCAGCCCGGCCGCACCGGATGAATTTGACTGGCTCGAGGGTCACATGATGCAGTTCCACAGTCCTGTGAGGGACGCAACGTTGGCCATCTACCAGAACGCCCGTTTCGGCACGGTGATCAGCTATCCGGCAAGCCTGTGGACAGCATTGCCGGAATCGGAAAATGGCGACGGCCGCCGCTTCGAAAGCCTGGACGGAACGGCCGAGATCACGGTCTATGCCGGCCACAATGCCCTGGAGCGGACCGTGCCGGAACTGCTCGGCGATACGCTCGGCAGCGGCTTTGAGAGCATCACCGCGACGAAGATGCAGGGCAACCGTTTTGAAGTCAGCGGCGTGCGCGATGGCCGCACCATCATCCATGCGGAAATTCTCGACGCTGCCAATGTGCAACATGTGGTCGAAATCTCGATGGATCCCTCCGTGGACGCCACGACGCAGCAGAGTCTGGCCGACATTGCCGCCTCGCTTCGCGTTGAGGCGGGCGCAATCGGCACACAGGGCGTATCTGCGCCGGAAGCAGACAAAGGCGCGATGGAACTGGCGTTCTGGAATACCATCAGCACCTCCATGGATCCGGCGGAATTCGAGGCCTATCTGGCGCAGTGGCCAAATGGCACCTTTGCCGCGTTGGCCCGGAACAAGATCAATCGACTCCGCAGCGGAGGGGCCCCGTCACCGGTCCCGACGCCCCAACCGCAGGCCGATCAGACGCGTGCAAACCCCACCGCGACGCTGGGCGCCACCGAGCCCCAGACGTTGATGGATTCAGGATGGTGGGTTGTTGTCGGGTCGTTTCCAACCGAACCCTGGGAACGACAAACCAGCGATTATGAAAGAACCCAAGCCACCGCAGCGCGTTGCGGCCTTGCCGTCTTCAACGATCTCTCTGCCAAATTCAGCGGCTTCAGATCAGGATACAATGTTTTCGTCATTGGCGCATTCGAGAGCAAATCGGTTGCCGACAGCATGCTGAAACAAGCGCGGAAGTGCTTTCCGGATGCCTATGTAAAAAATGCGAAGTATCTGGGTGAATGAGGCCGGCTCATGAGCCGGTGGGCCTCCAGACAATCATTTCCGGCACCCTGTGCCAGCAGGGCGCTGCAGCCCTGTTTGCTCGTTTGTCGAAATCGGCCCGCGATCGCTGGATTGTCACGCAATTCGACACCGGGTATCGGGCCGCATATCCGGCCGATGATATGTTTCCTTGATGTGCATCAATGTGGTCTGCCCCGGCTGCCGCAATACTGGCAGTCAGGGAGGATTGCCGATGTGGGAGACCATCATCAAGCCGGAGACGCTTCGTGCGACTGCTGAACTCACGTCCGGAGTTCGCGCCGCTTTTTCCTGGGAAAAAATCGAGAAGGAACTGCTCGACGGGCTTCCCGGCGGGGCGATCAATATCGCCTATGAAGCTGTAGACCGGCATGTCGCGCATGGTTTCGGGTCCGTCACGGCGCTTCGGTGGCTCGGCAAGTCGGGCGAGCGTCTGGATCTGAGCTATGCCGACCTCAGCGTCGCATCAGCGCGGTTCGCGTCGGTGCTGGCCAGCCATGGGCTTGGCCGCGGCGACCGGGTGTTTTCGCTGCTCGGTCGACAGCCCGAGGTCTTCCATGCGGCGCTTGGCACGCTGAAGGCCGGGATGACCTTCACGCCTTTGTTCTCGGCCTTCGGACCTGAACCGATCCGGACCCGGATGGAAATCGGGCAGGCCAATGCTCTCGTCACCACCGAGGCGATTTACCGGCGCAAGATCGAGCCCTGGATCCGGGACATCCCCTCGATGCGGCTCGTGCTGATTGTCGGCGAGACAGCGCCCGAAGGCTGTGTCGCGCTCGATCCCGCCATGCAGGAAGCCTCGCCCGGCTTCGAGGCTGTTCCGACGCGTCCCGAGGACGAGGCGCTGATTCACTTCACCTCGGGCACCACGGGTCGCCCCAAGGGCGCTGTTCATGTCCATCATGCCGTGCTCAATCATGCCGCGACGGGCCGCTACGCGCTCGAACTCAGGCCCGGCGCCATCTACTGGTGCACGGCCGACCCCGGCTGGGTCACGGGCACTTCCTATGGCATCATCGCGCCACTCGTGCACCGCGCAACGCTGATCATCGACGAGGCCGAGTTCGATCTTGAGCGCTGGTACGCGACGATCGAGCGCGAGAAGGTCGAGGTCTGGTACACCGCCCCCACTGCCATCCGCATGATGATGCGGGCCGGCAAGGAGGCCGCCGCCAGATATGATTTCTCCTCGCTGCGTTTCCTCGCCAGCGTCGGTGAGCCACTCAATCCGGAGGCCGTCGTCTGGGGCAGCGAGACCTTCGGCCTGCCGTTTCACGACAATTGGTGGCAGACCGAAACCGGTGGCATCATGATCGCCAACACGCTCGACATGGACATCAAGCCGGGCTCCATGGGCCGTCCGCTGCCTGGAATAGAGGCTGAGATTCTCAACCGCGAGGATGGCGGCATCAGGCCCTGCAAGCCGGGAGAGATCGGCGATCTCGCGCTGAAAGCCGGCTGGCCTTCGATGATGAGGGCCTACCTGCATGAAGAGGCGCGCTACAAGAAGTGTTTCGTGGACGACTGGTACATCTCCGGCGACCTGGCGCTCAAGGATGAGGATGGCTATTTCTGGTTCGTCGGCCGCGCCGACGACCTGATCAAGTCCTCCGGCCACCTGATCGGGCCGTTCGAGGTGGAGAGCGCGTTGATCGAGCACGAGGCGGTCGCCGAGGCCGGCGTGATCGGCCTGCCCGACGAGACGGCTGGCGAGGTCGTCAAGGCTTATGTCTCGCTCAATCCCGGCTACGAACCCTCCGACGAGCTTGAGAAATCGATTAGGGGCCATGCCCGCAAGAAACTGGGTCCGGCGGTGGCCCCGCGCACGGTCGAATTCCGCAAGACCCTGCCAAAGACGCGATCGGGCAAGATCATGCGCCGCCTGCTCAAGGCGCGCGAACTTGGCCTGCCCGAAGGCGACATTTCCACGCTGGAGACGGATGAGTCATGAGCAAGACCGAAAAGACCCACCTGAACCACGCCCATGTTACCGAATTGCTCAAGGGCATGATCCGCATCCGCCAGTTCGAGGACAAATGCGCCGAACTCTACACCCAGCAGAAGATCCGCGGGTTCCTCCATCTCTATGATGGCGAAGAGGCGATCGCCATGGGCGTGATCCCTGTGCTTGGCACTGACGACCGGATTGTGGCGACCTACCGCGAGCACGGACAGGCCCTGGCCCGCGGCGTGCCCATGCCCGAGGTCATGGCGGAGATGTACGGCAAGGCCGAGGGCTGTTCGGGCGGGCGGGGCGGCTCCATGCACCTGTTCCACGCGCCCACGAATTTCTTCGGCGGAAATGCCATCGTCGGTGGCGGCCTGCCCCTGGCAGGCGGTCTGGCGCTTGGTGACAAACTGTCCGGCGCGCCAGGCATTACCGTATGCTTCTTCGGGGAAGGGGCCGTTGCGGAGGGGGAATTTCACGAGACGATGAATCTGGCGCAGCTGTGGCAGGTCCCGGCGCTGTTTGTCTGCGAAAACAATGGCTATGCCATGGGCACGGCGCTCGCCCGTTCGGAATCGGAAACCGACATCCATGCCAAGGCAGCATCCTACGGCATTGTTTCGGAAGTCGTGGACGGGCAGGACGTCGTGGCGGTGGAAGCCGCCGCCCGGCGGGCGATCGCCAGCATTCGCGAGACCGGCAAGCCGTATTTCCTCGAATGCCGCACCTACCGGTTCCGCGCCCATTCCATGTTTGACGCGCAGCTCTATCGCGACAAGGAAGAGGTTGCCAGATTCCGCGCCCAGGGACCCATTGTAAGGTTCCAGGGGTGGCTGCTGGAAAACCACCTTCTCCAGGGCAGCGACATCACCCGCATCGAGGCCGAGGTCGCGGCGGAAATCGCCGAAGCCGTTGCCTTCGCCGAGGCAGGCACCTGGGAGCCGGTGGAGACACTGATGCGGCACGTCGTGGCTGATGAGCCAGCGCCTCGGCCGGTTGCCGCAGCAGCCTCGGGCCGGACCCAGGAGGTGACCTACCGCGAGGCGGTCAAACAGGCGATCCGCGACGCCATGATCCGCGACGAGCGGGTCTTTCTCATGGGTGAGGATGTCGGGGCCTATGGCGGCTGCTACGCCGTGACCAAGGGGCTGATGGCGGAGTTTGGCGAGGCCCGCATCCGCGATACGCCGCTGTCGGAATCGGGCTTCACCGGTTTCGGCATCGGCGCCGCCGCTGTTGGCATGAGGCCCATTGTCGAGCTGATGACGGTCAATTTCAGCCTGCTGGCGCTCGACCAGATCATGAACACCGCAGCCACGATCCGCCACATGTCGGGCGGTCAGTTCGGCGTGCCGCTGGTGATCCGGATGGCGACCGGCGCGGGCAAGCAGCTCGCCGCGCAGCATTCGCACAGCCTCGAGGGCTGGTATGCCCATATCCCCGGGCTTCGGGTGCTGGCACCGGCGACGATCGAGGATGCGAGAGGCATGCTCTGGACGGCGCTTCAGGATCCCGATCCGGTGCTGATCTTCGAAAACGTGATGCTCTACAACATGACCGGCGCGCTCGACGAGGCGGCGGGGGCGGTGGATATCGATCGCGCCGCCATCCGGCGAAAGGGCAGGGACGTGAGCCTGATCACCTATGGCGGCTCGCTGTGGAAGACGCTGGAGGCGGCGGAGAAACTCTCCGCCGAGGGCATCGAGGCGGAAGTCATCGACCTGCGCAGCCTCAGGCCGCTGGACGACGCCACGATCATGGCCTCCCTGGCCCGGACCCGGAGGGCGGTGGTGATCGACGAGGGCTGGCGCAGCGGCTCGATTTCCGCCGAGATCATCGCCCGGATCAATGAACAGGCGTTCTGGCATCTCGATGCGCCACTAGGCCGGGTTTGCGCCAAGGAGGTGCCGATCCCCTATCCCGCCCATCTCGAAGCGGCGTCGATCCCCCAGATTGCCGATATTGTCACGGCGGCCCGCGCAGCGATGGGACGGGGTAAGGGTAAGGGTCAATGAGCGTCTTCGTCATGCCTTCGCTTGGCGCCGACATGGAGGACGGCAAGCTCGTCGAATGGCTGGTCAAACCCGGCGATGCGGTCCATCGCGGCGACGTTGTCGCCGTGGTCGAGACCCAGAAGGGGGCAATCGAGATCGAGATCTTCGAGGACGGGATCGTGCAGTCGCTGGAGGCGGAGCTTGGCGCGACGCTGCCCGTTGGCGCCGCCCTGGCCTTGATCGGGGATGGCTCGGGAGAACCGGCCCCGGCGCAAGAACCGGTCCTGGTGCAGGAGGCTGTTCCGCCCGCCACACCTGCCAAACCGGAGCCAAAGGCGCCAGAACCCGATGTTCCTCCCGCCACGGAGACGCACGCGCCAGTACCCCAGGCTCCCGTGCCCGAAGCCGCGGCGGTGCCGCCACCCCCGGCGCCGCCGATGCCGGCTCCCGCCGCAGCACGCCTGGGCATCGCCGCATCTCCCGCAGCACGCGCCCTGGCGGCGGAGAAGGGGATCGATCTTACCCGCGTCACCGGGACCTGGCCCGGCGGCGCGATTGTCCTGGCCGATGTAGAGCACGCGATCGTCCCGGCGTCAGCTTCGCCGGCAATCGAGGCGGTTTCGCTTACAAAACCCGTGCGCGGTTTTGATATCGAGGCCATGCGCCAGGGCATCGCCGCCGCCATGACGCGGTCCAAGCGGGAGATTCCGCATTATTACATGACCCATGAGGTCGACCTTCAACACGCCACAGAATGGCTCGCGGCGAAGAATGCCGATGTCGGCCCTGCCGACCGGCTGCTGATGGGCGCGTTGTTCGTCAAGGCCACGGCTCTGGCCGCCAAAGCCGTCGACGGCTTGAACGGCACTTTCGAGCAGGGCGTCTACCGTCCCTCTGAATCCGTCAATGCAGGTGTCGCTGTCGCTTTGCGCGGCGGCGGCCTGGTTGCGCCGGCGATCCCGGCGGCGGAGGACAAGACCTTGGCCGAGGTGATGGCCGGCATGCGCGACCTGGTCGCCCGCGCCCGCGCGGGACGGCTTCGCTCCTCGGAAATGACCAGCGGCACGATCACCATCTCAAGCCTTGGCGAGCGTGGCGTCGACCAGATGAGCGGGGTGATCTATCCTCCGCAGGTGGCGCTTGTGACCTTTGGAACGCCGCGGGCGGTGGCGCGGGTCGTGGGCAGCGCCGTTCAGGTCCGCCAGGCCGTGGCGGTGACGCTTGCGGCGGATCACCGGACCAGCGACGGCCGGCGCGGCGCCCGCTTCCTCAGCGAGATCGACCAGCTTTTACAAGCCCCGGAGGCCCTATGACTTACGATACGCTCTACGCCCTGTTCATCGAGGAACTTGTCAAGGTGGCGCCCGACCTCGATCCTGCGACAATCAGGCAGGACGATCAGCTCCAGGATGATCTGGAACTGGATTCCATGGATGTGCTCAACCTCGTGGCGGCTCTGCACGAAAGGTTGGGAGTGGATATCCCGGAGGATGATTACGTCCTGATCGAAACGCCGGCCAAGGCTGCAACCTATCTGTCAACCAGGCAGAAATGAGCGGAATGAACTTGGCCGGCTTTCATTATCCTGATCGAGGGTTTCGAGCAGGGCGCTGCTGGCCGCCGGTCTGGTTGCCGGTCGGGGCGCGTTCTGGCTTTGACAACATTTCCGCGAGACCTTGACAGAAGCCCTCCATCCGTTCGCTAACCCAATGCGCAACGTCATCGGACAAGATCCGGATGGCGGCCCCGGGTCGGTTCGGTCAGGGCAAATAGGCTAGAGAGCATCTGCTTGGACTTCTCCATGAGCCGATATACACAAATGCATTTCCGGATCTGATCAGGAATTCGATGGCCAATCGCATTTTGCCCGAAGTTTGATTTGAATGCGCCCGGCTTATCGCGGTACAAAGCCTCGGGGGAGGAGTGATGTCACAGGATCGACGGTCAGGTTTTGCCGTTGCCCTGTCCCGCCGGCGTTTTATCGCGGGCGGGGCGTGCGTTCCGTTGGCATTTGGTTCGAGCAAGGCTTCCCGGGCGGGTTTGCCAGCGATCAGGTTTGGACTGACTCCGGTCTTTCTCAACAATGACATCCAGCTGCTGGACGCGTTGAAGCTCTATCTGGAAGCGGCAACAGGCCACAGCGTGGACCTGGTCACGCGGCGCACCTACCAGGAAGTGACCTCGCTATTGGTGTCGGGGCAGCTCGACGCAGCCTGGATCTGCGGCTACCCCTATATCCAGTACCGCGACGACCTTGAGCTGGTCGCGATCCCGGCCTGGAACGGAAAGCCGTACTACCAATCCTATCTGATCGTGGCGGCGGATCGGGATGCGGAAACGGTCCTCGATCTGCGTGGCGACATCCATGCCTTCTCCGATCCCGATTCCAATTCGGGGTTTCTCGTCACCCGCACCTTGATGTTCGAGCATGGTCTGGATCCGGAGACCTTTTTCCGCAAGACGCTGTTCACCTATGGCCATCGCAATGTCATTCGCGCCGTTGCCTCCAGTCTGGCCCAATCCGGCAGTGTCGACGGCTATGTCTGGGAAGTGATGCTGGAACTGGAGCCCGCGCTTGTTTCCCAGACAAGGGTCTTGCGCCGTTCCAAGTGGCTGGGGTTTCCGCCGATTGCGACAAGCCGGAAAATGGCGGGAACGGAGAAGGCCCTGGCCCTGCAAGAGGCCCTGGTTGATATGGGATCGAGCCCGCAGGGCCGGAAAGTGCTGGATCTGCTGAGACTGACCGGTTTCGAAATGCCCCAGGAGAAGGCCTTCGAAGGGATAGCCGGCATGGTGGCCAGGCTGCGAGGTGTGTTGTGAGGGGCCGGTTTGGCTTCTTTCGCCTGCCTTTGATCTGGCGGGTGCCGCTCGCCGTCTCGGTTCTCATGGTCCTGGTGTCGGCGGTCATTACCGAGAGAGTTCTCGACCGCCTCGGCTCGATCCAGGAAACCTACCTGCAAAGCATCGCCAACTCCTATCTGGATGGCGTGACAGCGTCGATATCCCCCTCGGTCCTGCGCGAAGACAGCTGGGAAATCTTTGATGCGCTCGAGAGGTTGCGGCCGGTCAATACAGCGATCGTCCCGGTCGAGACCATTGTCACCACGCCCTCAGGCAGCATTCTGGCCGCCACTGACCCGCTCAGATATCCGAGCCTGGAAAAGATGGACGACCAGCACATCGAGCAGTTTCCCGACAGGCAGATCAGGATCGAGAGCGATGACGGGCTTGCCTATCTTGAAAGGGACATTGTCTATCAGGACACCACCATCGGCCGCATCTACACAATTTTCGACGCGCGCCTGCTTCTGGCCGAACGCCGCGACGTTCTATCGACTCTGATCCTGACGAATGCCGGGTTGACTGTGCTCCTCGTGCTGGTCGGGTTCATGACCGTGCGCAGGATGATCAGACCCATGCAAACCCTTGAAAGCCATATGATCGAGGCGGCGGAGGGAAAGGCCACGCGTATCGGGGTGTCTCCGCAGACGTCAGGCAATTCCGAGACGAGGCGGCTCTTCATGGCCTACAATTCGCTGCTTGATGCCGATGAAGAGCGCAGGGAGCTGTCCACCAGGCTGGCCGAGGAGGAAAAGCTTGCAAGTCTTGGCCGTCTGTCTTCCGTCATGGCTCATGAGATCAACAATCCGCTGGGCGGGCTGCTCAATGCCGTGGACACGCTGAAGAAGCACGGCGCCGACGCCGGAGTGCGCAAGTCTTCGCTGGATCTGTTGCAGCGAGGTCTGCAGGGGATCGGTGAAGTGGTGCGCGCGGCACTCGCCACTTACAGGCCGTCACGCCAGGCAAGACCGCTCTCCTTGAGTGATTTTCACGACGCAAAGATGCTGCTGTCGCCGGAGTTGCGCAGTCGGGGACAGGCGCTGGAGCTCTTGCTGGAATGCGAGGACGGTTTTGCCTGCAACTGTCCGGCTGATCCCGTCCGTCAGGCCGTGATCAATCTTCTTCTCAACGCAAGCGCGGCATCACCCGACGGCGCGGATCTGTTCCTGTGGGCGCTCAAACGGGAAGACAGCCTCATGATCGAGGTGGGCGACCGCGGACCTGGCTTTCCGTTGGACTCTCTCAGTCTGCTGACTGGCCCGGCCCCGAAAAACCTGCCGGAAGGCAAGGGACTTGGATTGTGGGTCGTGCGGCAGATAACCGACGAAATCGGCGCAGGGCTGGCCGTTGAGCCAAGACCCGGCGGCGGCAGCATCGTCAGGATCACGCTTGATTCGGACGCCTTCGTGGAGATCAATCATGCAGCCTGAGGTGTTCAAAGTCGGATTGATCGAGGATGACCCCATAATGGGGGAATCGATCGTGCAGCGCCTGAAGATCGAAAGATGGTCGGTGGACTGGTGGCGAACCGGCAAGGATGCGCTTGGATCGCCGCAACTGGCCCTGGCCGATATCGTCATATGCGACATCCGGTTGCCGGACATGACCGGAGAGGACATATACCGGCGCAGGCTCGGCGCCGCCGACACGCCGCCGTTCGTCTTCATCACGGGATATGGCGAGATCGACCAGGCGGTGCGCCTGATGCGTCTGGGAGCTTCGGACTATATCCTCAAACCCTTTGTCTTCGAGGAGTTTCTTCTGCGGTTGCAGCAGAACGCCCGGAAAGGTGGCAGGGCGACACTGACCGACGCGCCCCGCCTCGGGGTCTCGCCCCGGATGCGCGAAGCCGAGAACCTGCTTGACCGCTATGCCCCCACAGATCTGCCTGTGCTCATCACAGGGGAAACCGGTGCGGGCAAGGAGGTTGCCGCGCGTGTCCTTCACAAGCGGTCCGGCTTTGCCTCCGGGCCGTTCATGGCGGTCAATTGTGCGGCGATTCCCGCCGAACTCCTTGAGAGCGAGATTTTTGGCCACGAGCGCGGCGCCTTCACCGGAGCCGACAAGCAGCATCACGGCTACGCGGAGCGGACCAAACAGGGCACACTGTTTCTCGACGAGATCGGCGACATGCCGCTTGCGCTTCAAGCCAAGATTCTCCGGCTCGTGGAGGACCGGTGTTTCTTCCGTGTCGGCGGCGAACAGGCCATCTCCTTTACGGGGCGGATCGTTGCCGCTACCCACCGGGACCTGCTTGAGGAGAGCGGCCGGGGGAAATTCCGCGAGGATCTTTTCTACCGGCTGGCCGTGTTGCCCATCCATATCGATCCGCTGCGGGACCGCCCCGAAGACATTCTTCAATTCATGGGCCAGTTCCTTGCCGAAGCGGCCGAGCGGCAGAACCGGAACTTCAAGGGATTCTCGAGCCTTGTCGAGGAACTCGCGCTGGATCATCCGTGGCGGGGCAATGTGCGCGAACTGCGCAACCGGGTCGAACGGGCGGTCGCGGTGTGCCGATACGACTACATCCTGCCTCAGGACATGTTCCCGGATCTGGTGAAAGGCGAAATCCCCCGGTCGGGTTTTGAACCCTTGTCGGGAATCCGCGACGATGCCGAACGGCGCCACATCGGACGGGCGCTGTCGATCACGGACGGCCAGATCGCCGAATCCGCCCGGATTCTCGGTGTTTCCCGCACAACATTGTGGGAAAAGATGAACCGTCTGGGCATTGGCGGCAAACGTTCGGAAAACTGAACCTTCGGCGCCGCACCATGTTCGGAATCCCGATGAATCACGCCTTCAATTTTTGCCCATAACGAAAAATATTAAATTATAACAATAACATAGAAGTTTGGCATGCGCATTGCTTACAGATCCCTGCAGACAACCGCATGGGAGGAACGCATGTCTCGATGCAACAAAATGGTCGATCTCGGCCGTCGTCATTTCCTGAGGGGCGGGGCGATCGCCGCCGCCGGGGCCGCAACCGCGACCGTATTGCCGGCGGAACAGGCCCGCGCAGCGTCGGGGAGCGCCTTGCTCGATTATCCGGCGAACAGGCTCGGCAATGTTGCCGATCTCGCGGTAAACGAGCCCGTCGACATCACTTATCCGGACGAAGACAGCCCTGGCATCCTTCTCAAGATCGGCCACGCGGTCGAGGGCGGCGTCGGGCCCGATGGCGATATCGTGGCCTACTCCGTGCTGTGCCCGCACAAGGGCTGGCTGATGAGCTACCGCGCGGACGACAAGTCGCTCAATTGCCCGGGTCATTTCTCCCGGTTCGACTGCGAGGCCGGCGGCCAGCAGATCTGGGGCCACGCCACGCAGAATGTGCCGCAGTTCACGCTCAGCGTGGACGACAAGGGCGACATCTATGCCGAGGGCGCAAGCGACCTGATTTTCGGCCGCCCGTCGAACGTGCTCTGAGGGAGGAGAAACAATCATGGCTTACAAGAGACAAATCGATCGCCTGCCCATCCCCCCCAAGGATGCCAAGGTTCACAACGTCACCTGCCACTACTGCATCGTCGGCTGCGGCTACAAGGCCTACACCTGGCCGCGCAACAAGCAGGGCACGCTCACGGAGAACGCCTTCGGCATCAACCTCGGCGAACAGCAGGCAGCCGACGGCACCTGGATCGCGCCGTCGATGTACAATATCGTCCGCCAGGACGGCAAGGATGTCCATCTCGCCGTGGTTCCCGACAAGGATTGCGTGGTCAATTCCGGCCTCGGTTCCGTCCGCGGCGCGCGCATGGCGGAAGCCCGCCCGTCCTATGTCACCGGCACCCAGCAGCAGCGGCTGAGCGACCCGATGATGTGGCGCAACGGCGTCTGGCAGCCCACCTCCTGGGACGATGCGCTTGATCTTGTCGCCCGCGTCACCGCCCGTGTCGTCACGCAGGGCTCCGAAGACGATCTCGTCGTCTCGATGTTCGACCATGGCGGCTCCGCCGGCGGCTATGAGAACACCTGGGCCACCGGCAAGCTCTATTTCGAGAGCATGAAGGTCAAGAACTGCCGCATCCATAACCGCCCGGCCTACAATTCCGAGGTCCATTCGACCCGCGACATGGGCGTCGACGAGTTGAACTATGCCTACAAGGACTACGAGATCACCGACACGATCTTCATGATCGGCGCCAACTCGCTCGAGACACAGACCAACCTGTTCCTCAACCACATGGTTCCGGGCATGCGCAACGGCGCCTGCTTCGTCTCGGTCGATCCGCGTCGCACGGTCACCATCAACGCCGCCGAGGAAGTCGCCGGCAAGGAAAACGTCCTGCATCTGGCGATCAACGAAGGCACCGACATGGTGCTGTTCAATGCGCTGTTCACGCACATCGTCGACAATGGCTGGGTCGACAAGGACTTCATCGCCAACTCGACCTTCCAGGGCGGTGAGGCGACGCCGCTGGACGACGGCCATCCGGCCGGCCTCGGCAGCCTCGACTACGCACTCGACGCCTGCCGGACCTCGCTGGCCGATGCGGCGGAAATCTGCGGTGTGTCGGAAGCCGACATCGCCAAGGCGGCGGAATGGATCGCCAAGCCCAAGGATGACGGATCGCGGCGCACATGCGTCACCGCCTATGAGAAGGGCATCATCTGGGGCAATGACAATTATCGCACCATTGGCGCGCTGGTGAACATTGGTCTGGCCACCGGCAATATCGGCCGCGAAGGTGGCGGCGTCTGCCGCCTCGGCGGCCACCAGGAGGGCTACTACCGTCCGTCTGACGCCCATGTCGGCCGGCCGGCGGAATATGTCGACCAGCTGCTGATCCGCGGCGGCGGCAAGATCCACCATGTGTGGGCCTGCGACCATCACAAGACCACGCTGAATGCGTCCGAGTTCAAGCGGGTGCACAAGCGCCGGGCCGACATGGTCAAGGAAGCCATGGATTATGCTGCCGGAGGCACACGCGAACAACTGGTCGACGCCATTGTCGGAGCGGTCAATGGCGGTGGTCTGTTCGTGGTCGATGTCGACATCATCCACAGCCAGATCGGTCACAATGCCCATGTCATCCTGCCCGCCTGCGAAGCCAACGAGATGAATCTGACCTCGATGAACGGCGAGCGGCGCCTGCGCCTGTCGGAAAAATACATGGACCCCTATGGAAACTCGAGACCGGACTGCCTGATTGCCGCCGGCGTCGCGCAGAACATGGAACGGGTTCTGCGCGAGATGGGCAATGAAGCCTATGCCGACCAGTTCAAGGGCTATGACTGGCAGACCGAGGAAGACGCCTTCATGGATGGCTACAACAAGGGCAATCCGGAAGTCACCTACGAGCGTCTGCGCGCCATGGGCAACAATGGCGTGCAGGAACCGGTGAGCGGCTATGCCGACGGCAAGCTGATCGGCACCGAGCGCCTCTACACGGATGGCCAATTCACCCGGCACGGACGCGAGGACAAGAAGGCGCTGTTCTGCGCCGCCAAATGGCGGGGCTGGCAGGCTGCCGGCAAGGCACGCGAGAAGGAGACCCACAAGTACTGGATCAACAATGTGCGCGCCAACATCTTCTGGCAGAACCAGTTCCTGGATCAGGACATCGACTTTATCCAGGACCGCTTCCCCTATCCGTTCATCGAGATGAACGAAGAGGACATGGCGGAAGAGGGGATCGCTGCCGGGGATCTGATCGAGATCTCCAATGGCAACGGGGCGACCCAGGGCATGGCCTATCCGACCGACACGGCCAAGCGCGGCCACGTCGCCATGGTGTTCGGCTCCCCGGCCGGAAGCCAAGGCAACGTTGTCAGTCCCGGCGTGAACGAACTGGTGCTTCCTGACTACAAGCACACATGGGGCAACATCCGGAAAATCGCCAATGCGACGCCACGGGTGAAAGCCGTCTCCTTCAAGTCGAAGGAATACCGGTCGGCCTAGATCCTCCCTCCCAGACCAGCCCGCCGCGATCCGTCGCGGCGGGCTTGCTCATGTCTGGAGACTGTCCCGGATGTCATATCTATGGCGCGGCCGGCTGACGAACAGGATGTCGTCTTTAAGACCGGCGGCGTGCCGGCCGGCGCAGAAGATCACATGCTCGCCCCGGCGATGTTTGCGAGGCGCTCGACCGGCCGGACGCGGTCTTCGTCAGTCAGTCCTGTCTCAGGGCATCCGCCAGCGAGAGCGGTGGGGTGTTCGGGCCGCTCAAGTTGAGGCCGGAATGCAGATCAACAATATGGCTGCGCATGATTTCCTCCGCGGCCGCGGCGTCCCGGTTCTCAAATGCTCTCATCAAGGCATGATGCGAATGGCTTTCGCAGGTGGTGTCGGCCCGACGCCAGTAAAGCGCGATGATCAGCGAAGATCGGGAGATGAGCGAGTGGATGAAGCTGGTGAAGACATCGTGGCCGGCGATGTCTGCGATCTTGAGATGAAATCCGCCTGAAAGCGCCAGCGCCTTTCCCTTGTCGCCTGCATGCATGGCGGCATGTTCGTCCTCGGTGTGGATACGCAGGATTTCGAGTGACTGGTCTGTCATCCGCTTGGCGGCCATGGTCGCAACCCGCGGCTCAATCAGGCCGCGCGCCTCGAAAACCTCATGCGCTTCTCTTGGGCTGGGACTGGCGATGAAGGCGCCGCGATTCTTCTCGATGGTGACAAGTTGCGAATGGGCGAGCGACTGAAGCGCGGAGCGCACGATGGTGCGGCTGACGCCAAAGATATCCCCGACCTCATCCTCCGACAATTTTGTTCCGGGTGCGATCTTGTGTTCAAAGATCGCACGCTGAAGACCGGCTACGACCAGATCAGATCGGCTTGTCGACCCTGCGTCGTCGCGCAGGTCGGCTTTGGAAGGGAAAAGCGCTTTGTTCACTTCGGAACGCCTGGAATCTGGAAGCTTCTGACTGACTTACATAGGATTTGCCGCCGATCTTGGCAATGGAATATTGTATACAATATTTGTGCATATCGTATTAAATGTTGGCTACGTTTTGAGCAGGCCACATCGGCGAGAGCTTGTCGCAAAATAAGATCAAATAAAATCAATAACCTATGGGTTTGTCGAATCTGGCACGCGTCTTGCTGATCTCATGACCGAGGCAAGGAGCCAGGCCATGATGGACAAATCCGAAGCAGAACTTGTGGCAGTCACCAAGTCCTATGGACAGTCGATTGCCGTCGACGGGATTTCGCTGAAGATCCCCGGCAATTCCTACACCTGCCTTCTCGGCCCGTCGGGATGCGGCAAATCATCGACATTGCGCATGCTGGCCGGACACGAGACCGTATCTGAAGGCGATATCCTGCTTGGCGGCAAGAACATCACCGACCTGGCCCCCGCCGAGCGCGGCACGGCGATGATGTTCCAGAGCTATGCGCTTTTCCCCCATTTGAGCGTCGTCGACAATGTCGCGTTCAGCTTGAAGATGAAGGGGGTCGAAAAGACGGCGCGCCGCGCCGAGGCGACGAAGCTGCTGGACTTGGTGGACATGGCGGCCCTGGCCGAAAGGCTGCCGGCGCAGCTGTCGGGCGGCCAGCAGCAGCGTGTCGCCCTGGCGCGCGCGCTGATCACCAATCCCTCGATCCTGTTGCTTGACGAGCCATTGTCGGCGCTTGATCCGTTTCTGCGGCTCCGCATGCGCTCCGAACTCAAGCGGCTGCAGCGCGAATTGGGCATATCCTTCATTCACGTCACCCATTCCCAGGATGAAGCGCTGTCCCTGGCCGACCGGATCATCGTCATGAACAAGGGCCGGATCGAACAGGTCGGCAGCGCCCAGGAGGTTTTTGACAGGCCCAAGACGCAATTCGTCGCCCAGTTCATGGGAGGCCACAATGTCATGCATGACGGCCAGTCCAGGCTCGCCATAAGGTCCGACAAGATCACGATTGCAAAGTCAAATCCGGACGGCAGCGCCGGCATTCCGGCAACCGTGCGCGCCATAGAATATCTCGGAACAACCTTCTCCGTAGCGCTTGACGCGACAGGAATGGCCCAGACCTCGAACCCGGTCAGCGTGACCGTTCCGGATTCTGTTTTTTCCCACGAAACAATGGAGATCGGCCAGACGGTCTTTCTCACCTGGATGCCAGACGACGCGCACCGTCTGGCGAGTTGACCCAATCCAACCATCACCAAGGAGAATGAACATGACTGAAACATCGAAAACCAGCTCCGTCAGCCGCCGCTCGCTGCTCAAGGGCACGGCGGCGGTTGCCGGCGCCGCCATCGGCTCGGGTGTTGTGACCGGATTTCCGACCATCTGGGCGCAGAACATCAAGGACGTGACCCTGCGCCAGTTCGGCACGGGGGTGTCCAACCTCAATGATGTTGCCATCAAGGTGAAAGAGGACCTGGGCTTTACCCTTGAAATGACAGCTCTCGATTCCGACAGCGTGACGCAGCGCGCGGCGACCCAGCCCAAGAGCTTCGACATTGCCGACATCGAGTACTGGATCTGCAAGAAGGTCTGGCCGACCGGTAACCTGCAAGCGATGGACACATCCAAGATCAAGAATTTCGACAGGATTGCGCCCATCTTCACCACCGGCAAGCTGACGCCCGAAAGCACAGTCGCACAAGGCACTGCGCCGAGCACTGTCGGTTTTGTCGAAGGCCAGGACGGCACCGCGTTCGCCAAGGAAGTGACCGGCTGGATGACGCTGATCCCGACCATCTACAATGCCGACACGCTCGGCATTCGCCCCGACCTCATCGGCCGCCCGATCGACACATGGGCTGAGCTGCTCAATCCGGAATTCAAGGGCAAGGCCTCCATCCTCGACATCTCGTCAATCGGCATCATGGACATGGCCATGGTCTGCGAAGCCATGGGCGAGATCAAATATGCCGACAAGGGCAACATGACCAGGGAAGAGATCGACAAGACCATCGGCATCTTCATGGAAGCCAAGAAGAACGGCCAGTTCCGGGCCTTCTGGAAGAGCTTCGACGAGAGCGTCAACCTGATGGCCTCCGGCGAGGTTGTCATCCAGTCGATGTGGTCGCCTGCCATCACGGCCGTCAAGTCCAAGGGCATCGAGTGTGTCTATCAGCCGCTCAAGGAAGGCTATCGCTCCTGGGGCGGCAGCATCGGCCTGTCGGCCAACCTCTCGGGCCTCGAGCTGGAAGCCGCCTATGAATACATCAACTGGTATCTGAGCGGCTGGGTCGGCGGTTATTTGATGCGCCAGGGCTACTACTCGGCTGTTCCGGAAACCTCCAAGGAGTTCATGTCCGAGAACGAGTGGGGCTACTGGTACGAGGGCAAGCCCGCAACCGGCGACATCACCAGCCCGACAGGCGACAAGCTGGCCGCCGCCGGCGACGTCCGCGATGGCGGTTCGTACATCGAGCGCATGGGCGCCGTTGCCTGCTGGAATGCCGTCATGGACGAGAACCAGTACATGGTTGGCAAGTGGAACGAGTTCATCGCCGCCTGACGCCTGTTTAATGCAATTCCCCGCGCCCATCCCGGGCGCGGGGCCCAACCGGACGGTCAGGTCATCCATGTCTTCCAAGCAAAATTTTTCCGATGCGCTTTCCGGCTGGCTGATGGCCGCGCCGCTGGTGATCGTGCTTGCGCTGTTTCTGGTGCTGCCGATTGCGATGATCGTGGTGGTGAGCTTCTGGGGAGCGACGGAATTCTCGATCTATCCGGCGTTCAAACTCGACAATTACGAATTTCTGTTGCGCTCGTCGGTGACCTATTCGGTCTATCTCAAGACCTTCATGTTCACCATCATCTCCTGGGCGCTGTGCCTGGTGATCGGCTTCACGGTCGCCTATTTCCTCGCATTCCACGTCCGCACCCAGACCTGGCAGATCGTGCTGTTCCTGCTGTGCACGGTGCCGTTCTGGACATCGAACATCATCCGGATGATTTCCTGGGTGCCGTTTCTGGGCCGCAACGGCATTGCCAACCAGACGCTGATGTCGATGGGCGTGATCGAGCAGCCGCTGGAATGGCTGCTGTTTTCCGATTTCGCCGTGGTGCTGGCCTTCGTCCATCTCTACACGCTGTTCATGGTCGTGCCAATCTTCAACACCATGATGCGGATCGACAAATCACTGCTGGAAGCTGCCCGCGACGCGGGCGCCACCGGGTTTCAGACGCTGACCAACGTCATCCTGCCGCTGACCAAGCCCGGCATCATGATCGGCTCGATCTTCGTGGTCACCCTCGTCATGGGGGACTTCATTACCGTGCGCTTCATGAGCGGCTCGCAATCGGCCAATGTCGGGCGGCTGATCTCCAATGATGTTGCGCTGCTGCGATATCCGTCCGCGGCGGCCACCTCGGTGGTACTGCTGATCACCGTCCTGATAACGATCGGCATCATGCTGCGCTTCGTCAACATCCGGAAGGAGCTTTGAGATGTCGGAACAGCGCGGACGCTCCTTCTATGTGCTGGCGGGATTTTTCATTCTCTTCATCCTGTTTCTCTACGGCCCGACGATCACCATCGCCATTCTCTCGTTCCAGGGACCGCGCGGCGGCCTGACTTTCCCGATGAACGGCGTCTCGCTGCATTGGTTCTACAACCTGTTCGAGCAGCAGGCGGTGGGCGATATCTGGGGCTCGTTCCGGCGGTCGCTGGCGCTCGGTCTGATGGTGATGGTCACCACGATCATTGTCTCGGTGATGGGCGGCCTTGCCTTCCGCAAGCGTTTCATCGGGTCAGGCGTGCTGTTTTATCTGGTGATCACCAGCCTGATCATACCTTCGATCCTGATCTCGCTCGGCGTCGGCCTGATCTTCAACCAGCTCGATCTGGACGTGCATTGGACGACATCCGGATTTGGTTCGCAGCTGACCTGGACATTGCCGTTTGGCCTCTTGATCATGTTCGCGGTGTTTAACCGCTTCGACAAGACCTACGAGGAAGCGGCCCGCGATCTCGGGGCAACGTCCTGGCAGACAATTCGCCACGTGGTGCTGCCGATCATCGCCCCGAGCCTGATCGGTGTAGCTCTCTTCGGCTTTACCCTATCCTATGACGAGTTTGCCCGCACGCTTCTGACTGCGGGCTCCTACAACACGCTGCCGCTCGAGATCTTCGGCATGACCACCAATGTGACGTCGCCTGTGCTGTATGCGCTTGGCACATTGACCACGGTTTTCTCGCTGATCATCATCGCGATCTTCATCCTCAGCGCCTGGTGGCTGAACCGTTCTCGCGTTCGCGCCGGCAATGATGCCGGCGACGGTCTCGTGTAACCTGCCATGCGCATCCTGTTCATCAATCCCAACACCACGGCTTCCATGACCGAGGCCATCGAAGTGGCGGCCGCAAGGGTGGCGTCGGATGGAACGTCGATTGTCGCGGTAAACCCGGACACCGGTCCGGCGTCGATCCAGGGGCCTGAGGATGGCGAAGCTGCGCTGCCGGGCCTCTTCGCGGTTTTTGATCGGTACATGTCCGGCGATGAGCCCTATGATGCGGTTGTCATCGCCTGTTTTGATGATACCGGCTTGCGTGAGCTTCGCGCCCGGTCCGACGCGCCAATCACCGGAATCGGGGAAGCGGCCTACCGGCTGGCGGCGAGGATCGCAGCCCCGTTTTCGGTTGTCACCACGCTCGCCGTATCCATTCCCGTGCTTGAGGACAACATCCGCGCCTATGGCCTTGCGGGCTACTGCGCGGGAGTTAGCGCAAGCGGCATCCCGGTGCTGGATCTCGAGCTTGATCCCGAACGGGTGCTGACGCGCATCGGCTCGGCAATTGCAGAGGCAATGAAGCTTGAACATTGCGGTTCGATCGTGCTCGGTTGCGCCGGCATGGCCGACATGGCGCACATCCTTGAAAGGCGCTATTCCATCCCGGTGATTGAAGGCGTCAGCGCCGCGGTGGCCTGGTGCGAGGGCGAAGTCGCGGCCAGGCTTGCGGGTCGAGATACAGCGGGTGCATCATGACTGCCAAGCCGCGTGACGGGTTTGAGGTGCGCAGGGCAACCCGGGACGACTTCTCCATTGCCATAGGATGGGCGCGGGAGGAGGGCTGGAATCCCGGCCTTTCGGATCGAGATGCCTTTTTCGCAGCGGACCCCGGCGGTTTCCTGATGGGCTTTGCCGATGGAAACCCTGTCTCGTCCGTTTCAGTTGTGCGCTACGGCGATGACCAGGGATTTCTTGGCTTCTACATTGTCCACCCGGATGCCAGGGGCAAAGGCTACGGCATGGCCACATGGAAAGCCGGTATGGCGTATCTCGAAAACCGCACCGTCGGGCTCGATGGCGTTGTCGCGCAGCAAGACAATTACAGGAAAAGCGGATTCCAGCTCGTTGGCCGCAATATCCGCTTCAGCGGTGTTCCTGGACTGCCTGAGGCTGACAAATCGGCTGTAACGGGTATTGACGTGCGCATCGATCATGCCGACCAGCTCGAAAAGCTGGATCGGATGTGTTTTGGGGCGCCGAGGCCAGACTTCCTCAGGGCATGGGTGTTTGCTGCGCCTGACGCCGAACGCAAGACGTTCGCGGCTTTCGAAAACGGTGATCTGAGCGGCTTTGCCACCATCCGCAGATGTGCCGAGGGTTTCAAGATCGGACCCCTGTTTGCGCCAAACCGGCCATCCGCGGAAGCGCTGTTTCGGGCATGCTGCGGGCATGCGGATGCCGGGGCTACCATCATGCTGGATGTGCCGGAAGCAAATCGTCAGGCCGTGGCGATGGCTGAAAGCACGGGCATGACGCCGGTTTTCGAAACCGCCCGCATGTACCGTGGTGCAGCGCCGGAGCTTCCGTGGTCACGGATCTTTGGCGTGACGAGCTTCGAACTGGGCTGAAGCAGGCGCCAGTTGAAGGGGCGGCGGTTTTTCTTGGGCATGTGCCCGTGTGCCAATCATGTGCCGCAAAAACCCGTAAACGGCACACAAAGTGCGGTAGTATCCGGTAAGGATTTACGCCATTTACCGTCGTTACCATGTTCAAATTGTTGTAATATTTTGGTGAGCGCGCGGGGGTTCGAACCCCGGACCTACTGATTAAAAGTCAGTTGCTCTACCAGCTGAGCTACGCGCTCCCGAACCCCGTCCGGCGCGGTTGCGCCAAGGGCCTTGAGTGGCGCGGAACATAGGCAGGCAGCCGCACATGGTCAACCGCAAAACACGCCGGGTGGAGCAGAAAATTCCGGGGCTCCGGGGAGGGCGCTGCATGAGTGCAAGGCGGGCCTGGCACAGGCGTGTCTGCGCCGGTCGGAATGGCTGCGAAGGCTGGGTGTCGCGCACCCGCCTGCCGGCCGCGCATGAAGGCCACGGACTGTGGCGACAGGGTTGCCTTGCCTGGCTCCGGAGCCGTGAAAAGACGGGGGCGGCGCGACGCGATGACGCGGCGCTTTCCAAAACGTGACTGGCGCTTGAGCCACCGGAGTATTAGAAGAAGCCCGAAGCGATCAGGGCGGCTGCGGCCGATCCAGTGCCGATCCAACAGATATCTCAAAGGGCTCCGGTTACGTGACCATCGCCGACATTCCGCTCCTTACCGTGCTGCTCGCCGGCGCGCTGTCGTTCCTGTCGCCCTGTGTGCTGCCGCTGGTGCCGCCCTATCTGTGCTACATGGCGGGCGTGTCGGTGGAGGATTTCCGCGGATCGGGGGCCGCTGCCCGGGCGTCGGAGACCCGCCGGGCGGTGGTGCTGGCCTCGGTGTTCTTCACGCTTGGATTTGCCACGGTGTTCGTGGCGCTCGGCGCCGGCGCCTCCAGCATCGGCGGCGCCTTGCGCCAGCACATGGATCTGCTGGCCAAGGTCGGCGGCGTGGTGATCATCCTGATGGGACTGCATTTCCTCGGTGTCTTCAAGATCGGCGTGCTTGCCCGCGAAGCCCGGTTTGCGGGCGGCGGCAAGCCGGCGACGCTGTCGGGCGCCTATCTGATGGGGCTTGCCTTCGCCTTCGGCTGGACGCCCTGCATCGGCCCTGTGCTGGGCGCAGTTCTGGGCGTGGCGGCGGCGCGCGACACGGTCGGCTCGGGCGCGCTTCTGCTGGCGGCCTATTCGCTCGGACTTGCCGTGCCGTTCTGGATCGCGGCGCTGTTTTCCGAGCGTTTCATGCGGTTCGCGCAGCGCTTTCGCCAGCATCTGGGAACGGTCGAGAAGATCACCGGCGCGCTGCTGGTGCTGACCGGGATCCTGTTCCTCACCGGCGGCATGGCGACCATGGCCTACTGGCTGCTCGAGACCTTTCCTGCGCTCGGCATGATCGGCTGACCGACAGGCTCCATTCAATCAGGACCGCCGCCGCGGTGCGGTGGCCAGCACCAGGCCTGACAGCACCGTCAGGATGCCGAGGGCGTGATGCGCCTCGAACGGTTCGCCCAGCACGAACACCGCAAGGCCGACGCCGTAGGGCGGCAGCAGATACATGAAAACGCTGGCCGTCGAGGCGCCGAGCCGGGCCACGCCATACTGGTAGCCCGAAAACGCCAGCAGCGACGAGAATACCACGATGCCGGCGATCCCGCCCCAGGCGCTCCAGGTGACCGGCATGCGCGCACCGGCCAGGAACTCCCACAGGGCGAAGGGCGCAAGCAGGATGGCGCCGGACAGGGTGATCGTGGCAAACAGCGCCTGCACCGGAAGGCCCGCCGTGCGCGGCCCCTTGAGCAGCACCGAGTACCCCGCCCAGGACAGCGCCGCCGCGATGAACATCAGATCGCCGAGATTGAAGGAAAAGCCCGCAAGGCTGGCGAGATCCCCCTTCAGCACGATGATCGCCACACCCAGGAAGCCGATGACGATCCCGGCGATCTCCCGCCAGCTTGTCGGACGTCCGAAGAACAGCCTTTCGAGGATGATGATCATCAGCGGCGAGGTGGTGTAGATCAGCGTGCCGTTGGTGGCGGTGGTGAATTGCAGCGCGTAATAGACGCCGGCGCCGCAGACCCCCATGCCGAGAAACCCCAGTGTCAGCCAGTGAACCGTGTAGGTCGCAACATAGGTCCGCACCCGGTCGCGCGCCATAAACAGGAACGGCGACAGCAGCAGCGCCGCCGCGGCCCAGCGCAGGAAGGCCAGCGTGAACGGCGCCACTTCGGGGATCGTGGAGCGCCCGAAAATGAGATTGGACGAGAAGAACAGCGGCGTCAGCAGCATCACCGTGAGCGGGATGAAGCGCTTGAGCGAAGACGTCTCGGCAGTCGCGGGGGCAGCGGGCATGCGGGGTCCATGTCTTGGCAAGAAGGGCCTGGAGGAGATAAATACCGCGTCCGGTGCTATAGGCTCCGGCACGGCTAAACAAGCGATTCGATGAAGGGGAAATGGAATGGCGCGGACATGTCTGGCTGTCGTGCTCGCGGCAGGCGATGCGACACGAATGAAGTCGTCCAAATCCAAGGTGTTGCATACGGTCGGCAATCTGCCGCTGATCGCCCATGTCACCCGCGCGGCCGCATCCGCCGGCGTGCGCAAGGTGGGGCTCGTTGTCGGCCGCGACGCCAGCCGGGTCATCGAGGCCGCCGAATCCGGTATTGATGTGCCGGTGGCATCCGTTGAACAGACCGAACGCAAGGGCACCGGGCACGCCGTGCTGATGGCGCGCGACATTATCGGCGAAGGCTTTGACGATGTTGTCGTGCTCTATGGCGATGGGCCGCTGATCAATCCCGAAAGCCTGCTGGCGGCGACCGCCGAACGCGCGAGCGGCGCCGATGTCGTGGTTCTGGGCTTTCGCGCCGCCGATCCCACCGGCTATGGAAGGTTGATCGAGCGCGACGGCGAACTGATCGCCATCCGCGAGCACAGGGAGGCCTCGGACGAGGAACTCGCCATCGATTTCTGCAATGGCGGTGTCATCACCTTCTCCGGCCGCGAGGCCGTGAGCCTGCTCGAAGCCATCGGCAACGAAAACGCCAAGGGCGAATATTATCTCACCGACATTGTCGAGATCGCGCGCGCGCGCGGCCTCAGATGCGTCGCCATCGAAGCGCCCGAGGAAGACATGATGGGCTGCAACACCCGCGCCGAACTGGCCGAGATCGAAGCCGTCTGGCAAGCGCGCGCCCGGCATGCGGCGATGCTGTCGGGCGTCACCATGATCGATCCGGCCAGCGTGTTTCTGTCCTTTGACACCGAGCTTGGGCCCGACGTGATGATCGAGCCCAATGTCTGGTTCGGCCCCGGCGTGCGCGTCGGCGCCGGCGCCGTCATCCACGCGTTCAGCCATCTCGAGGGCGCAGATGTCGGACCGGGCGCGATGATCGGGCCGTTCGCGCGGCTGCGTCCGGGCACGGAACTGGCCGAGAAGGCGAAGGTCGGGAATTTCTGCGAGACCAAGAAGGCCAAGGTCGGCGCCGGCGCCAAGATCAACCATCTGAGCTATATTGGCGACGCCGTGGTCGGCGAGGGCGCCAATATCGGCGCGGGCACCATCACCTGCAATTATGATGGCCAGAACAAGCATGTGACCGATATCGGGGCAGGGGCCTTCATCGGATCGAACTCCTCGCTGGTGGCGCCGGTCCGCATCGGCGACGGCGCCTATGTGGGCTCCGGCAGCGTTATCACCATGGATGTGCCGGACGATGCCCTGGCGATTGCCCGGGCGCGGCAGGAGACAAAGCCGGGCCGGGCTTCGCGACTCCGGGAAAAGATTGCCGCTATCAAGGCATTGACGAAAAAGCCCCGGTCCTGAGCGGAGCGGCAGTGCGGGTTACGGGGTGTCATGAAAATTGAGCGGACCCAAAGTGTTAGGACACTGGTCTAACCTGGCGTTGCCCGATATGAGCTTTGCCAGCAAACATCCGGGGAGAACTGCATGTGCGGCATAATTGGCATTGTCGGCAACCGCGAGGTGGCACCGCTCCTGGTGGATGCGCTCAAGCGGCTTGAATATCGCGGCTATGATTCCGCGGGCGTCGCCACCATCAAGGATGGCAAGCTCGACCGCCGCCGCGCCGAGGGCAAGCTCGCCAATCTCGACCGCAAGTTGGGCGAAGAGCCGCTGGCCGGGCATGTCGGCATCGGCCACACCCGCTGGGCCACCCATGGCGCGCCGACCGAAGCCAATGCGCATCCGCATTTCTGCAACGGCGTCGCCGTGGTCCACAACGGCATCATCGAGAATTTCGCGCCGCTCAGAGCCGAGCTCATGGCAAAGGGCGCAACGTTTTACAGCCAGACCGACACGGAAGTGGTCGCCCAATTGCTTTCGGCCTATCGGCAGGAGGGGCTCGCGCCGCGCGAGGCCATGCAGAAGGCGCTGGGCCGGTTTGAGGGCGCCTATGCGCTGGCGGTGCTGTTTGAGGATCAGCCGGACATGATCCTGGGCGCTCGCCCCGGACCGCCGCTTGCCGTCGGCCACGGCCAGGGCGAGATGTTTCTCGGCTCCGACGCGATCGCCCTGGCCCCGTTCACCGACGAGATCACCTATCTTGAAGATGGCGACTGGGTGGTCATCAAGCGGGATTTGCTGGAGATCCATGATCGCACAGGCAAACTGGTCGAGCGCCGGCGGCAGAAATCGCAAGGGGCTGCCTATGTCGTCGACAAGGGCAATCACCGGCATTTCATGGAAAAGGAAATCTATGAGCAGGCCGAGGTGGTGTCTCACACCTTGGCGCACTACATCGATTTTGCCGAAGGCCGGGTGAAATTCGAATCCTCGCTGATCGATTTCGCCAATCTCGACCGGCTGGCGATGTCGGCCTGCGGCACCGCCTATTATGCGGGTCTCGTCGGCAAGTACTGGTTCGAGCGCTTCGCCCGGCTGCCGGTGGAAATCGATGTTGCTTCCGAATTCCGCTACCGGGAAATGCCGCTGACCGGCCGCATGGCCGCTTTGTTCATCTCGCAATCCGGTGAAACGGCCGACACGCTGGCGTCGCTGCGCTATTGCCGTGACCACAAGCTGACCATTGGCGCCGTGGTCAATGTGCGCGAGTCCACCATTGCGCGGGAATCGGACGCGGTGTTTCCGACGCTCGCCGGCCCGGAAATCGGCGTCGCCTCAACCAAGGCCTTTACCTGTCAGTTGTCCGTACTCGCTGCATTGGCGATGATCGCCGGACGGGCGCGCGGCACATTGTCGGCCGAGGACGAAAGCAAGATGGTCCGCGCCCTGGTCGAGGCGCCGCGGCTTTTCAATCAGGTGCTCACCGCGATCCAGCCGCAGATCGAAATGCTGTCGCGCGAACTCTCCCGCTTCAAGGATGTGCTCTATCTCGGCCGCGGCACCAGCTTCCCGCTGGCGCTCGAGGGCGCGCTGAAGCTCAAGGAAATCTCCTATATCCATGCCGAAGGCTATGCCGCGGGCGAACTCAAGCATGGTCCGATCGCGCTGATCGACGAGACCATGCCGGTGATCGTCATCGCGCCGCATGACCGGCATTTCGAAAAGACCGTCTCCAACATGCAGGAGGTTGCCGCCCGCGGCGGCCGGATCATCCTGATCACCGACGAGACGGGCGCAGCCGCCACCACGCTTGAGACCATGGCCACCATCGTGCTGCCGGTCGTCGACGAGATCGTGGCGCCGATCCTTTATGCCCTGCCGGTGCAGCTGATCGCCTATCACACGGCGGTGTTCATGGGCACAGATGTCGACCAGCCGCGCAACCTGGCGAAATCCGTCACGGTCGAATAGGCCACCTGCGGAATTGACCCGTCCCGCCCGGCCCCGTCTCGCCGGGCCTTGTCTTGGCGGGCAGGCGACACCATTATGGTAGTGTTGCGGCGCATCATTGTGCGCGGGCAGGGCAGGAACAGGTCAGACGATGAACGAAAAGCAGAAACGGCCCGGCGCCGGCGTGCGGTTGCGGAACTACTTCCTCACCGGCCTGATCATCGTGGCGCCGGTCTTCATCACGGCCTATCTGACCTGGACCTTCATCGGCTGGGTGGATGGCTGGGTCAAACCCTATATCCCGGCGATTTACAACCCGGATTACTATCTGCCCTTCGCCGTGCCCGGCTTCGGCTTGCTCACCGCGCTGGTGCTGATCACGCTGATCGGCTTCATGACCGCCAATCTTGTCGGCCGCTCGATCGTGGCGTTCGGAGAATCGCTGCTCGACCGGATGCCGCTGGTGCGCAACCTCTACAAGGGGCTCAAGCAGATCTTCCAGACGGTGCTGGCGGAGAAGGGCGGCTCCTTCAAGCAGGCCGGGCTGATTGAGTATCCGCGCAAGGGGATCTGGTCGATCGTCTTCATCGCCACGGAGACCAAGGGCGAAGTCAACCACCGGCTGCCCGATGACGATCCGATCTCGGTCTTCCTGCCCACCACGCCCAACCCGACATCGGGCTTTCTGCTGTTCGTGCCGCGCAAGGACATCATGTTTCTGGACATGAGCGTGGAAGAGGCGGCCAAGATGGTGATTTCCGCAGGCCTGGTGTCGCCCGACTTCCCGAAGACGCTGCCGATCCAGGGCAAGCCCAAGCCGACAGCAGCCTGACTGCCTCACCCGGCGCGCAGGAACCGGATCGCCTCGTCGCGGCGCATAAGGTAGAGCAGCATGCGCAGGGCCGGCCCGCGCGGACCTGACAGGCCCGGATCGGAGTCGAGCACATTGCGCGCGTCGGTGCGGGCGATTTCCAGCAGATCGCCATGCACGGCAAGATCGGCCAGGCGAAAGCCCGGCAGGCCCGATTGCCGGGTGCCCAGCACTTCGCCCTCGCCGCGCAGTTTCAAGTCTTCCTCGGCGATCCTGAAGCCGTCCTCGGTCTCGCGCAGGACCTTGAGGCGGGCTTCTGCCGTCTCGCCCAGCGGACCGTGATAGAGCAGGATGCAGCTCGACGCGCCGTCGCCGCGCCCGACCCGGCCGCGCAGCTGGTGCAATTGCGCCAGCCCGAAGCGCTCGGCGTGCTCGATCACCATGATCGTGGCGTCGGGCACGTCGACGCCCACCTCGATCACCGTGGTCGCCACCAGCAGCCTTGTCTGGCCGGCCTTGAAGGCGCTCATCGCCTGGTCCTTTTCCTCCGACGTCATGCGCCCGTGCACGAGGGCGACCGACGCGGCGAGATCCGGTCCGAAGGCCTTGGAAAGGCTCGCATGGCGGCTTTCCACGCTCATCAGCTCGCTCTCGTCGGAATCCTCGACCAGCGGGCAGATCCAGTAGGCCTTCTTGCCGTCGAGCACCGCCGTCTTCAGCCGCGTGATGATGTCGCCGAGGCGCTCGTCGGGAATGGTGACGGTGGCAATCGGTTGCCGGCCGGCGGGCTTTTCCGTGAGCTTGGAGACATCCATGTCGCCAAACGCCGCCAGCACCAGCGTGCGCGGGATCGGGGTCGCCGTCATCACCAGCATGTGCGGCGCCGTGCCCTTGGCGGTCAGCCTCAGCCGCTGGTGCACGCCGAAGCGGTGCTGCTCGTCGACCACGGCGAGCGTCAGGTTGGCGTAGACAACGGATTCCTGGAACAGCGCATGGGTGCCGATGACGATCTGCGCCGCGCCCGAGGCGATCTTGTCGAGCAGCTCCTGGCGCTCGCGGCCCTTGGAGCGCGATGTCAGCACCACGACCTCGATGCCCGCGGCCTCGGCCATCTTCGCGATGGTGGCGTAATGCTGGCGGGCGAGGATTTCCGTGGGCGCCATCAGCACCGCCTGGCCGCCGGCCTCCACCGCGTCCGCCATGGCGAGCATGGCGACGGCGGTCTTGCCGGAGCCGACATCGCCCTGCAGCAGTCTCAGCATCCGGTCGGTGCCCGCCATGTCGGCCAGGATCTCGTGAACCGCGATCTGCTGGCTCGCGGTCAGCGAGAACGGCAGGGCGTCAAGGATGGCCTGGCGGAGTTTGCCTTCAGCCACCACCGGCACACCCGGCAGCTTGCGCAGCGTCTGGCGCACCAGCGCCAGCGACAATTGCCCGGCCAGCAATTCGTCATAGGCAAGCCGCCGCCGCGCAGGGGTGAGCGGTTCGATGTCGTGGGCTGCTTCGGGCCGATGCAGATGCCGGACGGCTTCGGAGAATTCAGGGAAACTGTTCCGCGCCACCAGATGCGGGTCCGCCCATTCCGGCAGATGCGGCAGCAGTTCGAGCGCGGAGTCGATCGAGCGTCGCAGGATCTTGGGCGACAGGCCGGCGGTCAGCGGATAGACCGGTTCGATCAGCGGAAAATTCTCGGCCTCTGCCTCGCGCACCACGTGATCGGGATGGACCATCGAGGGCCTGCCATTGAACCATTCGACCTTGCCGCTGACCAGGAATGTCTCGCCCACGGGCAGCAGCTTTTCGAGCCAGGCCTGCTTGGCGTGGAAGAAGGTGAGCGCCATTTCGCCCGTTTCATCATGCACATAGACCCGGTAGGGCGCAGCCTTGCGGCCGGGCGGCGAGGGCTGGTGGCGATCGACCCGCACCTTGAGCGTGGCGATGACGCCTTCGGGCGCCAGGGCAATTTCGGATTTCCGGCTGCGGTCGATCAGCCCGTGCGGCGGCAACAGCACCAGGTCGAGCGCGCGGGTGTCCTCGGGTCCTTCCCGGCCGGTGACCCGCGCCAGCGCCTCGGCCAGCTTCGGGCCGATTCCGGGCAGGCTTTCCACGGGTTTGAACAGGGGATCAAGCTCGAGCGGTCGCATGGGCCCAGATGAACTGCAAATTTGACTGAAAGGCAAGGCTGACAACCGGTCAGCGACAGGATATGGAAACCCTCCAACCGAAAAAGGCAGATCATGACCGGAACGACACGTTCAAGCGCCGACCTTGATCCGCGCCGCCGCCGCATTCTGGTGCGGGCCTGGCGCCGCGGCATCCGCGAGATGGACCTGGTGATCGGCGGATTTGCCGATGCCGAGATCGCCACACTCAATGACAAGGAACTGGACGAGCTGGAATTGCTGATGGCCGAGGAGGATGCGGACATCTTTCGCTGGGTGACTGGTGAAGAAGCGATTCCCGAACGGTTCCGCACTGCGATGTTCGAGCGCATGCGCGCCTATGTGCCGGATTTCGAACCTCAGCAGACTGCGCCGCAAGGGCAGGCGACCCGATCATGAAGTCTGTCATACCGGCCGCAGCGATTGCAGGCGCAAGAACCCCGGTGACGTTGTCGGGCGTGCCACAAGGCATGGAGGCGCTGGCTCTTTCAGAACTGGCGCGCGCGGGCGGTCCGCTTGCCTACATCATCTCCGATGGCCAGCGCATGGCCGATCTCGAGCAGAACCTGGCGTTCTTCGCCCCCGACATTCCGGTGTTGACATTGCCGGGCTGGGATTGCCTGCCCTACGACCGTGTCTCGCCCGGCGCCGATATCTCCGCGCGCCGGCTTGCGGCCCTGTCATCGCTCGCGCGGTTTGCGGACAATCCGCATCCGGCAATCGTGATCATCACCGTCAACGCCATGCTGCAGCGGGTGCCGCCCAAGGCGGTGGTCTCGGGCCTCGGATTTTCGGCCCGGCCCGGCAACCGGCTGAAGATGGAGGACCTGTCCGCCCAGCTCGCCCGCAACGGGTTCGAGCGCGTCGACACTGTCCGCGAAGTGGGTGAATACGCAGTGCGCGGCGGCATTCTCGATGTCTTCGTGCCCGGAGACGACGAGCCTGTGCGGCTCGATTTCTTCGGCGACACGCTCGAAAGCGTGCGCCATTTCGATCCCGCCTCGCAGCGCACGACCACCCAGGCCAAGGAACTGGCGCTCAACGCCATGAGCGAGGTAAGGCTCGATCCGGAAACCATCAGCCGGTTCCGCACCAATTACCTCGCCCGGTTCGGGGCCGCCACGCGCGACGATGCGCTTTATGTCGCCATCAGCGAAGGCCGCCGCTATCCCGGCATGGAGCACTGGCTGCCGCTGTTTCATGACCGCATGGAGACCGTGTTCGACTATCTCCACGGTTTCCGCATCGCCGGCGACCATATGCTGGCTGAAGCCGCGGGCGAACGCCGTGCGCAGATCGTCGATCACTACGAGGCGCGCGCTGCCGCTCTCTCGATCGAGAAGACCAAGAGCATGCACGCCACGCCCTACAAGGCGATCGAGCCGGATCTGCTCTATCTCGATACGCCGGAGCTGATCGCCGGGCTTGATGGATGGAACGCGATACGGCTCACGCCGTTCCATGAACCGGAAAGCGCCGCCCGCCGGGTGATCGAACTCGAAACCCGCACCGGCCCACGCTGGGCGGCTGACGCGGAAGCCGACAAATCGGTGGAAGGCGCGCGCGCCAATCTGTTCGACAAGCTTGTCGCCCATGTCGGCGTCAAGCGCGCCGAGGGCCGCAAGGTGCTGATCACCGCTTGGACCGAAGGCTCGCTCGACCGTCTGCTGCAGGTCACCGAGGAGCACGGTCTGGAACGGGTGGTCCGGATCACCCGCCACGCCGATCTGGACAAGATCAAGCTGGGCGAGGCCGCCGCCGCCGTGCTCGCCATCGAGGGTGGCTTTGAAATCGATGATCTCGTCGTCATCGGCGAGCAGGATGTGCTCGGCGACCGGCTGGTCCGCAGGGCAAAACGCAAGCGGCGCGGCGCGGACTACATCTCCGAGGTGTCCGGTCTCGACGAAGGCAGCTACGTCGTCCACGCCGAACACGGCATCGGCCAGTTCATCGGCCTGCGCACCATCGAGGCCGCCGGCGCGCCGCATGCCTGCCTTGAGCTGCTTTACGCCGGCGACGCCAAGCTGTTCCTGCCGGTCGAGAACATCGAACTGCTGACCCGCTACGGCTCCGACAGCGCCGAAGTGCAGCTCGACCGTCTCGGCGGCGTGGCCTGGCAGTCGCGCAAGGCAAAACTGAAGAAGCGGCTGCTCGACATGGCCGCCGGCCTGATCCGGATTGCAGCCGAACGCCATATGCGCGCAGCCCCGGTGCTGGGCGCGCCCGAGGGGCTCTATGACGAGTTCTCCGCCCGCTTCCCCTATGACGAGACCGAAGACCAGATGGCCGCGATCGAGCGGGTGCGCGACGATCTGGCGGCAGGGCAGCCGATGGACCGGCTGATCTGCGGCGATGTCGGTTTTGGCAAGACCGAAGTGGCGTTGCGCGCGGCCTTCATCGCCGCGATGAACGGGGTGCAGGTCGCCGTGGTGGTGCCCACCACGCTGCTCGCGCGCCAGCACTTCAAGACCTTCACCGAGCGGCTGCGCGGCTATCCGGTGCGCATCGCCCAGGCCTCGCGCCTGGTCGGCGCCAAGGAACTGGCGCTGACCAAGGCCGAGCTGCAATCGGGCAAGACCGACATCGTGGTCGGCACCCATGCACTGCTCGGGACCTCGATCAACTTCGCCAATCTGGGTCTGCTGATCATCGACGAGGAGCAGCATTTCGGCGTCAAGCACAAGGAGCGGCTCAAGGAACTGAAATCCGACGTGCATGTGCTCACGCTCTCGGCGACGCCGATCCCGCGCACGCTTCAACTCGCCATGACCGGGGTCCGGGAACTCTCGCTGATCACCACGCCTCCGGTCGACCGGATGGCGGTCAGGACCTTCATTTCGCCGTTTGATCCGGTGACGATTCGCGAGACCCTGATGCGCGAGCATTACCGCGGCGGCCAGAGTTTTTATGTCTGCCCGCGCGTGTCCGATCTCGAAGACATCGCCGCATTCCTGCGCTCGGATGTGCCGGAGCTCAAATTCGCCGTGGCCCATGGCCAGATGGCGGCGGGCGAACTCGATGACATCATGAACGCCTTCTACGATGGCCAGTATGACGTGCTGTTGTCGACGACCATCGTCGAATCCGGCCTCGACGTGCCGACCGCCAACACGCTGATCGTGCACCGCGCCGACATGTTCGGCCTGGCCCAGCTCTACCAGCTGCGCGGTCGGGTGGGCCGCTCCAAGGTCCGCGCCTTCGCGCTGTTCACGCTGCCGGTCAACAAGACGCTGACGGCCACCGCCGACAAGCGGCTCAAGGTGCTGCAGTCACTCGATACGCTTGGCGCCGGCTTCCAGCTCGCAAGCCACGATCTCGACATCCGCGGGGCGGGCAACCTGCTGGGCGAGGAACAGTCGGGCCACATCAAGGAGGTGGGTTTCGAGCTCTACCAGCACATGCTGGAGGAGGCGGTGGCCGAGGTGCGCGGCGAGGACGAGATCATCGACACCGGCTGGTCGCCGCAGATCACGGTGGGCACCCCGGTGATGATCCCGGAAGACTATGTGCCGGATCTGCACCTGCGGCTGGGACTCTACCGGCGGCTGGGCGACATCACAGAAGTGGGCGATATCGACGGCTTTGGCGCCGAGATGATCGACCGCTTCGGGCCGCTTCCGATCGAGGTGCAGCATCTTTTGAAGATCGTCTTCATCAAGGCTCTGTGCCGAAAGGCCAATGTCGAGAAGCTCGACGCCGGGCCGAAGGGCGTCGTGGTGCAGTTCCGCAACAAGGAATTCGCCAACCCGGCAGCCCTGGTCGGCCACATCTCCAAGCAGGGGCAGATGGCCAAGATCCGTCCCGACCAGAGCGTGGTGTTCATCCGCGACCTGCCGACGCCGGAAAAGCGCCTGACGGGCGCTGCCGTGGTGATGACGCAGCTTGCCGAGCTTGCCGGCTGACCAGCCTGGCCGGCCGGTCAGGTTTCGTCTTGTTCTGGGGCGGCTTCGTCTGTTGATTGCCGATGCTTTTCGGCCGCGACCTTGCGCATGGCGTCGGCCAGCGCTTCGGCGGGCTGCGCGCCGACGACGGCGTACTTCATGTCGATGATGAAGCACGGCACGCCGGTCACCCCCATCTGCCGCGCCTGGTCGATTTCGGCGCTGACAGCGTCGCGGTCGGCGTCGCCCGCGAGCAGCCGTTCCACCACCTCTGGTTCCAGACCCGCATGCCGGCCTGCCTCGACCAGCACAGCATCATCGCCGATGTTCTGGCCATTCTCGAAATAGGCCTTGAACAGCGCATCCACCACCGTGTCCTGGGCTAGCGGACCCAGCGATCCGGCCCAGCGGATCAGCCGGTGCGCGTCCAGCGTGTTGGCGGAGACGGGGATCTTTTCGAAGGCGAAGGGGATATTCTCGTCGACGCCTGCGGCGCGAACATTCGCATAGGCTTTCTCAGCCCCTTCCGGCCCGCCGAACTTGTCCTCCATATACTGCTTCCGGTCCTTGCCTTCTTTGGGCAGCGACGGATCAAGCTGGTAGGGCCGCCAGCGGACTTCGACATTCATCTCTGATCCGACCTCGTCCAGGGCGGCCTCCAGCCGTTTCTTGCCGATGTAACACCAGGGGCACATGATATCGGAGACGATGTCGATGGTGAGCGAGGGAACGGTCATGGAGTGCCTTTTTGATCGGTCAGGGCTTGGCTGAGGTGTCCCACCACGAAGGCAGGTAATAGCCGTAAAGCGGCGGGTCGCCTTCAGGAGCCGCGATCCGGCTGCGATGCGCCACCCAGGCCTTGCCCAGGTGAAACGTGGGAATGACATAGTGCCCCGACAGCAAAACCCGGTCAAATGCGCGCACTGACGAGCGGAAATCATCAGCCGTGCGGGCGTTCAACATCGCGTCGATCGCGGCGTCGATGGCGGGGCTCGCAGCACCGGCGAAGTTGAAAGAGCCTTCCTGGTCGCGCGACGCCGAGCCCCAGCGGGGGATCTGCTCCGCGCCGGGTGACAGCGACGAGGTGAAGGATTTCATGATCATGTCGTAGTCGAAGGTCTGCGAGCGCTGTTGGTACTGGGCGTCGTCAACGGTGCGTATCGACATCTCGATCCCGAGCGCTGCGAGCGAACGCTGAAACGCCACCGCGAGCTTTTCCTGACCTTCGTTCTGGGTCATCAGGGCGAAGGCGAATGGCTTGGCCTCCTTGTCAAGCAGTCGACCGCCCTCGATCCGGTATCCCGCTTCCTGCAGCAGCGTCAGCGCCGCGCGCTGCATCTTGCGGTCGCGTCCCGAACCATCGGACGCGGGCAATGTCCAGGTTCCCTCCAGGATGTCTTCGGGCACCGCTTCGGGGAACGGGGCAAGGATTTCCCGTTCGCGCTGATCGGCGGGCTTTCCATAGCTCGAAAGGTAGGAGCTGTCCCAGAACGAATGCGTGCGCGTGTAGGCATTGTCGTAAAGGCTGCGGTTTGCCCATTCGAAATCAAACAGCATGGTCAATGCCTGGCGCACGCGCACATCCTCAAACACCGGCCGTCGGGTGTTGAAGACAAAGCCGTACATGCCCGAGGGGGTTTGCCGGGCATATTCCTTGCGGACCACATCGCCGGCCGCCACAGCGGGAAAATTGTAGCCGCGAGACCAGTTGGTGGCGCTGCCGTCCGGATAGACGTCGAAGACACCTTTCTTGAAGGCCTCGAACTGCGCGGTTTCGGAGAGGAAATACTCAACCACGATCTCGTCGTAATTGTCGATTCCGCGTTTGATCGGCAGGTCTTTCGCCCAGTAGTCGTCGCGGCGCTGGAACGTGATGCGTTCGCCGGGCTTGATCTCGCTGATCAGGTAGGGTCCGGAACCAATCCCGGGCACGAGTGTCGACTGGTCGAACGTCTCGGCATCGGTCGCGTGTTCGGGCAGCACCGGCGACAGCGACAGGATCAGCGGAAACTCGCGGTTGGATTCCTCGTTGAAAGTAAAGCGCACCGACAGATCGCTGATTTTTTCCATTTTGGCGACCCGGCTCAGTCGGGTGCTGAAGGGCGGACGGCCCTTGTCGCGCAGCAGTTCCATGGTGAAGATGATGTCGTCGGCCGTCACCGGCTCCCCATCCGACCAGCGCGCCCTGGGATTGAGGTTGTACTGGATGAAACTGCGCTCATCGTCCCATTCGACGGTTTCGGCCAGCAACCCGTAGAGCGTGAATGGTTCGTCCTGGGACCGTTGCATCAGCGTCTCATAGACGAGGTTGCCGAATTCGGTATCGACCACACCTCGGGCATGCGTGCGCATGCTTCTGACAATGAACGGCCGGACGCTGTCGAAGGTGCCGACAACGCCATAATTGACCTTGCCGCCTTTCGGCGCATCGGGGTTCACATAGGGAAGATGGTCGAAATCGGCGGGCAATGCCGGTTCACCATGCATGGCGATGCCATGCACCGGTTCCGCATGGGCGGCGGCCAGATATCCCGACATTCCGCCGGCAATCAAGGTCATTGCTGTCAGCAATCGTTTCATTGTCGATCCTCCAAGGCGTGACGGGTGGTACAAGTACCGGTATAAACGTCGATTCTCGGACAGAAGATATACGCGGGCTGATTAGCAGGCCACAATGGACGGACAATGAGGCGGTTTTTTTGACGCCAAACCGCCTCCGGGCTGGATATTGGTCTGTGACCGCGCTAACAGGAACGCGAGCAAAGCCTTGCTGTCGCCGCATTTTCAATCGAGAAGGCGCGACATAGTGATGAGGGCGCGGACACCGCGCAAACAGAACGCCGCCCCGGGGGCGCAATTCAGGAGAATTGGAAGCACATGAACGCCACCACAAAGACCGTTTTCGCAGCCATCATGTCGGCAGGCGTCGCCGCCGCGTTCGTGCCGGCAACCGCTGTCGCCCAGGGCGCAAACCAGGGTTGGTACAAGACCTGCACCAAGCAGGAAGACAATGATGTGTGTGTTGTCCAGAACATCGTCACCGCACCCTCGGGCCAGCTTCTCACGGCGATCGGTCTGATCGAGGTTGCCGGCAAGGTGAACCGCAAGATCCTTCAGGTCACGGTTCCGACCGCGCGCCTGATCCAGCCGGGTGTCGGCCTGCAGGTCGATGGCGGACAGGCCCAGCGCGTCGAATATGCGATCTGCATGCCCGAGACCTGCGTGGCGGAAATCCTGCTCACCGACGCCATGATCGCCTCCTTCAAGAAGGGCGGCGAACTGGTGCTGACGTCGGTCAACTACCAGCGTACCCCGAACCCGCTCCGTATCTCGCTCGAAGGCTTCACCCAGGCCTATGACGGCGATCCGATCGCCCAGTCCGAACTTCAGGAACGCCAGCGTCTGCTGCAGGAAGAAATGACCAAGAAGGCCGAGGAAGCCCGCAAGAAGCTTGAAGAAGCCCAGGCGGAAGCCAAGAAGAACTGAGTTTTTCTTCGCACTCGAAATGAAGACAGCCCGGATGCCCCACGGCATCCGGGCTGTTTTTTGTTTGTCATCCCGTCAGGTCGTGCTGGCAGACAATGTCTTGTGATCAGTGGCTGACCCGTTCCTTCGGGCGATAGACACCATCAATCTGCGCGTCGAAAAATTCTGCGAGCTGCGGGTGCCGGACGGGTTTGTCACTGTCATCGGTCAGCAGGTTCTGCTCGGAGACATAGGCGACGTACTCGGTCTCGTCGTTCTCAGCCAGCAGATGATAAAACGGCTGGTCCTTGCGCGGACGAACATTTTCCGGGATGGCGTTCCACCATTCCTCGGTATTGGCATAGATCGGGTCAACGTCGAAGATCACGCCCCGGAACGGGAAGATCCGGTGCTTGACGACCTGTCCGATCTGGAATTTTGCGTGTTTGGGCGTCATGTCTTTCATCCTTTGGTTCCCTAAGATGGGACGTTTGACGGGAAATGCAACCACTTGGCCTTGACGGCGGAGGGCTTGGAACTTACCCCCTCGCAAAGCTGAAACCTCGTCTTAACAGCTTGCACAGGCACAAGAATGGCTGAAATCACTGGTCTGGTGTTACCCTTCTTCGGCCTTATCCTGCTGGGTTACATCGCCGCGCGCATTACCAGGCAACCGCAGGAGGCGATGGGGTGGCTCAACACCTTCATCATCTATGTGTCTCTGCCGGCGCTGTTTTTCAAGCTTCTGTCGCGCACGCCGATCGAGGAACTGGGCCGCTGGGACTATGTGCTGACGAGCATGGTGGTGACCTATATCGTGTTCGCGCTGGTCTTCGCGGGCGCCATTCTGATCCGGCGTGCGGCAATCGGCGAAGCCACGGTGCAGGGTCTCGCCGGCGCCTATGGCAATATCGGCTATATGGGGCCGGGCATCGCCATCCTGGCTTTCGGGGAGCCGGCGGCGGTGCCTGTCGCGCTGATCTTCTGCTTTGAAAACATCATGCATTTCACCATTGCGCCGATGATGATGGCGCTGGCCGGCGGCGATCACCGCAGTCCGGGCGCGCTGGCTGTTGGCGTCGTGCGCAAGATCGCGTTTCACCCGTTCATTCTCGCCACCGCGGTGGGGGTGGCCGCCGCCTGGCTGGAATTCGTGCCGCCGGTGCCGGTCGGACGATTGATCGATTACCTGGCGCAGGCGGCCGCTCCATGCGCACTGTTCGCCATGGGGGTGACGCTCGCCTTGCGGCCGCTCAAGCGGGTTCCGCCCGAACTCGGCTACATCGTGCCGATGAAGCTGATCGTTCATCCGGTGCTGATGTATGTCGGATTGAGCGCGGTCGGAAATTTCGATCCGGTCTGGGTCTACACCGCGGTTCTGCTGGCCTCGCTGCCCACGGCAACCAATGTGTTCGTGATCGCCCAGCAATATTCGACATGGGTGGAGCGGGCCTCGGCAACCGTGCTGGTGACCACGGTCAGCAGCGTCGCGACCGTCTCGGCGCTGCTCTGGCTGATCACCAGCGGCACGCTGCCGCCCGACCTGTTTCCCTGAGGATCAGGCGGCGGACCTGGCCTTGCGCCAGCCCGGCGTCATGCCTTCGCGCATGGCGAGATTCCTCAGCGGCGGGATCGCCGAGAGCACAGCAAGGCCGCCGGCGCGCAGAGCCTGAACCGGCAGGAAAGAGCTCAAGAGCGTGCGGTTGAGCAGATCCACGCCCGCGGTCCGGCTGGTGACATCGAGCCAGCGCTGGCGATTATACGCGCTCACCGCCCGGGGCGCTTGTTCGGGCCCGCCGGCAGTCTTGAGCGCCTGGATCGCCTGCATGATGTCGCGCAGTCCGAGATTGAGGCCTTGCGCGCCAATCGGCGGGAAGGCGTGGCCGGTTTCACCCACCAGCATGGTCCTTCCCGTCCCAAAGCTGTGGGCGATCAGGCTCGACAGCGGCCAGGCCTGAACCTCGCCCTCGACCTCGACTTTTCCAAGGATCGAGCTCATCCGCGTCTCGACCTCGAGATTGAGCTGGTCGCGCGGCATCGCGAGAATGATATCCACCTGATCGGGCTTGACCGCCCAGACGAGGCTCGAGCGCTTGCCGGGTAGCGGCACTTGCGTGAACGGACCCTGTTCTGTGTGAAATTCCGTCGACGTGTCGGAATGAGCGATGCTGTGGGTAAAGTTCAGCACCAGTGCAGTTTGCGGATAGGTCCAGGTTCTGACCCGAATCCCGATGTCTTCGCGCAGCTTGGAGCCGCGGCCATCGGCGGCAAGGGCGGCAAGTGCGGTGATGCGGGTCCCATCCTCCAGATTGAGCTCCACGGCTTCACCGGACTGCACGGCGGAGACGAGCGAGCTTTCAAAACGCGTAATCAGGGCAGATCCGGTGGTGGCCGCCTGAAGTTCTTCAAACAACGGCTTGTTGGGGATATTGTAGCCAAAGGCGTCCAGTCCGATTTCGCTTGACCGGAACGAGACCGGCGGGGCGCGCAGCAGCCGCGTCGTGCCATCGAGAATGCGCATCGTGCGCAAGGGGGCTGACGACGGCTCCACCGCATCCCAGACGCCGAGCCGGGCGAGAAAATCAACAGATTCCGACAACAGCGCGGTGGTCCGTCCGTCCTGACGCGGGGGCTGAGGCGCGATGAAGGCAACCCGCCAGCCCTCGGCGGCGGCTGCGAGCGCGGCAACCGATCCCGCCAGCCCGCCGCCAACAACCGCGATGTCAAAGTGCTCATGCATTTCTTCGGCCTTTCAGTTGGTTGCCGATTGCCACGTGGTTGGTTCATCCTTTACATCGCTTGGCAAACGAACTCCATGGGATCAATTGGCGCATGTTCACGCCTCGCGGAAACAGGGATCCGCTCGACGGCCGGTTCGATCAGCTGGACCGGCCGGGGCGGGCCATTGCCAGCCTGGCGCGGCGGCCGGTGTGGCCGGTGCTTGCCATGGTGGCGCTGACCGCCGGGATCGCCTGGTGGTTCCTGCTTTCCATGGCTGGTTCGATTGCTGGCATCGAAGGCTCGGCGCGGCCGCTCGGGCCAGGCATGTCGTTGTTTGCCCGTTTCTTGCCGGTTGATCCGGGATCCTTCGCGGCCATCATCGCTGACCTTTGCCTGTCGGGCGGCTCGAGCCCCATGACCGCCGACGGGTCGTTCCTGTCGCTGGCCTTTGCCTTGTTTGTGATGTGGTTCGCCATGTCCGCGGCCATGATGCTGCCGGTCGCGGCCCCGATGATCCGCACCTATGCCGAAATCGCCGACACCGCGGCCGGTCGCGGCGACCCCGTGGTCCATCCCGCGGTTCTGGCCGCCGGATATCTCTTTGTCTGGGCACTGGCCGCGATGCTGTTTACCATTGTCCAGATGCTGATCGGGACTTTCACCGGCGCTTCGGTCACCGCCCCTGTCAGAGGCGTAATCGCCGGGATCATCCTGCTGGGCGCCGGCGCCTATCAGTTCACCTCGCTCAAACAGGCGTGCCTCAACAAGTGCCGAAATCCGTTCACGACGCTGTTCTCGCGCTGGCAAACAAACGCCCGCGGCGTGTTCCGGCTCGGGATGGAGCAGGGGGTCTGGTGCCTGGGGTGCTGCTGGGCGCTGATGCTGATCATGCTTGCAGTGGGCAGCATGAATGTGGTCTGGATGGCGGCGTTGACGGTGTTCACATTTCTGGAAAAAACCGGGGCTGGCCGGGTGACAACGCAGGCAGGCGGCGCGATAGTGAGCTTGTGGGGAGTTGCGCTGATTTGGGGGGCACTGACATGACATCGGGAGTTGGTCTGCATGGGTGATGTGGAGTGGGCCTTGAAGGGCGAACTGGTGCTGTCGTGCAATTGCACGGTGTTCTGCCCTTGCGTGATTTCGCTCGGCCAGCATCCGCCAACCGAGGGCTATTGCCAGACCTGGGCCGGGTTCAAGGTTGACAACGGCTATTACGGCGACACCGATCTGTCCGGCCTCAATCTCGGTCTGGTCATGGAAATCCCGGGCTATATGAGCCGGGGCAACTGGACTGCCGGCCTGTTCGTCGACAAGCGCGCCTCGATCTACGCCACCAAGGCATTCACGAAGATATTCACCGGCAAGGCCGGTGGCACCACATCGTTGCTGTCGATCCTGGTCGGCAATTTCCTGGGCGTTCAGCAGGAGCCGATCAGCTACGAGATCGAGGACAAGAAGCGCATCGTCAAGATCCCAAAGATCATCGACGGTGTCATTTCGCCGATCCCGGGCAAGAACCACGGCGAGGACACCGTGATCTCCAATTCGGAATACTGGATCGCGCCCGAGATCATCGTGGCAAAATCCGAACGGTCCAAGATGCGCGCCTTCGGCCGCAACTGGAATTTCGCCGGCCGCTCGGCCGAAATCTGCAAGCTCGACTGGAGCGGACCCAACTAGGGCGCGGAGAGGGTGCTGGCGGCATGAAGCTTCCATTCAAGTATCGCCGCGTTCCTTACGCGGAAATCAGGGCGTTTTCTGTCCATATTCTGACCGCCACCGGTTCCTATATGGCGTTCCTGGCGCTGGTAGCGGCGGCGGAAGGGCGGTTCGTCGATCTGTGGTGGTGGCTGGGTGTCGCCATGCTGATCGACGGCATCGACGGTCCGATCGCGCGCAAGCTCAATGTCAAGGAAGTGCTGCCGAACTGGTCCGGCGTGATGCTCGACAATGTCATCGACTATGTCACCTATGTGCTGATTCCGGCCTTCGCGCTCTATCAGAGCGGCATGATCGGTGAGCCGCTGTCCTTTGTCGCCGCCGGCCTGATCGTGGTGTCGAGCGCCATCTATTATGCTGACATGGGCATGAAGACCGACGAGAATTTCTTCTCAGGCTTTCCCGTGGTCTGGAACATGCTGGTGTTCACGCTGTTCGTGACCAATCCGTCGGAACTGGTGGCCTTCGGCATCGTGCTGGCAGCTGTCTTCATGACATTCCTTCCGATCAACTTCCTGCATCCCGTCCGCGTTGTCAGGCTCCGTCCGGTCAACCTGACGATATTCGGGGTCTGGTCGGTCCTGTCGGGATACGCGCTTCTGCTGCATTTCAACAGCCCGGACTGGCTGATGTGGGCGGTGATGCTGACCGGCGCCTATCTGTTCTGCATTGGCGGGGTCATGCAGATGTTCCCCGATCTCGGCAAAAGGGCTTCAAACTGAGCCAGATATGTAATTCCGGTCCGATGACCGGCTTGAGTGGAGATGAGTAAGATGAAAGCAATCCTGGTATCGAAGCATGGCGGCCCGGAGGTCCTGGAATGGCGGGACCACGCGATTTCAGATCCGGGAGCCGGGGAAGTCCGCATCCGCCATGAAGCCGTCGGGCTCAATTTCATCGACGTCTATTTCCGCACCGGGCTCTATCCTGCGCCCAATGGCCTGCCGCTGGTTCCGGGCAATGAAGGCGCAGGCATTGTCACCGCCGTCGGCGAAGGGGTGACGCGGTTCAAGGAGGGCGACCGCATCGCCTATGCCGGGCCGATCGGCGCCTATGCCGAGGAGCGGGTGATTGCCGCCGAAAAGATCGTCAAGGTGCCCGACGGCATCGAGCTGGACGTTGCCGCCGGCATGATGCTCAAGGGCATGACCGCGGAATACCTGCTTCGCCGTACCCATGTCGTTCAGCCGGGTGACACGATCCTGTTTCATGCCGCCGCAGGCGGTGTCGGGCTGATTGCCGGGCAATGGGCCAAGGCGCTCGGCGCCACCGTGATCGGAACGGTGGGGTCTGCCGAAAAGGCCGAGCTTGCCGCGGCCAACGGCTATGATCACGTCATCAATTACCGGACCGAGGATTTCGTCGAACGGGTCAAGGACATCACCGGCGGCAAGGGCGTCGATGTGGTCTATGATTCGGTCGGCAAGGACACGTTTCCCGGTTCGCTCGACTGCCTGCGTCCTCGCGGACTCTGGGCGAGCTTCGGCCAGTCCTCCGGCCCGATCGAGCCGATCAACATCGGAATCCTGTCGCAAAAGGGATCGCTGTTTGCCACCCGGCCGACCCTGTTCACCTACATCGCCAGCCGGGAAGACCTCGAAGCCTCGGCAAACGCCCTGTTCGACGTCGTTGCCCGCGGCATTGTCAAGATCGACATCAATCAACGCTACAAGCTGGCCGAAGCCGCACAGGCGCACACCGATCTCGAAGGACGCAAGACCACCGGCGTGACGGTTCTCAAGCCGTGAGGCATGGCGGGACCCGGGCGACCGAGGTTGAAGCACTCTCAAAATTATTTTGGCAAAGGCCGGCGGTTTTCGCCTGTGGCTACAGATCGAAATCCGCCTGCCCATGAAAACATTTGATATTTTCTGTCATCGGCCTCTTGTGCGACGCACAATTATTGCGTTTCATGAGAATCCGGGGCAACACCGACGTCCATAAAGATCCCTTGAAATTCAAGGCCAGATAGTGAAGCTTGTTTCTTGTGCTTTGCGGAAAAACGCCTCAAAACTAGGCGAATCCGAAAGGTGCCTGAGTCCGGGGGGTGACGTGGAAAACCAGCAGTCCGAGATACCGCTTCTGGAAACCAGGGGGCTGACCAAGATCTTCGGAAGCCTCAGGGCTTGCGATGCCATTGATCTGGCAATCGCACCCGGTGAAGTGCATGCGCTGCTGGGCGAGAATGGCGCCGGCAAGTCGACTCTGGTCAAGATGCTGTTCGGCGTGCTCGATCCGAGCGGCGGCGAAATTCTGTGGAAAGGCAAGCCGGTCAAGATCGGCAGCCCCGGCGAGGCGCGCGCCACCGGTATCGGCATGGTGTTCCAGCATTTCTCGCTGTTCGAAGCCCTGACCGTGGCTGAAAACATCGCCCTGGCGCTCGATGGCAAGGTCCCGATCGAGAAAATCTCAGATGAAGCGCGGCGGCTTTCACTGGACTACGGCCTGCCGCTCGATCCGTCAGCCCATGTGGCCGATCTCTCCGTCGGCGAACGCCAGCGCATCGAGATTGTCCGCGCGCTGCTGCAAAATCCGGAACTGATCATTCTTGACGAGCCGACCTCGGTGCTCACGCCCCAGGAAGCCGACAAGCTGTTCGAGACGCTGGCCAAGCTCAAGGCCGAAGGCCGGTCGGTTCTCTATATTTCCCACCGCCTCGAGGAGGTGCAGCGCATCTGCGACCGCGCCACGGTGCTGCGCCACGGCAAGGTGACTGGCGCCTGCGACCCGCGCCAGGAGACGCCCTCTTCGCTGGCCCGCATGATGGTCGGCGGCGAAGTCGCGACGGTCTCCGGCGCCGGGCTGGGCGAACCGGGTGAGGTGCTGGTGGAGGTCCAAAAACTGTCGGCGCCGGCGCGCAGTCCGTTCGCGGTTACCTTGAAGGATGTGGACCTCACGGTCCGGGCCGGCGAAGTCATCGCCATTGCCGGTGTCGCGGGCAATGGCCAGAGCGAACTCTTCGACGTGCTCTCGGGCGAAGTGACCGTGTCTGACGCGGACTCGATCCGCATCGCGGGCGTTGCCGCCGGGCGTCTCGGGATCACCGCGCGCCGGCTGATGGGCTGCAGCTTCGTGCCCGAAGAACGCCACGGCCATGCCGCGGTCCCGAACATGAACCTCAGCAGCAACCTGGTGCTGTCGCGCTATGCGTCGGACCGCAAGACCTTCCTCAGCGGCGGATGGCTGGGCCTGATCAACGCCGGCCCCGTGGCCACCGCCACCAAGCGAATCTCGAGCGCCATGGACGTGCGAAAATCGCTGGTGGACCCCATGGCCGGATCGTTGTCGGGCGGCAATCTGCAGAAATTCATCGTTGGCCGTGAACTCGACCGCCAGCCGCGCGTGCTGGTCGTCAACCAGCCGACCTGGGGCGTGGACGCAGGCGCCGCCAGCCGCATTCGCCAGGCGTTGATTGATCTGGCCAAGAGCGGTTCAGCGGTCATAGTCATCAGCCAGGATCTTGACGAAGTCTTCGAGATCGCGAGCCGCGTAGCTGTCCTCAATGAGGGGCGGCTGTCCCGGCCCGAACCGGTCGCCACCATGACTCGCGAGCGCATCGGATTGCTGATGGGCGGTTTTCACGATGGCGCCGGGCATCCCCAGCCGGAGGCGTTGCATGCGCATTGAACTCCAGAAGCGCGATGGTGTTTCCACGCTGTTTGCGGTCCTGTCGCCCTTCGTGGCGCTTGGTCTCACCCTGATTGCCGGCGTCATCCTGTTCGTTGCACTCGGCAAGGATCCGGTCGCAGCTCTCTACAGTTTCTTCATCGAACCATTGACCGAGATCTGGTCGCTGCATGAACTGGCGATCAAGGCTGCGCCGCTGATCCTGATCGCGGTGGGGCTGTCGGTCTGCTTCCGGTCGAACAACTGGAACATCGGCGCCGAGGGCCAGTTCATCATCGGCGCCATGGCGGGCTCGATCCTGCCGGTGGTGTTTCATGGCTGGCAGTCGCCGCTGGTGCTGCCGCTGATGATTGTCTTCGCCATGATAGGCGGCGCGGCCTATGCGGCGATTCCGGCCTTCCTCAAGGCGCGGCTCAACACCAACGAGATCCTGACCAGCCTGATGCTGGTCTATGTCGCGCAACTGTTCCTCGACTGGACGGTGCGCGGCCCCTGGCGCAACCCGGAAGGCTTCAATTTTCCCGAGACGCGCAACTTCCATGACTACGCGGTGCTGCCGCGCATCATCGAGACCGGCAAGACCCATTGGGGTTTTGGTTTCGCGCTGATCGCGGCGATTGTGTTGTGGTTCGTCATGCGCCGTACGCTCAAGGGCTTCGAGATCACCGTGCTTGGTCAATCGGCCCGGGCAGGGCGGTTTGCCGGCTTTTCCGACAAGAAGATGGTCTATTTCGCCTTCCTGCTTTCAGGCGCGCTCGCCGGACTCGCAGGCATGGCGGAGGTATCGGGCTCGATCGAGCAGCTGCGCCCGGTGATTTCTCCCGGCTACGGCTTCACCGCCATCATCGTGGCCTTCCTCGGACGGCTCAACCCGCTGGGGATCGTTGCCGCCGGCCTGGTCCTGGCCTTGACCTATCTGGGCGGCGAGGCGGCGCAGATCTCGATCGGGATCACCGACAAGGTGACGCGCCTGTTCCAGGGGCTGCTGCTGTTCTTCGTTCTGGGCTGCGACACGCTGATCCACTACCGTATCCGGCTGGTGTTCGGCGCGGCGCAGAAAGGGAGTGCCGCCTGATGGACATGACCCAGGCAATCATCTTGACCATCATCACCGCGGCCACGCCGCTGCTCCTTGCTGCGATCGGCGAACTGGTGGTCGAACGCTCAGGCGTACTCAATCTTGGCGTCGAGGGCATGATGATCATGGGGGCGGTTGCGGCCTTTGCGATCGCTCAGCTGACAGGCTCGGCCGGCCTCGGCGCCATTGGCGGGCTGGTCTCGGGCATGCTGTTCTCACTGCTGTTCGGCTTCCTTACACTGACCCTGGTTGCCAACCAGGTGGCGACGGGGCTGGCGCTGACAATTCTCGGGCTGGGATTGTCCGGCATGATCGGCGAATCCTTTATCGGTCTTCCGGGTCTCAAGCTCGCGGCGATTGAAATCCCGCTGCTGTCTGACATCCCTTTCATCGGTCGTGTTCTGTTTTCGCAGGATCCGATTTTTTACACCTCGATCATCGCGGTCTTTGGCGTGAGCTGGTTCCTGTTCAAGAGCCGGGCAGGGCTCCGGCTCCGGGCGATTGGCGACAATCATTCGTCGGCGCATGCGCTCGGTATCAACGTTGTGCGGACCCGGTATCTTGCGGTGATGTTCGGCGGCGCCTGCGCCGGCCTTGCCGGAGCGCATCTGTCGATCGTCTACACGCCGCAATGGGTGGAGAACATGACGGCGGGGCGAGGCTGGATCGCGCTGGCGCTGGTGGTGTTTGCCTCCTGGCGCCCCGGACGGGCGTTGATTGGAGCCTACCTGTTTGGCGCCGTGTCGATCGGACAATTGTTCGCGCAATCGCGCGGCATCGGAATTCCATCGCAATTGCTTTCGGCTCTTCCCTACCTCGCAACGATTGCGGTACTTGTTATCATATCGCTGAATCGGAGAATGACGCTGATCAATACGCCGGCTTCGCTCGGCAAGTCCTTCGTGCCGGAAAGATAGAACAACAAGGCTTACGGCATGATCTCAACAACCAACCAGACAGGGTGAACTCAATGAAAAAGACGCTATTTCTTCTCGCTGCGGCGACAGCGCTCGCCGGCATCGCCGCTCCGGCCAACGCCCAGGGCATGGACAAGGTCAAGGCATGCTTCATCTATGTCGGCCCGGTCGGCGACTTTGGCTGGTCCTACCAGCACGACCAGGGCCGCCTCTATGTCGAGGAAAAGCTCGGCGACAAGCTTGAGACCGCCTATCTGGAAAGCGTGCCGGAAGGTGCGGATTCCGAGCGCGCGCTCGAGCGTTTCGCCCGGTCCGGCTGCAACATCATCTTCACCACATCCTTCGGCTACATGGACGCGACCAACAAGGTCGCCAAGGATTTTCCGGACATCAAGTTCGAGCACGCCACCGGTTACAAGCGCGAGCATCCGAACGTTGCGACCTATGATTCGAAGTTCTTCCAGGGCCGCTATGTGATCGGGCAGATCGCCGCGAAAATGTCGAAGACCGGCTCGGCCGGATACATCGCCTCGTTCCCGATCCCGGAAGTGGTGCAGGGCATCAACTCCTTCATGCTCGGCGCGCAGTCGGTCAATCCCGAATTCAAGCTCAAGGTCGTGTGGGTCAACACCTGGTTCGATCCAGGCAAGGAAGCCGATGCCGCCAAGGTGCTGCTCGATGGCGGTGTCGATATCCTGACCCAGCACACCGATTCGACCGCGCCGATGCAGGTTGCCGCTGAGCGTGGCGCCTACGCCTTCGGACAGGCGTCCGAGATGATCGCCTTTGGACCGAACACCCAGCTGACCTCCATTATCGATGAATGGGGTCCGTATTACATGGAACGGATCACGGCGGTGCTCGAAGGAACCTGGGAGCAGCAGGCAACCTGGGCCGGCATGGCCGAAGGTCACGTGGTGATGGCGCCCTACACGAACATGCCTGACGATGTGAAGGCGATGGCGGAAGAAACCGAGGCCAAGATCACCTCTGGCGAATTCCACCCGTTCACAGGCCCGATCAAGAAGCAGGACGGTTCCGAATGGCTGGCTGAAGGCCAAGTGGCCGAAGACGGCGAACTCGCAGGCCTGAACTTCTACGTCGCGGGCATTGACGACCAGCTTCCACAGTAAGCCAGGTCAGACGCTGAGTCGGATACGAAAGCGGGGGCGGCTGCATGGGCCGCCCCTTCTTGTTATCCCCGTCGTCTTGCAGCCTTTATTTGGCCGGCGCGGGGTATTGTGAGAACCCGTCCAAATCATGGCCACGACAAGCGCAGCAGGTCGGCTTCCCTTGATTATGTTCACGATTGTACCGCAAACTGAAACGCCGGGTTTGATAACCCGGCGTTAAGCTTAAGCGTGAGGGTTAATGTGAATCGCGATCAGGCGAGCCCCTGCTTGCGCACATCGTTCCAGGCCGCATCCAGTGTCTTCTTCGCTGACGCGATGAGCACATCCACCTCTTCCTCGGTTATCGTCAGCGGCGGCGAGATGATCAGCGAATCGCGCACGGCGCGCATCACCAGCCCGTTGGAGAAGGAATGGTCGCGTGTGATGGTGCCGACCTTGCCGACATTGTCGAAGCGTTTCTTCAGGTCGTTTTCATCGGGCACCAGTTCCAGCGCGCCGAACATGCCCACCATCCGGGCTTCGCCGACCATCGGGTGATCGGCAAGCGCGGTCCAGCGCTGGTGAAAATAGGGGCCGATGTGGTCGCGGACGCGCTCGACCAGACCTTCACGCTTGATGATGGTGAGATTGGCGATCGCCGCCGCGCAGCAGGCGGGATGACCGGAATAGGTATAGCCGTGATAGAATTCGACGTTTTCACGGTGCAGGACTTCGGCGATCTCGTCTGACACCAGCACGCCCCCCATCGGCAGATAGCCCGATGTAAGCCCCTTGGCGATCGCCATCAGGTCGGGCTTCATGTCGTAATACCCAGAGCCGAACCATTCTCCGGTGCGGCCGAAACCGCAGATGACCTCGTCGGAGACAAAAAGGATGTCGCGGCTTTCGAGAATGCGCTTGACCTCGGGCCAGTAGGTTGCGGGCGGAATGATGACGCCGCCGGCGCCCTGGATCGGTTCGGCGATGAAGGCGGCGACATTTTCCTCGCCGATCTCCTCGATGGCGCGTTCGAGCTCGCGCGCCGCCCACAGGCCGAACTCGTCTTCGCTCATGTCTGTCATCATGCCTTCACCGAACCAGTAAGGCTGATCGATGTGATGGATGTCCGGAATCGGCAATCCGCCCTGGCTGTGCATGGCGCTCATGCCGCCCAGCGAGGCGCCGGCGATGGTGGAGCCGTGATAGGCGTTCTTGCGGCTGATCACCACTTTCTTGCTTCCCTTGCCCTGAAGCGCCCAGTAGGTGCGCACCAGTCGCAATATCGTGTCGTTGGCGTCCGAGCCGGAGCCGCCGTAAAACACCATGTTGATGTGATCGGGGGCGAGATCGGCCAGCATCGCCGACAGTTCGATGACAGGCGGATGCGTGGTCTTGAAGAAAGTGTTGTAATAGGAGAGCTCGCTCATTTGCGCGCGCACCGCCTCGACGATCTCCTGACGGCCATGGCCGACATTGACGCACCACAAGCCTGCCATACCGTCCATGATGCGATTGCCGTCTGTGTCCCAAAGCCACACGCCGTCCGCCTTGGAGATCACCCGCCGCTCGTCAACACCAAGGGCGCCGTGATCGGTGAAAGGGTGAAGATGGTGCTTGTGATCGGAAACCTTGAGATCATGAGAAGACACATTGACGCGCATTGTTTTAGTCCTGATTGGTTTTTGACAGAGGCCTGAAGGAAATCGGTTTGACCTTTATTTGAGTGTGTGCACAAATTTTCCGCGCGGACAACCACCGCACTCTCCGCCTGATGCCTGACGCGATCAAATGGATTCGTGTGTGCAATGATGTATAGGAACAGGTTCTAAGTGCTCAAGCGCCAGCCATATCCTCACGGGGGCGGCCTGCGCGGCAGTGCGACAATTGAAAGTCCTGAAGGGGCAAGGTGACATTATGCGCGAAAGCGCCACGGATAAAAAAGACATAACCCTCCCGACCAATGAAGAGGCTGATCGGTTTCTGGCGGAAAATCCCGATATCGAATCCGTCGATTTCCTGATTCCGGACATCAATGGCGTGATGCGTGGCAAATGGGGTCCCACCGAAGCCCTGTCCAAGGCCGGTTATCCCGGCATCAACATGCCCTTGTCGATCTTCGGCCTCGACATCTGGGGCAGGGAGGTCGAATCCACCGGCATTCACATCGAGACCGGAGACATCGACGGCTACTGCCGGGCAATTCCCGGGCGAATCAACCGCGCGCCCTGGGCGCCGCGCCCCTCGGCCCAGGTTCTGATGTCGATGTACACCGAGACCGGCGAGCCCTGCATCTACGATCCCCGCAACGTGCTGCAGGGCATTGTCGACCGCTTCACCGCTCTGGGCCTGCGTCCGGTGACCGCGTTCGAACTTGAATTCTATCTGGTGGATCCGGCGGTGTTCCAGCGGTCGGGCCGCATGGGCAAGGATCGTGGGCCTGGTCCGGACCAGCAGCAGATGTACTCGCTGTCCGAATTGCGCGGCCAGAGCGACCTGTTTGCCGAGATCCGCGCCGCCGCAGTGGCGCAGGGCCTGCCGATCGACACCATCATCAAGGAGGCGGCGCCGGGTCAGTTCGAAGTCAATCTCAAGCATCGCGACGATGCGATGGCGGCGGCCGACGACACCGTGCTGCTGCGCCGCCTGATCACCGAATCCGCCCATAAACATGGATTGCGGGCCACCTTCATGGCCAAGCCGTTTCTGGAATGGCCGGGCAACGGCATGCATGTCCATGCCAGCGTGCTGGATGTGGACGGCAACAACATTTTCTCGGGCGAGGCAGGCGATCTGCGGCTGCAGCATGCCGCGGCGGGGCTGCTGCAGACGCTGAAGGACACGCTGCTGCTCTACATTCCAGGCTTCAATGGCTATCGCCGTTTGCAGCCCGGCTCCTATGCGCCGACCCGGATTGCCTGGGGCCGCAACAACCGGTCGGTGGTGGTGCGTGTGCCGGCCTCCGACGACAGGGCGAGGCGGCTCGAACACCGCATGTCCGGCGCCGACGCCAATCCCTATTTCGTGCTGGCCGGTGTTCTTGGCGGCATGCTCGAAGGGCTGGAAAACGGAAAAATGCCGCCGCCGGCGGTGGAGGGCAACGCCTACAATGTGCCGCTTCCGCAACTGTCGGATGACATGGACGACGCAATCGAGGATTTCGAGCAGTCCGATTTCATCCGTCGCCTGTTCGGCCCCGAACTGCGCCGGATATTCGCCGAAATCAAGCGCGAGGAACTCAAGGCATTCGACAATGAAATCACCCCCTTGGAGCGGTCGACCTATCTCTGATCCCTGCACCGGCCGGATGCGTGATTCATCGATTGGACAAAGCTCGGACAAGTTCTGTGGCGATTTGACATAGGACAAAGACCGCCCAAGCGCAGCATGCGACCTTTTGCCGGTCTCCGCCCAACCCTTTTCCGGGTTGACGCGGGCCGGATTGTTTCGCATCTTGTCTGGGACACATAGGAAGAATACAATGGATTTTGAAGCGTTCTTTGAGGAGAAGCTGGGTGGTCTGCACGAAGCCGGCAATTACCGGGTTTTTGCCGATATCGAGCGCCATGCCGGTGGTTTCCCGCGGGCAACACGCTATCGCGCCGACGGTTCGACGCAGGACGTCACGGTCTGGTGTTCCAATGACTATCTTGGCATGGGCCAGAATCCGCTGGTCACCGGCGCGATGAAGGAAGCCATTGATCGCTGCGGCGCGGGCGCCGGCGGCACGCGCAACATCTCCGGCACGAATCACTACCATGTGCTGCTCGAGCGCGAACTTGCCGATCTGCACGACAAGGAAGACGCGCTGATTTTCACATCAGGCTATGTGTCCAACTGGGCGGCGCTCGGAACGCTCGCCGGCAAGATTCCCGGTCTGATCGTCTATTCCGATGCCCTCAACCACGCGTCGATGATCGAAGGCATTCGCCATTCCCGCTGCGAGAAGCGCGTGTTCAAGCACAATGATCCCCAGGATCTGCGCCGCATGATGGCGCTGGATGATCCGGCCGCCCCCAAGATGGTGGCCTTCGAGAGCGTCTATTCGATGGATGGCGACATTTCCCCGATAGCAGCGCTCTGCGATGTGGCCGACGAATTTGGCGCGATGACCTATCTCGATGAAGTCCACGCCGTTGGCATGTATGGCCCGCGCGGCGGCGGCATTGCCGAACGCGAGGGCATCATGCATCGCCTGACGGTGATCGAAGGCACGCTTGGCAAGGCTTTTGGCGTCATGGGTGGTTACATTACCGGCACCCGCGCGCTGTGCGATTTTGTCCGTAGCTTCGCATCGGGATTCATCTTCACCACCGCCTTGCCGCCATCGCTGGCAGCAGGCGCTGCCGCATCGATCCGCCATCTCAAGGCGAGCCAGATGGAGCGCCGCCGTCATCAGGAAGCTGTCGCCAAGGTGCGCCGCGCGCTGGATTACCACGGCATTCCGCACATGCCCAATCCGAGCCACATCGTGCCGGTGATGGTGGGAAATGCCTCGAAGTGCAAATGGATTTCCGACGTGCTTATGGACCAGCACGGCATCTATGTGCAGCCGATCAACTACCCGACGGTTCCGGTCAAGACCGAGCGTCTGCGCATCACGCCGACGCCAATGCATTCGGATGCCGATATCGCGCATCTGGCTGGCGCCTTGAGCGAGTTGTGGTCGCAGTGCGCCCTGGCCCGGGCAGTCGCCTGATATCGGGACGGACCAGGTTTCGGGTTCCATCAACTGAAAAAGCCGGTCAGGTAGTTCCTGTCCGGCTTTTTCAATTCAAGGATCCTGTGTAGCTATTCGGCCTTGTCGGCCCCATCCCGCACCGGCGCGCAAAACAGCGTATACAGCGTGCCGATCACCGACGAGACTTCGTGATTGAGGATCGAGTAGTAGATCATCCGGCCTTCGCGTCTGGTATCGACAAGCCCGTCGAGACGAAGCCGCGCCAGTTGCTGCGAAACCGCAGCCTGCGGCATCGCCAGGATTTCCTCGAGTTCGGAAACGGATTTCTCGCCTTCGGACAGAATGCAAAGGATCATCAACCGTGTCTCATGGCTGAGCGACTTCAACAGGTCGCTGGCCTTGCGCGCCTGGACCATGAGCACGTTCAGCTCTTTCTCATCCATGTCGGCTTTGATGTGAGGTAAGGTCATGTGTTTTGCTCGGTGAATGCAGGTGGTTATAGGGCTTTTCGATCATCTCGAAAAGGGTCCCATCGGCCTCATTTTGACAGGCGCCCTTCAGACAGGCAGTAATCGATGCGTACAATTGTGAAGCATAATCCTAATTCTAACCGATTATAGACCCGTTCCGCAATCTTTTGCTGGGCCGCGTAGGTTCTTCGTTCAATCTTGACGATTGGCTTGAAAACCGCTTGCCGGTTGCCGCATTCCGGCCTTACTCTCTTTGAGAAACCCAGGTCTCGAGCATCGCGCCGCACGCGGGGTGAAGCGGAGCTTGGATTGTTCGCAATTGCCCGGCTCATTGCGGGCGCGGGAGGTTTCAATGTCTGCACTCCGTCGCATTCTGATCGTCATCGGACTGCTCGCCATGTCCAATCCGACACAGGCTCAAGATGGTCCACGCCGCATAGAAACCACTGAAAATGCCGATTATTTCGGATTTGATCTCCGCACGGTGCGCGATATCGGACTGGAGCAATGCGAGGCTGCCTGTCTCGACGACCGGCAATGCAAGGCCTTCACCTACAACATCAAGGCCGGCTGGTGCTTTCTCAAGTCCGACTACAACACCATCAATCCCTTTGTCGGCGCGATAGCTGGCAGGGTGGTGAGCGGCGGTGAGCCGGATCTGGGGGCGGCGCCGGACCTGACCTTCGTTCCCGCATCGCTTCTGGATGAAGCCCGGGCCTACCGGGAGCGGACGATCGCGCGCAACAGCAATGCCAGCGGCGGCGCATCGCAGTATATCGCGCTGGCGAAATCGGCGAGCGCGCAAGGCGACATGGATGGCGTCATCCGGTTTTACGCGATGGCGGCGGCGGCTGACCCGGCACAGAGCCTGCTGTGGCGGGAGCTCTCCCGCGGATCACTGGCCTATGTGACGCAAGACGCGAACATGATCCGCAGCCTTCGATCCGTGGCGATATCGGCCGCCGTCAACGCCTATCAGACCTCGCGAACCGCTTCGGCGCGGGCCGATTCGCTTGCCGTTCTGGGCGAAGCGCTGGAACGGGCGGAAAACTGGCGTCCGGCTCTTTCAGCCTACCGCGCAAGCCTGGAAATTGCAGAAGTGCCGGCGCTGCGGGCGGCTTATGACACTCTGCGCGCCACGCACGGCTTCCGGGTGGTCGACAACACGATTGACGCCGACAGCGAAACCCCGCGGGTCTGCGTGCAGTTCTCCGAAAATCTCGTTCGTGGCCAGGACTATTCCGGCTTCGTCAGCATCGACGGCGCAGGAGACGTCGCCATTGATACCGACACACGGCAGATCTGCGTCAACGGGCTTGAGCACGGCCAGCGTTACCGGCTGGTGCTGCGCCAGGGCCTGCCATCGGCGGTCGACGAGGTCCTGGAAGCGCCGGTGGAGCTGTCGCTGTACATACGCGACCGGTCGCCCGCCGCCCGGTTTACCGGTTCGAGTTTCGTGCTGCCCGCGAAATCGCGGCTCGGCATACCGCTGGTCACCATCAATGCGCCGTCGGCGGATCTGAAGCTCTACCGCGTCGGCGAGCGGGCTCTGGCCCGGATCATCTCCGGCTCGGAGTTCCTGAGGCAACTCGACAGCTATTCGCTCGAGACCATAGCCCAGGATGTGGGCGCGCCGGTCTGGGAGGGCGCGGTCGAGATCGCAAGCGAGCCCAACCGCGAAGTCATCACCAGCATTCCAGTCGACACCCTGCTGCCCGAACGCGAGCCGGGCGTCTATGTTCTGAGCGCCGCGCCGCTCGGCGACAAGTCCGAAAGCTGGGAATCGAAGGCCACCCAGTGGTTCGTCATTTCCGATATCGGGCTTACGAGCTTTGCCGGAGAGGACGGGCTGTCGGTGTTCCTGCGTTCGCTCGAAACGGCCCAACCGCTGGCCTCGGTCTCGCTGACGCTGCTTGCCCGCAACAACGAGGTGCTGGGCGAAGCAGTCACCGATGCTGATGGCCGCGCCACCTTCCAGCCTGGCTTAATCCGAGGACAATCCGGCCTTGCCCCGGCAGCGCTGCTGGCCAAGGGGCCGGAGGGCGATTTCGTGTTTCTCGACCTCACTCGAGGCGGCTTTGACCTCTCTGACCGCGGTGTTGCCGGCCGTCCTTCGCCCGGCGGCGTCGATGTCATGGCCTGGACCGAACGCGGCATTTATCGCGCCGGCGAGACCGTCCACCTCGCAGCCCTTGCACGCGACGGACAGGCCGAGGCGCTCAGCGATCTGCCGCTGACCATGATCCTTCAGCGTCCCGACGGGGTGGAAGACCGCCGCGTGGTCTCAGACGGCGAGGATCTTGGCGGTCACGCACTCGAAATCGATCTTCCCGGCAACGCCATGCATGGCGCCTGGCGCGCCAGCCTGCACACCGATCCGAAGCGCCCTTCCATTGCCGAGGTGTCCTTTCTGGTCGAGGATTTCCAGCCCGACCGCATCGAGATCGAACTCGACGCCGGCGATGGCTTGGTAAGTCCCGGCAGCCCGGCTGAAATCGCCGTGACCGGCCGCTATCTCTACGGCGCGCCTGCGGGTGGTCTGTCGACCGAAGGCGAGATCGTAGTGAGCCGCAACCGGTCGCTGGACGCCTATCCGGGCTATGTATTCGGACTTGAAGACGAGGAATTCGAGAATTCGAGAATTACGCTCGACAATCTTGCTTCGCTTGACGAGGCGGGCGAGGGGATCGTCGAAATCGATCTGGGTGAATTGCCCGTCACCACGCAGTTCCTCAAGGCCGACGTCACAATCCGCGCTTCAGAAGGCGGGGGACGAGCGGTGGAACGTGCAGTCGGGCTCAAGGTCGCAACCGACGGCCCGCGCATCGGCATCAATCCGGATTTCGACGACGCCCAGGTGTCGGAGAACAGCGAAGCCGGGTTCCGCATTATCGCCATCGACGCTGACGGCGCGCGGATTGCCATGCCGGGGACGACCTGGTCGCTGGTCCGCATCGAGCGGAACTATCAATGGTACCGCCAGGGCAGTTCCTGGAATTACGAGGTTGTCGATTTCACCACCGAAATCGCCGATGGCGAGATCGATGTGAGCGAGCAGGACCCCGCGAGGATCGCCGCCACTGTGGAATGGGGCCGCTACCGGCTCGACGTCACCGGCGCCGACGGCGCCGAGACCAGCGTGCTGTTCGATGCCGGCTGGCATGTCGAGGCCAAGTCGATCGAGTCCCCGGACGGGCTCGAAATCGCCTTCGACAAGGACCGCTACGCCGTGGGCGAAACCGCGCAGCTCAGGATTTCGCCGCGCTTTGCCGGCGAGGCGCTGATCACCGTTGGCTCGGAACGGCTGATCGCTACCACAACCGCATCCGTCGGTGAAGAAGGCACCACGATCGACCTGATCGTGACCGAGGAATGGGGGGCGGGCGCCTATGTCACCGCCACGCTCTACCGGCCCGGCGACGCGCAGTCGCGCATGCCGATGCGCGCCATCGGCGTCAAGTGGCTCTCGGTCGATCCCGCAGACCGGCAATTGCAGGTCAGTCTTGATCTGACGGAGCAGACCACGCCGCGTGGGCCATTCACGATTCCGGTCACGCTTGCAGGCCTGACCCCGGGTGAGGACGCCTTCGTCACCGTTGCGGCGGTCGATGTCGGTATTCTCAATCTGACCCGGCATGCCGCCGCCGATCCTGAATCCTGGTATTTCGGCCAGCGCGCGCTGGGGCTTGAGATCCGCGATATCTATGGCCGCCTGATCGACGGGTCGGCGGGCGTCACCGGCCGGATCCGCACGGGCGGCGACGGTGCGATGATGCGTTCGGAAGGCAGTCCGCCGCGCGAAAGGCTCGTGGCCTTTTTCGAAGGTCCGGTCGCGGTCGATTCCGATGGCAAGGCCAGCATCACCTTCGACATGCCGCAGTTCAACGGCACCGTCCGTGTCAACGCGGTGGCCTGGAGCAGCCGCGGCGTGGGCCACGCGACCCGGGACGTCATTGTGCGCGATCCGGTGGTGATCTCCGCCAGCCTGCCGCAGTTCCTTGCGCCGGGCGACCGGTCGCAGATCCTGGTCGAACTGGCCAACACCGATGGCCCTGCCGGCGATTACGGCGTTGAGCTTTTCACAGCGTCGGGCCGCGTCAAAACCGGCGACGGACTGCGCCAGAGCCTTAACCTGGGCTCCGGAGCCCGGGAAAGCCTGGTCATGCCGCTTGAGGGATTGCTCACCGGATCGGATACCGTGACCATTGCGCTCACCGGACCGGATGGGTTGTCGCTCGACCGGGAGGAGATCATAACCGTCCGGCCGGCGGCCATGCCGGTCACCACCAAGCGGGTGATCAGTCTTGCCGGCAATGGCGGGACCTTGCGGATCGACGGTGAATTGCTGGCCGACAGCCAGCTTGACGGCGCGTCGGTCACCGTTGGCCTCACCCGCAACGCCGCCTTCGACGTGGCCTCGCTCCTGATGGCGCTCGACCGCTATCCCTATGGTTGCGCCGAGCAGACCACCAGCCGCGCGCTGCCGCTGCTTTATCTCAGCGATCTTGGCGACACATTTGGCGGCGACGATGCCGGGACAATCCGCGAGCGGATCGAAAGCGCCATCACCCGGCTTGTGGCCTATCAGTCGTCCTCGGGCAGTTTCGGCCTGTGGGGACCCGGATCAGGCGATCTCTGGCTTGATTCCTACATCACCGACTTCCTGACAAGGGCCATGGAGAAGGGCTTTTCGGTTCCCCCGGTCGCCAGCCGCCTGGCGCTCGACAATCTGCAGAACACGCTGGCCTACACCACCGATGTGAGCGCGCAGGGCAGCAGCATCGCCTATGCGCTCTATGTGCTGGCGCGCAACCAGAAGGCTGCGGCGACCGATCTGAGATACTATTCCGACAGCCAGATCGACGCCTTCGCGCAGCCGCTCGCGCGGGCCCAGATCGGGGCGGCGCTATCGCTTTACGGCGATGCGCAGCGGGCCGAGGAGAGTTTCCGCTCGGCCTTTGCCCATGCCCGCTCGACCGCGATGCTGATTGGCGGGCGCGACGATTACGGATCAAGCCTGCGCGATGGTGCTGCGATGCTGGCGCTGGCAGCGGAATCGACGCCGACGCCGGGCATCGTGCCGGACCTGATCCGCTTTGTCAGCGACGCCAAGACGGCGAAGACATCGACCAGCACCCAGGAAGACGCCTGGATGGTGCTGGCAGCGCGGGCGATCACCGCGGGCAACCGGTCGATCTCGGTCAATGTCAACGGACAGGCCTTCGCAGGAGCCTTTGAAGCGCGGATGAGCGGCGAGGAGATAGGCGCCAGTCCCCTGACCATCGTCAACCAGGGGCCCGATCCGGTCGATGCGGTGGTGACCACGATGGCTGCCCCCTTGCAGCCCTTGAGCGCCGGCGGCACCGGGTTTTCCATCGACCGGAGCTATTACAGGCTCGATGGCCTGCCGGCGTCGATCTCGTCGGTCAACCAGAATGACCGCTTCCTGGTGGTGCTGCAGATGCGCGAGGCCAATGCCTGGACCTCGCGCGTGGTCGTCACCGACCTGCTGCCCGCAGGCTTTGTCATCGACAATCCACGCCTGATGGGGAGCGCCGAGCTCGCCAATTTCGCATGGCTTGGCGAGATTTCCGCCAGTCATTCCGAGTTCCGCACCGACCGGTTCATGGCGGCCTTCGATCGTTACGGCTCCTCGGATCGCGAGTTCGTCGCGGCCTATGTGGTCCGCGCGGTGACGCCGGGGGTCTATGCCCACCCGGCCGCGGTGGTCGAGGACATGTACCGGCCCGAACTTGCCGCGCGCACCGCAACCGGCGTGCTCGAGGTGCGCGGCAGGCCATGACACGGCCGCGCGGCGTGAAGGTCCTTCGTCTGTTCGGACTTGGCGCCGCAGTCTGCGTGGTGGCGAGCGGACTTGCGCTGTTCGCGTTCGACCGGGCCGACAAGGCCTATCCGCCACCGCTTGAGGCAGCGAACGAGGTCTCGCGCGAAGTGCTGGATCGTGATGGAGGCCTGCTCAGGGCCTATACCGCGGCAGGAGGTGTCTGGCGGCTGCCGGTCCAGCTGGACGAGGTCGATCCGGACTACATCAACATGCTGATCGCCTATGAGGATCGGCGCTTCCGCTCCCATCACGGCGTCGATCCGGTGGCGTTGCTGCGCGCGGCTTTGCAGTTTGCCGGCAATGGCCGGATCGTCTCGGGCGGATCGACCATCACCATGCAGTTGGCCCGCTTGATCGAGCCGCGCACGGAGCGCTCGCTCACCGCCAAGCTGCGACAGATGGCGCGCGCGCTCCAGATCGAGCGCCGCCTGAGCAAGGATCAGATCCTCTCGCTCTATCTGACGCTTGCGCCCTATGGCGGCAATCTCGAAGGGGTGCGGGCGGCAAGCCTGGCCTGGTTCGGGCGCGAGCCGAGGAAACTCACGCTCTCGCAATCGGCCCTGCTGGTGGCGCTGCCGCAATCGCCGGAATCACGCCGCCCCGATCGCCACCAGGCCCAGGCGCGGCTGGCGCGCGACCGGGTGCTTGGCCGGATGCGGAATGCGGGGCTGATCCCGGCGAGCGAGATCGCCCGCGCAGCGGCCACCTCCGTCCCGTCCCGGCGTCTGGCCATGCCCGATCTTGCCGCGCATCTTGCCGATCTGGCGATCGGCATACAAGGCGAGACCGGTCCGGTCCGCCTGACGCTCGACGGCGGCATTCAGCACAGGCTTGAACAATTGGCGCGGGAGACCGCGGCGCGCCTCGGGCCAAAGCAATCCCTCGCCATGGTTCTGGCCGATGGCCGCACTGGCGAGATCCTCGCCTCCGTCGGATCGACCGGGCATCTCGACACCGCTCGCTCGGGCGCCATCGACATGACCCGCGCGGTGCGCTCGCCCGGCTCGGCGCTCAAGCCGTTCATCTACGGTCTTGCCTTCGAGGACGCGCTGATTGCCGCCGAGACGCTGATCGACGACCGGCCGGCAGATTTTTCCGGCTACCGGCCGCGCAATTTCGACCGGGACTACATGGGCGAGGTCTCCATTCGCGAGGCGCTGCAGTTCTCGCTCAACGTGCCGGCTGTCCGGCTTCTCGAAGCGGTCGGCCCGCAGCGGCTGCTGGCGCGGCTCAAGCGTGGCGGCGTGGACCTGCAGTTGCCGCCCGGCGGGCCGCCGGGCCTGGCGATCGGGCTTGGCGGGGCAGGGATAAGCCTGCGCGGCCTGGTTCAGCTCTACACGGCCTTCGTCAATGGCGGAACGGCGCGGCACCTGCGTGACGGGGCCGAGACCGAACCGGGACCGGGATTCGAACATCCGGTAATCGACCGGCAGGCCGGCTGGCGCGTTGGCCGGATCCTGACCGGCGTCGAGGCGCCGCAGGGCGCGCCGCGATTGGCCATCGCCTACAAGACCGGCACATCCTACGGCTACCGTGACGCCTGGGCGATCGGATTTGACGGAAGATATGTGCTCGGCGTCTGGGTGGGGCGCCCGGACGCCTCGCCCGTTCCCGGGCTCTCGGGGATCACCACGGCCGCGCCCTTGCTGTTCGAGGCCTTTGTTCGCAGCGGTCTCGACCGGGTCGATTTTCCGCCGGCGCCGCAGGGCGTGGTCGAGCGGTCCCGCAATGCGCTGCCGTTTGCGCTCAGGAAATACAAAAGCCGCGACGAGCCGGCCAACGCTGTGGCGGGAGCATCGCTACCGCCGCGGATCGTCTACCCGCCGCAGGGCGCGCGCGTGGCGTTGGGGGCCGGCGGCGAGGGCCGGATGATGCCGCTGGTCATCAAGCTGCAGGGTGGGGTCGCGCCCTACCGGCTGATCGCCAACGGACAGCCGCTGCCGAAGCCGACGCGGCGGCGGGTCATGAATTGGAACCCCGACAGCGAAGGTGCTTCTACGTTGACTGTGATGGACGCCGAAGGCCGAGCCGCGAGCGTCAGCGTCTTCATCGACGCCAACTGAGTTCCGAGCCGGAGAAGCAAGGGCGGTGTCAGGCTGCCGGTTGGTTCATCGCCGCGACCACGAGGTCCCGCAGCCGCGACGCAATCGCGCTGATGACCGTGGACTTGTGGGAGATCAGGAAATAGGGGCTGACGATGATTTTCTGGTCCGGATCGACGGTGACGAATTCGCCCGAAAACCGGTTTGTAGCCAGGAGGGCGGCGACCTGGCGCGGGATCGGTGCAATCGCATCCGAGGACGCAAGATAGGCAATCATCACCAGCATCGACGGCGTATTGACGATGTCCTTGGGCAGCGCCACGCCGGACGATACGAACACGCCCTCCACCGCCTGCCTGAGGGGGGAGTGCGGCGCCTGGGTGATCCACTCGAAGCCGGCCAGGTCAGCGAGCGGCGCAGAGGTGTGTCGCGCAAGCGGATGCCCGGTGCGCATCAGGAAGCAGATGTCCTCGTTGCGACCACGCCGCACGTCGAGCTGGTGCTTGTCGTAGCCCGGCGGGATGCGCGACAGCACGAAATCATATTCCCCGCGGAACAGGCCCTCGACCAGCACATCGCTGGGCGCGACATCGACATGGATGTCCGCACCCGTCGCAGTCCGCTTCAGCTGCTGAATGGCCGGCACCACAAAGGCCACCGCCCCGTCCGTCACCGAGCCGACCCGGGCGGTGCCCGCAAGGCCCTCGCTCAGCGACCGGATCTCCTTGAGCGTCTGATCGAGACCATTGAGCAGGTTGGATCCGTTGCGGATCAGCGTTAGCCCGACCTGGGTGGGAGTCATGCCCTTGGGGTGACGCTCAAACACGGCCCCGCCGACAATGCGCTCAATGCCGGCGAGCATGCGAGAGGCGGCCGGCTGCGACATGGAAAGCTGCTCGGCGGCCAGGGCCAGTTGCCCGGTCTCATGGATCGCCTCGATGAGCCGGAAGTCCTTGAGCTGAAGGTTACGCGCGGTCTGGTTCATTAGTGGCTTATCAAAAATGGTATGTTGTTTGTCAATCTATTCATTTGAAAATCATGCAAAACACCTCTTAACTTGCGCCGGGTTCAATTGGATCCCTATTTTTTGCCAGCAGGTGCGGCTTCTGAGGAGAAGTGGGCGCCTGTGTGGTGTTGTCTCGGGAGGACGTGATGAGAAAACTTACTTCAATTTTGGCCACAGTTGCGTTTGGCGTCGGACTGATGTCGGCGCCGGTGATGGCGCAGGACAAGGGCACAGTCGGCATCGCCATGCCGACCAAATCATCGGCCCGTTGGATTTCCGACGGCAACTCGATGGTCGAGCAATTCACGGCTGCCGGTTATGAAACCGATCTGCAATATGCCGAAGACGACATTCCAAACCAGCTTGCCCAGATCGAGAACATGATCACCAAGGGCGTGAATGTTCTGGTCATCGCCGCCATTGACGGCACCACGCTGTCCAATGCGCTGGAAAACGCCGCAGCCTCGGGCATCAAGGTTATCGCCTATGACCGCCTGATCCGCGAAAGCGGCAATGTCGATTACTATGCCACCTTCGACAACTTCAAGGTCGGCGTGCAGCAGGCCTCGTCCCTGGTCAAGGGTCTCGAAGAACGCTTCGGCGAAGGCCCCTACAATGTCGAACTCTTCGGCGGCTCGCCCGACGACAACAACGCCTTCTTCTTCTACAATGGCGCCATGAGCGTGCTTCAGCCGCTGATCGATTCCGGCAAGGTCGTGATCGTCTCCGGTCAGATGGGCATGGACAAGGTCGGAACCCTTCGCTGGGACGGCGCCGTGGCCCAGGCCCGCATGGACAACCTTCTCTCCGCCCATTACACCGACAAGCAGGTCCACGGTGTTCTTTCGCCCTATGACGGCCTGTCGATCGGCATCCTGTCCTCGCTCAAGGGTGTCGGCTACGGCTCCGGCGATCTGCAAATGCCGATCGTCAGCGGCCAGGATGCTGAAGTGCAGTCGGTCAAGTCGATCCTGGCGGACGAGCAATATTCAACGGTGTTCAAGGATACCCGCGAACTTGCGCGCGTCACCGTCGGCATGGTCGATGCCCTGCTGCAGGGCGGCACACCGGAAATCAACGATACCGAGACCTATGACAACGGCGTCAAGGTCGTGGAATCCTATCTGCTTGAACCGGTCTCCGTCGACAAGTCGAACTGGGAAGAGATCCTGATCGGCTCCGGCTACTACACGATGGATCAGATCAAGTAATCAATCCGCGCAATCCGCAGGTCAGACTGCCCGCGCCTTTCAAGGGTGCGGGCAGGGGCTTGCTCCTGAATTTTGCGGAAATCGAGAGACTGCAATGAAGCCTCTTCTGGAGATGCGCTCCATCACCAAGACATTTCCCGGCGTGAAAGCCCTCGATGCGGTGAGTCTCACCGTCATGGAAGGCGAAATTCATGCGCTGGTTGGTGAAAATGGCGCAGGCAAATCCACCTTGATGAAGGTGCTGTCCGGGGTCTATCCGGCAGGCTCCTATGAGGGCGAGATCCACTATGACGGCAAGCTCGCCGAGTTCTCGGGGATCAGCCAGAGCGAAGCCGTTGGCATCATCATCATCCACCAGGAACTGGCGCTGGTGCCGTTGTTGTCGATTGCCGAAAACCTGTTCATCGGCAATGAATGCGCCAAATATGGCATTGTGAACTGGCACGAGACCTTTCAGCGCACCGAGGCGCTGCTTAAAAAGGTCGGGCTGTCGGAAGCGCCCGGCACGCTGGTCGACCGCATCGGCGTCGGCAAGCAACAACTGGTCGAGATCGCCAAGGCGCTCTCCAAGGACGTCCGCCTGCTCATTCTTGACGAACCGACATCGGCGCTATCCGAAAAGGACAGCCAGAAACTGCTCGACCTGCTGCTCGAACTCAAGACCCAGGGCGTGACCTCGATCATCATCAGCCACAAGCTCAACGAGGTGCGCAGCATTGCCGACCGGGTCACCGTGATCCGTGACGGCGCAACGATTTCGACCCTTCACGCAAAGGGCGAAGAGATCACCGAGGACCGCATCATCCGCGACATGGTGGGCCGCGACATGGCGCAGCGCTTTCCGGAGCGCAAGAGCCGGCCCGGCCCGGTCCTCATGGAAGTGCGTAACTGGAACGTCTGGCACCCCGAACATACCGAACGACAGGTCATTCGCGATGCCTGCCTGACTGTCCGCGCGGGCGAGGTTGTCGGCATTGCCGGCCTCATGGGCTCCGGCCGCACCGAACTCTCCATGAGCATTTTCGGCAAGAGCTATGGGCGCAGGATCTCGGGTGAAGTGCTGATCGATGGCGCGCCGGTGGATGTCTCTACTGTTGATCGCGCCATTTCCTCGGGCCTGGCCTATGTCACCGAGGACCGCAAGCATCTCGGTCTGGTTCTCGACGAAACCATCCAGCGCAACATCACCCTTGCCAATCTTCCAAAGGTCTCGTCCTACGGAGTGATCTCGGAGGCAGAAGAGGTCAAGGTCGCCGAAGGATACCGGAAGGCGATCAACATCCGCACGCCGGGCGTTTTCCAGAAGGTGGTCAATCTCTCGGGTGGCAATCAGCAGAAGGTTGTCTTGTCCAAATGGCTGTTTGCGGATCCGAAGGTGCTGATTCTGGATGAGCCGACGCGCGGCATTGATGTCGGTGCCAAATACGAGATCTATGGCATCATCAACAAGCTGGTGGATGACGGCAAGGGCGTGTTGATGATCTCATCTGAACTGCCGGAACTGCTGGGCATGTGCGACAGAATTTATGTAATGAATGAAGGCGCCCTGGTGGGCGAGCTGACCGCCGCGGAAGCGAGCCAGGAACGCATCATGTCCTTCATAGTGAGGAGCTAGGCCATGGCCACGGAAACCGTAGAGTCCACTGCCGGTCAACAGGACCGCTCTGTCAGCCAGTATCTTGCGAACCATTTGCGTGATTATGGCATGGTGCTGGCGCTGATCGCCATCATGGCGTTCTTTCAGTTCACCACCGATGGCACGCTGCTGCGCCCGGTCAACATCACCAACCTGTTCCTGCAGAACAGCTACATCATCATCATGGCTCTGGGCATGCTTTTGGTGATTGTCGCAGGCCATATCGACCTGTCGGTGGGCTCAGTCGTGGGCTTCGTCGGCGCGCTCGCCGCAGTGATGATGGTGCAGTGGGGCTGGTCGATCTATCTCACCATTCCCGCCTGTCTCTTCGTGGGCATCCTCATCGGCGCCGCCCAGGGCTACTGGATCGCCTATTGGCGGATTCCATCCTTCATTGTGACGCTGGCCGGCATGCTGGTGTTCCGCGGCGCGTCGCTGTGGCTGCTCGAAGGCCAGTCGGTGGGGCCGTTCCCGCGGGAATTCCAGGCGTTGTCGACCGGCTTCATCCCCGATCTGCTTCCCTTCATCAAGGACATGTTCGGCTTTGAGCGCATGAACGGTTTTGCCGTGGTCACCGGCTTTGTCATAGCGGGCCTGATCATCTGGATGGGGCTGCAGGCACGCGCCCGCAACCGCGCCTATGGCATGGTGACGGAACCGATGATCTTCTTTGTAGTGCGCAATCTGCTGGTCGCCGGCGCGATCGTGTTCGTGTCCTACAAGCTTGCGACCTTCCGTGGCCTGCCCAACGTCCTGATCACCATGGGCATCCTGACCATCGTCTACGCGTTCCTGACCGAATCCACCACGCTCGGTCGCCGAATCTATGCGCTGGGCGGCAACGAGAAGGCGGCCAAGCTATCGGGGATCAGGACCGAGCGGCTGACCTTCCTGGCTTTCGTCAACATGGGCATGCTGGCAGCGCTTGCGGGGCTGATCTTCGCCGCGCGACTGAACACGGCAACCCCCAAGGCCGGCGTCTCCTTCGAACTGGATGTCATCGCGGCGGTATTCATCGGCGGCGCCTCGATGTCCGGCGGGGTCGGCAAGATCGTCGGCGCGGTCGTCGGCGCCTTTATCATGGGCGTGATGAACAACGGCATGTCGATCATGGGGATCGGCATCGACTACCAGCAGGTCATCAAGGGCCTTGTGTTGCTGGCCGCGGTGATCTTCGACGTCTACAACAAGAACAAACAGAGCTGAACCAACAAGGAGGGCCGCCTGCCCGAAACGGACAGGGGCTTCGGAGTTATCATGACATTCACACCTGCAAAATGGCCACGGAAACTGCGTTCACAGGAGTGGTTCGGCGGAACCGGCCGCGACCAGATCTATCATCGCGGATGGATGAAGAACCAGGGATTCACCCACGACATGTTCGATGGGCGTCCGGTCATCGGCATTCTCAATACATGGTCGGAACTGACGCCGTGCAACGCGCATCTGCGAGATCTTGCCGAACGCGTGAAAAACGGCGTCTACGAGGCCGGCGGCTTTCCCGTGGAAGTGCCGGTGTTTTCCGCGTCCGAAGCCACCTTCCGTCCAACCGCGATGATGTTCCGCAACCTCGCGGCTCTGGCGGTGGAGGAAACCATTCGCGGCCAGCCGATGGATGGCGTGGTGCTGCTCGTCGGCTGCGACAAGACCACGCCCAGCCTGTTGATGGGGGCGGCCTCGACCGATCTGCCGTCGATCGTGGTCACCGGCGGGCCGATGCTCAACGGCTATTTCCGCGGCGAGCGCGTCGGCTCGGGCACGCATCTGTGGAAATTCTCGGAAGCGGTCAAGGCGGGCGAGATGACGACCGAGGATTTCCTGGAAGCAGAGGCCTCGATGTCGCGGTCTGCGGGGTCGTGCAACACCATGGGCACCGCCTCGACCATGGCCTCGATGGCCGAAGCGCTGGGCATGGCGCTGTCGGGCAACGCGGCCATTCCTGCGGTTGACAGCCGCCGCCGCGTCATGGCGCAGATGTCCGGCCGGCGGATCGTCGACATGGTCAGGGACGACCTCAAGCCGTCCGATGTCATGACAAAGCAGGCCTTCGAGAACGCCATTCGCACCAACGGCGCCATCGGCGGCTCGACCAATGCCGTCATCCACCTGCTCGCCATGGCCGGTCGCGTGGGCGTTGACCTGACGCTCGACGACTGGGACCGCTGCGGCCGCGACGTTGCGACCATCGTCAACCTCATGCCGTCGGGCAAATACCTGATGGAAGAGTTCTTCTACGCCGGCGGCCTGCCGGTGGTGCTCAAGCACCTGGGCGAGGCGGGCCTGTTGCACAAGGATGCGCTGACCGTGTCCGGCGAAACCATGTGGGACCAGGTCAAGGATGTCGTCAATCACAATGATGACGTCATCCTGCCGGTCGAGAAAGCGTTGACCGCACAGGGGGGAATCGCGGTGCTGCGCGGGAATCTCGCGCCCAAGGGCGCCGTCATCAAGCCCTCGGCAGCGTCGCCGCATCTGCTCAAGCACCGCGGCCGTGCGGTCGTGTTCGAGGACATCGACGACTACAAGGCCAAGATCAATGACGATGCGCTCGACATCGACGAGACCTGTGTGATGGTGCTGAAGAATTGCGGCCCCAAGGGCTATCCCGGCATGGCCGAGGTCGGCAACATGGGGCTGCCGCCGAAAGTCCTGAAAAAGGGCATCACCGACATGGTGCGGATCTCCGATGCCCGCATGTCGGGCACCGCCTATGGCACCGTGGTGCTGCACACCTCGCCGGAAGCCGCCGACGGCGGGCCTTTGGCGGTCGTGCGCGACGGCGATTTCATCGAACTCGATGTTGTCGCGCGGACCGTGCATCTCGACATTTCCGACGAGGAACTGGCGGCGCGCCTGACGGACTGGAAGCCGAATATCGAAAAACAGACGTCAGGCTATGCCTGGCTGCACCAGACGCATACCCAGGGCGCCGACACCGGTGCGGATCTCGACTTCCTGGTCGGCTGCCGCGGCGCGCCGGTCGGAAGGGACTCGCACTGATGGCATTGAAGGTAGCATTGGCGGGGATCGGCAAGATCGCCCGCGACCAGCATATTCCGGCGATCACCGCATCGCCGGACTGGGAGCTCGCGGCCACGGTCTCGCGTCATGCGACGGTCGACGGCGTCGAGTCTCACGATGATTTCGGCGCCATGCTGGAGGCCAGGCCCGACATCGGCGTGGTGTCGCTGTGCATGCCGCCGGTGCCGCGGTTCGACTATGCGAGGGCGGCGATTGCCGCGGGTCGCCATGTGATGCTGGAAAAGCCGCCGGGCGCGACCGTGTCCGAGTGCCATGCGCTCGAAGCCATGGCCCGCGCGGCCGGCGTCTCGATCTATGCGACCTGGCATTCCCGGGAAGCCGCGATGGTGGCCACCGCAAAGGCCTGGCTCGAAGGCAAGCGGCTCGAGAGCCTGATTGTGACCTGGAAGGAAGACGTGCGCAAATGGCATCCCGGCCAGACCTGGATCTGGCAGGCCGGCGGGCTCGGCGTCTTCGACCCCGGCATCAACGCGCTGTCGATCGTCACCGAGATCCTTGCCGATCCGATCCATCTGACCGCGTCGGAGCTGTTCATTCCGGAAAACTGCGAAACCCCGATCGCCGCGACCCTTGCCTTTGCGCATCCGCATGGGGCGCAGGTCAGCGCCGAATTCGATTTCCGCAAGGAAGGCGATCAGTTCTGGAACATTGCGATCAGGACGGATCAGGGCAGCCTGGTGCTGTCCGAAGGCGGTGCGACGCTCGAGATCGACGGGGTGTCCCAGACCGACGCTGCCGGCGACGCGCTCAAGGGCGAGTATCCGCGGCTCTATGCCAGGATGGCAAATCTCGTGCGGGCAGGGGGCGTGGACATGGATCTCGCGCCGATGGCGCATGTCGCCGATGCGTTCCTGCTGGGCAAGCGGATCACCGTCGAGCCCTTTGTCGAGTAATTTGATAAGCCGGCAAATGAAGTCGCCCAGCGCGGTAGCGCACCCCTGCCGAGACAACAAGAGACAGTCTGAAAGGACCAGACCATGACCCAACCGATCGCCAACATTCTTCCCGTCGCGCCGACGCCCTTCCATCCGGATGGACGGGTGGATGAGGACGGCATGCGCCGGGTGATCGACTGCATGATCGATCAGGGCGTTGATGCAATCTGCATTCTGGCCAATTATTCCGAGCAGTTCCTGCTGTCGGACGAGGAGCGCACCCTGCTCATGCGGACAAGCCTCGAGCATGCGGCCGGCCGCGTGCCGGTGATCGTCACCACCAGCCATTTCTCCACCCAGGTGGCGACCGAGCGGGCAAAGCTTGCCCAATCCATGGGCGCCTCGATGATCATGATGATGCCGCCCTATCACGGCTCCGGGCTTTTTCCCGCGCCGCAAGGGATCTTCGAGCATTTCGAAGTGGTGAACAATGCCATTTCCATCCCGATCATGGTCCAGGATGCGCCGCTGTCGGGCGTGACCATGTCTGTCGATCTGCTGGCGCGATTGGCCAAGGAGCTTGAGAACGTCTCCTATTTCAAGATCGAATGCCCCTTCGCCGCCGACAAGCTTGCCGCGCTGATCGAGGCTGCGGGGGAGTACATCGAGGGACCGTTCGACGGCGAGGAAGCCGTGACGCTGCTTGCCGATCTCGACGCCGGCGCCACCGGCACGATGACATCGGCGATGTTCCCCGAAAAGATCCGGCCCATCGTCACCGAATACCGGGCGGGCAACAAGGATGCAGCGCTCAAGCAGTGGGAGAAATGCCTGCCGCTGATCAATCATGAGAACCGCCAGTGTGGACTTCGCGCCGCAAAAGTGGTCTTCAAGGAGGGCGGCGTGATCGCCAGTGATCATGTCCGCCACCCGCTCAAGCCGATGACGGAGCGCACCAGGACCCGCCTGCTGCAGCTTGCCGCCGAGCTTGACGTCATGGCCCTGAAATGGGGCAAATAGGCGGATCGCGTGATCTGCCGCAAACCACAAATTTTGAAATGGAATACCTAAGATGATCACCGGAAAGCACTTGATTGCAGGACAATGGGTTGCTGGAGACACCACATTCAGCTCCCAGCCGGCGCATGGCCCGGCGGCTGACTATGCCCAGGGCACGAAGGTCCATATCGATGCAGCCGCGAAGGCCGCCGAAGCTGCGTTTTGGAGCTACGGCTATTCGACGGCGGAAAGCCGGGCCAAGTTCCTCAACGCCATCGCCGATGAAATCGAAGCGCGCGGCGAGGCGCTGACCGCGATCGGCACGGCCGAAACCGGCCTGCCGGAAGCGCGGCTGAACGGCGAACGTGGTCGCACCACCGGTCAGCTGCGCCTGTTTGCGTCGCATATTCTTGACGGCGCCTATCTCGACCGCCGCCATGACAAGGCGCTGCCCGACCGCGCGCCGCTGCCGCGCCCCGACATCAAGATGGTCGAGCGGCCTGTGGGTCCGGTCGGCGTCTTCGGCGCGTCGAATTTCCCGCTGGCGTTCTCGACGGCGGGCGGCGACACCGCGTCGGCGCTCGCCGCGGGCTGTCCGGTCGTGGTCAAGGGGCACCCCGCCCATCCGGGAACCGCCGAAATCGTGGCCCAGGCAATCGATGCCGCGATCAAGACCTGCGGGGTTCATCCGGGCGTGTTCTCGCTGGTCCAGTCCAACAGCCGCGAGGCCGGTGAGGCGCTGGTCACCCATCCGCTGATCCAGGCCGTCGGCTTCACCGGATCGCTCGGAGCGGGCAGGGCACTGTTTGACCTGTGCGCCGCGCGCCCGACGCCGATTCCGTTTTACGGCGAGCTTGGCTCGATCAATCCGATGTTCCTGATGCCGCATGCGCTCAAGGCCCGCGGCGCCGAGATCGCGAAAGGCTGGGCCGGATCGCTGACCATGGGGGCGGGGCAGTTCTGCACCAATCCCGGCGTCGTTATCGCGGTAAAGGGCGATGAAGCGAAATCCTTCTCGGATGCGGCCAGCGCGGCGCTGGCCGACGTCAATCCGCAGACCATGCTGACCGACGGCATCGCCTCGGCCTACAGATCCGGACGCGACGCTGTCGCCGCCACCGCGGGCGTGGAAGAACTGCTGGCCGCCTCCTGCGACGGCCGCAATGCCGCACCCTATCTCTACCGCGTCGCCGGCAGCGACTGGCTCGACAACCGCGTTCTGGCCGAAGAGGTCTTTGGTCCGCTCGGAATCGTCGTCGAGGCGGATGACGAGGAGCAGATGAAAGCCATCGCGCTTGACCTTCATGGCCAGCTGACCTGCACGCTGCAGATGGACGATGCCGATCTCGATCTGGCAAAGGAGCTGATGCCGATCCTCGAGCGCAAGGCCGGGCGCATCCTCGCCAACGGGTTCCCGACCGGCGTGGAGGTCTGTGACGCCATGGTGCATGGCGGCCCCTATCCGGCCTCCACCAATTTCGGGGCTACGTCGGTCGGCACGCTCGCCATCCGCAGGTTCATTCGGCCCGTGGCCTATCAGAACATGCCGGACGCGCTGCTGCCGCTCGAACTGAAATAGGAACTGCGATGGGGAGCGCGACGCCAAGCGAACCGGTCTCAGGCCGATTTGGCCAGCCTCCCCATCACCTCTTCATGCAAGCGTGGTCGTCACGTAGGAGCCCTGGCGGTCCAAGGACGAAACCTCAGGCCGTGTGTGCGGTCCGAAGGTCCGGTGACGCCGGCCGGTAGGCCACGACGCGGTTGCGGCCAGACTGCTTGGCCACGTAAAGCGCGGCGTCGGCATTGCGCTGCAGCTGCTCGGGCGACAAGGCCTCGCCGGCAGGTCCCAGCACAGCAACCCCGATGCTCAGCGTGATGAAACGCGACACGCGGGACGTCGGGTTGGGAAATCCGGCCGCCTCGACGCTTTCGCGGATCCGTTCCGCCACGAACAGGGCCTCCTCCTCGCTCATCCCGGGAAGCAGCACCAGGAACTCTTCGCCCCCGTAACGCGCCACATGGTCGGCGTTGCTTCGCACATTCTGCTGGATGATCCTGGCGACCTCCACAAGGCAGCGATCCCCTTCGGCATGGCCAAGATGGTCGTTCAGCTTCTTGAACTCGTCGATGTCGCACATCAGCATGGCGATGCGGTCGCGCCGACGATGACCATCGCCCCACACATGGCTGAGCGATTCTTCCATCCAGCGCCGGTTGGCAAGCCCGGTGAGCGGATCAAGCCGCGCCAGACGTTCGAGCCGATCGTTGACATCGGCCAGCTCAGTGACCCGGCGACGGTCGCGCAACCCGAAAAGGAACGTCTTCTGGGCCAGAAGCGTCATGTTGCGCCGGGCAACGACTGTCGCGAAGATGCCGGTGGCAAAGAAAAGCGTCGCGGCCACGGCGCTTCCAAGTTCGAGAGCAGGGTTGGCAAGTTGCAGGAAAAGATAGAGGCTGAGCGCCAGCGCGGCGATGGTCACTGTCCATGCCAGTGGAATGCCGAAGATGATGATGGCGGTGATTGCCACGAACAACATGATGTTCAAGCTGCGTTCGTAGAATTCTCCTCCGGCCCTGACGCCGACCAGCGCGACTGCCAGAAGAATGAGAAACATGCCCGCGATCAGCAGGCTCCCTTGCAGCCATGGCGGGCGCGGCCTTTGCCAGACAAGAGCAACGGCAATCGCAATCGGAGGGATGACTGCGTTGGGCATGATCATGGAAAGCGACACCGCCGGCGGAAGCAGCAGCATGTTGAGGGCCAGCGTGATGACGCCCAGAATGGCCACCCATATCATCCACGCTCGAATGATCTTGGCCGTTTGCGGCCAGATGCGTGCCTGATAGAGCCGGTTGATCTCCCCCCTGAAGCGAATGTCGCGGGTGCGAAGCGTCAAAAGCCTTTCGACTTCCGCCGTGACGGCAGGATCCTCCGCAGGAGCCGCACGGTCTGACAGGGTGGACGGCTTCCGGATCTGTTTCGTCTGATTTTCCATCACCGGACAGATTGGCAGGTCTTTCTGAAGACTTGAGCCGTGGAATAGGCCAAATTGGATGCGTTTTCGTGGTGAACTGTTAAGCAATCACGGCGCGTGGGGCAGGCGGCTCGCCGGGCGGCGTGGCGTGAGAGCGCCGCGTATGGCGGCGCCGGTCGACAGGGCGCGCTCGCGTCCGCTGAAGCGGAGGTTTGCTTTTTCGACGCGTCTCATATGTCTTGGACTTGTCCCGGACGCGATTATTGTGGACACCGCGCTTGTGCACCGCGGCTTTGGACGACTGTATACATGGTGCGATCCAGGGCATGGAGGAACGAAACAGTCATGCATTTGCCTCCGTTACGATCCATCGGCGTCTTCTACCAGCTCGGGCGGCTCAACAGCGTCTCGAAGGCGGCCGAATATCTCGGGGTGACACCCTCGGCGATAAGCCAGCAGATCCGCACGCTCGAAGAGCAGCTCGGAACCACGCTTGTGCGCAAGGTCGGCCGCGAAGTGCGCCTGACCGAAACCGGCGAGCGCTATTTCGAAATGATCGCCGAGAACATCGAGCATATCTGGGAGGCGACACGGCAGATCACCGGCGCGCGGACCACCGAACTGCTCAACATCCGCGCGACCCCCAGCATCTCGACCAAGTGGCTGCTGCCAAGGTTGCCCGGTTTCATCGCGGAAAATTCCGGTCTCGACATCCGGCTCGACGGCTCCAACGAGCCGGTCGATTTCACCCGTGACAATGTCGACATCGAGATCCGCCATGGCGAAGGCCGCTGGACCGGAATGCATGTCCAGCCACTGGCCCAGGAGATGTTCGTCCCGGTCTGCTCCCCCAAGCTCGCCGCAGCAGGCAGCCTCGATCTTGCCGACCTTCAGGCCATGCGGCTCATTCATTCGGTCAAATCGCAATTGCAGTGGTCGGCGTGGTTTTCAGCCCAGTCACTTCCCGTCGACGGGAACTGGCAAAAGATATACTTCGACCGCTCGCATATGGCCGTCGATGCCGCAGTGTCGGGCATGGGCGTGGCGCTCGAAAGCCTGTTGATGATGCAGGCGGAACTGGAAAGCGGCGCCCTGGTCGTGCCGATCGCCAATGCGCCGTCCTTCATGCTGACGACGCAATGGCTTGTCTGCCCGCCGCACCACCTGCGCCGCGCAAGGGTCAAGCGGTTCATCAACTGGATTGATCGGGAAGCACGTCTCTGGCTTGAGAGTTGCGTCGAAATACAGAAGAAAATCTAACCATTAAGTTAGATTAATTCAATTGAACTACATCAACACACGCCTGTAATGTCCAATGGCCGGGTGGGAGAGAGAAGCCCGGCAGAGGAGACATTCAGAACATTGTCGCTGGCACGGGCTTCGGCCCGGATGGATCGTTGCGCCCCATGCGCAGGTCTCGCCACGCTGTTTCGAACTGATCCCGCCAGATGAATCCGAAATCCGCGGTATGCGGATGGCTGCAACAGGAGCGCCCAATGAACCTTTCGTCAATGCTTGCAACCCGCAATGAAAGCGGGCGTCCTGTCCGGGTCGGAATCATCGGCGCCGGCAAGTTCGGCTCGATGATGCTGGCCCAGGCCAAGTGCATTGAGGGCTACCATGTCGTCGGCGTCGCCGATCTCAATGTCGCAAAGGCGCGCGAATCGCTCAAGCGCGTTGGCTGGGACGAAGTCCAGTACAGCGCCAAGACGCTGGCCGACGCCTACAAGTCGGGCGCCACTTGCGTCACCGACGATGTCGCCGCCCTGGTCGCCTTCGAGGGAATCGACTGTATAATCGAAGCCACCGGCCATCCGCTCGCCGGAACCCGCCACGCATTGATGGCGATCGAGGCGTCCAAGAACATCGTCATGGTCAATGTCGAAGCCGATGTGATGTGCGGCCCGATTCTGGCCAAGAAGGCGCGCGAACAAGGTGTGGTCTATTCCATGGCCTATGGCGATCAGCCGGCCTTCATCTGCGAGCTGGTTGACTGGGTCCGCAGTTGCGGTTTCGAGCTGATCTCTGCCGGCAAGGGCATGAACTACGAGCCGCGCTACCGCTATTCGACGCCTGACACGGTCTGGAGCTTCTTCGGCTGGTCGGACGAAGAAGTTGCCGCAGGCGATTTCAATCCGAAAATGTACAATTCCTTCACCGACGGCACCAAGGCGGCCATCGAGATGGCGGCTGTCGCCAATGGCACCGGTCTGGATTGCCCCGATGACGGCCTTGCCTTCTATCCGGCCGGCCTGCAGGACCTGGCCCAGGTGTTCAAGCCGGCTTCAGATGGCGGCAGGATGCCCAAGACCGGCCTGGTCGAGATCGCCGCAAGCCAGGAACCCGATGGCCGCGAGGTGCTCAACAACATCCGCTACGGCATGTTCGTCACCTTCAAGGCGCCTGACGAATACACCCGCGCCTGCTTCAAGCAATACGGCCTGCTGACCGACAAGTCCGGCTGGTACGGCTCGATGTGGCGGCCGTTCCACCTGATCGGGCTCGAAACCAGCGTCAGCGTGCTGTCCGCCGTGCTGCGTGGCGAGCCGACCGGCTCCAGCAAGGAATTCCGCGGCGATGCCGTGGCGACCGCCAAATGCGACCTCAAGGCCGGCGACATGCTGGACGGCGAAGGCGGCTTCGCGGTCTGGGCCAATGCGATCCCGGCGTCGAAGTCGCGCGCACTGGATGCGCTGCCGATCGGCCTGGCGCACAATGTCCGTCTCAAGAACGCCATTGCCAAGGATCAGGTGGTCCGCTTCTCAGACGTCGAACTGGTCAATGACGCCGACATCGTGGCATTGCGGGAAGAGCAGAACGGCATGCTCGTCGATGGGAGCCGTTGAACCATGCAATCGTCCCACAGGACTACGTTTTTTGCGGTCATTGCCCAGTTTGAGGTCAAACCCGGCATGCGCGAAGACTTTCTCGCCATTGCCCGCGACGATGCCAACCATTCGGTCGCTGACGAACCAGGCTGCCTGCAATTCGATATCTGCACGTCGGAGGACGACCCCGATCTGGTGACCTTCTATGAAGTGTACAAGTCGAGGGAGGCGTTCGACTCCCATCTCGAGACGCCACATCTTGACCGTTTCCGGCGGGCGTTTCCGGCTCTGATCGAGGTTGAGCGTCCGGTTCGCTTCCTGTCCTGTGACCACAACCACCGGGATGTCGCTGATGGACAATCCTGACACTGTCCGACGGATCGGCTTTCTCGGCACCGGGATCATGGGGGCGCCCATGGCTCGCAACCTCGCCCGCGCCGGCTTTGACGTGACAGCGTGGAACCGGGATCCGGCCAAGGCCGCAAAGCTGACTGCTGACGGTGTCGCAATAGCGGCGACTGCTGCACAAGCTGCAACAGGCCAGGACGCGGTGGTGGTGATGCTCAGTTCGGGCCCGGTCTGCGACGAGGTGCTTTTTGGCCCCGGTGGCGCAATAGCCGCGATGCGCCCGGGCGCGCTGCTGATCGTGATGAGCTCGATCCCGGTCGAAACCGCAAAGACCCAGGCGGACTTGGCCGGCCGCGCCGGAATTGCCTATCTCGATGCGCCGGTCTCCGGCGGCGAAGTCGGCGCCATTGGCGGTTCGCTTTCGATCATGGTTGGCGGCAGCGTCGAGCATGTGGAGGCCGCAAACCCGATCTTCAAGGCCATGGGCAAACCGGTCCATATCGGCCCGGCGGGGACTGGCGCGTTGACCAAGCTCGTCAATCAGCTGACGGTCGCCAGCACCATCGTCGCCGTCGCCGAGGCGTTGCTGCTGGCTCGCCAGGGTGGCGCCGACATCGCCCGGGTCCGGGAGGCGCTGATGGCCGGATTTGCCGGTTCGCGCATTCTCGACCTGCACGGCCAGCGCATGATCGACGGCGCCTTCGAACCGGGTGGCCCGGCGAAATACCAGATCAAGGACACGGGCGCCGCGCGCGAGACCGCGACGGCCCTCGGGCTCGATCTGCCGATGCTCAATCTTGCAGACCGGCTGTTTGGTGATCTCGTCGCCCATGGCGGCGGCGACCTCGACCACAGCGCTGTTTTTCTCGAACTTTCCAGGCGGAACGGACTGCCGCCTGAAGAATATGCTCCGCTCACCGCCTGAGGCGGCGCGGTTAACCGGCCCAGTGCCACCTGTCTGACTGTTGGAGGAGAAGACCATGAAGACCTTGTTCAATTCTAAAATCGATCGCCGCTCGCTGCTTAAATATGGCGGTGGCGCCGCAGCCCTCGCCCTGGCTGCTCCGGCTTTCATCACCGCGACCCGCGCCGCCACGACCCTGCGCCTGGCCGTGCCGGATCCAGCGGACTCGTCGGTCGGCCGCGCCGCGACGCAGTTCGCCGATTTCGTCAAGGAAGGCACCGGCGGTGAAGTCTCCTTCCAGGTGTTTGCCGACGGCATCCTGTTCGGCAAGGACCAGAACGCCGCCATCAACCAGCTCGGCGCAGGCTCGCTTGACGGCCTTATTCTCGCCAGCAGTGTTTACGCCTCGTTCGAGCCGAAGATGAACGCCATCAGCTTGCCTTATCTGTTCAAGGACTATGACCAGTTGCGCGGCTATCTCGGCGGCGAGCCAGGCCAGACCCTGTTGTCTTCGCTTGATCGCCTCGACATCGTCGGCCTTGGCATTTTCCTTCGCACCTTCCGCAATGTCACAACGCGCGAAACGCCGATCACCAAGGTCGAGGATTTCAAGGGTCTCACCTTGCGTACCCCGAACAATCCGCTCTGGGTGCGCCTGTTCCAGACACTTGGCGCCAACCCGACGCCGATGGCTTTCTCCGAAGTCTACAGCGCCCTGCAGCTCAAGACCATTGACGGCCAGGAAAATCCGGTGGAAGTGCCCTTTAACAACAAGCTGTTCGAAGTCCAGAGCCATCTCAACATGACCCAGCATCTGGCCGATTCGTTCCTTCTGGCGCTTTCGAAGACCGCCTGGGAACAGATTCCCGCCGAGCATCATGATGCGGTCCGCAAGGCGGCCACCGATATGGTCAGCAAGCACGACGACGAAGAGATTGCCCAGGAGGCCGAAATCATCGTCAAGCTGGAGGAGCTCGGAATGCAGGTCAACCGTTTCGAGCCGGGCGAACTGGAAAAAACCCAGGAACTCGCGCATAGCATCTATCCTGAGTTCGAGGAACAGATCGGCGCCGACTTCATGAAGACGAGCATGCAGTTCTTGCAGGGATAAGCCCAGGCAACGCCGCCGGGCAGGGGCTCGTTGAGAGTCCCTGCCTGCGCCAGGCGCGGAGGAGGAAGAAGATGAAACGGTTTGACCGGGCAATATGGCTTGTTGTCGATGCGGCGATCTTCGTTGCGGTGGTCGGCATGGTGCTTCTGATCTGCACCCAGGTTGGAACCCGCTTCCTTGGTCAGTCCGCTCCGTGGACCGAGGAGCTTTCGCGGTTTTTGTTCATCTGGACCACCTTTCTCGGTATGGCCACCGGTTTCCGCTATGGCACCCATCCGTCGCTCGGCCTTTTCGCCGAGGGGCTGCCCTGGTCGGTTCAAAAATATCTTCGTTTGCTCACGCCGCTGGCCGCGCTGGTGTTCTTTTCCATTGTCGCCTGGTTCGGGTTCAAGCTGTTCCGGCAGCAGCTGCGTTTCGGCGAGATCTCGCCCATTCTACAGATGGGTATGTGGATCACCACGCTGCCGCTGATCATCGGCGCGGTGCTGGCGCCCATCGGAGCCATCACCTACGCCTTGGTTGAACCGGGTGATATGGACCAGTCAGCAGAGGTGCGCCGATGAGCATTACCCTTCTCGTGCTGTTCGGCGTTATTGCTCTGCTTGGCGTGCCATTGTCGCTGTCGCTCGGCCTCTCGGCGGTGATCACCTTGTGGTATTACGGCCTGCCGGTGGCAATGATTACCCAGAACATGGCGACCTCGATCAACTCCTTCCTGCTGATCGCCGTCCCGCTATTCATCCTTGCCGGCCAGATCATGGAGCGTGGCGGCCTGTCGGAGCGCATCTTCGATGCCGCGGAAGCCGTGGTTGGCCGTTTTCGCGGCGGCCTGGGCTATGTCAACATCGCCTCGAGCTTTGTTTTCGGCGGCATTTCAGGATCCTCGGTCGCCGACATCGCCAGTCTCGGCCCGATCAGCATTCGCGCCATGACCACCCGTGGATATCCTCTGCCTTACTCGGCGGCGCTGACGCTGATCACCGCAACCTTGGCGACCCTGGTGCCGCCCAGTATCCTGATGATCGTGGCGGCTTCATCTTCGGGTCAGTCCGTGGGCGCCGCACTCGCCGGCGGGCTCGGACCCGGCATTCTGCTCGCCGTGGCGCTCGCCTGCTACAACGGCTACATTTCCTGGCGGCGCGGCTATGGCGAAGTGAAGCGGCAAACTGCGCGCCACAGCCTTGGCGCCATCGGGCGTGCGGTTCCAGCCGTGGGCGCGCCGGTCATCATCCTGACCGGAATGTTTTCCGGTATCGTCACGCCCACGGAGGCCGCCGGTCTGGCCGTGCTCTACACCTTCCTGGTTGGTTTTCTGGTCTACCGGGAAATCGGGTTTCGCGACCTGGTGCCGCTGATCGTCCACTCCGGCAGGACGGCCGGTTCGGTGCTGCTGATCCTGATGGTCGCCAATGCAGCCACCTTCATCTTCACCGTCGACCTTCTGCCCAACAAGACCGCGGGCCTGATGTCCCACATCGCCAGCAGCGGCTTTGCCACACTTCTGCTGATGGGCATTGTCTTCCTGATTGTCGGCATGCTGATGGATATCGTTGCGGCGGCTCTGATGCTGATCCCGGTCATGATGCCGGCGGCTGTGCTTGCCGGCGTCGATCCGCTGCATTTCGTCGTCTTCATGACCGCCTGTCTCGCCGTCGGCCTGGCCTCGCCGCCGGTCGGCACCTGTCTCTTTGCTGCCGCTCAGGTGGCCCGAATCCCGGTCGAGCGTCTGACACTGGCGACTGTTCCGTTTTATATTCTCAACATCCTTGTGCTGGTGGCGGTGGCTGCCTTTCCGGAAATCGTCCTGTGGCCTGCGCGGATACTGACATGACCGATGATCTTCCAGGCCCGCCGCTCGCCGTGATCATCGTCATGGGGGTATGCGGCTGTGGAAAGTCCACGCTCGCTATCGAACTCGCCGATCTGCTCGGCTGGTCCTATATCGAGGGTGATGATCTTCATCCGGCACAGAACATCGAAGCGATGAGCAATGGCACGGCGCTGACCGACGAGATGCGCGAACCCTGGCTTGCCGCGATCGCCGAGGAAATCAACAGGTGGCGAGGGCAGGGCGCAGGCGTCGTGGTCTCCTGTTCTGCGCTCAAGCAGAGCTACCGCCGCACCCTTGTGGGCGGCCGCGACGATGCCGCCTTCGTCCACCTTGATCTGGACCGCGAGACGCTTGCCCAAAGGATGGCCGCAAGAACGCGCCATTTCATGCCGCCGACCCTGCTCGACAGCCAGTTGAAGACGCTGGAGCCACTCGACGTATCTGAATCCGGTCTCGCATTTCAGTCGCCCGTATCGGCAATGGCAGTGGTCAAGTCGCTGCGACGTCGCTTCACGCTGCCAGATGGAGTGGCGCATCGCGGTGTGCGCCCGGACGGCGGGACATCCGCCTGAAAGCCGGATTACCCCAAACCGCGATCAGACATGTCCTGGTCGCCGACGCCATCAGCCGGACGCCCGGGGCACCACCGGTGCCGGATCGCGCAGCCGAATGCGAACTTGCACCTCCCGATCAACCTGCCCGTTCCCCTAATAGAAACAGCCGTCTAACCGTTTTGTCCGCGCACTTAACCTGTTGTTGAAGCTCTTCGACCAATGATCTTGCTGAAAACAAGAAAATCCGTCGAGCGGAAGCTAGAATATGGACTATCCAAGCAGGTCTTTCATTGAAGAGAATGACAGGTGGAAGCAGGCCCTGGAAGCGGCTGGGCTGGGTGTTTGGGACTGGAACCTGAAAACCCAGATCTGTGTGTACTCAGAGTCCTGGCGGCGAATGCTCGGATACACGCGAAGCGACTTTGCCGAGAACGCAGATCTGTTTCTCTTGCTGGTCCATCCCGAGGATCGGGAACGAGCAATAGAGAGCGGCGACCGGCATCTGGCCGGAAAATCTGATAGCATTGAAACCGAATTGCGGCTTCGCCACAAGGACGGTCACTGGGTGTGGGTCCTGGATAGAGGCGCAGTCATTGAGCGCGATGAAAATGGTCTTCCGTTGCGGGTCATAGGCGTTCAGACGGATATCACAAAGCAGAAGGAAGCCGAACGAGACCTGAGTTTGATGTACGAGCGGTTCAGACTCGCGCTCTCAGCCTCGGAAATCGGCATCTGGCATTATGATGTCGATCGCAAGAGAAGTTTCTGGGATGCCAAGACCTGCGAGATCTTCGGATTGGAGTCGCGCCCGGCAGACATCAGTGGCGAAACGTGGCATGGATTTCTCCACCCTGACGACAAATTGCACGCTGAGCGGCAGCATATGCAAGCCCTCTGCGAACACAACGAAGTCCGGCTTCGCTACAGGATCATGAGGAAGGGCGGTGAAATCCGCCATGTCGAGACACTTGCGAAATCCGTTCCTGGTCAGGGATACTCAGGATTGCTGGTGGGGACAATCCGGGACGTCACGGACGAGGTGCGCGCATCCCGCGCCCTTCAAGCCGAGAAAGAGCGATATGAAGTCACCCTGGATGCAATCAGTGATGCCGTGATCAGCACGAGCATCGAAGGAGTGGTCAACTTTGCCAATCCGTCAGCCAGGGCAATGCTGTCTGTGGACAAGGAAGATGTCATCGGCACAAACATTTTCCATCTGTTCAATCGTGACGCGCCGATCGAACATGAGATTGCAAGCGATCAAGGAGACCGCAACAACAATTCGACACTTCACATCAATTCCGGGATTTACAGGTGCAAGAACAATCCGATTACATCGCCATCCGGGGACTGGTGGGGTAATGTCTATACATTTCAAAACATAACAGAGGAAACGCTGCGTCATAAGCAACTTGCTTATGCGGCCCATCATGATGCGCTCTCCGGACTCTTTAACAGGGTTGCTTTCGATGAGGCGCTGGAGAATGCGATCAGCGGGGCGGCCGATAAGGCATTTTCCGTCTTCTATCTGGATCTTGATCACTTCAAGGCCATCAACGATTTCGCTGGACATGCGGCTGGTGATGAAGCGCTGAAACTGCTTGCGGCAGGAATTGCGAAACTGCTGCCCGGAAATGCGTTCTTTGCACGACTCGGCGGTGATGAATTCGCCATCCTGCTGCCGGGTTCAGACAGAGAAGCAGCCCGGAAGATTGCCACGAATGTAATCGCGGCTATACGGGATATTGATGTTGGATGCGTGGTGGGCGGGCCGCGATTGGGCTGCAGTATCGGCATCACCATGGTGAGCGATCCTTCGACCACGGCATCAGACGCATTGGCGCGCGCCGACGATGCCTGCTACGCCGCCAAATCGGCTGGCCGGAATCGGTTCTCGTTTTTCACCGAAGACAGGAACTCGGCGACCAGCGGATTTTCCGCAGCAAGGGAAGTCGTGGATCTCATGAGTGCCCTTGAGGAAAACAGGGTGATTCTGTTCGCCCAGGAAATCCGCTCGCTGGAGCAACCTCACGACCGGTGCGGACGTGTGGAGATCCTGGCCAGATTGCAGGATCGGGACGGTCGTATCGTCGGCCCCGATGCTTTCATTCCTGCCGCGGAGCGTTTTGGAATGGCATCCGTCCTCGACCGTTGGATCATAAGAAAGGCCTTTGCCGACTATGGGCATCTGCTGGAGGCGTTTGATCTCAAGATAGGGTTCAATCTGTCAGCTCAGACCTTGGCTGACCCTGGTCTTTGGTCCTTCGTGACTGCGACGGCGGAAGAACACCGAACACCGCTTCCCCAGATTGCATTCGAGATTACAGAAACCGCGGCGGTCACCTGTTTTGAGACCGCGAACGGATTTGTACTCAACGCGCGCCAGCATGGCTGCATGGTGTCTCTGGATGATTTTGGATCGGGCCTCAGCTCTTTTGACTATCTGCGCCGCTTTCCCATTAATTGCATCAAGATAGACGGCGCGTTTGTGGAGAGAATCGCAGAAAGCAAAGTCGATCGCGCGATTGTTGCATCTGTCGTCGAGCTTGCCAGAAATCTGGGCTTCGATGTCGTGGCGGAGAAAATCAAGAACCAGGAGATCCTGACCCATTTGACAAGGTTGGGCGTGGCCTATGGTCAGGGCTTCCATCTCCATCGACCGGAACCATTGGAAGATATTGTCAAACGGCAGCTGGGTTCATTGTCCCTTTTGGGGCCTGCAACCATCAACGCCTGAACGGCATTCGGAGTCCGATCCATGCTCCCCGTTAGGGGACGAAAGGCCCATGGTCGTTTTGCGGCCTCGGCTAGCGCTGCAAAATGAACGCGAAGACCGCAGCTTCATCATCCGCAGCGTCCGCCGAGCGGCTGCAGCCTCATTCCGGACTCTCACCTTGGGGGTGTCCGTCAAGGTGGCCGACCATGCCCCTGAATTTGCCGGGCCTGGCCTCTCCCTTCTAGACCTTTCTAGGTCTCCAGATCACAAATTTTCACGGTGGCCGACATCAATGAGCGAATGTTGCACAAGGTCCAGTCAAGTTTCGTTTATTTTCGTTTGACATTCAATTAAGGTTCCTTTTAATTCTTAACGAAATAGGGAACGCAGGTGATACACTGACCTGTGGCGGGCATTCGCGGCAGCTTGACGGCGCGAGGGATCCGCAATCGGGAGGCGAGGCTTGGGAGGGCTTCTTCTACATGCTGGAACTGGACAATGTCTCCAAGATTTCCAACGGAGAAGCGCACATCAGTGATGTTTCGCTGCGGCTGGAAAGCGGGTCACTGAATGTGCTCCTGGGCCCGACATTGTCGGGCAAAACCAGCCTGATGCGGATCATGGCGGGGCTTGACCGTCCGACGCGCGGACGCGTTCTGAGTGACGGCCGCGATGTGACCGGCGAGGCCGTGCAAAAACGCAACGTCGCCATGGTCTACCAGCAATTCATCAACTACCCGGCGATGACGGTCTATGAGAATATCGCGTCACCGCTCAGGATTGCCGGCGCCGACAAGGCGACGATCGAGCGGGAAGTGGCCCGCGCCTCCGACCTGCTCAGGCTCGGGCCTTACCTTCAGCGCACACCGCTCAATCTTTCCGGCGGGCAGCAGCAGCGCACGGCGCTGGCGCGCGCCATCGTCAAGAAAGCGGGGCTCGTGCTGCTCGACGAGCCGCTGGCCAATCTTGACTACAAATTGCGCGAGGAACTGCGCGCCGAACTGCCGAAGATCTTCTCGGAATCCGGCGCCATCTTCGTTTACGCCACAACCGAACCCTCCGAGGCGTTGCTGCTGGGCGGCAGGACTGCGACGCTCAGCCAGGGCCGCATCACCCAGTTCGGCCCCACGGTCGAGGTGTTTCGCGACCCGGTCGACCTCATCACGGCGCAGACATTTTCCGATCCGCCGATGAACCTTCTGTCGATGCAGAAAAGCCAGGGCAGGTTCGTCAAGTCTGGCCTGCGCGACATCCCGGTTCCGGCGGCTCTCATGCATCTCGAAGACGGCCCCTGCACCCTCGGCTTCCGCCCGCACAACCTGTCGCTCAACCCCGGCGCAGGCACGACGCCGATTTCGGCCAGGGTGATGGTGACCGAGATCACCGGTTCGGAAAGCTATGTGCATCTCGTCCATGATGATCAGCGCTGGGTGATGCTGACGATGGGCATTCACGACATCGAGGCCGACGCAATGCTGGACGTTCATCTCGACACGCGGCACCTGCTGGTGTTCGATCGCAACGGGCGCACCGTCCGCGCCCGGCCTGCGGGAGCATGAGGAACAGCCATGGCCCGCATTGATCTCGACCACATCCGTCACGCCTATCTCCCCAACCCGACACGCGAGGAAGACTACGCGCTGCGCGAAGTGCATCACTCCTGGGAGGATGGAGGCGCCTATGCGCTGCTCGGCCCTTCGGGCTGCGGCAAGACCACGCTGCTCAACATCATTTCGGGCCTGCTGACGCCATCGGAAGGCAGGATCCTGTTCGATGGCGCCGACGTTACCGGCCTGCAGCCGGAAGAACGCAACATCGCCCAGGTGTTCCAGTTCCCCGTCGTCTACGACACCATGACAGTCGCCGACAACCTGGCCTTTCCGCTGAGGAATCGCGGTATGGCGGAAGCTGCTGTCCAGGCCCGTGTGGCGGAAGTTCTGGAGATGATCGATCTCACCGGCATCGCCCACCGCAAGGCGCGCGGCCTGACAGCCGATCTCAAGCAGAAGATCTCGCTTGGCCGCGGCCTGGTGCGCGCCGATGTCAACGCCATCCTGTTCGACGAGCCGCTGACGGTGATCGATCCGCACATGAAGTGGCAGCTGCGTTCGCAGCTCAAGCTCTTGCACCGCAGCTTCGGCCACACCATGGTCTATGTCACCCACGACCAGACCGAGGCGTTGACTTTCGCGGACAAGGTGGTGGTGATGTATGAAGGCGAGATCGTCCAGATCGGCACGCCGCAGGAATTGTTCGAACGCCCCAGTCACACCTTTGTCGGCTACTTCATCGGCTCTCCGGGTATGAATGTGCTGCCGGTTTCCCTGGATGGCGCGCGGGCGCAACTGGGCAGTCAGTCAATCGTGCTGCCGGGCGCGCCTGGCCCGACCGGCGGCAAGCGCACCGAGCTCGGCATCCGGCCTGAATACGTCCAGTTCGGCAGCGAAGGCATGCCGGTCAGCATCCGCGCGGTGGAGGATATCGGGCGGCACAAGATCGTCCGCGCCATGATCGAGGGCCACGAACTGGCGGTTGTGCTTGAAGAGGACAAGTCCGTGCCTACGGATCCGCATGTCACTTTCGATCCCGCCGGAATCAACATTTACGCCGACGACTGGCGCGTGAAGCTGGGAGACTGAGATGGACAAGACCTGGAACAACAAGGCCTGGTTCATGGTTCTGCCGATGCTGCTGCTGGTGGCGTTCTCGGCCGTCATCCCGTTGATGACGGTGGTCAATTATTCGGTCCAGGATACGTTCGGCAACAACCAGTTCTTCTGGGCCGGCACCGACTGGTTTTCCGACGTCCTATCCTCGTCGCGTTTTCACGACGCGCTTTTGCGCAACCTGGCCTTCTCCGCCATCATCCTTCTGATCGAGGTGCCGCTCGGCATCTTCATCGCGCTCAACATGCCGCGCAAGGGCCTGGGCGTGCCGTTCTGCCTGGTGTTCATGTCACTGCCGCTGCTCATTCCGTGGAACGTGGTCGGCACCATCTGGCAGGTGTTCGGCCGCGTCGACATCGGCCTGCTCGGCTATTCGCTGAACGCGCTCGGGTTCGACTACAATTACGTCAACGACCCGTTCGACGCCTGGGTGACGGTCATCCTCATGGATGTCTGGCACTGGACCAGCCTGGTGGTGCTGCTCTGCTATGCCGGACTGGTGTCGATCCCCGACGCCTACTACCAGGCGGCAAAGATCGACGGCGCCTCGCGGTTCTCGGTGTTCCGCTACATTCAACTGCCGAAAATGAACCGGGTGCTGCTGATTGCCGTGCTTCTGAGGTTCATGGATTCCTTCATGATCTACACCGAGCCCTTCGTCGTCACCGGCGGCGGTCCCGGCAATGCGACCACATTCCTCTCGATTGATCTGGTGAAGACCGCCATCGGCCAGTTCGACGTCGGACCTGCAGCGGCGATGTCGCTTATCTACTTCCTCATCATCCTTTTGCTGTCATGGGTTTTCTACACCGTGATGATCACCAACGACGCCAGGGGCTGAGGGCAGGGACCATGAGCTATTCAGACACCCCCACTTCGCAGACCAGTCTTGATGCCACAGCCGCCATGGCCCGGCGCACCCGGCGGTCCAACGCGATCGCGCGCTTCTCCTTCCTGGTTCCGGTGATCTACATCTTCCTGCTGATGTTGCCGATCTACTGGCTGATCAACATGAGCTTCAAGACCAACGCCGAAATCCTCGGCGCGTTCTCGCTGTGGCCGAGGGACCCGACAATTGCCAATTACATGGTCATCTTCACCGACCCGTCCTGGTACAACGGCTACATCAATTCGATCATCTATGTGGTGATGAACATGGTGATCGCAGTGGCGGTGGCGCTGCCTGCAGCCTATGCCTTCTCGCGCTACCGGTTTCTGGGCGACAAGCATCTGTTCTTCTGGCTCCTGACCAACCGCATGGCACCGCCGGCGGTGTTTGCGCTGCCGTTCTTCCAGCTCTATTCCGCCTTCGGGCTGATCGACACCCATATCGCGGTGGCGATCGCGCACTGCCTGTTCAACGTTCCCTTAGCGGTGTGGATCCTCGAGGGCTTCATGTCCGGGGTGCCCAAGGAGATCGACGAGACCGCCTATATCGACGGCTATTCGTTCCCGCGCTTCTTCGTCAAGATCTTCATGCCGCTGATTGCGAGCGGCATCGGTGTGGCGGCGTTCTTCTGCTTCATGTTCTCCTGGGTCGAATTGCTGATCGCCCGCACGCTGACGGTCACCGACGCCAAGCCGATCGCCGCCACCATGACCCGGACGGTTTCGGCTTCGGGGCTCGACTGGGGCGTGCTGGCGGCGGCCGGCGTGCTGACCATCATCCCGGGCGCGCTCGTCATCTGGTTTGTCCGCAACTACATCGCCAAGGGCTTTGCCCTGGGCCGGGTCTGAGGAGGCTGATTATGGATCTTTCCTGGATGGCCTGGACCGCGCCGACCACGATCTTCTTTCTCGTCATTCTCCTGCTGCTCGTCGGCATGGGAGTGTGGGAGTATTTCGTCCCCGGCGGCTCGCCTCGGGTCGGAATCCTGCGCTTTGAAACCACGCGCGGCGACCGTCTGTTCATCTCGCTGCTTGGTTCGGCGTTCATCAATCTCGCCTGGCTCGGACTTGTCGGTCCGAACCTGTGGTGGGCTCTTGCCCTGTCCGTGGTCTACGCCATCGGCGTGTTCCGCCATGTCTAGGGTTTGACTACCGGAGGCGGCAATACCGCCGCTTCCGTTTTCGCAAGTCGGGAGGAAACTGCAATGCGGAAACATCTACTTTTATCAACGGCGGCAATGGCGCTGATGTTCAGCGCGGGCGTCGCGCATGCCGGAATGGACGAGGCCAGGAGCTTCCTCGACGCCGAAATCGGCGACATGTCGTCGCTCGACCGCGCTGCCCAGGAAGCTGAAATGCAATGGCTGGTCGACGCCGCCCAGCCGTTTGCCGGCATGGACATCAAGGTGGTGTCGGAAACCATCACCACGCATGAATATGAGTCCAAGGTGCTGGCCCCGGCCTTCACCGCGATCACCGGCATCAAGATCACGCACGACCTTATCGGCGAAGGCGATGTGGTCGAAAAGCTGCAGACGCAGATGCAGTCGGGCGAGAACATCTATGACGCCTATGTCAACGATTCGGACCTGATCGGCACCCACTGGCGCTACCAGCAGGTGCGCAATCTGACCGACTGGATGGCCAACGAAGGCGCTGACGTGACCAGCCCGACGCTCGATGTGGAGGATTTCATCGGCCGCTCGTTCACCACCGCGCCTGACGGCAAGCTCTACCAGCTGCCCACCCAGCAGTTCGCCAACCTCTACTTCTTCCGCTACGACTGGTTCAACGACGAGACCAACAAGGCCGATTTCAAGACCAAATACGGCTACGATCTGGGCGTGCCGGTCAACTGGTCGGCGTATGAGGATATCGCCGAATTCTTCACCGGCCGCGAGATCGACGGCAAGAAGGTCTATGGCCACATGGACTACGGCAAGAAGGATCCGTCACTCGGCTGGCGCTTCACCGACGCCTGGCTGTCGATGGCCGGCAATGGCGATCGCGGCATCCCGAACGGCAAGCCGGTCGATGAATGGGGCATCAAGGTCGATGAGAACGACAGGCCGGTGGGCTCCTGCGTTGCGCGCGGCGGCGACACCAACGGACCCGCGGCGGTCTATTCGATCGAGAAGTATCTGGAGTGGATGGCGAAATACGCGCCTGCGGCCGCCCAGGGCATGACGTTCGGCGAGTCGGGGCCTGTCCCGTCGCAGGGCGAGATCGCGCAGCAGATGTTCACCTACACGGCGTTCACCGCGGACTTCGTCAAGGAAGGCCTGCCGGTCGTCAACGAGGACGGCACGCCGAAATGGCGCTTCGCGCCCAGCCCGCATGGCGTCTACTGGAAGGAAGGCATGAAGCTCGGCTACCAGGACGCAGGCTCATGGACGCTGATGAAGTCGACGCCCGAAGACCGCGCCAAGGCCGCCTGGCTCTACGCGCAGTTCGTCACATCGAAGACGGTGGACGTGAAGAAGAGCCATGTCGGCCTCACCTTCATCCGCCAGTCGACGCTCGACCACCCGTCCTTCACCGAGCGGGCTCCGAAGCTTGGCGGTCTGGTCGAGTTCTACCGCTCGCCGGCCCGCCTGCAGTGGTCGCCGACGGGAACCAACGTGCCGGACTATCCGAAGCTGGCGCAGCTGTGGTGGCAGGCGATCGGCGACGCTTCGTCGGGCGCCAAGACTGCCCAGGAAGCCATGGACTCGCTCTGCGAAGAGCAGGAAAAGGTGATGGAACGTCTCGAGCGCGCCGGCGTACAGGGCGACATCGGCCCGAAGATGGCCGAAGAGCATGATCTGGAGTACTGGAACGCAGATGCGGTCGCCAAGGGCAACCTCGCGCCGCAGCTCAAGATCGAGAACGAAAAGGAACAGCCCTTGACCATCAATTACGACGAACTGGTCCAGAGCTGGAAATAAGCCGCGTCTCTTGGCACGTTGGTGAGATCGATCGGGGCCTTCGGGCCCCGATCTGCTGCTTTGGCGCAGCTTGGCAGGGAGGAGGACGGTTTTCGCTTTCTCCGCGGATTGGTGCGCCCAGCTCCAGGGGCAAAATGCGCAAGCCGTTGACCTTGATCGGTTCCGGTTCGGAAACCCTGCACGAATTCCTTGGCGAAGGCAGGTCCGCTTCGACAATTTCGAGACCGAATCCCTCAGTGACCAGCCGCGCAAGGCCTCCTTGCGCTGGAGTGTGCCTGCTGATTTCCAGCGGCCACCTAGGTCTGTTTGGTTGGAGCCTTGGCCGGGACCGCCTTTTTGCGAATGCGCACGGCGCGTCCATCGGCATGGTCGATCTCGAAGGCGTTGGTCTTGCGGACCAGATCGCTGAGCTTGCGAAAGCCGAAATTGCGCGGATCGAAATCGGACGACAGGTTCGCCAGTTGCGTTCCAACCGCGCCAAGCGGAGCCCATCCGTCTTCGGTCTCCATCTGATCGAGCACGCGCCGAATGATCGGCGTGGCCGCGCTGGGTGGCTGAAGCGGCTTGGTCTTGCTCCCTGCAGCTTCCACATTGGCGGGGGCATCGGGGAGCAAATTCTCGGTGTAGGTGAATCGCCGGCAAGCCTGACGGAAGCTCTCCGGCGTCTTTTGCTCCCCGAACCCGAAGACATCGACCCCGTGCTCGCGAATACGGGCAGCCAGCCGTGTGAAATCGCTGTCGGACGACACCAGGCAGAAGCCATCGAAACGGCCGCTGTGCAACAGATCCATCGCATCGATGACCAGTGTGATGTCGGAAGCATTCTTGCCGGTCGTATAGGCGAACTGCTGCTGCGGGATGATGGCGTGGCGCGAGAGCACTTCGATCCAGGCTTTCGATCTCGGGCTGGAAAAGTCGCCATAGATCCGACGAACGCTGGCTTCCCCGATCTTGGCGATTTCGTCGAACAGGCCGTCGACGATCTTGGCCGAGGCGTTGTCGGCATCAATGAGCACGGCGAGGCGGGGAGCGCGCGGTTCGATTGCCATTGTTTAACAGACCTTCCGGATTTCGGTTGTGAAGCAACCTATCACAGGCGCCGACAGTCAGCGATGGCTGGAATCCGCGCTGTGCCCACGGGAGCCAATTCTGCATCAAGGTTGCGAGTGAACCGGTCTACCGGGTTCGAATTCGGATTTGGCTGCATGTCCAGTCTTCTGCAAAAGGCAGGCTGTTGCACCATCCTTTCAAGACCGGGGTGCAGGATAGGACGGAGGACTGAGGCTCTATTCGTCAGAAATATGAATTAAATCCAACGGTTATGGCGGAGGGGGTGGGATTCGAACCCACGGTACGGTCTCCCGCACGCCGGTTTTCAAGACCGGTGCCTTAAACCGCTCGGCCACCCCTCCGGGCAATCGGAACCCAGGAACTTCGTCCATCACCCTGCGGCCCTAGGCGGCAGGGGATCCCGATGCGGATGGCGCGCTTTTAGCTCCGCAACGCGCGTGACGTCAACTTGTTTCGATCCCTTGCAAGCCCTCCTGCCATTCAGTCTGCAAAGGCGCAGTCGTCCTGGCCGCTTGCACCAGAGCGGAGGAACAAAATTCGAGTGCCGCATGAAACCATTTCGCTGGCAAGAGCGTATTGACCGCACATGAACAACAATCGGAGCAATGCAATGCTAGGCAAGATCTTTTCCTTATCCGGTGCGGCCGCACTGCTGGTGCTCGGGGTTTCGGCGTCGGCCAGCGCCGAACAGCTCGCTGGCAGCGAACTGAAGCAGTTCGTCAACGGCAAGCGAGTTTATCTGGCCACGCCGTTCGGCGGCGAGTTTCCACTCAATTACAAGAATTCGGGCGCTGTCACCGGCGATGGAACAGCACTCGGCCTGGGGAAATTTCTCGCCCCGAAAGAGACAGGGCGATGGTGGGTGAGGGGGGAGACCCTGTGCCAGCAGTGGCCTACCTGGTATGACGGCAAGCCGAGTTGCTTCCGAATCACGAAAACCGGCGAACAGTCGCTCACCTGGGAGCGCGATGACGGGCGCAAGGGCAAGGCGCGCATAGAAGGCTGAGTATTTACAGATTTTTCACCATATTAATCGGTTGGCCGCTCGATTGAGGCGGCCAATCGCATTTTTGCCATCTTGCAGGGCGATCTAAACCTGCGATTAGGACATCAAATCGCATAGATCGAAGGGGAAGGCTTTGCAGGGGGCATACTGCCAGGCCAGAATGGCGACAGCCAGAGCATCGAGTATCAATGTGGGACACAAATTGATCAATCTGCCGGGGGCGGGGCTGCGCATGGCGGCCAGGCTGTCTCTTGTGGCAATCTTGGGTGCAGGGCTCGCTGGATGTTCATCCACGTCCAAATCCAGTGGCAAGCCCGACACCTCCCACATCAACACCAAGACCAAGTTTTCCGTCGCCGAATATGGTGTCGAAGCCAGCCCGCGGATCACCACAGCCAAACGCCCGAAAAAAGGTGGCGGACGCGACATGGTCGGCAAGCCATACCGGATCCGCGGAAAATGGTACACGCCCAAGGAAGAGAAAGATTACGACAAGGCGGGCCTGGCCTCCTGGTACGGACCCAATTTTCATGGCCGCCTGACCGCCAATGGCGAAATCTACGACCAGTTTCACCTGTCCGCCGCCCATCCAACCTTCCCGCTGCCGAGCTACGCCCGGGTGACCAACAAGAAGAACGGCAACACAGTGGTTGTCCGGGTCAATGATCGCGGCCCCTATGCCCATGGCCGCATCATCGATGTGTCCAACCAGGCAGCCCAATTGCTGGACATGAAGCAGGAAGGCGTGGCCGCGGTTCGGGTCGAGTATATCGGCCGGGCGCCGGTCGAGGGCGATGACACCCAATTTCTAATGGCCAGCTACAGGCCTGGCGGCTCCAAGGAACCTGCAGGCGGCGTGATCGCCACCGGCGTCATGATGGCCATGAATGCCGTGGATTCGGCATTGCCTGGTGTGAATTCGGCTCAGGCTTCGCTCGCCCCGCCCGCAGTGGTTGGCGCTGCAACCGCGTTCCAGCCGTCAATGGCAAGTGCGGACTCGGGCCTTCCTCCCGGCTTCGCGCTGCCCGAAATAGGTCCGGTGCTGCTTGACCGGCCCTCATTTGGCGGTCCGGTGGCTGCCAACAACCAGGGCGCCGCGGATACCGGCCTGCACGATGTCGTACTGGCTTACTGGGGTGGCAGGGTCGTCAAGACCGAGCCGTTCGACGCGGTTTTCGGCATCAACGCCAGGCGGTAGCAACGTCCGTTGCGTCCGCCGCGACAGGTCTCAATTCTCTCAAGCCATTGATCCGACCCGGCTACATTGCTAGGTTTGCAGCAACTCCGGTATTCTCCGTGAATGGATGAGATCTATGGTCCGGTTGGTCCCCGCCCGCCTGCTTTTCGTGTTTGCGCTTCTGGTCTGCTGTGCTGTCGGTCCAGCCCGGGCGCAACTGTTTGAAACGCGGGCCCAACAGGCCTATCTGATCGATGCTGACACCGGCACGGTGCTGTTCGCCAAGAACGAAAACGATCTGGTGCCGCCGGCCTCGCTCGCCAAGCTGATGACCATGGAAGTGGTGTTCCACGCCATCCGCAGCGGACGGCTGACCCTTGAGGACACGTTCGAGGTCTCGGAGAATGCCTGGCGTACCGGCGGCGCGATGTCGCGGACCTCGACCATGTTCGCCGAACTCAAATCCTCGATCCGGCTTGAAGACCTGATTCAGGGCGTGATCGTGCAATCGGCCAATGACGGTTGCATCATCATTGCCGAAGGCATGGCGGGGTCGGAGGAGAACTTTGCCCGGCTGATGACCGAACGCGCGCGCGAAATCGGCCTGACGCAATCCGTGTTCGGCAATTCGAACGGCTTGCCGCATCCCGACTCCAAGGTGTCGATGAAGGATCTGGTGACGCTCGCCCGGCACATCCAGTCGACCTATCCGGAATTCTACCGCTATTATTCGCAGCGGGATTTTACCTGGAACAAGATCCTGCAGCGCAACCGCAACCCGTTGCTCGGTCTCGACATTGGCGTTGACGGGATGAAGACCGGGTTCACCGAGGAGTCGGGCTACGCCATTGTTGCTTCCATCAACAGGGACGGGCGGCGCCTGTTCCTGGCGATGGGCGGCATGTCGAGTGAGCGCGAGCGCGCCGAGGAATCACGCAAGATGCTGGAATGGGGGATCCGCGCCTTCGAGCGCAAGACCCTGTTCGCACAGGATGAAACCATCGGCGAACTCAGCGTCTATGGCGGGGCAGGCAGCGCCATCGTCAGGGCCAAAGGTGCGGTCGATATCTTCATCCCGATCACAAATCCCGAGCGGCTCGCGGCCCGAATCACCTATGGCTGGCCGCTGCGGGCCCCGCTCGAAGCGGGTGCCCAGGTCGGCGTGCTCAAGGTCTATATCGGCGATACGCTGTCCCAGGAAACGCCGCTCTACGTGGTCGACAGTGTCGACAAGGGTCCCCTGTACAGCCAGGCGCTCGATGCGCTGCTGGAACTTGCGCAATTCTGGCTATAAGTCTCGCGCGAGCGTTCAATTGTCTTCCGAAATGGTCTAGGTAGATGGAAACCGGAATCTCCGGCTATACTTAGCAACAGGGTCGGGACGGATGTCGCGTCCGCAAAGCCCGGGAAAGCATGGCGTGACGCAAAGCACAGGGCGCTTCATCACATTCGAGGGCGGGGAAGGGGTGGGCAAGTCGACCCAGATCCATCGGCTGGCCGGTGTTCTGCGCCGCCGCGGCCATGATGTGCTGGTCACCCGCGAACCCGGCGGATCGCTGGGCGCCGAAGCGGTTCGCTATGTGCTTCTGTCCGGCGCGGCAGAGGAATTCGGCGTGCGCATGGAGGCGGTGCTGTTTGCCGCCGCGCGCAGCGATCATGTCGAGGAAGTCATCCGCCCCGCGGTTTCGGAAGGCGCGATCGTGTTGTGTGATCGGTTCATGGATTCAAGCCGGGTCTATCAGGGCGTGACCGGCAATCTTGAACCGCAATTCGTGCGCAATCTCGAGCGCATTGCCGTCAACGGCATGATCCCGGACCTGACGCTGGTGCTCGACCTTCCCGCCGAGGCCGGCCTCCGCCGCGCCAAGGCGCGCGTGGGTACGGACGCCCAACCGGACCGGTTTGAAAAAGAGGAACTCGCCACCCACGAGAAACGCCGCGAGGCATTCCTCGACCTGACCCGGACGGAGCCCGACCGTTGCCTGCTGATCGACGCCAGCCAGTCCGAGGACGCGGTGGCGCTCGCGATCCTGGCGGCCGTCGAGCCGGTGTTGCAGGACGAGGCGACCAGCGGGTCTGCGCGGGACAGAAAGGCATGACCGCAGATCAACCGGGTTTGCTGGAGGGCGCGATCCCGCCCGAAAACAACACGGCGCTGTTTGGCCATGACGCCGCCCAGGAGTTTCTGGCCGGCGCCTACCGGTCCGGACGCATGCACCATGCCATCCTGATAGAAGGCGCCGAGGGGATCGGCAAGGCAACGCTGGCCTACCGCTTTGCCCATCATGTTCTGTCCCATCCCGATCCGCTGAGCGCGCCGGAAACCATCGCCGACCCGGATCCGAACGATTCCATCGGCCGTCAGATGGCCAGCGGCGCGTCGCACAATGTGCTGCACCTGGCCCGGCCTGTGGATGAGAAGACCGGCAAGGCCAAGTCCGTCATCACCGTGGACGAGGTCCGCCGCGCCGGAAAATTCTTCAACCAGACATCGGGCACCGGCAACTGGCGGATCGCGATCATCGATCCGGCCGATGATTTGAACCGCAACGCTGCCAACGCAATCCTCAAGATCCTCGAAGAGCCGCCCAAACGCTCGCTGTTCCTGGTGCTGTCGCACACGCCGGGACGGCTGCTGCCCACCATCCGCTCGCGCTGCCTGTCGTTGCGGCTGCAGCCGCTTTCGGCCGCGAATCTGGACCGTGCGCTCGCCCATCTCGGCGCCGCACCCGGTGAGAGTGACTCGATCATCACGCTCAGCGAAGGCAGTGTTGCGCGGGCCCTGCTGTTGAGAAACTACGGCGGCGTGGACATCGCCGAGGCCTTTGTCGACATTCTCGAGCGCGGCAGCCTCACCAATAGGGAGCCGATCTACAAGCTCGCCGAAACGCTGGCCGCCCGCGACCGCGACGTAGCCTACCAGTTCTTCACCGAACTCGCCGTCGACCGGGTCCAGGCCATGGCGCGGGACGCGGGCGTGACCGGGGATCTCATGGAGGCCGACCGGCTGGCACGGCTTTCGTCCGTGCTCAAGGACCATTTCGCCACCGCGGCCGCCTACAATCTCGATCGCAAGCAGACGGTGCTGCACGCCTTTTCCCTGTTTTTTGGCTAGCTCAGGGCATGGCATCATGCGGATTTATCGCTTATGACGGCTGCGGATATGGATCAGACCAAGGGTCCTGACCTCGATCTTGCAGTTGAAGGCGATCATGAGCACAGAGCGTTATTACATCACCACACCGATCTTCTATCCCAATGGCGTGCCGCATATCGGCCACGCCTACACGGCGATTGCGACCGATGTGATGGCGCGGTTCCAGCGGCTGGACGGAAAGGATGTGTTCTTCCTCTCCGGCACCGACGAACACGGCCAGAAGATGCAGCAGACCGCCGAGCAGGAGGGCATCAGCCCGATCGCGCTCGCGGACAGGAACTCGGCCGTGTTCCGCGACATGCTGGCGCGTCTCAATTGCTCCAATGACGATTTCATCCGCACCACCGAGGAGCGCCACAAGCGCTCCGTGCAGGAACTGTGGCGCCGGATGGAGGCCAAGGGCGACATCTATCTGGGCAATTACGGCGGCTGGTATTCGGTGCGTCAGGAAGCCTATTTCGACGAGGCCGAGACAACCCTCGGCGAGGACGGCGTGCGCCGCGAGCCGCTCGGCTCGCCGGTCGAATGGGTGGAGGAGGAAAGCTACTATTTCCGCCTTTCGGCCTATGGCGACAAGCTTCTGGAACTCTATGACACCAACCCGGATTTCGTCGCACCCGCGGAGCGGCGCAACGAGGTGGCGAGCTTCGTCAAATCGGGACTGAGGGACCTGTCGATCTCGCGCACGACATTCGACTGGGGCGTGCCGGTGCCGGGCAATGACAAGCATGTCATGTATGTCTGGGTTGACGCGCTGACCAACTACATCACCGCCGCGGGCTTTCCCGACGAGACGGCGGAGCGATGGAACTACTGGCCCGCCATCCACATGATCGGCAAGGACATCGTCCGTTTCCACGCGGTCTACTGGCCGGCCTTCCTGATGTCGGCGGGCCTTGCGCTTCCAGCCAAGGTGTTCGCCCACGGTTTCCTGCTGGTCAAGGGCGAGAAGATGTCGAAGTCGATCGGCAATGTGGTCGATCCGTTTGCCCTGATCGAGGCCTACGGTCTTGACCAGGTGCGCTATTTCTTCATGCGCGAGGTGCCGTTCGGACAGGATGGCAGCTACAGTCCCGAAACCATTGCGACGCGGATCAATTCGGATCTCGCCAATGGCATCGGCAATCTCGCCAGCCGCTCGCTGTCGATGATCAACAAGAACTGCGACGGCAGGATGCCGGAATGTGGCACGCTGACCGACGAGGACAAGGCGCTGCTCGCCACCGTGGACAAGGTGATCGACACGGCCCGCGCCGAAATGGCGAATTTCCAGATCCACAAGGCTTTGGCCGCGATCATCGACGTCGTCGCCGATGGCGATCGCTATTTCGCCGGCCAGGAGCCCTGGGCGCTGAAGAAGACCGATCCGGCGCGCATGGAGACCGTGCTCTATGTGACCGCGGAAACCGTGCGCCAGATCGCGATCCTGCTCTTGCCCTTCATGCCGCAATCAGCGGGCAAGCTGCTCGACCTGCTCGCCACCCCGGTTGACAGCCGCGATTTCAAGGCGCTTGGCGAATCCGGGCGTCTCAAGCCAGGTACGCCGATCGACAAGCCGGAGCCGGTGTTCCCGCGCTACGTGGCGCCCGAGGAAGCCTGATACATGCTGATCGACACCCATTGCCATCTGGATTTCCCCGATTTCGACGCGGAACGCGACGAGCTGGTCGCGCGCGCCCATGAAGCGGGCGTCATGCAGATGGTGACGATCTCGACGCGCGTGCGTACACTCGACCGGCTGCTTGAGCTGACCGAGCGCTATCCGAGCGTCTTCTGTACGGTTGGCACCCATCCCAACAATGCCGGCGACGAGCTCGACGTGACGGCGGACGAGCTGGTGGCGCTTGCCGAGGCCCATGCCAAGGTGGTGGCGATCGGTGAGGCAGGGCTCGACTATTTCTACGACACGCAGAAGCCCGAAGACCAGAAGACCGGCTTCCGGCGCCATATCGAGGCCGCACGCCGGACGCAGCTGCCGCTGGTGATCCACAGCAGAGCCGCCGACGAGGACATGGCGGCGATTCTCAACGAGGAAACGGGGAAGGGGGCCTTCCCCTTCATTCTGCACTGCTTTTCGTCAGGCCAGGGGCTGGCCGACACCGGCGTGGCGCTGGGCGGTTACGTGTCGTTCTCGGGCATCCTGACTTTCCCCAAGTCGACCGAGCTGCGCGAGATCGCCGCCACCGTGCCGATGGACCGGCTGCTGGTCGAGACCGACGCGCCCTATCTCGCGCCCAAGCGCTGGCGCGGCAAGCGCAACGAACCGTCCTATGTGGTCAACACCGCGGAAGTCCTGGCCGAGGTGAAGGGTGTTTCCTATGAGGAGATCGCCCGGATCACGACCGAGAACGCCTTCCGTTGTTTTTCCAAGATGACGGCGCTGTGACAGGGCCTGTTCGACGCCAGTTCATTCTTCTGGGCTGCGCCTCGTCGCCCGGCGTGCCGCGGGTCAATGGCGACTGGGGCGCCTGCGACCCGACCAATCCAAGGAACCGCCGCACCCGTGCGGCCTTCCTGATCCGGCAGATCGGCGCCGATGGCGGCGAAACCACCATAGCGGTCGACACTGGCCCGGATTTCCGCGAGCAGATGATCGCCAATGGCGTCCGCAGCATCGACGCGGTACTCTACACCCATTCCCACGCTGACCATGTCCATGGCATCGATGATCTGCGCGGCTTCGCGCTGTCGCAACGCATGCGCATCCCGATCCACGCCGATCCGGACACCATGGCCCGCATCCGTTCAGGCTTCGGCTATTGCCTGGAGACGCCGCCCGGCAGCGAATACCCGCCGATCACCCGTCCGATGCTGATCAACTCGCTCGATGAAACCATCAAGGTCACAGGCGCCGGCGGGACCATCGAGGTGCAGCCACTCGACCAGATTCACGGCTCGATCCGTTCGTTGGGCTTCCGGATCGGCAATGTGGCCTATTGCTGCGATGTCAGCGATTTCCCGCGCCAGACCATCGACAGACTCCAGGGTCTCGACGTTCTGATCATCGACTCGCTGCAATACAAGCCGCACCCGAGCCATCTGTCGATCGACCAGGCGCTGTGGTGGATCGAGAAGCTCGACCCCAAACGCGCTATCCTCACCCATATGCATGTGCCGCTTGATTATGAAACCGTGCTTGCGGAAACCCCGGACCGGGTCGAGCCGGGCTATGACGGACTGACGTTTGAAATGGAGATGACATCATGAGCGAGATTGCGACCGAAATGACGCCGGATCTCATTCCGGCAGGGTCCAGCATGGCGCGGGTGGCAAGTGCGGCTGCCGACGCCGGGCTCTCGATCCGGATCCTCAAGATGGCGCAATCGACCCGCACCGCCGAGGAAGCCGCCGAGGCTGCGGGCTGCCACGTGAGCCAGATCGTCAAGTCGCTGGTGTTCGAGAACAGTGCGACCGGACAGCTCAACCTGATGCTCGTTTCAGGCGCTCACAATGCCGATATGGATTATATATCAAAGAATTACAATCTTTCCTTCACGCGCTGCGATGCGCGCCGCGTGCGCGACGAGACCGGCTTCGCTATCGGAGGCGTGGCGCCCATCGGCCATCTCACGCCGATCACGGTCTATATGGACCGGACATTGCTCGATCACGCCGAAGTCTGGGCCGCCGCCGGCCGCCCCGACAGCGTTTTCCGCGTCGATCCGCAGGCACTGGCGACTGCCATCAAGGCCGAGATCATTGACGTGCGCGCGCAGGGCTGAGGTCGGCGCTGGTGCTCGTTAGTCCGGGGCACACAGCCTAGGCTACGGTCTGGGACTTCGCATCTTCCCGCACCGTCATCCCGGCCTTGAGCCGGGATCCAGCGACCCCGCGTCCGTGGGGTCAAAAGACCTATTCAGCCCAAGGACTTGGGCTGGCTGGATGCCGGGTCAAGCCCGGCATGACGGTGAGAGAGGAGTCACATCCAACCTCACGCGTCAGCCTCCAGCCATTCCAGCACCGCATCCGTATGTTCACCGCGCGCCGGAATGCCGCGCGGAGCATTCCCGGGCTCGCTCGAAAACCGTGGCGCGGATGCGGCCTGCAGCACGCCATCGATATTCTGCCAGACGCCGCGCGCCGCCATGTGCGGGTCGGCTGAAGATTGGAGCGGATCAAGGGCAGGGGCCACGCAGGCGTCCGAACCGGCAAAGAGTTCTTCCCAGTGCGCCCGGGGCTGTTTGACGACGATTCCAGCCAGCAACGCGGTCTGCCGCGGCCACGCGGTCTTGTCGAACTGGGATGCGAAATCCGGGTCGTCGCCAAGCCCCAGGCGCGCAAGAAACGCGGCATAGAATTTCGGCTCTAGGCATTGCACCGAAATGAAACCACCATCGGCGCAGGCGTAGCAGCGGCTCCAGTGCGGCCCGTCGAGCATGCTGTGGCCGCGCGTCATCGACAGGCCGCCGGTCTGCTTGAGCGCCATCAGAAGGTTCATCATATGCGCCGATCCGTCGACAATGGCTGCATCCACCACCGTGCCGCCGCGGCCTGCACGCGCCGCCATCACGCCGGCCAGGATGCCCGCGACCAGATAGAGCGCGCCGCCGCCGATATCGCCCACCAGCGTCGGCGGCGTGAATGGCGGCTCACCCGGATTGCTCGCATACCAGGCAGCGCCCGAGAGCGAGATGTAATTGAGATCGTGGCCTGCTGTCTGCGCCCGTGGCCCGGATTGGCCCCAGCCGGTCATCCGGCCATAGACGAGATCCGGATTGACGCTGGCAAGATCCGCAGGCCCGAGCCCGAGCCGCTCCATGACGCCGGGCCTGAATCCCTCGACCAGCGCTTCGGACCGTGCCACGAGTTTCTTGAGCGCAGCAGCGTCGTCCGTCGATTTGAGGTCCAACTCGATCGAGCGCTTGCCGCGGTCGATCAGCGATCGGTCCGGCATGCCTGGCGCCGGCTTGCCGTTCTTGCGGTGGACGACAATCACGTCAGCGCCGAGATCGGCCAGCATCATGCAGGCAAACGGCGCCGGGCCCAGGGCCTCGATCTCGACAATCCGCAATCCTTCGAGCATGCAATCCTCATATGTCGCGCCAGACGGCTGCTGTCTTGTGCTGTTGGCGCGCAAACCATAGTCCAGATCGCGCGCGTCTTGCCAGCGATCAATTGTCAGGCCATTCTCGCAGCATGCACTCGGAAATCCGCACACAGTGATGATTCTCTTGAGCTTCTCACGATTGACACAAAGCCGCGTTTCCCAAGGGATTGATATCCGTAAGTTCCATAATCCATCTTATGCGATCTTTGTCTCACCGGTTTCGACCTCCGGTGAGACGCGCGCGTCAGACGTGGATGACGG